>ERZ791917.383-NODE-383-length-47011-cov-16.237669_pt1 | contig 47011 bp, 27 predicted proteins | sample MGYA00510138_ERZ791917 | MGnify/ENA primary metagenome ERZ791917 (study PRJEB30046, sample SAMN00792102) | human gut metagenome | study: EMG produced TPA metagenomics assembly of the A metagenome-wide association study of gut microbiota in type 2...
CCGCCTGCACCGCCTGAGCGCTGACCCCGGCCCGCCGCAGCTCCTCCCCAGCCGCCAGCCGGCCCTCCGCCTTGGTCCGGGTCGTAATCTGGTGTACCGGGAGCACCGGGCAGTACTGGATGCTCTCCTCCGGCACCTCCTCTACCTTTACCTGCATAAAGCTGGCCGCTCCCCGCTGGTGGGTCCGGGCCCGCAACAGCATGGCCGCCACACTTTCCTCCACCTTGCCCTCCGGGACAATCCGTTCCGCCCCGGAAATATGCCGTCCCCCTACACCATGGACTCCCCCCTGGCTGGAATGCATCTTCACGCTGTACAGCACACCAATTCCTCCTTCGTTAACCATATAAATATAATCGGTAAACCTTTAAAACAAAAAAAAAGCCGAAGTCCACCTTCGGTCGCTTCCCTTACTCTACGCAAAAAAGCCCTGCTTGTCAAATAGACAAACAGGGCATGTTGACGCATATTTTTAGTTACCAAACCTTCTTACAGATTGTCAATCTGCTTTTCCATCAGGTCCCAAACCGCCTGGTCCAAAATCTCGTCGTCCAAAGACTGGTACCGGGGCCCATCCGGCAGCGGTGCCACCTCGTCGGTTTCCTCATTATATAAGAATGGCTCGTACTCATACACCGAATCGTTCCGGAAAAAATTGTCCTGAATCGCTCGGGTATCGATGAACGCCGGATGCCCCGGCTCCTGCGGAATCAGCACCATCAGACTGGTGTCCCGCACATTCCCAATGCACCGCACATCATGATTGAACGCCTTGCGGATGGTGCCCCCCGCCAGGTCCGTCACATACGTATTGTTCTTCCGGCTGATGAACAAATGAGAATCCTGGTTGGCCCAGCCCGCAATCTGGCTGTCCAACGGCAGCAGCTGCAGCACCGTATTGCTGGGATACGAAACCAGCTCGCTTTTCCGGTTCACGTACAAAATACTGTTGTTCTTGTACGCCAGCAGATTCCCCTGCATCCGGTCATAGCTATAGTCTTCCACCATCAGATGACTCTTGGTCACCGCCTTGTCCACCAGGAAAATCCGGCTCCCCAGCGCCACCCAGAACCCCTGTTCCGTAGCCTGGAGCCCCGTAGCCCGCTGGTTACCTTCTTTTTCCAGAGCCGCTACCGGCAGCCCGTGGACCCCGTTGGGCGTAATCTGCACCAGCAGGTACGTATTGTCCTTATTTTCCTTGCCCAGCAGAAGCAGGCCGGTCTCATCCACCAGCATATTCTCCAAAGACATATTATATTTATGCAAAACCTTTTCGATGGCCACCGTCCTGGACTGATCCAGTTGACTGGCTCTGCGAAAAATCAGATCTGATGCGGTACTGGCCGCCGTCACGCCCTGATATACGCCTTTTGGCGGATAAACGGCGTTGCGGATTGGGTGGTAGGCAAAAAGCAGCCCCACAATTACCAGACAGCCCACAGCTGCAGTTTTATAGTACATACCTAGGACCCCATTCCTAAAAGGTATGGAAACAACCCGTTTCCTTTATAATTATAAATTATAGCATAGAAACATGAAAAAATGATGAAAGAATTATCGGAATTCTATATTTATACGTTTATTTTTTGATAAAGCTATCCGAAAAAGCGGGAGCCCCCTGCGCAAAAGGAGAACCCCCGCCAAACGTCAAGCCTTTTTTCTGCATATACTTTGCAGTTTACAGTTCGTCTGCCATTCTGGCAGCCCGTTCGCAGCCATCCGTATCATCAATTTCCCCGATACGATAGACCCCCGGCACCAGCACCTCAGCCACCTTGTGCCATTTCAACAGGTCAGCAGACTTGGCCAGAGGAATCCGGATCCCAGCAAACACATCCATGCTGTTTTCCTCGCAGGCAGCAATCAGCCCATAGCCCTTGCCGGCCACATCCTTGCCCGCCACGCAGAAAGAATAGAACTTGTCCAGCACACACTTGATCTGGGCCGGAATGGAATACCAGTACACCGGCATCACAAAAATAATATCATCCGCTTCCAGAATCTTTGGAGCCAGCGTATTGAAATCATCATCAAAGGCACAAGCCTTCCCATTCTGGTAGCATTGCTCGCAGGCATGACAGCCGCCCAAATTAGCCTTGGCCGCATCGAAACGATAGACCTCATGCCCCTTGGCCTCCGCCTCCTTGATGAAAGCCTCCGCCATCGCCATGGTGTTCCCCTTCTTTCGAGGACTCCCCGTGATTACCACAATTTTTTTGCCCATAACCAATACCTCCTCCACAGGTGCTTCAAACACCTACAATTGTTGTCTGATAACTATATTATAACAACATATAGAGGAAATAGCACGGCAAAATCAAAAATTGTACAGTTACCGCTTCCCAGCAAACCAGTTTTCCATGGCCCGCTTGTGCTCCTGCGGAATTTTCGTAGCCACCTGCTGGTGCAGCCAGGCCAGCGTCTTGCTGTTAAGATACTGCCGCAGCTGGTTCTCCCCCTCCTGCATCACCGTATTGATAAGACAAGGACATTTCGTGTACGCATCTGGCAAATGCTCCTGGTCCAGCAGCAGCTCCCGCTGCCGGATCTCCTGACATTGGAACAGCGGCTCGGCCCCTTCAATGGCCTCCACCACCCCCCAGAACGTAATCTCCTCCGGCTTGGCCAGCAGCCTGTAGCCGCCCTTTACCCCCGGCGCCGCCTGGATCAGCCCCGCCTTCCGCAGCCGCGTAAACACCTTGGACAAATACGTCTCCGAGACCCCCTGGTACAGCGCCAGATCCTTGATACCCACCGCCTGCCCCGCCGGCAAATCCACCATATATAACAAACAATGGAGCGCATACTCCACACCCACAGAATATTTCATGTTGCTTCTCCTCATTCCCTGGAATTTTCTCTATCTTAACCCAGATACCCCTCCCCCGTCAATTCTATTATGGATAATATTTATCTTTTATTATTTTTCCTTGACAGCGAGCAGTAAATTGATTATTATAATTGCAGATAGAACGTATCCACGATTAACAATTAACCCTAAAGGAGCCTACAAATGATCAACGAAAAATTCCGCGAAGTACTGAAACACGAAGGCGTCGTCACCATCCTGTCCTGGGGCGCTACCCCCGAACCCCATTTGGTCAACACCTGGAATTCCTACTTGGAAATCACCCAAGACGGCAAAATCCTCGTCCCCGCCTTCGGCTTCCGCCAAACCGAGAAAAACGTCAACGCCAACCCCAAAGTCAAACTCGCCGCAGGCACCAAAGAAGTCCTCGGCTATAAAGACTACCAAGGCACCGGCTTCATTGTGGAAGGCACCGCCCGCTTTTTGAGCGAAGGCCCCGAATTCGACCTGATGAAAAAGAAACTCACCTTCCCTAATAGAGTCATGGAAATCACCATCGAAACCTGCACCCAAAAGATTTAAAAGAAGCAAAAAAGCATAGGATTAGAGCTGCAGCCCCGCTTTGTAAGGGCGTCAGCTCTTTTTTGCGCATCGTGTATGGCGTTGGTGCGGTCAACAGGGATTGGAGGATGTAAAACAGAGAACGTACAACAGCTTGAAGCCTGGAATTTAGGTGGCTTCAAGCTGTTGAGGAATCAAGATGGAATATATGGCGGCCCTTGGCCGCAGAATGAGACCTTCCCCACCCCGGCCCTTGGATTGGCCGTCCCTCCCCTTCCTGAATGGCGGGGAGGGCATGGGTAGTACTGACCTGTGCTGTAGGTGTTTTTAATAGTGAATGTAGTAGTAAAGCTATCGTAACGATTAACAATTGACCAGCAGCGATATAGAACGCTTCCTGAGTGGTTCGCCGTGCTCCGTTCTCCTTCACCCTACGGGTTCGGCTCACGGACGGCTATCACATAGGTCGCATATTCCAAATGTCATCGGGAAACTGCATTGACATTTGGATGCGACCGTAAAGCGTTGCGTTCGCGTCCAAACAGCGCTACAAGTATTCCAAAAGCTGTTTGGTATACGCGAGCCATGTGATAGCTGCCCAGGAATTGAGCCTGAAAGGCGAAAATGACTGGCTAGCAGCGAACCGCTCAGGAAGTGTCGCCGTGAGGCGACGATAGAAGTTTATCCGATTATTCGCGGCCTCCCGGCCGCCTGCCTTCCACTTACCTGTTCGCTATGCGAACAGGAGAAGAGGAAGGTGCCGGCAAACTTGCCGGCGGATGGAGTTCAAAAGTAGGATGCCTGCACTACACCCCGCCGACCTCACGACCAAAAATCAGAGTTTTCTACAGCAAAAATTTGCCTTTTGGCAAATTTTCTGTAGTTGGACTACCTAACGGTCCGCACTAGCCCCAAAAGGGGACAGACTTTCCCTGAAGGGGAAATGCCGCACCGCGGCAATGGGGAAAAACTTCCTTCGTCAGCCCCCTTTCCACCACCCTACGGGCGGTTCCCCTTCCCCATAAATGTGGAAGGTAATGGCTGACACCTACCACAACGCATTGCGGTCGCATTAGCCAAGAGTCCACAGTTTATCAAAGGACTCTTGGCTAATGCGAACCACTGTGGTAGGCTTCCAGGCCACTACCAGTCAAGTAAAATCTAAAATATAGTGTCAATATGAAGATGACCAGTGGTGTCCTAAGAAAGCCTCTTTCAAGCGTGAAAGAGGTGTCAGCCAAAAGCTGACGGAGAAAGTTTAATTGCCGCTTTTTTGCGGCGCCAGCGCCGCATATGCCTTCCACTTACCTGTTCGCTATGCGAACAGGAGAAGGGGAAGGAACGCCCCGCCCCAGTCATAAAGCGGGGCAAGGATTGGGTTCAAAACCAACCTGCCCAGCGGGCGCCCATAGCTCTCGCCTCTATGCGGCCGCATCCAAACAGCCCTCAAATTCTGCAAGTGGCTGTTTGGTTAATAAGGCCCATGCGATAGCCGTCCGTGAGCCGAACCCGCAGGGTGAAGGGGAACGGAACACGGCGAACCGCTGGGAGAGCTGTCGCCGAAGGCTGACTGAGGGAGTCGTATCCATTTCTCAAGGCCCTGGCCGTAGAGAAATGGAATATACGACCCCTGTGATAGCGGCCCAGAAGGCAAGCCCGCAGGGCGACGCCGCCTGGCTAGCCGCGAACCACTGAGTGGATACCCGGCACCAGCACCAGGAAGTCCGCCGACCGCACCAACCCTTAAAGGCTCCTCACTTTAGGGGGGAGCTGGCAGCCACGCTAGTGGCTGACTGAGCGAGGATACCCGGCAAACAATGCCTGCAAAGTATGCTAACCGCACTAACTATTAGTTCTCACCTCTACCTATCTATGTCCAAAATCTACCCCACTACACCTCACCCCGTCAACACAAACTTCTTTTTACATTTTCTCCACACTTCATAATTGTTATCGATATTAACATCTTACAACCCGCATTCTACCTACCTTCTGCGTTATATTTTTTACATCCGTTTTACTATTTTCCCCACTGGATATTACATTTTTATATTTGTTTGCAAAATCAGCAAATTTAATATTGAATATCTAAAGTGGTCGTACTATAATATTCGTGTTAAACTAATGCTTATATGTACGTTATGAAGCAATACCATAGCTGTACCAGCTGCTCCTACTCCTTGTTACGGGACAAAGAGAAACCGCTGACCAAAGACAGTACTTTCCAGTTTCTGGGGATGGTCAAACACCAAATGCAGCTGGAAAGACGCTGCTTTTTTAAAGCTTCAGTTAGGAGCTTCTAACGTATCAAGCAAATCGCACCAAGTAAAAACGGGAAGGAGTTTTACAATGAAACAAAGTGGGAGAAAATTAACCAAGCAAATCTTGGCCAGCGTTTTGGCCGCAAGCACACTGGGTGTAATGGGGATGGCAGGCACTGTGCAGGCCGCGGATGCTCCAGATCCTATTAAACTGGATAATACCACAGAAACCGTGCCCACCTGGCTGGATCCTAACGTATTCTCTGCGGTTCTGGCAGACCTCAGACCTGCTTTTTGCTTACCTCTGTAACGAACAACAAAATTACGTCCACCTATAAAACCGGCGATGCTGCCGGCGGCAGTATTTATTTTCAGGGCGGCATGGTTACTCCTGTTGCCCAGCTGGAATTAACCACCACGGATGGCGTCCAAATTACCGGCAACTCCTTGTCCGGAACCAGAACCATCGAAGGCGGCGCCTTAGCCTTAAAAGGCGTTAACGCCACCTTCACCAATGCAGTGATTCAAAATAATAACGTGACTTCTACCTCGACCACCGGTGCGGCTATGGGCGGGGCTATTGATGCTGTTTATAAAGGAAATACCTTGCACGCTTATATGCAGCTGGAAGACGGAACCTGGGACTATAAAGATATACCTGTTTCCCTTTCCACCCAAGTTACCTTTGACGTAACCAAAGATTTGGCTTACACCGGCAACACCGTAACCACCAGCGGCAGCGCCTCTACTTTATATGACTTTGAATCTACCGGCACCGGTACTCCTTTCGGTTCTACCGGCGGCGGCTTCATGGTATTGGAACCCGGCAGTGATGCCACGTTCAATATTGCTGCCGGAGCCACGCTGACCCTTGGCACATCGACTGTAACCGGCGACACAGATGCCATCAGCAGCCTGATCAGCTATAGCTCCTCCGAAGCCATGTACAACCCCTATATTACCAAAACCGGCGAAGGTACCCTGACCATCAACAGCACCCTGGACAAATACTATGGTGACTTCAATATCAATGCAGGTACGGTAAACCTGAACAAAAACCTGAATCTGGCAAACACCTACACCGTTAGCGGCGGCACCCTCAACCTGAAGGATGTCACCATTGACAAACTGTACGATAAGCTTGCAGCAACTGGCCTGACGGGCTATACAGCTGATGCTGAAAACGAAACCCTGCAGGGAACGGTTATTGGCACAACAGAGCTTGGAACCGCTCATAAGGTAGCCAATACCGCCGGCTCCCTGGTTACCAAAGCTGACACCACCGTCAATGCCGGAGCTGTTACCGTGACAGACGGCGGCTCCATCGATGCTGCAGGCAGACTGAACCTGGCTTCTTTGTCCGTAGATAACGGCAAGGTCACCGCTTCCGACGCCACCATCAGCAGCGGCACCTTATCTGCCGCTGATAACGCCACTGTTTCCATCGGCGGCAGCGATTTATCCTTAAACAAAATTACTGTGGATAGCACCAGTAACGTCACCCTGACCGGCGGTACCTTGAACGCCACCACACTGACCGATGCCATCACTGGCGGCGGCAAGATTACCCTTGACGGTACTGCCGTGCTGTCTACCACGGCAGATCAGGTTTTCACCAATACGGCTACCACAGAAACTACCGACTCTGACACCAGCGCACTTACCAGCACCGCTTCTAACCTGGTAAACTTTACAGCTGGCAAAATCGCCCTGAATGATACCAAGTACACCCTGACCTACCTGCAGGATGTAAAGGATGTAATGACCGCAAACAAATCCAATACGGGCATCATTATGAAAGGCACCCTCGTGGATGAATCAGGTGATACTGTTTCCAGCCTTTCCGTTGATACCATCAGCAATTTGGGCAGCGGCGTGGAACTGGATACCGTTTCCGCTACCACAGATAAAGATTTGAACATCAGTTCCACCGGCGTCAGCGGCCTTAGTGCAGCTTCTTTGGAGATGACCGGCGATGCCAATACCGTTACCGTATCGGACCAAACGTTAACCCTGGGCGGTGCCGAAACAACGGACGTCATTACTACGAAAAACGGTACGGCTTCCGTGAGCCTGACCAACGATTCTACCCTGAACATCGGCAACGACAGCGTCGCCGCAGATCATGCCCTGACGGTTGACGCCAACCTGGCAGCTACGGACAGCGCCATCAACACCAACGGCGTAACCACGGTAAATGGCACTGTGGCCCTGGCGGATTCGTCCCTGGATGCCAAAACCGGCACCCTGACCTTAAGCCAGGACCTGACTACCAGCGGCACGTCTAAGGTTGCCGGTGACGTTACTATTGATGGCTCCATTACCAACAGCGGCGACACAGCCTCCTCTCTCCAGGTCGGTAATAGCGCAGAAAAAAGCACCTTAACCACCAATAACATCGACCTGAATGGCGGCACCCTGGATGTTGCCTCCGGCAGCTCCCTTACCTTGGGAACCAAAGACAACACAGCGAACGCCTTGACCGTCGACGCTACTGTCAAAGCAGCTGACAGCACCATTACCACGAATAAGGCGACCACCGTTACAGGCGATGTTAGCCTGACCAACTCTACCCTTGCGGCCACCGCAGGCACCCTGAGCGTCGAAAAGAACCTGACTGCCAGCGGTACCAATAGCGTCACTGGGGACGTGGCCGTTGCCGGTGACATCAATTCCGCCGGCACAGGAAACCTGAACTTGGGCGATGACACCACCGCAGCCACCGTTACCGCTTCCAACGTGGATCTCAACGGCGGCACCCTAACGATGGCTAAGGACAGCTCCCTGACAACCACAGGAACCAATTCCACTATTGATGCCGCCATTACCGCAGACAATGCCACGGTAACCACCAACGGCAACGCCACGATTACCGGCAATGTCAGCCTGGCAGATTCTTCTCTTAATACCAATAACGGCACCGTTACCCTGGCCCAGGACCTGACCACCACTGGTTCCTCTGCTATTTCCGGTAATGTCAATATTAATGGCTCCCTGACAGTAGGCGGGGACTACAACACAAATTCCGTGCTCGCTGTGAATGGCGACACCACTGTTGACGGTGACTTAAGTCTTGCCGGGACTATCAGATATAAAAGAACCGCCACACTGAATGTAGCAGATTCCCTGACTGTCTCTGGCGACGTATCTATTGACCGTACCACAACGATTACAGGTGCCGTTGACGTAGGAGGCGATATTCAGGGGAAAAGCTTCAAAGCGGTCCTAAACGTAGGCGATTCTGATTCCGCGGGTGAAATCAGCGCCAACAGCATTGATATGCACCAAGGTACGCTCTTCCTGGATCCTGTCTGGGTAAATGGTGACGAAATGGCAGACGGCACAGAGGTTGCCACCAATTCCATCTCCAGAGCCCGGGTCATTGTAGGCAGCAACTCCACCTTCACCCTGGGTTCCGAAGACAAAACTCTGGCGGAAAATGCCTTTAAAGACAGCGGCCTCACCTGGGGGACAGATGGCGTACTTTCTGCAGTATATGCAGCAGCCAGCACCAGCTTGGCAAATTACTCCTCAGTAGACTATAGTACTAGACAATATACTTTGAGCAACACCCTTTATGTAGACAGCAATGCAGAATCCACCGTAATACCAAAAAATTATGGCTCCCTGACCATGGGTGACAATACCCTCCTCATGGTCAAAGGCAGTGCCGTTTCTGGCAGTCAGGCTGCGGCCTTTACCGATGTGGTATCCACTGACATTTCTCAATCTGCCAAACTCTACATCGACGGAGCTGTTAAAAATACCACCTATAATATTTTAAGTGCCAGTAAGGAAACCACCTTTACAAATCTTGGGTTGACAGTAGCTGCTGGCAATGTAAAGGAAGGCAATGCTTGGTACGTAGACGCCGGTGAAGACGCTTCCTCCAACATTCTGGTCCATAACCAACTGCTCAAAGTTGTGGGTGCAGAAGGGAACAGTGAAACCCAGTTCTCCGTCACCACAGAACTCCGGGACGCCAGCGAAGTATACGGCAATACCAACAACATCAACCTGGTGAATGCCGCCCTTGTCAGCACCACCCCTGCCGCCGATTTCTTTATGACTGCCTCCGACGATACCATCAACTCCACCAAAGCAGATCAAATGAACGCTATGCAAAGCGCCACCTCCCTCACCGAACTGGCCGGCGTTCAGCATGGCCTGTACACAGCCGGTAACCTGTTTACCGGTGCTGTAGCCAACCACCTGGCTGATGTCAAAGACACCACCCTGGATAAGGACCTGTGGGCCCACTACATCCACGATAAGGAAAACATCCGCGGCCTGGCTGTAGACGGCCTGTCCGGTGCAGACTATGACGCCCAGTACAACGGCGTAGTAGTAGGTTCCGACCTGTACCACAACAACGGCGTAGTCGCAGGTGCAGCCCTGACCTACATGGACGGATCCTTCTCCGGAAGCTCCGATACTGCCTCCACCAAGAATGATGCCGACTACTACGGCCTGAGCCTGTACGGCAGAGTACGCAGAGGCCAGACCTCCTACCTGGGCGACATCTCCTGGCTGCATGGCAAGAACGACCTGAGCCAATACAACAGCGGCAGCGAAATCACAGGGGACGTTTCTTCCAACGCCTACACCGCCGGCGTACGGGCTGAACACGACTTCGCAGCCGGTGACGGCACCCTGACCCCGTATGCAGGTGTACGTTATGCCCACCTGGACTACGGCAACTACACCGACAGCCTGGGCATCCACCACGACAGCGACAACGCCAACCTGTGGCTGATCCCCGTAGGCCTGCGTTATACCCAAGACTTCAGCATGGACGGCTGGAACGTGAAACCCATTGCCGAAGCAGGCTACCTGTGGACCCTGGGCGACCGCAACAGCGATGAACGCCTGAACATCAACGGTTCCTCCAGCACCTTCGGCTACGACGTATCCGACTCCGGCAGCTTCTACGGCCGCCTGGGCATCGAAGCAGAACACGGCCCCATGACCTATGGCCTGGGCTACCAGTACCAGAAAGGCAGCGACGTACGCAGCAACGTATGGAGCCTGGCCCTGCGGTACAAGTTCTAATAGACTTTCCCCTTCCCTTCGGGGAAAGTGCACTTCCCATATATGAAAACCCAAAAAGAGCAATCACAGCCCCATCTGTGATTGCTCTTTTTGGGTTTAGATTGCGGTGGGAAAATATAAAGGCGCCAGCGCCGCAGAAGGAGCACTCCCACAGCTAAATTGGTAAAATGGAAACTGTTTAGTGTGAAATCAGTGGAATCGAGTCGCGATAAATTGCAGCAATGGAGGAAGCGAAGAACGTACAACAGCATGAAGCCTGGAATTTGGGTGGCTTCATGCTGTTGAGGAATCAAGATGGAATATATGGCGGCGCCAGCGCCGCAGAAGGTGGCCTTCCCCACCCCGGGCCCATGGATTCTTGGTGTGGCCCGTCCCTCCCCTTCCTGTTAGGCGGGGAGGGCCATGGATAGTGCTGGTCGGTGCTGTAGGTGTTTTGATAGTGAATGTAGTGGTAAAGCTATCGTAACGATTAACAATTGACCAGTAGTGATTATAGAACACCTACCACAAGCGTGTGGTAGGTGTCAGCCGTTAGGCTGACGGAGGAAGTTTACCCAGTCTTTCGCGGCCTCTGGCCGCGATTTGCCTTCGCCTTACCAGTGCACTGCTTGGCGTGCACTGGTAAAGGGGAAGGTCGTTCTCGCTTCGTTCTTGAAGCGAGAACGGGATGGGGTTCAAAAGTAGGATGCCTGCACAACACCCGTTGAGAACGTCGACCAAAAATCCGGTACAGAGTTTTCTATAGCAAAAATTTGCCTTTTGGCAAATTTTCTGTAGTTGAACTACCATCCTCACTGCACTAGCCCCAGCGGGGACAAACTTTCCCTGAAGAGGAAATGTCAGCCGAATGGCTGACAAAAGGGATATGCCCATCGCTCCTCCCCCATCCATGTCCTAAATTCTCCCCATATGTATCAATTCTGCCAACAGCTTTTTCTTTTTGTAGTTTTCATTCTCCTAACAATTGTTATTGATATTAACATCTCGCAACCCGCATTCTGCCTGCTTCTCTTGTTATATTTTTCACACCAACTTTTACATTTTCCTTACTGAATATTACCTTTTTATATTTGTGCACGAAATTCGACAAATCAGTATTGCCTATCCCAATTTCCGGTATTATAATATGCCTATTGAACAAATACTTATATGTATGTTATGAAATAACACAACAGCAATTTCGCTTGCTGCAACTCCTTGTTACGGGGCAAAGAGAAACAGGCCGATGCAATCAGAGTCTTCCAATTACTGGGGACATTTTGGGGGGCTGCAAAGCTGCAGATTGACCGACTTTGGGCGCAGCGACGTAGTGTGTTTCATAACCACAATAAGCAAAATATGGGAAGGAGCTTTACAATGAAACAAAGCGGGAAACAATTAACCAAACAAGTCCTGGCCAGCCTGCTGGCCGCCAGCACCCTGGGTGTAATGGGAATGGCAGGAACAGCCTTTGCTGCGGATCCGATCACCTGGAGCAACCATACGTTAAACAATTGGTACGGTGGGTATGTCAGCGGGGTACGCAATATTACCTTCGGAGACGTTAAGGATAATGCTCTCGTACCGGATGCTGCTATGGATGCATATTCGGGCGGAGCAGCTTTAGGCGGTGGCTTAAATTTTGAAGGGTATGTGGCAACGGATGTCTTAATTCCTGAACCTACTGCCGTGAATGCAACCTTCCAAAATTCCACCATTTCTGGCAATACAGCTACATCCGGCCTGGAAGTATATGGCGGTGCTATGGAAGTCAAAGGAACCAATGCCACTTTCAATGATGTGGTGATTGAAAACAACTCTGCTATTTCCAATACAGCATATGGCAACGTCATCGGCGGTGCCATTGCCACTAGCCGCAAGGGAAATATATATTATGTATACCGGCAAAATGAAGACGGCAGTTACGTCTTAGATGATAATGGCGATAAGATTATTGATCAAAAGTCCATTAAACTTCCTACCCACCTGACTTTCAACGTCACGAAAGACGCTGCCTTTACCGGAAATACCATTGTCAAAGAAGGCGGCGATACCTCCAAACTGTACGTATATAATGGCTACGGCACTGTTGGACCTTCCGGCGGCGGCTTCTTAGCTATGGAACCGGGGACGGATACCACCTTCAACATTTCTGACGGTGCTACCCTGACCATCGGCGCTGCAGGTGCCGTTACTGGCGATACCGATACCATCAGCACGTTAATTCCTACCACCACTGCGGCTGAAGCCTATAACCCCTTCATCGTTAAACAAGGCGAAGGCACTCTCACCATCAACAGCAACCTGGACAAGTACTACGGTGACTTTACGGTGGAAGGCGGTACCGTAAACCTAAACGCCAACCTGAACCTGGCCAGCACCTACAAGGTTACCGGCGGTACCCTGAACCTGGCCGATGTAACCATCGACAAACTTTACGATAAATTGGCTGCAACGGGTATTACCGGCTATGCGGCCAATGCGGCTAACCAAACCCTGACGGCAGCTAACCTGTACAACCAGGAAGGCTCTGCCTTCGCCAAAACTGACCAACCCACCAGTGTTACCGTCAAGGTCACTAACACTGCCGGTTCCCTCACCACTGCCGCTGGCACCACTACTAACGCCAACAGCATCACCGTAACCGACGGCGGCTCCATTAACGCTGAAGGTGCCCTGAACGTTACTGGCGACTTGTCCGCCGACGCTTCTACCGTTACGGCAAAGAATGCTACCATCGGCGGCACGGTCTCCTCCACTAACGGTTCCACCGTCACCCTGGGCGGCGATAATTTGAACCTCTCTACTGTAAAGGTTGATGACAGCAGCACCTTGACCCTCACCAGCGGCAAATTGACAACAGCTGATTTGAAAACAGCTATCACCGGCACTGGCAAGCTGACCCTGGATGGTACTGCAACTCTGTCTACTGTGGCAGACCAGGTATTTACCAATGCCAACACCACGGAAAGTGAAACCTCAAAGGATAATGCACTGACCGAAGCTGCAGCCAAAGTGAACTTCAAGGCTGGCACCCTGTCCCTCAGCGATGCTAAATATACCATCACGTACCTAAAAGACATCAAGAACGTCATGACCACTGCCCAAGCCAATACCCAAGTCATCATGGAAGGTACCCTGGTAGGCACCGATGAGCAGACGTCAAACACCGTTTCCCTGGCTGACGCCGAAGATGTCGGCAGCAACATTGCTCTGGACAAAGTCACTGTGGAAACCAATTCCAATGCAGAAACCGGCGCCGTAAATATTTCCAACGGCGTCAACGTAGGTGCCTTGGCTGTAGATGAGAATACTACCACCGTAGCTGTAGCTAAGAATACCGAAGTCACCCTGGGCGGCACTACTACTACCGAAGTCATCCAAAGCGCTGCCAATACCACTCCGGAAGTAAGCTTGGCCGAAGGTTCTACCTTGAACATCGGCAATGCGCAAGCAGCAGTCGACAACACAACCTTGAACGTAAAAGCTGACCTGGTTGCCACTACGGCCACCAGCAACATCAATACCAACGGTACCACCACTGTGGACGGCAGCGTATCCCTGGCTGGTTCCACCCTGGCCGCCAAGACCGGTACCCTGACCGTCAATAAAGACCTGACTGCAGCTACTGGTTCTACCCTTACCGGTAATGTTACCGTGGCCGGCACCGTGAAAACCGATAGTAATGATGCCACCATCAACATCGGCGGTACGGAAGAAGGTACTGCTGCCAACGTAACCGTCTCTAACGTCGCGCTGAATGAAGCTTCTACGCTTGCTGTTCAGAAGAACAGCACCCTGACCCTACAGAGCACCAGTGCAGACCAACCGGCCACTGTTACGGCAAAAGTTACTGCTGATAATAGCACCATTGTTTCCAATGGCCCGGCTGAAGTCAACGGCACGATTGCCCTGACAAATGCAGCTATTCAGTCCAAGGACGGTTCCCTGGCCATTAAGGAACTGACCACCAGCGGCACCAACACCCTGACCGGTGACGTTGCCGTAGCCGGCACCATCAAAGCTGCCGATGATCAGGTCAGCACCCTGAACATCGGCACCGAAGGCACTGCCGCTAACGTAACTGTCAGCAATGTAGATCTGAACACAGGCTCCTCCCTGGCGGTCCAGAAAGACAGCACCCTGACCCTGCAAAGCACCACCACGGCCCCTGCTACCGTTAAAGCCGACGTGGCTGCAACGGGTTCCACCATTGCCTCCCAAGGGGATGCGCAGATTAACGGCACCGTAACCCTGACCGATGCGGCCATCCAATCCACTGCTGGCTCTCTGGCAGTAGATACCCTCTCCACCGCCGGTACCTCCACCATCACTGGTGATGTAGCCGTAACCGGTGATATTACAGGTACTGCCAACACCACCCTGAACCTGGGCACCGGTACCACCGCTGCTACCCTGACGGCCGACAAAGTCAGCCTGAACGGCGGTACCCTGTACCTGGATCCTGTGTGGAACGGCGGCACCCAGGATGACGGCACGGAAGTAGCCATCGAATCCCTGGACGGCGCAAACGTAGTGGTAGGTGAAAACTCCACCCTGACCCTGGGTTCCAAGGACACCACCGCTGCAGAAAATATGTTCAAGGAAACCGGCCTGTCCTGGGGTTCTGACGGTATCCTGTCCGCCCTGTATCTGGCTTCCAGCCAAGACCTTACCACCAACAGCATCGTGGTAAGCAGTGAAGCCACCAGCGACAGCGCTGCCGAGGCAGGCACCTTCTCCATGGGTACTGCTTCCCTCCTGATGGTGAACGGCAGCACCGTATCCGGCAGCAATACCGCCGCCATTACCGGCGTTACTTCTACCAGCGTTTCTGACTCTGCCAAACTCTACATTTCCGGCGCCACCGCAGGCACCACCTATAACATTCTCTCTGGTACCAGCGTGAAATCCGGCAACGCCTGGTATGCCGATGCCAACGCAGACACCACCAGCAACGTGTTCACCCATAACCAACTGCTGAAATTTGTGGGTGCCGAAGGCAACGGCGATACCCAATACTCCGTAACCGCTGAAGCCAAGGATGCCACCGATGTATACGGCAATGCCCTGAATGCAGCTAACGTAGTTTCCGCAGCTGTAGCCGCTGGCGGTGCCGCAGGTACCCTGTTTGGCAATGCGGCCAATAGCGATGTACACAGCACCACCGCTTCTCAGGTGAATGCCCTGAACAGCGCCACCTCCCTCACCGAACTGGCCGGCGTACAGCATGGCCTGTACACAGCCGGTAACCTGTTTACCGGCGCTGTGGCCAACCATTTGGCTGACGTCAAAGACACCACCCTGGATAAGGACCTGTGGGCTCATTACATCCATGATAAGGAAAACATCCGCGGCCTGGCTGTGGACGGCCTGTCCGGTGCAGACTATGACGCCCAGTATAACGGCGTGGTAGTAGGTTCCGACCTGTACCATAAGAACGGCGTAGTGGCCGGTGCAGCCCTGACCTACATGGACGGCTCCTTCTCCGGCAATACCGATACCGCTTCCACCAAGAATGACGCCGACTACTATGGCCTGAGCCTGTACGGCAGAGTACGCAGAGGCCAGACCTCCTACCTGGGCGATATCTCCTGGCTGCATGGCAAGAACGATCTCAGCCAGTACAACAGCGGCAGCGAAATCACCGGTGACGTTTCCTCTAATGCCTACACCGCCGGCGTACGTGCCGAACACGACTTCGCAGCCGGTGACGGCACCCTGACCCCGTATGCAGGTGTACGCTATGCCCACCTGGATTACGGCAACTACACCGATAGCCTGGGCATCCACCACGACAGCGACAACGCCAACCTGTGGCTGATCCCCGTAGGCCTGCGTTATACCCAAGACTTCAGCATGGACGGCTGGAACGTGAAACCCATTGCCGAAGCAGGCTACCTGTGGACCCTGGGCGACCGCAACAGCGATGAACGCCTGAACATCAACGGTTCCTCCAGCACCTTCGGCTACGACGTATCCGACTCCGGCAGCTTCTACGGCCGCCTGGGCATCGAAGCAGAACACGGCCCCATGACCTATGGCCTGGGCTACCAGTACCAGAAAGGCAGCGACGTACGCAGCAACGTATGGAGCCTGGCCCTGCGGTACAAGTTCTAATAGACTTTCCCCTTCCCTTCGGGGAAAGTGCACTTCCCATATATGAAAACCCAAAAAGAGCAATCACAGCCCCATCTGTGGTTGCTCTTTTTGGGTTTAGATTGCGGTGGGAAAATATAGCGGCACCAGCGCCGCCTGAACCGGAACCCCATCCGCCGGCGAGTTCGCCGGCACCTTCCCCTTCTCCTGTTCGTGCTAAGCAGCGAACAGGTAAGTGGAAGGCAGCGGCCGTAGGCCGCAAATACTGGGATTGGAAATCATAATACTTGTTTGAACTTCTATCGTCGCCTTTCGGTGACACTTCCTACAGTGGTTCGCTGCAAGCCAGTCAGCTTTGCACTGACGTGCTTGCTTCCTGGGCAGCTATCACATGGGTCACGTATTCCAAATATCTTTTAGGTAACTTGTGAAGATATTTGGACGTGAACGCAACGCTTGCAGGAAGCTTTCGTTGCCATTACTGGTCAAGTAAAATCTAATGTATAGTGCTGATATAAAGATGACTAGTAGTGGCTTGGAAGCCTACCACAAGCGTGTGGTAGGTGTCAGCCGTTAGGCTGACGGAGGAAGTTTATCCAGGTATTATCTTTTCTACCCAAGTATTGCGGCCACCGGCCGCTGCCTTCCCGCAGCAACAACAGTCCAACTGCGGGAAGGTGGGGCGCGCAGCGCCTCGGATGGGCCCGGCCACACCTACACCCCGCCGACCTCACGACCAAAAATCAGAGTTTTCTACAGCAAAAATTTGCCCACGGGCAAATTTTCTGTAGTTGAGCTACCATCCTCGCCGCACTAGCCCCAGCGGGGACAGACTTTCCCTGAAGGGGAAATGTCAGCCGAATGGCTGACAAAAGGGATATGCCCAGAGGGCGCCCATAGCTCCAGCCTTTGGGAGTCGTATCCATTTCTCAAAGCCTCGGCCGTAGAGAAATGGAATATACGACCCCTGCGATAGCCGTCCGTGAGCCGAACCCGCAGGGTGAAGGGGAACGGAGCACGGCGAACCACTATGCGGCCGCATCCAAACATCCCACGGATGTTTGGTCAATAAGGCCCATGCGATAGCTGCCCAGGAATTGAGCCCGAAGGGCGAAAATGACTGGCTAGCAGCGAACCGCTCGTGGATTCCCCAGGCCAGCACACTTCAGGTTCATTAATTGCACAACCCAAAAAACCGCACTGCTTCCTCATCTCAGGAAGCAGTACGGTTTTTAATTTCACGCTATTTCACGTTACTTCTTCTCATCCAACAACATCACATCTTGGGGCGGATTCTTGTCAATGGCCCCCACAATCCGGTGCGGCAGATACGGTTCTTCCAGGAACGCAATATCTTCCGGGGTCAGCTTCACCTTCAGTGCCGCCGCAGCATCATCCAAATACTTGGCCTTGGTGGCCCCCACAATGGGAGCGGTCACGCCCTTGGCCCACTGCCAAACCAGGGCAATCTGGGTCATGGTGGTGCCGGGATACTTGCTGGTCAGGGCGTGCACCCGGTGCACAATCTCCAGGTCCTGCTGCTCCGTCCGGTCGTACTTGCCCATGGCCACCCGGTCCGTCTGGCTCCGCAGGGTATCCGCCGTCCAGGTATTCCGGGTCAAATGGCCTGCTGCCAAGGGGCTGTAGGGCATCAGGGACACCCGCCACTCCTTGCAGATGGGAATCAGTTCCCGCTCGTCTTCCCGATACAGGAGGTTGTAGTGGTTTTCCATGGTGGAGAACTGGGTCCAGCCGTGGTCCCGGGCACACAGCTGCATATTGTAGAACTGGTACCCGTACATGGCCGAAGCCCCGATGGCCCGGACCTTACCCTTCTTCACCAGCTCGTCCAGGGCTTCCATGGTTTCCTCAATGGGATGCTCGTAGTCAAACCGGTGGATAATGTACAAATCCAGATAATCCGTGCCCAGGCGCTTCAGCGTCCCGTCGATTTCCCGGAAAATCGCCTCCCGGGACAGCCGCCCCGGATTGAAATACACCTTGGACGCAATCACCACCTGGTCCCGAGGCACCAAATGCTTCAGCGCCTTCCCCAGGTATTCCTCACTGGTCCCGGCAGAGTAGCCATTGGCCGTATCAAAAAAGTTGATGCCCAGGTCCAGGGCATGGTGAATCACCGCTTCACTCTGCTCCGGATTCAGCGTCCAATCGTGCATGGTCCCTGCCTTGCCAAAGCTCATGCAGCCCACACAGACCTTAGAAACCCGAATATCCGTCTTGCCAAGCACATCATATTCCATACTGCAATCCTCCGATCCAATGCAATTTTCTATCCACAAACACGAACACCCGTTACTTGCTCAGGTCCAGCCCCTTCAGCCAGGCCTCCACCTTGGGCTTTGCCTGGTCCGGGTTCTTCTGCACCACGGCGCCTTCCAGCCCCAGCCCCTGGAGCACCCGGGCACCCTTGGCATACTGGGGAATATTCTTTTCCTCCCCGGTCATGTACTCCCCACCGGAGGTACAGAACGGAATTATTGTCTTGCCCTGGAAATTTTCCTGTTCCATGAACGTATACACCACCATGGGCATATCGCCGCCCCAAATAGGATAGCCCAGGAACACCACGTCATAGTCCTTCAGCTCCGGTAGCGGACCTTGAATGGCCGGCCGAGCCTTTTCCTTCAGTTCCTTCTTGGCAATTTCCGTAGTCGCCTTATACTCCTGGGGATAGGGTTTCACCGGCGTAATCTCAAATTCCTTGGCCCCGGTAGCCTGGGCAATCATATTCGCCATCAGATGGGTATTCCCCACCTTAATGTAGCCCACATCATAGTTTTCTCCTGCCCGGGAGAAGTACGCCACCAGAATCTTGCTGCTGGGAATCCCCTTCCAGCTGGTCACTGTGGACGTTGGCGCCGGCTGGGCCGGTTTTGCGCTCTCCTGCCCGCTGGTCTTGGACGCCGCCCCGCTTTCCCCACAGGCCGCCGTGGCCAGCAGCATGGCCGCCGCCAGAGCCGTCACCAGCAGTTTCTTCAGCTTCATAGCACTCACTCCTTTGGCCCGTTCCGTCTGGCCCCACACACCCAGGCCCCACAGAATTCGGCCTTATTTTTGACCGCTAAATTGTTTCTTCAGTTCCTCGCCAAAAACCGGCACATACTTCTTCCCCGGCGGCAGCTGCCAGAACGCATAGTAGTCCCGGGTAAAAATTTTGCCGTCGTCCAGCACCGGGACACACTTCACCAATTCCTTGGCCGGACCCGTAGAGCTGGTCCATTCCCGCAGCAGATAGCCCTGGCCGGAGATTACCTTCAGCACCGCCTCATCCAGCGTATCCACCCGGCAAAAATCACTTTTCACCTGGAGATATTCCTGATAGAACAGCCGCTCGTTTTCCTCCTGGGACGGAGGCGTAATCAAAATGCAGGGCAGGTCCTTCAGGTCTTCCATGGTAACCCCAATGGCCTTGGCCAAAGGCAGAGAGGCCCCCAGCGCCGCATGCAGATACGTTTTGGACAGCCAGTAGTTCTCATACCGGTCCGAAGGCGCCCGGCGCAGATCGTTCAGCACCAGGTCCGCCCGCCCCGTCCGCAGCGCCTCATACAGCTCCTCGTGGGTCCCACTGAAGGTTTCCAGCGTAATCTGGGGGTACGCCTTCCGAAACGACGCCACCGCATAGGACAGCTCGTCCCCAAAGTAGTTCTTCAGGTACCCAATCACCAGCTTGGGCTGGGTCCCGTCCCCCAGCTGCACCGTTTCCTCGCACAGCTTGTCAAACTCCTTTACCAGACCCAAACTCCTCTGGTAAAAAAACTCTCCTGCCGGCGTCAGGGCAAACTTCCGCTTTTCCCGAATCAGCAGCTTGACCCCCAGCTCCCGCTCCAGCGCCTGGATCTGCTGGGAAATGGCCGACTGGGAAATATTGCACAGTGCCGCCGCCTCCGTAAACGAACGGCAGGTCACCACCGCTTGGAAATATTTTACTTGCCGGAGCATGGCTTCACCGCCTTATTTTTCCGCTGCCTTTTTGATGCAGTTGATGGCATTCAGGCTCCGGGGATAACCAATAAACGGCAGGCAGGCGGACACAATCTTAATCAGGAAAGCCCGGTCGTTGCCTACGTTGAAATTCCCCTTGGCATGCGCAATCAGCTGCGGTTCAGCCCCGCCCTGAGCGGACAGGAAGCAGAACGTAATCATTTCCCGCTGCTTCAGGTCCAGCCCCTTCCGGGTGTAATAGTCCCCAAAGCAGTTGTCCACCAGCCACTTGTTGATGTGCCGGGTTTCCTCCGGACCACTGGTGGCAAAATCCTTCATGCCCTCGCCAAAAATATCCATCTGTGCCTTCCGGCCGCCTTCCAGCCGGGTTTCCGTGGTAGTCGTTGCCTGAGGTTCCAGAGGCAGCGCAATCCCCCGCTGGGTAAATACCTCATTGGTGGCCATCAGAAACGGCAGCACCCGGCCCATGCCCAGATAAGCCGCAGCCTGGTACACAATCTCCTTGATTTCCACCGGCATTACCCCGTAGTTCAGCGCACCCACTACCATTCTCCGGTACATATCGATACCCTGGCAGCCCAAAAGCGTAGCCAGAATCGCCATAAACCGCGTCCGGTCGTCCAGGTCCACATCGTGGATTACCTCATCAAACGCAAAATTGTGGAACCGCTCCACAAACTCCGGATCCGTATCCCGCATAGACCGGGCAGCCCCAGCCACCAGCTTATTATGAAAATCCTCAGCAAATTTCGTTGCCATACTCCATAACCTCTTTTCCAGAATACATATACAAAAGTCACATACTACTATTAATATAGACCCCCATTTGCCCCTTGTCTATTTGTTCTTTCCTATGGAAGAGTATACGTTTTAGGTATCGATGCAGCCACTTCGGAGCGCACGCACTACCGCTTTTGGTAGGCCTCACCCCAGGCGTACAGTCCGTCCAGGGAGGGCAGCAGTTGTCTTCCCAGGTCTGTCAATTGATACGTCACCGACGGCGGCACGGTCCCCGCAGACTTGCGCACCAGCAGCCCCGCCTCCTCCAGCTCCCGCAGCGCCCTGGTAAGCATGGTGTTGGTTACCCCCGCAATCCGGCGCTTCAATTCATTGTAGTGCAGATTATCCTCCTGGGTCAGATTCCAGAGAATGGGAATTTTCCATTTGGAACCGATAATCTCCATGGCATAAACAATAGGACATTTATTCAGGACCTCGTCTTTGTATTTGTCCATTTTGCAGCCTCCTTTTCAAGGAACAAAAATGTGCGTACTTGCATTATTCTCTCTAAAATTATATTTTATACCTAACGAAAAAGCAAGGAGGGAGCCAATATGCTGAAAATCTTGCAGCCAGCAGAACTCTGCGGACTGCACCTGAAAAATCGCCTGTTCCGTTCAGCCACCTGGTTGGCCCTTTGCAGGCCCGACGGAACCCCTACCCCAGAATTGTACCAGCACTATCGCCAGCTGGCCCAGGGCGGGATTGGAACCATCATCACCGAACTCACCGATGTCTGTGAGCGCAATAACGCCATAGGAAACAATATGCGCCTGTACACCGACGCCCTGATCCCCGCCTACCAACAACTGGTGGCTATAGCCCACGCCTCCGGCGCCGCCATCATCCCCCAGCTGAATATGTACCAATACGTCAGACCCGGAACCGGGCAGCAAACCCTCGACGTAAACGCCCTGACCCCGGAAGACCTGGCAGAGATCCGCCAGCTCTACATAGCCGCCGCAGTCCGGGCAAAACAGTGCGGCTTTGACGCCGTGCAGCTCCACCTGGCCTACGGCTGGCTGCTGTACCGCTTTCTTAACCCCTATTACAACCAGCGCCAGGACGCCTACGGCGGAACCCCCGAGAACCGCTGCCGCCTTATCGTAGAAATTATCCAGGGCATCAAAGCCCAGCTGCCGGACTATCCCATCTGCGCAAAATTCAGCTTCTACTTTAAGCCCCAGGCTGAAATCCGCCGGATCCTTGCCCAACACAAGGACCAGCCCCTACCCATAGCCCCCTGCTATGCAGCCGACGAATGCGCCGGCCTCTGCCAGCACCTCTATGCTGGCGGCCTGGACTTTATCGAAGTCCTGGGAGACCATGCCCCCTGGGAAAACGGCAATCGCCACCCCTCCTGCTACCAGGACCTGGCCAAAGCCGTCAGAGCCAAATGCCCCATCCCCATCGTCCTCACCGGCTGCAACAATGAGCCCCAGCAGCTGGAACAACTCCTGGACCAGGACAAAATAGACGCCTTCGCCCTAAGCAGAGCCCTGATCCGCGAACCCCAGCTGCCCAACCGCTGGATGAGCGGAGACCTGAGCCCCGCCAAATGCATCCATTGCGACGCCTGCTACCAAACAAAAGCACACCAGTGCCGCTTTCAATAAAAGGAGGAATTTTTCATGAAAAAAGTAAAAATCACCGTCATCAAATGCGGGTGGAACCAGGACCTGGTAGACAAATACGCCACCCCAGGCCTCACCCCCTGCGACTACAACACCGAAGGCATGACCTTCATCTCCAACGGCTGGCAAAAACCCAAAGGCCTGTGCGACAACGCCTGGAAATCCATGATGGAATACGTTTTCGCCCTGTCCCACGGCGCCAAAAACTTCTACGACGGAGAACTCAAAGACAAAAACGCCTTTATAGCCTCCTGCAACGACGGCTTCCGCCCCGTCAGCTTCCTGATCGAAGCCCTGGACGAAGACGCAGACCAAATGTTTGAATAACCACAGACTGCCTGACTAAGCTAATGAAGAAAACAAAAACGACCTGTGAACCCAAAAATGGGCTTACAAGTCGTTTTTTTGAGGAAAAATAGAAGCTGGCCGGTACTATAGGTATTTTGATGCTTAATGTAGTGGTGACACTATAATAACGATTAACAATTGACCAGTGGTGGTTATAGAACGCTTCCTGAGTGGTTCGCCGTGCTCCGTTCTCCTTCACCCTACGGGTTCGGCTCACGGACGGCTATCACATAGGTCGCATATTCCAAATGTCATCGGGAAACTGCATTGACATTTGGATGCGACCGTAAAGCGTTGCGTTCGCGTCCAAACAGCGCTACAAGTATCCCAGAAGCTGTTTGGTATACGCGAGCCATATGATAGCTGCCCAGGAATTGAGCCTGAAAGGCGAAAATAATGCGCTCATATCCAATTATCAAGGCTGCAAGCCGCAGAGAATTGGTTAATATGAGCCATGTGATAGCGGCCTGCAAAGCGAACCCGCAGGGTGAAGCTGCGCAACGAGCCGCGAACCACTCTGGCTAGCAGCGAACCACTGTAGGAAGTGTCGCCGCAAGGCGACGATAGAAGTTCACCCAAGTATCATCTTTTAATCATACATTCGCGGCCTCCGGCCGCAGAAGGTTCCTTCCCCACCCCGGCCCTTGGATTCTAGGATTGGCCGGCCCTCCCCTTCCTGTTAGGCGGGGAGGGCATGGGGTAGTGCTAACCGGTACTGTAGGTGTTTTTGATAGTGAATGTAGTGGTAAAGCTATCGTAACGATTAACAATTGACCAGTAGCGGCCTAGACCGCTTCCTGCAAACGTTGCGGTCACGTCCAAATATCTTCCCAAATTATCCAAAAGATATTTGGAATACGTGACCCATGTGATAGCTGCCCAGAAGGCGAGCCCGTAGGGCGACGCCGCCTGGCTTGCAGCGAACCACTGTAGGAAGTGGCACCGCAAGGCGACGATAGAAGTTCACCCAAGTATCATCTTTTAATCATACATTCGCGGCCTCCGGCCGCAGAAGGTTCCTTCCCCACCCCGGCCCTTGGATTCTAGGATTGGCCGGCCCTCCCCTTCCTGTTAGGCGGGGAGGGCATGGGGTAGTGCTAACCGGTACTGTAGGTGTTTTAACAGTTAATGTAATGATAATGCAATAGTAATGATTAACAATTGGCCAGTAGTGGTCTGGAAGCCTCTTTCAAGCGTGAAAGAGGTGTCAGCCGCTAGGCTGACGGAGGAAGTTCAATCCGTTTTTTTGCGGCGCTAGCGCCGCATATGCCTTCCACTTACCTGTTCGCTGCGTTGCGCGAACAGGAGAAGAGGAAGGTGCCGGTGGAATCACCGGCGGATGGAGTTCAAAAGTAGAATGCCTGCACTATACCCCGCTGACCGCACGATCAAAAATCCGGTACAGAGTTTTCTACAGCTAAAATTTGCCTATTGGCAAATTTTCTGTAGTTGAGCTACCTAACGGTCTGAACTAGCCCCAAAAGGGGACAAACTTTCCCCTTGGGGAAATGCCGCAACGCGGCAATGGGGAAAAACTTCCTTCGTCAGCCCCCTTTCCACCACCCTACGGGCGGTTCCCCTTCCCCATAAATGTGGAAGGTAATGGCTGACACCTACCACACGCTTTGCGCTCGCATCCAAGAGTCTACAGTTTATCAAAAGACTCTTGGTTAATGCGAGCCATGTGATAGCAGCCCAAGAAGCAAGCCCAAATTGGGCGTAGCTGATTGGCTAGCTGCGAACCACTGTGGTAGGCTTCCAAGCCGTTACTGGTCAAGTAAAATCTAAAATATGGTGCCGATATGAAGTTGAACCGTGGTGGTTACGAAAGTCTCCTTCAAGCGTTGCGTTCACATCCAAGAGCATTATAGGCTCTTGGCTAATGTGAGCCATGTGATAGCAGCCTGTGAATCGAGCTCTACGAGCGAAGATGAACAGCTAGCTGCGAACCACTAAGGAGATACCGACGTAGTCGGCAGAGGAAGTTCACCCACGATTAGCGGCCATCGGCCGCCTGCCTTCTCCGCACAACAGCAGTCCAAGCGGGGAAGGTGGGGCGCGCAGCGCCTCGGATGGGGTCAGCACTACCAAATTTCTTGCACGAGCCTATTGCAAGCAACGAACTATGGTGGTAGTAAGTGTCTTCCTCGTCGCCAGTCGAAGGCCTTTTGATTAAAAATGCCTTCGACTGTGATTGCCCCATTTTTCCAACAATCACCAACGAGGAAGTCGTCACTGTGCGTTCCTCGCAGTCTGGCGGGACCTCTACAGCCTATTGGAACGCTCGGTGGCGGAAGGTGCCTTACGCCCCACCGCCCCGGAGGGGTGCATACATACCTCCCAAACTTGAGCAACGTAACTGCCACTCCGCAGTGTCCTGGAGTCTTCATCGTCGTCCTGATAGGCCCTTGCGGGTCCCGCTTTTGGTAAGGTGTCGGCACTTCAGAGGCCCATGCCCAATGTAAGGACACGATAGAGGGGCAGCGCAAACGCACTAGGGTAGCTGCAACAAATTTGCCAGTACTAGCCTGATTACAGCTTGTGGTACACCGTTTCTGCGGGCTATGTTTTCAAAAACAGTCAGCGCTCCGTCGCGTTTTTGAAAATATACCCCAAAGAGAACGGAAAGGCCAACATTGCTAACACCATCCCAGTCCCCGAATGGGCCTGCACCCATTTAAGTAACGCATCACGCCCACCCAATCCAAAATGCCAGCAAAAAGGGAAAACGAACAGCAGAGTTTCAGTAGCCAAATTTGCCACAGGCAAATTCGGCCCCGTTGCTCAATACCCCTCCTCTTCCCACTCCTTCACTCTTCTCTTCACATCTTCCAAATTCAGCACCCCCAGCGCAAACCCTTTCCTGGTCAGTTCCGCCGGCACGTACTCATCATATTTGTCAAACTCCGGCACTTCATGTTCGTAGAGCAGCTCCATAGGGTCGATGTCCTCGGCAATCTTCCGATAGCAGGTCTGAAAAAACGTCTTGGCGTCCGCTTCCATGGTAAACTGCATGAAGTACGGCCGGAAGGAATCCAGATTCTTCAGCCCCACTTCCGGCCCCACCTTCAGGTTGAGGAACCGTTCCATGGCCAGGAACCCGTACGTCCCCAGCCAGGGCAGCAGGCACCACATCTTGCCCCCCAGCTGGATCAGGGGCTGCTTCACCGCCCCCGACTGGACGGCGGTGAACCGGGCCTGGGTCAGCCGGGCCACAGCGTTCTTCATGAGATACGGGTACTGCCGGTCTTCCCGCAGCACCTCCCGCATCCGTTCCAAAATCTTCGTGTGCAGGTCCCCGGGGCACTCGCCAAAGTACGCCGGCACCTTCCCCTTTACCAGTTCGCAGTAGATCACGTGCCGTTTCCGGTCCACCTCCAGCACCCGCCACACATGGCCAGCAATGGCGATCTTCTCCCCCGGCGGAGGCGGCGCCACCACGGTCCCCAGCTCCTGGGAATCGCAGCGCACGGTGTACTCCTCGTTCTCCTGGAACACCCCGTAGAACTTAAAGGAGCTGGTAATCCGCTCCCCAGTGAGCCCCACAATCAGCCCGCCCTTCTCCGTCCGCTGGAGATGGTCCGTATCCAGCAGATGGGTCAGCAGCACCTTGTAGTCCTCCTGGCTGATCCGGTGAAAATACGGCAGGGTCAGCACCTTTCCCGCCAGGCTGGCCGCAGACATTTCCCCGTTGGCCTGGAGTACGCTCATGGTCTGATGGTACAGCAGACTGTAGGGCAGCCGGTCCAGCCGGGGCGGTTCCACCCACTTTTCTTCCAAATACAACTGCACCAGCGCAATGGCCTGGAGCAGCTTCCAGGGAATGGTGGCTGGCAGCATGGCCCGGATTTCCGGCTCGTCCTCCCGGATTACAAACCACATCTCCGGCGGCAGGTCCCGCCGTCCCGTCCGGCCCATCCGCTGCAAAAACGACGACACCGTCCAGGGCGCATCAATCTGGAACGCCCGCTCCAGCCGCCCAATATCGATGCCCAGCTCCAGGGTGGAGGTGGTCACCGTAGTGAGATTCTTGTCGTCTTCCTTCATTAACATCTCCGCCGTTTCCCGGTAGGACGCCGACAAATTCCCATGGTGGATCAAAAACCGGTCCGGCTCATGGTTCAGCTCGCAGTACTGGCGCAGGGACGTGGTCACCCCTTCACATTCTTCCCGGGAATTCACAAACACCAGGCACTTCTTCCCCCGGGTGTGCTCAAAAATATACCCCAGCCCCGGGTCCGCCTGGACCGGCGCCTCGCCCGTCTTCTCCTCCAGCACCGGCAGCGCCTGAATATCCGTCTTGTCCTCCCCGGCCTGGGCGTCCTTCACGTAGAAATGCTCCATGGAAAGCCGCCACTTGCTGCCCGGCCCCTTCACCGTGGGAATCAGCGTCCGGCGCCCGGTGCCCAGCGACAGGAATTTCCCCACCATCTCCGGGTCCCCCAGAGTAGCCGACAGCCCAATCCGCCGGGGATTCACCCCCGCCAGCCGGGACAGCCGCTCAATCAGGCACAGCGTCTGCCCGCCCCGGTCTCCCCGGAGCAGGGAATGCACCTCGTCAATCACCACAAACCGCAGGTCCCCAAACAGCTTGGGAATGGCCATATGCTTGTGGAGCAGCATGGCCTCCAGGGATTCCGGGGTAATCTGCAAAATCCCCGACGGCTTTTTTAACAGCTTAGCCTTGTGGGACTGGGACACATCACCGTGCCAGTGCCACACCGGAATCCCGCCCTCCTCGCACAGAGGCTGGAGCCGCTGGAACTGGTCGTTGATGAGAGCCTTTAACGGCCCAATGTAAATACACCCTACCGACGCCGGCGGGTCCTGGGCAAACAGCGACAAAATAGGAAAAAAGGCGGCTTCCGTTTTGCCGGAAGCCGTAGACGCCGTCAGCAGCAAATTCTCGTCCGTGTTCAGGATTACATCTCCGGCCGCCACCTGAATGGGGCGCAGCTGTTCCCAGCCATGGTCGTAGATGAAATCCTGGACAAACGGTGCATAACGGTCAAATATACTCATATTCTCTCCTTACACGGTAAATTCCGCAAACTCCGCCGGAGCGTCCCCTTCCTGCACGTCGTTCTTGGCGTACTGGAATTGGTCGGACCCCAGCAGTTCCGTTACCGTCAGTTCCGGATGCTGGTACAGAATATCCAGCACCTCGATAAAGTCCCGAATCACTTCCCGGGGCGTAATATGGGAATCCGCCCCAATCCGGCCAAACTCAATCTCAATAAACTTGGCCAAATCCTTGGGCTTGATATGGGACTGGTATTCGTACAGACTGCTGTGAATCTCCGCCAGCTTTTCAATGAGGATCAGCATTTCCTCGTTGGTCAGCGGCAGCAGGGGAATCACCGGCGCCATCAGGTCCTTGTGGGTGCCCCCAAAATGGCCTTCCGCCAGCCGGGACCGCAGGGCCTCGTAGCTGTAGACCCCCCGCCGGGGATCCTCCATGCACTGGGGCGTGCCCCCCATGATGATGCCCAGATAGTGGGCCTTCCCCTGGAGCGTGTCGTTGTACATGGTCAGAATCTTTTCGTAGTTGTACTGCCGGGTAATGGCGTGAGGCACCTTGTAGATGTTCACCAGCTCGTCGATGCACACCAGCAGCCCCGCATACCCCGCCTGTTTCAAAAAGCACGCAAACAGCTTCAGGTATTCGTACCAGTCGTCATCGTTGATGATCACGTTAACGCCCATTTCCTGCTTGGCTTCCGTCTTGGTATGGTATTCGCCCCGGAACCACTTGGTGACCTTGGCCTTCTTCTCCTGATTCCCTTCCGCATAAGCCTGGTAGTACAGGGTCAAAATCTTGGCAAAGTCAAACCCGTGGACCATTTCGTCCAGCGCCCCGATAACCTGGGCAATCTTCCGTTCCATCAGCGGCCGAATCCCCGGGTCCGCAGCCGGCAGCCCACTTTCTTCCATGACCTCCGCCTGCACCCGGCTCAGCCACCGGTCCAGAATCAGGTTCAGTGCGCCCCCCTCAGGCTTCGTCTTGGTGGCCATGTTCCGCACCAGTTCCCGGTACGTAGCCAGCCCCTGGCCATTGGTGCCCTGGAGCCGCCGTTCCGGAGACAGGTCCGCATCCACCACCACAAAATTCTTTTCCATCACATAGTTCCGGATGGTCTGCATCAGGAAACTTTTGCCGCTGCCGTAACGCCCTACAATAAAGCGGAACGAAGCGCCCCCGTCCGCAATGGCGTCCACATCGTGGAGCAGGGCCTCAATTTCACTTTTCCGGCCCACCGTAATGTACGGCAGACCAATCCGGGGCACTACGCCCCCCTTGAGAGACGTAATCAGCGTCCGGGCAATGCGTTTTGGTATCTTCATTGATTAATTCCTTTCCAGGGGAGAAACTGCCGCCAGCCCTTCCCTGACTTCCTCTATATAATCTTCCAGCACTTCCGGCGGGTCCCCAGCCAGCACCGTATCCCCAAACTCCTCAAAGAGCTTGTCGTTGATGCCGTCAAAGAGCACCGAGGCCATCAGCCCCCGCTCCCGGACCCAGCCCGTAGGCTTTCCTTCTAATATATCCTGCAAATATTCCAGCTCGTCCGCCGTCAGGTTCCAGGGCGCAGCCCCAGCAGCCGCTTGCTGGGAAGTTTCCACGCCCTTTGGCGCACCTTCCACCGCCTGCCGCACGTCCGCCAGATAATCTTCCACAAGTTCCGGAGGATCCCCCTCCAGCACATTGTCTCCTAGCACGTCCAGCGCCTTGGCGTTGATGCCGTCCACCAAAAGGTCCGCCATCAGCCCCTGCTCCTGTACCCAGCCCGTGGGCTTGCCCTCCAGAATATCCTTCAGGTAATGGAGCTCAGCTTCCGTTAGGTTCCAGGGCAGCCCCTGAGCTTGTGCTGAAGCCTGGGGTTTTTGCACCAACTGCTGCGCAGCCTTAGGCGCCGGTTTAACGTCCTGCCCCGAGGCAAACAAGTCTTCGCCCGCAGCCGCACCGCCAGGCAGCGGCAGCACCGGTTCTTCCTCCGGCACCTCCGGCTCCTCTTCCCCCAGGTCGGCCTCCGTAATCAGCCGCTCCCGGGTAATGGCCGCCTCCTGCCGGATCTTGTCCAGCACCGCTGCGTCCAGATTCACCTGGGCCCGCTTCTTCCGGTCCTCCTCCGCCTGCCAGTCCTCAAACACCCCCGTGACCAGCTTGGTCAGCCACTTGTAGTGATAGGGCTGCAATAATTCCTGGTACCCCAGCAGCGTGCGAAGCTCCCCTTCAATGGTCTTTACCAGCTTTCCCAGCTTCCGGTGCTTGGCCGTTTCATACCGCAGCCGCTGCACCGTCCAGATACCTTCCTTATTGCTATAGGTACACACCGGCGTTAGCTGCACCGCATACGTCCGGGTATCCTGCCTCTTAAAGAACACCGCCGAGGAAAAAAGAGAAATCCACTCGTAGTCCTCCACCCCCAGGAACTCCTCCTGGAAGGACTTTTTCCGGTGGGACAGATAATACTCCTGAAGCTTCCGGCAGCACCCCGCCATCAGCCGCACGTACCGGTCCGTATCCTCCTTATAGAGCTTGGAACGGTCCATCCGGTAGGTAGAAAACGTGCCCAGCGCCTGGAACAACTCCTGGTCAGATGCCTGCTGCCAGTTTACCAGCGTCAGATACGCCTGGTCCATCTGCCCGCTGTGCGTGTCCGGCAGCAGCTTGGGGTCCAGCTGGTAATACAGCACATAGTCCCGGAGCCAGGTATTCATATTGGCCAAAATCCGGGAATCCAGGCTCCCGTACTCGTCCTGGAATTCCAATAGCTTCTGGAAGCCCTCCTCCGGGGACTTCACCCCAATCTGATTGATTAGCTCGTAAATATAAATATACGCATAGGTCAGCGACGTACGCTCCGCCGCATGATGCCGCAGCCGGGTCCGCCAGCCAAAATACCCCCGCAGCTCCCTGTCCCGCAGAGACTGGTACGTAGGAAAATAATGGAGCACCGGCAGATCATAAGTGTAATCGTCCTCATAGTCCTCCACCAGCTTGCCCTGCCGCACAAAAATCTCTTCCCAGGACATATACTCCTTCTGCGCATTGCAAGCCGCGCCCAAGGCCCGCAGCTTCTGCAGCTGTTCCGGCAATACCTCCGGTTCCGGCACCTTCCGGGGCTTAATCGGCTCCGACTGGTACTGCTCCTTCAGCCGCAGAAACGTCTCTTGTTTTGATTTATCCATAGGACCGGTCATGGCCGCCCCATCCTTTCTCTCCAGCACCGCAGCTTTTGGGACCCTCGCCAAACTTTCCCGAACTTCCCAAAAACCCGTTGAGAACAAACAAATTTTCGCCACTCTCTATTATAAAATAAAACCCGTAAAAAAGAAACAGCCTTAGGCCCCAAAAGAACACAAAAAAAGCCCCCGACCGGGGTGAGAGTCCGGTCAGGGACCTGCTGCCTGGCGGCCCAGGCGGGGCCCACCGCCTAAGACTTGCCTTCAGCAGCCTTCTTTTCCTGTTCCACAGCTCCAGAGACGAGTTCGTCCAGCTGCATATACAGCTGCGTCATCTCCTCCGGAGTCTTGGCACTGCGGATTTTCGCCAGCAGCGCAAATTTCTTTTCCTCGTACGATAAATCCATTCCTGTCACCTGCCCCTCATTAATGTGAAAGCATTGGAAAGGAGCTCCCAGAATGGCCAAACAAGAAACTTTATTCTTTAGGATAAATTATAGCATAGCAATTATAATATTGCAATGATTCTGATAAATATTTTCCAAGCGTAAGAGCCACTTTTGGCCCTGATTCACTTCACCAGGTTGTTCTCCGGCTTTGCAAGGCTGCTGATTCACCATTTCAAGCATATTCACAGCCCACCATCACTTCACCAGATCGTCCCCCGGCTCCACCGTCACAATATTGGCACTGCGCAGAATCCGGCGCCCCGCTTCCCATAACGTCTCCGGCACATCGATATAATACGCCTCCCGGTCAACCTTTCCATTGGGCCCAAAATCCCGGATGTCCAACTTTGCCCCACAGCCACAAATCGGCGCCTCACTGGGCATAGAACAAGCCGAAAACTCAATCCCCGCCTGCGAGAGAAGCACCTTCGCCGCCTCCCACTCAGGCCGCGTCCCAATGGAATGATACAACGTCTTTTCCCGGCAAAAGAAACCCATAATACCACACCTCACATATATAGTAGACCTACGTACCTTACAGCACGCTCCCTTGTTACCATATATTTTACACTGCATTCAAGCCAAGTACAAGATAGGATTGAAGGAAAGGTGTGGGGGTATTTTTTAATATATAGCGGCGCCAGCGCCGCAGAAGGTGGCCTTCCCCACCCCGGGCCCATGGATTCCTGGTATGGCCCGTCCCTCCCCTTCCAAATCTACATTGAGCAGCGATATTGTTCGGCTATCCCCTCATTACAGAGCGTCAGGTAAGAAACTTTCTACTGTTCAGTCGGGTAGACGTCCCACAGTTTTTGCAAACTGTGGAGGTGTTTTTTTTAATATATGGCGGCCCATGGCCGCAGAAGGTTCCTTCCCCACCCCGGCCCTTGGATTCTTGGATTGGCCGGCCCTCCCCTTCCACATAGGCGGGGAGGGCATGGGGTAGTGCTGACCACGACTATGAGCGTGTTGATAGCTGCAGTAGTGGTGACACAACAAAAGCAATAAACAATAGACCAGTGGGGGTCATGAATGGCCCATCCAAGCGTGAAGGGGCTGTCAGCCCGTAGGGATGACTGAGGAAGTTTATCCTCGCCTTTGCGGCCTCCCGGCCGCCTGCCTTCCACTTACCTGTTCGCTATGCGAACAGGTAAGTGGAAGGTGCCGGCAAACTTGCCGGCGGATGGAGTTCAAAAGTGGGATGCCTGCACTACACCCGTTGAGAACGTCGACCAAAAATCCGGCTACAGAGTTTTCTCCAGCAAAAAGTAATTACATTGGAAACTTTGACCTAGTTGAGATACCATCCTCACTGCATTAGCCCCAGCGGGGACAAGCTTTCCCTGAAGGGGAAAGTGGCGCAAAGCGCCGATAGAGGAGCACTCTCCGTCTAATAACCCTCAACATTTGGGAGTCGCATCCGGTCGTCCATACCAATGTATCAATGGAAGACCGGCTAATGCGACCTCTGTGATAGCATTCCAAGAAGCAAGCTCGAAGAGCGCAGCTGATTGGTACAATGCGAACCACTATGGGGAGGGTGTCGCACTCCGTGCGACGGGAAGGGCGAGTGCCACCTGCGCCCGAGTGGTTCGCGGCTCGCTGCGCAGCTTCACGCTGTGGGTTCGCTTTGCAGGCCGCTATCACAGGGGTCGTATATACCACCTTTCTGCGGCTAAAGCCTTGAACGGTGGATACGACTCCCATGCGTGCGAGGTCAACTTCTAGAGAGAATTCGCAATTATAATATACTTTATTCTACTTATATACCCCCACATTGTTCTCAAATAGAAGTAACTTTAGAAATGCGGTGGTGCCGTATTGATTACCTCGACCAAGTGTGGGAGAGGTGTCACCGGAAGGTGACGAAGAGAGTTTTAGCATAGATAGATATCAATAAAATTATATTTTTAATATTATCTTTTCCACCTAGGTATTGCGGCCTTCTGGCCGCCCGCCTTCCCGCAGCAACAACAGTCCAACTGCGGGAAGGTGCCTGACGCCAGGAAGGCGAATGGGCCCACCAAGTGGTCCGGAGGACAATTGAACTTTCAAAATTACCACACTACCCCCTGCAAGCACACGGCCAGTTGTGGCCAAAGAACGCTTCCTTTAAGCGTGAAGGAAGTGTCACCGCAAGGTGACGATAGAAGTTTATATTTTCTCTGCACTAACCCCAGCCAGCAACGCTATGCCTTTTCCGGGACCTAGCCGGCCTGCCTCGTTGCTGGTTTCACCCATTTTCATGGATGAAACCCCGTGATGAGCGCAGCGAATCACCAACGAGGAAGACGTCACCCCGCTTTCCTCGCAAGTTCAACGGGACCTCTACAACCCATTGGAAAGCGGGGTGGCGGAAGGTGCCTTACGCCCCACCGCCCCGGAGGGGTGCATACATACCTCCCAAACTTGAGCAACGTAACTGCCACTCCGCAGTGTCCTGGAGTCTTCATCGTCGTCCTGATAGGCCCTTGCGGGTCCCGCTTTTTGTAAGGTTTCTGCACTTCAGAGGCCCATGCCCAAAGTAAGGACACGATAGAGGGGCAGCGCAAACGCACCCAAAGTACCTCCAGCCAAGCTTGACCCACGGGGCTGATTACAGCTTGTGGTACACCGTTTCTGCGGGGTATGTTTTCAAAAACAGTCAGCGCTCCGTCGCGTTTTTGAAAATATACCCCAAAGAGAACGGAAAGGCAAACATCGCGAACAAATACCCACCTGCACCCATTTTACTCCCGCACCACACCCCAAAAAAAGGCATCCTGCCCAAATTTTTTAAGCAGGATGCCCTTCTTTTCTATATTCGAACTATATCTGAAACTACCTTACGGACCAATACGGACCCCGGAAGGCACAGCAAACGTATATCAAAAAGCACCGGCGTCTTCCGCCAATTTCTTCAACACCTTCGCCGGCACACCCCCTACCAGCGTGTTATCCGCCACATCATGGGTCACCACTGCACCAGCAGCCACCACCACGTTATTGCCGATATGCACGCCCGGCAGAATGGTCACGCTGCCGCCGATCCACACATCATTGCCGATGACCACCGGCTTGGCGATGCCCAGATGCTTCCGCCGTCCGGCCGCATCCAGGGGGTGGTTCACCGTGGTAATCAGGGTGTTGGGCCCAATCCACACGTCATTGCCCATGGTCACCGGCGCCACGTCCAGAATCACCACGTTGTAGTTGGCCAAAAACTCGTCCCCCACGTGGATGTTCTGCCCGTTGTCGCATTTGAACCCAGGGAGTATATTGGGGTTATTCCCTACGCTCCCCAGCAGCTCCCGGATGGCCTTGTCCTTCCCGGCCAAATCCTGGACGTCAACCGCTTCCAGCTTGGCACAGCCCCGGGCAGCATCCAGCTTATGCTGGTTCACTTCCGGATCATTCACATTGTAGGGCAGCCCTGCCTGGAGCTTTTCGTATTCCGTCATCGAGCGTTCCATAGCAGCGCCTCAGCGGTAGGATTCTTCGAAAATCGCCAGGTAATCTGCATCGCTAAGAGGCAGCGGATCTGCACAGATATCCCCGCCAATGACCTCATGGACCTTTTGCGGATAATTCTTCAGTTCTTCCTTGGTAATGCCCGCATCGCTCATGCGCAGGTCCGCACAGCCCACGCTGGCAATCAGCTTGTCCAAAGCGTCGATAAAGTCCTTGCCAGAAGTGGGATTCTCCACCCCCATAGCCTTAGCCATCTTCATCATGGGTTCCTCGCAGGCCTTCCGGCTGGCAAAGAAATCATAGTACGCATGAGACAGCATAATCAGGCCGGCCCCATGGACCAAATTGTCGTGGAAGCTCCCCATCACGTGTTCCATAGTATGTTCAGAGGTGCACAGCATGTAGTACCCAGCCAGCGTATTGGCCAGAGCCACATAGGCCCGGGCTTCCTGGTTGCTGCCGTCCTTGTAGGCCACCGGCAGATACTTGGCCACCAGTTCAATGGCCTTCAGGGCAAACATTTCGCCCATGGGATGCTCGTTCTTGTTGATGACACTTTCTGCCGCATGGAAGAACGCATCCATGCCCTGGTAAGCCGTGAATTTAGGCGGTACGCTGAGCATCAGGTTGGCATCCACCACGGACAGGGTCGGGAACATGGATTGGAAGAAAATCCCTGTCTTTTCCTGGTACTTTTCATTGGTGATAACGGACGCCATATCCACTTCAGAACCCGTACCAGCACTGGTGGTAATGGCCACAATAGGAGCAGCCTTCTTGGCCGGCTGCTTCTTGCCGCCCTTGGCAGAAATGCTGTAGTCCCAGATGTCCCCGTCATTGGTCATCATGAGAGCAATGCACTTGGTGCAGTCCATGACAGAACCACCGCCCAACGCAATAGTAAAGTCGCAGCCGCTCTTTTTTCCCAGGGCAGCCCCGTCCATCACATTGTCACTGGTAGGATTGGGACGAATCTGGTCGAATACTTCATAAGCTACCCCAGCCTGATCCAATTCCTTTTCCAAAGCAGCCAGATAACCGTACTTTTTCACGCTGGTGCCGTTGCTGGTGCAGATTAACGCCTTTTTCCCCGGCAGCACTTCCTCATGTAAATACTGCAATTGCCCCGGTCCAAACAGAACTTTCGCCGGTATATAAAAACTAAATTGATACATGGTATCCACTCCTTTTAAGCTAATCAGTTTTGCTGTTGACTCTTGATTTCCTTTGGGTTTCCCCGTTTGCAATTCCTATTCTACCCCTATCCATTGCCAAAAACAGTCGCCCATGTTAACATTTTATATGGTAAATCTTAACATCGGAGGGTACACCATGGAACCAAAACAAAACCTTACCCAGGCCCTGGACCAATTGGCCGCCCAGTTCCCCCATCTCCATTGGAACTTTCGCCCCGACCCCAGCGGCACCCGGGTAGAATACATCTCCCAGTGGCTGGGCGAACCCGACGAAGACTGCATGGTCTGCGCCTTCAAAGGAAACCACATCCACGAACGCTTCCACCGCCAAGACTTCTTCTTCTTCAACTTTGCCTACACCGGCAGCTACATCGCCCTGTCCGCCCAGTCCCAGCACCAGGTCCTTATGGAAGAAGGCGACTGCTACCTGGGCCAGCCCTACTCCGGCTACGCCCTGCGCAAAAATAGCCCCGAAAACTGCCTCATCGTCGGCGTCCTCATCAAAACCACCGCCTTCTATCGCTACTACCTGTCCCAGCTGGCCGCCGACCCCGCCCTGTTCCACTTCTTCCTGGAACCCAAACTCAACCGCTATGCCGACGGCTGCCTTCACTTCCCCCTGCCCCCAGATTCCCCCGTCTGGCAGCTGCTGAACCTCATGATCCTGGAATACGTAAACCCCAAACCCGATACCCAGCAGATCCTCCAATCCCTGGCCCTGTCCCTGACCTTTTACATCGCCAGAGCCTACCACCAGCAGCACCAGGATACCCCCACCTCCCTTACAGACCAAATCCTCGCCTATATGGAAACCCATTGGGATACCGTCACCTTGGAAACCCTGGGCAAACAATTCGGCTTCCACCCCGCATCCATGTCCCGACTCATCAAACAAAACACCGGCCAAACCTTCTCCCAACAGCTTTTGCATATCCGCCTGACCAGAGCCAAACTCCTCCTGACCCAAACCCAGCTGCCCGTAGAAGAAATCGCCCAACTGTCAGGCTATAACGACCCCAGCAACTTTTATAGAGCGTATAAGAAAGAATATGGCGAAACACCAAGAGGAGCTTTGTGAAGAGGAGAAATTCCTACAGTTTTTGCAAAACTGTGGAGGTGTTTTTTAGAATATATAGCGGCGCCAGCGCCGCAGAAGGTGGCCTTCCCCACCCCGGGCCCATGGATTCTTGGTGCGGCCCGTCCCTCCCCTTCCTGTTAGGCGGGGAGGGCATGGATAGTGCTGGCCGGTGCTGTAGGTGTTTTAACAGTTAATGTAGTGGTAATGCAATAGTAACGATTAACAATTGACAAGTAGTGATGATAGAATGCTTCCTGCAAGAGTGTAGGAAGTGTCGCCGTAAGGCGACGATAGAAGTTTAATCAAGGCATTATATTTTTATGCCCTGAATTAGCGGCCCTTGGCCGCAGAATGAGCCTTCCCCACCCTGGCCTATGGTACACTTCCAATAGCTTGAAGCCGGGGGACTTCAAGCTGTTGAGGAATCAAGATGGAATATATAGCGGCGCCAGCGCCGCAAAATGTCCCTTCCCCACCCCGGCCCTTGGATTCTTGGATTGGCCGTCCCTCCCCTTCCTGTATGGCGGGGAGGGCATGGATAGTGCTGACCAATGCTGTAGGTGTTTTTAATAGCTCATGTAGTGGTGATGCTATCGTAACGATTAACAATTGACCAGTAGTGGTTATAGAACGCTTCCTGCAAGAGTGTAGGAAGTGGCATCGGTAGGTGCCGATAGAAGTTTACCCAGGTATTATCTTTTCCACCCAAGTATTGCGGCCTCCCGGCCGCCTGCCTTCCACTTACCTGTTCGCTATGCGAACAGGAGAAGGGGAAGGTGCCGGCAAACCTGCCGGCGGATGGGGTTCAAAAGTAGGATGCCTGCATAACACCCGTTGAGAACGTCGACCAAAAATCAGGTACAGAGTTTTCTCCAGCAAAAAGTAATTACGTTGGAAACTTTGACCTCGTTGAGCTACCATCCTCGCCGCACTAGCCCCAGCGGGGACAGACTTTCCCTGAAGGGGAAATGCCGCACCGCGGCAATGGGGGAAGAACTTCCTTCGTCATTCCTACGGGCTGACACCTACCAGCAACGCTTTGCGCTCGCATCCAAGAGTCTACAGTTTATCAAAAGACTCTTGGTTAATGCGAGCCATGTGATAGCAGCCCAAGAAGCAAGCCCAAATTGGGCGTAGCTGATTGGCTAGCTGCGAACCACTGTGGTAGGCTTCCAAGCCGCCACTGGTCAAGTAAAATCTAATATATAGTGCTGATATAAAGATGACCAGTAAATTGCTATGAACACTTCCTTCAAACGTGAAGGAAGTGTCGCCGCAAGGCGACGATAGAAGTTCACCCAGGTATTTATTTTTTTCATCCAAGTTTTGCGGCAACCGGCCGCTGCCTGCCCGCAGCAACACTCGTCTTCTCCATTTCGCCGTGTAAACGGCTGAAATGGGGGAGATGCGCCTATTCCAAGGCTATTAGAGGCGCAGAGGGGGTACGGAACTGCGGGAAGGTGCTTTCTCCTTATTTAGCTTCCTCAAACGTGAGGAAGCTGTCCCGCCATACGGCGGGACGGAAAGAGTTTATAATTGAAGGCGGATGGGTCCAACCATGCTGAGCGCCTCCCCCTTCCAGGAATTCCAATGTATCCACCTTCCCAACTTTCTGTCTAATTAAATTCGCATACAGATCTGTTTTTCTAATTTCGATTTTTCAAAATGTCGCTTCTCTAGATAACTTCACCTGTGCAATTCTTTACACCCTGCATTTTGCCTACTCTTTTTGTATTATATTTTACGATATTTATATATTTCATCATTTAGCTATAATATTTTTCTATTTGTTTAGGAAATATGTAAATTTCATATTGTCCATCATTATTAAGCGTATTATAATAACAGTGATTTGTATTGCTTTTGCATATATTATGAAATCCTCTAATCGTTATGTTTTCTGTTTTTTACGGTTAGCACAGCCAAGCTAGTAGTATTCGTATCAGCATCTGCTGTATGGGGTTGTTTGGAAATACAGATTGCTAGACGCCGTATATCCAGACTGAAAGGGGTTTCATAAAGGCTAAGCAAAAAATATAGGGAAGGAGTTCTGTTATGCAAAAAAGTGGGAAAGAATTAACAAAGCGAGTATTGGCTAGCATTCTAGTAGCCGGATCCCTTGATTTTATGGGAGGTGGAATTGCCCTCGCAGCAGATTCTATTGCAATTACTGGCAAATCAATTGATACTTCTGAAACTGCCAGTGCTGGATCTGTTTATTCCGACGTATCTGGGAACAAATTATCCACTGATAGCGCTACAACACAGGGGATTCTTTATGTAGGTGTAACTGAGACAGATGCAGTTGAATTTACCAAAGCTGATGATTCGGTCAACATCAGCAATAACACTGTAGAAATCACTTCTAAAGATAACACTTCAGGCAGTGCCATGGGCGGTGCCCTTTTCGTAAATGGTGCAGGTGTCACCTTTAACGATGCCTTATTCCAAAACAACAAATTAATTAACAATAGCAAAACCGTCACAGTTGGTGGTGCCCTTGCTGTAACTTCCAATGTCGTTTTCAATGTAACGAAGGATGCAGCATATACAGGCAATACAATTCAAGCTGCAGACGGTTATTCGTCGTTCCATGATATGGGTGACTATATTACCACCTCTGGTGGCGGCTTCATGTATCTTGCTCCCTCTTCAACGGTAACCTTCAATGTGGCCAAGGATACTACCTTGACCATCGGGGAAGCCAATGCTACCGATGCGAATGCAGATACTATCATTTCAGGGATTCGCAAAGCAGCTAGTAATTTAAATCTGAATGCACCTACGATTATCAAAAATGGTACCGGCACCTTAACGATTAACAGCAGTTTGAATAACTACCATGGAGAATTTATCGTTGGCGAACCGCTCGTTTCCGGCACACAGGAAAATGGCGAAAGCGAGGATGCCGATTTTTCTGAAGGTGGTACGGTAAATCTGACAAAAGATCTCAATCTGGCTTCTTCGCTGCAAGTCAATAAGGGTACGGTAAACCTCAACAACCTCACCATAGACAATTTGGCCAATAAGCTCAAAGCCAACGGTGTAGACGAAACTACGGACAAGGGCACGGCCACCTTTGACCTGATTAAACAAGGATTTAGTGGTTCTTTATATGTAGATACGCCAAGTACCGTCAATGCCAAAAGCATTACCATGAATGGCGGCGATCTTTCCGGCCGCGGCACGGTCAATGTTTCCGGTGATCTCACTGCTTCCGGTTCTAACAATGAGTCAAACAATCGACCGTATATCGATTTGGAAGAAACAAGCAAACTTTCTGTCGGCGGCAATCTCACGCTTAATAGCGGGGCAGATTTTGGATCGACTGGCACCGTAAATGTTACAGGCGATTTTACCGCAGTAGGATTGGGCTCCCCTGATGTGCAAGAAACTACCGTTGGGCTTGACGGAGACAGTACCCTGACTGTAGGCGGCAACTTCTCTCTAAGCGCTGACGCTGATTTTTCTTCTAACAATTCCACCAAAGTATCCGGTGATTTCACAATCGAGAATGTGCTTCTGGGAGCATCTGAAACCAGCAAAGATGACAATACAGGCAAAGCAAACTTCAAGGACCTGAGCATTGGCGGCTCTGCCACAATCACCAATAGTGACGTTACCGCTTCCGGTACGGCATCCATTGACAAAGACCTGACCGTAACCGGCAGTGATGGCTACGTACGCTTTGCTGACCTGACGGTAGGCGGCAATGCGGCAATAAACTCTGCCTCTATTTTTAAAACCACAAACAGCCTGGCCATTACCGGAAATCTTTCTATCACAGGCGAAGCCAGTGAAGCGGATGACAGCACTGAGATTCCGGAAGCTCAATTGCCAGGCGTTACCGCAAAAGGCCTCACCGTAGGCGGCAATGCAGAAGTAACCAACGGCAGACTTATCACCAGCGGTACCACAAAAGTTACAGGTGACCTTTCCGTTTCCGGCAGCCGGCTGGAGGCCAACGACCTGACCTTAGGCGGGAAATTAACCGTAGACAACGAAGGGGAAGCCTATGTAGGCGGCAGCAACCTGACGCTCACCCAGGATAAGACCTCGGTTACCGGCGGCAGCTGGCTCCATTTGTCCAGCGGTACCCTTCAGGCCGATAACCTGGACAGCGTCATTACAACGGGCAGCCACTTGGATTTGCTTGACACTGCCGTCCTGGCGACAAAAGCCGATCAGATTTTCACCAATGCGGATACCAACGCTTCGGAAATCACCACGGATAACAGTCTAAAGGATACGATATATGCAGATAACCACATTCTCTTGGAAGCAGGCACCCTGTCCCTAAGTGATAATTACAGCTATGCCTATCTGACCAATATCCAAGACGCCTTGAGCAAGGCCACCTATAATGCAGATACCGACAACAGCTTCACTTCACAGACCCAGCTGCTCATGACCGGTGATTTGGTGGACACCACCGGTGTTCCTAATAATACCCTGGATACCAACCAAATTAGCAAAGTCAGCGCCACGTCCGTCCTGGATGCCATTACCTTAGACGCTGGTGACAAAAATGTCCTTGTTGGCGCAGACACCACCACGGAACAAGATACCACTCCCCTTGCCCACGGCTTCAATGTAGCTACCCTTGCATTGGGCAATGCAGAAAAGCTTACGGTAACCAACGGCCAAAGCGTTACGCTGGGTGGCAGCAAAGCAGACGAAGCCATTACGACCAATGCTGATGCAGCAAATGTCACGGTTGAAGGTGGCAGCAGCCTCACCATTGGTACCGCAGCCGTAACCGCAGACCACGCCTTAAACGTGAAGGCCGCCGTAACTGCCGAGGATAGTACGGTAACCACCAACGGCAAGACCACCATCGCCGGCAAAGTTGCTTTAGCCAATGCTGCCCTCAACGCCAATACCGGCACGGCAACCCTGGCTAGCGACCTGGCCGCCAGCGGTACTTCTTCCCTGTCCGGCAACGTTACGGTAGACGGCGCAGTTACAACAGAAAAAGCTACGCAGCTGACCACAGCTGGTACCACTGCCTTCAAAGACAGCGTTAACCTGACCAGCGCTTCCCTGACTGCCCAGTCCGGCACCGTTTCCATTGCCAAAGACCTGGCTGCTTCCGGCACTTCTTCCCTTACCGGTACGGTTACCGTAGGCGGCGATGTAACGACTGCGGAAGGCACAGCCTTAACCACTGATGGCGCAATGGCCCTGAACGGCAATGTAGCTCTGACGGGCTCTTCCATCCAAGCCAAAACCGGCACGGTAGCTATTGCCAAAGACCTGAACATCTCCGGCACTTCCACCATTACTGGTGATGTGACAGTTGCCGGCACGATTACCGGTGCTGATGCTAAGGCCCTTTTGAATGTTGGTACGGATGATAAGGCAGCCACCCTGACAGCAGGCAAGATCAATCTGAACGGTGGTTCCCTGTACCTGGATCCCGTGTGGAATGGCGGCACCCAAAACGATGGTACCGAAGTGTCCATCGAAAGCCTTGCAGACACCAACGTGACTGTAGGCCAGAATTCCACCCTGACTCTTGGCTCTCAGGATACTGCTGCAGCAGAAGCTTTGTTTAGCGAATCCGGCCTGACCTGGGGTTCTGACGGCATCCTGTCCGCCCTGTATGTAACTTCCAGCCAGGATCTTACCGGCAGCAGCATTACCGTAGACAGTAAAGCTACCGGCGCCGCTGCAGCTGATACCGGCAGCTTTACCATGGGAGCTGGTTCCCTCCTGCTTGTAAAAGGCAGCACCGTATCCGGCAGCCAGGCAGCAGCCTTAACCAATGTATCTTCTACGAACATTTCTGACTCGGCCAAATTGTACATTTCCGGAGCTTCCAAAGATACTACGTATAACATCCTGTCCGGTACCAACGTCAAAGAGAACAACTCCTGGTACGCTGACGCCAAAGCAGATACCACACAAAATGTCTTTACCAATAACAAACTTCTGAAATTTGTTGGGGCTGATGGCAACAGCGAAAGCAAATTCTCCGTCACCACCGTATCCCAGGATGCCCATGATGTTTATGGCGACAGCCTGGTAGCTCCGGATGTGGTAAACGCGGCCCTCCTGGGCACTGGCGCTGCAACCGACTTTGTCAATAATGCTGCCAATGAAGACGTCAACTCCTCCCTGGCCAAACAAGCCAATGCCCTGAACAGTGCAAATTCCCTCAGTGAATTAGGCGGAGTACAGCATAGCCTCTATGCGGCTAACAATCTGTTCGATAATGCTGTGGCTAACCACCTGGCTGACGTGAAGGACACCACTTTGGATAAGGATGTATGGGCTCATTACATTCACACCAAAGAAGACGTAGACGGTTTGGACCTTGATGGACTCACCGGAGCAAACTACGATGCCCAATATAATGGCGTAGTGGCCGGGGCCGACCTGTATCATAACGATAATACCGTTGCTGGGCTGGCCCTCACCTACATGGACGGCTCCATCTCCGGCAATACCGATACCGCCAGCACCAAGAACAATGCTGATTACTACGGCCTGAGCCTGTACGGCAGAATCCGTCAAGGTGAAACCAGCTATCTGGGCGACATCTCCTGGCTGCATGGCAAGAACGACCTGAGCCAGTACAACAGCGGCAAAGAAATCACCGGCAGCGTTTCCTCCAATGCCTACAGCGCTGGTGTTCGTGCCGAACACGACTTCAATGCTGGAGCCGGTACCCTCACCCCGTATGTGGGCATCCGGTATGCACACCTGGATTATGGCAATTACACCGACAGCCTGGGCATCCATCACGACAGTGATAATGCCAACCTGTGGATGGTTCCCTTGGGCCTGCGCTACAGCCAGACCATGAAGAGCGGCAGTTGGTCCATTAAACCCCTGGCAGAAGCCGGCTACCTGTGGACCTTCGGTGACCGGGATGGCAACGATCGCGTCAGCCTGAACGGAGCCGCCAATACCTTCGGTTACGATGTATCCGATGGCGGCAGTTTCTATGGCCGCCTGGGTGTGGAGGCCGAACATGGTTCCATGACCTACGGCATAGGCTATCAATACCAGAAAGGCAGCGATGTCCGCAGCAATCTGTGGAGCGTAGCCCTGCGGTACAAGTTTTAAGTAAAACGGAGCCAGTTCATTTAAGCACAAGATTCATTAAGGAAAATAGTTGAACGTAAGAAGGCCAGCGTGTTACCGGAGTATCGATAACACGCTGGCTTTGTTTTTTAAGCAAACAGAAATTTCAGCTTGGTCAAAGGTTTGCTGAAGCCCCCTACTTTAATATTGTTTTTTCCCCTCAATCCCCTTATACTCCTCAAACAACTTCCTGCACGCCTCCGCATCCAGCTCCGCCATGAGCTTCTCCTTCTTCTCCGACCCCATCTCGTAAAACACCTTATCCCGGAACCCGATAGCCTCGGCATCGGCAATATTGCAGCCGTAGTAGACTTTGTCCACATTGGCCCAGAGGATGGCGCCCAGGCACATGGGGCAGGGCTCGCCGGTGGTATACAGCTCACACCCGGACAGGTCAAAGGTCCCCAGCTCCTTGCAGGCGGCATGGATGGCCATCATTTCTCCGTGGCAGGTAGGATCCTGCTGCTTAATCACCTCATTATGCCCCCGGCCTACAATCTTTCCGGCTTTCACAATCACGCAGCCAAAAGGGCCCCCGTGACCGTTCCGAATCCCCTGCTGAGCTTCTTTGATTGCTTCTTCCATAAATTGATTCATACCCTTAGCCTCCTTACTATTTTTCGTGGGGAATGACCATCTTTTCCACACGGTATGCTTTCCCATCGATGGTCAGCATGGCAAACGTAATCTCCTGGTCAAACCGCCGCTTCCCGCAGCTGCCAGGATTCAGCCACAGCCGCCCATCGATCACTTCCTGAAAATACTTGTGAGAATGCCCGAAGATTACCACATCAATCCCCGTCAAATCCTTGGGCACAAACTTCTTGTTGTGGACCATAAAGAACTGGAGACCTTCCAGCTGAAACCGCAGGGTTTCCGGCAGCCCTTCCGCCCACTCCTTGTCATTGTTCCCCCGGACCACATACAGCGGCGCGATTTTCCGGAGCGTGTCCAGAATCTCCGGCTTGTTGATGTCGCCCCCGTGAATAATCCCATCACACCCAGCAATCCGAGAAAGCACCTCCGGCCGCAATAGGCCATGGGTATCCGAAAGAACAGCTATTGATTGCGTCATAAAATCACCTCGCTCCTCCTAAAGCCTGTGGTTGTCGCCCCAGTCGCACATGGCATCCAAAATGGGAATCAAAGATTTCCCCCGCTCCGTCAAACTATACTCCACCTTGGGTGGAATCTGCGGATACTCCTCCCGGTGCACCAGCGCATCGGCCTCCAGTTCCTTTAAGGTAGCGCTCAGAGTTTTATAGGAAATGCCCGCAATGTACTTTTTCATCTCATTGAACCGCACCACCCCAAACTCCATCAGAGTATACAGAATGGTCATCTTATATTTCCCGTTGATCAGCGACAAAGTATAACTAAAGCCCGTGGAAGCAATATTCTCGTCGGAAATACACCGTTGGCCCATTTTACACTCTCCTTTAGGTAAGTATACTACCTGAATGTACGTACTTGAATTTATTCTCATTCTAGCTAGAATTATATTATAGAACTATAGGTTAGTCAATTTCACAATTTAGGGGGAGTTTGTAATGAACAAAAAAATCGTCATCTTGAACGGCAGTCCCAGAAAAGCTGGCAACACCTCTGCCCTGGTAAAAGCCTTCACCCAGGGAGCTGAAGAAGCCGGCAACACCGTCACCGAATTTTTCCTGGATGCCCTGACCATCCACGGCTGCAAAGGCTGCTTTGGCGGCCATAGCAGCAAAACCTGCCCCTGCGTCCAGCAGGACGACATGAACAAAATCTATCCCGCCGTCCGGACCAGCGACATCGTCATCTTCGCCACCCCACTGTACTATTGGAACATGAGCGGCCAAATCAGAACCGCCATTGACCGCCTGTTTGCCCTGGAAGAAGGCGACGGCAACCTGCTCCGAGGCCATAACAGAGCCAGCGCCCTGCTCATGGCCGCCGAAGGAAACGACTTTGCAGACGTCCTCACCTACTACGACCACCTAATGAACCATTTGCAGTGGAAAAACCTCGGCCACGTCCTGGTGCATAAATCGGTGTAAGTTTACCGTCTGCACGGACTTTTTTTACCACCTTCTC
>ERZ791917.394-NODE-394-length-46158-cov-17.373728_pt1 | contig 46158 bp, 34 predicted proteins | sample MGYA00510138_ERZ791917 | MGnify/ENA primary metagenome ERZ791917 (study PRJEB30046, sample SAMN00792102) | human gut metagenome | study: EMG produced TPA metagenomics assembly of the A metagenome-wide association study of gut microbiota in type 2...
GAGCGTCTGCCTTACAAGCAGAATGTCGGCAGTTCGATCCTGTCATCGCCCACCATTTTTTTTTGTAAAAACTGCAAAGTGATTGACGACGGGGCGTAGCTCAGTTTGGTAGAGCACCTGCCTTGGGAGCAGGGGGTCGTAGGTTCAAATCCTGTCGCTCCGACCAATAGAAATGCGGGTGTAGCTCAATGGTAGAGCCCTAGCCTTCCAAGCTAGTTACGTGGGTTCGATTCCCATCACCCGCTCCATTTTATTTGGCCCTGTAGCTCAGCTGGATAGAGCAACGGCCTTCTAAGCCGTGTGTCGAGTGTTCGAATCACTCCGGGGTCACCACTTTAAGATAAAAGCGAATGTTGCCGAGTCATCGGGACATTCGCTTTTTTGTGTTATAGGAAGTATACAGAAAGGGCCAGGCGGTTTGCGTTCCGTCCGGCCCTTTTTGGGCAGCAAAAAGGACCTGGCAAATTTCTGCTTGCGTTCAGCCACCACGAAGAACTGAAAGGGAAATCGCTAGGTCCGCTATTCTTTTAGCATAAGGGAAGGCAAAGGGAAATGCTTTTTACTTTTAGGGTGTAGGGTACTGAGAAGAGGAGCCTTATTCGCGAAATTCACGATAGCTCTGTACGTTTAAAGCTATAAAAAAGATCGTGGTGAAGAAGACTGTTGCTTCCCAAAAGTATTTACCGAAAATGAGGAGGCATAGAAGGCAAATAGGAATTCCAGCTACTCCTGTCCAAAAAAGTGTACCAGGCAGTGCTACCAGTAAACCAAACAATGCGAAAAGTCTAGAATGGGATTCCATGCTGCCTCACCTCGCTTATGTCAAAAGAATGAAATGGAAAAATCACATCTATCAATGTTTCCACGGTATTGTTTCCGCCAGTGAGCCAGGAACTGGCTCAAATTGCTGGAGACGTCAAAGTGTTTTATCAATAAAGGCATCGTTATAAAATATGATGATACCAGGAGCGCATGCCACGATAAAGCCTAACCACCACATAGTATCTCCACTCATAGAAATGCCAAGCGCGTCAAAAAGAATATACAAAAGAAGTCCTGTGAGCATGGGGAGTGGAAATAGTATAGCCACAATAATCACGTATATGGTACTTATGGTAGCAAATTTGATGCACTCGCCGACTTCGTGTACCCTTAGCCATCGTGCAATCTGTTGGAGCTTCATATTCCCACCTCCTACAACTTTTCTCACCTGCATTATTTGGGAGAAAACCGGGTATCTGTCATCGTTTTCCCGTCCATACTTTCAGCCAGTGAGACAGGAACTGACTCAAATTGCTGAGCCTGACGGCCTGGAACCGAAAAAGAAGCACAGGAAATGCAAAAAGGGTGAACCACTAAAAGGAGTTCTCAATAAATATTTTGTTAAAGAAGATGAAATAGCCGGGAACTGATATGGTTGCTACGCTTAAAAAGAGTAGGACATCGCCATTTAACGGAATGCCCAAAAAGTCAAAAAGGAAAATATAAGGGACACCAGCCAAAATTACAGCTGGGAAGAGCATAATAGAGAAGAGAGGAAGGCAGATAAGAACGAAAGTGAACGCAAAATACTGGTAAAGGCTATACTTTTTGAGGATTCGTATAAAACGCATGAGTTTCATATTCCCACCTCCCACAGCTTCTATCACCATTATTATACGATTTTTTCTCTTTTTCTTCAATCCAGGGGGGATTAAGCGGCGCACGCCCCGCTCGGCCAGCTTCTGCAAAAGGAACATTTCTTTCCCGGGATTCTGCACCATCCTACTGGGAAAATGCTATAATTATCACAGATTGCGACGGAGGGAGCGGGCAGAGTATGCTGGATTTTTTACGGAAAGAACAGGTTTCAGAAGAACTGATTGCCGGAGTGGAGGCCTATAGGAAGACCCATCCGGTGGAAGAACAGTGGAAGAACCGGGTGCCTGTGCCCCGTTTCCCGTACTATGGCAAAAAGGTCTGGGAGGAGGCCATTGCGGCCCTGCTGTGCGGCCAAAATCTGCTGCTAGCAGGGCCCAAGGCCACCGGCAAGAACGTGCTGGCAGAAAATCTGGCAGCGGCGTTTCAGCGGCCCATGTGGAACGTATCCTTCCACATCAACGTGGACGCCACTTCCATGCTGGGCACGGATACTTTCCGGAACGGGGAAGTGGTGTTCCGGCCGGGGCCGGTGTACCAATGTGCCCAGTGGGGCGGCTTTGGGGTTTTTGACGAAATCAACATGGCCCGGAACGAAGCCATGGCCGTGCTCCATTCCCTGCTGGACTACCGGCACCGGGTGGATATTCCCGGCTACGACCTGCTCCAGGCCAATGAAGCCTGCCGCTTTATTGCTACCATGAACTACGGTTACTCCGGCACCCGGGAACTGAACGAAGCCCTGACCTCCCGGTTTGCGGTAATCCAGCTGCCGCCCATTGATGGGGCTACCCTGGACCGGCTCCTCTCCACGGAATTTCCTACGCTGAAAAAACAGGCCCGGGAGGGCTTTGGCCAGCTGTTCCTGGACCTGGAAAAGAAGTGCCAGGAAGCAGAAATCTCCGAGCGGGCTCTGGACCTGCGGGGCCTTTTGGACGCCCTCCAGTTGATCCAGCAGGGCCTGGAAGCCCACGATGCCCTGGAAATGGGCCTGGTGAACAAATCCTTTGACGAATACGAGCCCGGCATTATCCGGGATGTGATCAAGCTGCGCATTCCCTCCACCTACCAGAAGCAGGATATCTTTGAGGAGTGAGGGCGTATGGCCAAGCTAAAATACGATGCCAAGCGCCGGCGGGCGCTGAATATGGTCTGGGATACCTCGGCCGACTACCGCTTCCAGCCGGATTTTCTGGCCTACGGGGATGATGGGGCACCGGACCTGTACCTCAATGCCGTGGTGGGGTTCACCCGGAAATACTACGATACGGACCAGCTCCACGCGATGTTCCAGGAAATGGAAAATTCCGCTTTGGTAGATACCTTTACGGACTTGTTGTGGCTGGGGCTGGAATACGCCACCTACGCCAAGGAGGCCCCGGTACGGCCCGTGCTGCCCCAGCTGCGGCAGGAGCACGCCCGGGCCTATTTTAACGGCACTCTGGCGGACAAACACGGGGTGGCCCACGAAATGCAGGCAGCCCGGTGGCACGAGGTGCTGGGGGAAAAGAACGGCCTCATTGACCCTTGGGCCAAGGCCCTGTACCAAAGCCTGGCCTTTGACCCCAGCTGGGATACGGCCACGTTGTGTGAGCATTTCCGGAAGCTGACCAAAAAGTACTTTGTGTCCCACTTTCTGGTGCGGGAAAGTCTGGAAAAGGTCATCATCGGCAAGGGGCTGGGGGATTTCCTCAGCTGGATTGTGCCCCAGTTTGCCAAAAAACAGGAATCCATCTTTAATTTTTTATATTCCAAGCAGCAGGCAGAAGACCTGCTGTCGGGGAAGCACGCCCATAACGGGCTCATGGCCATTATTACCGGCCAGACCGCTGCCCAAAACTATGATTACATCATCCACTGCTTCGGGACGTCCATTTATCCGCCCCAAAAGCAGCTGGAAATCGACCAGGCCTGCTGCGTAGGCGTCCATAAGGGCTGCCACCTGCACTTTACCCGGGGCCACCTGGGGAGCAAGGGCAGCACCGGGGAAGCCTCCCTGTGGCTTCAGGGAGCCCGCCGGCAGCGGGTGCGGAACCTGGCCTACTACAAGGAACACGGGGAAAAGGCCCGGCAGAGCATTATCCGCCTGACCCAGCAGATCCGCAGCGCCATGCGGCTGGTACGGACCAAGCTGCCGGTGCCGGTCAAGGCCGGGGAACTGGTGCCCAGTCTGGTCTGGCGGGCCGCCAAGCTCCAGGACCCCCGGGTGTTTTACAACCAGGAAGTGGTGGCTACCCCGGACTTTACCGTGGATATTATGCTGGATGCTTCGGCCTCCCGGGGGGGAGCCCAGCCCGTCATCGCCTCCCAGGCCTTTGTCATTGCTGAGGCCCTGCGCCAGTGCGGCATTCCCTACCAGGTGTATTCCTTCAGCACCCTGCGCAGCTACACGGTGCTGACCCTGTTCAAGAGCTACGAGGAAAAAAAGAAGTGCACCAACGTCTTTAACTACGTGGCCACCGGCTGGAACCGGGACGGTTTGGCTCTGCGGGGCGCCCGGCAGCTGATGGGGGACTTTTCCCAGACGAAAAAAATCCTTATTATGCTCACCGATGCCCAGCCCAACGATGACCGGCCCTTCCGGAAGGAAGGGAGCCTGTACCAGCCCGAGTACCGGGAAGGCCGGGCCGTGGCGGATACGGCGGACGAGGCGGCGGCCCTGCGCCGGGAAGGCATTCGGATTATTGGCCTCATCAACGACGAGGTCAAGGGCGGTATGGAAGACGCCCGGAAAATCTTCGGCAAGGACTGCATCCGGATTCATGAGCTGGACAAAATGGCCGAAAGCATGGGAAAAATCCTCTGCCGGCAGATCGAGTCCCTGTAGGGCGTTCTCCATTGACTTTTCTGGTGAGGCTTGCTAGAATTAACTGTAATATCATATGACCAATGGCTATGAACGGAAGGAGTACAGCCAAGCTGCGTTGCAGAGAGGGTGCGGTCGGTGCAAGCATCCACGTCAGCCGCTGGAAGTCGTCCGGGAGCCGGCAGGGTGCAGCAGCCCTGCCCGTCAAGGCGCGTTAAGTCTCCAAGGTGCTCAAGCAATTGAGAATGTAGGTGGTACCGCGAAGTCAACTCGTCCTATAACAGGGACGGGTTATTTTTTTTAAGGAGGAAAAAAATGGCAGAAGAAAACAACATCCCCAAGGTATATGATCCTGCCGCGGTGGAAAAGAAATGGTATGCATATTGGATGAAACAGGGCTACTTCCATCAGGAAGTGGACAAGAGCCGCCCTCCGTTCAGCGTGGTCATTCCCCCGCCGAACATTACCGGCAAGCTGCACATGGGCCATGCCCTGGACAATACCCTCCAGGATATCCTGGTGCGCTGGCACCGGATGATGGGGGACAATACCTGCTGGCTGCCCGGCTATGACCATGCCGGCCTGGCTACCCAAATCAAGGTAGAAGAAGAACTGAAGAAAAAAGAAGGTCTGACCCGCTATGACCTGGGCCGGGAAGAATTCGTCAAACGGGTTTGGCAGTGGAAGGAAGAATACGGGGACAGAATCGTTACCCAGCTGAAATCCCTGGGCATTTCCTGCGACTGGGACCGCCAGCGCTTTACCATGGACGAAGGCCTGAGCCGTGCCGTGCGGGAAGCCTTTGTGAGCCTGTACGAAAAGGGCCTGATCTACAAGGGCACCCGGATGATCAACTGGTGCGTCAACTGCCGTACGGCTTTAAGTGACGTAGAAGTGGAACATAAGGATGATGCAGGCCATCTGTGGTATGTAAAATACCCGGTGGACGGCGAAGAAGGGGTCTACCTGACCATCGCCACCACCCGTCCGGAAACCATGCCCGGCGATACCGCCGTTGCCGTGAACCCCAAGGATGAACGGTACGGCAAGTTTGTGGGCAAAAAGGTGAAACTGCCCACCACGGACCGGCTGATTCCCGTTATTGCCGACGATTATGTAGACCTGGAGTTTGGTACCGGTGCCGTAAAGATTACCCCGGCCCATGACCCCAACGACTATGAAATGGGTCAGCGCCAGCACCTGGACATGATTACCGTTATCGGCCAGGACGGCAAGATGACCAAGGAAGCCGGCAAATACGCCGGTCAGGACCGCTACGAATGCCGCAAGAACATTGTGGCTGACCTGGAAGCTGCGGGGCTTTTGGTGAAAGTGGAGGAATGCCCCCACTCCGTAGGCCACTGCCAGCGCTGCGGCCATATTGTGGAACCCCTGGTTTCCACCCAATGGTTCGTAAAGATGCAGCCCCTGGTGAAAGCCGCCGTGGACTGCGTAGAAGACGGCCGGACCCAGTTTGTACCCAGCCGCTTTACCAAGACCTACACCAACTGGATGGACAACCTCCACGATTGGTGCATTTCCCGGCAGATCTGGTGGGGCCACCGGATTCCTGTGTGGTACTGCGATGACTGCGGGGAAGTAACCGCCTCCCGGACGGATCTGGACCGCTGCCCCAAATGCGGCGGCCATGTACACCAGGATGAAGATGCCCTGGATACCTGGTTCAGCTCCGCCCTGTGGCCGTTCTCTACCTTTGGCTGGCCGGACAAGACGGAAGAACTGGAACAGTTCTATCCCACCAGCGTACTGGTCACCGGCTACGACATTATTTTCTTCTGGGTGGCCCGGATGCTGGTCATGGGCATGGAATTCATGAAGGAAATTCCCTTTAAGCACGTGTTCATCCACGGCCTGGTCCGGGACGAACAGGGCCGTAAAATGTCCAAATCCCTGGGCAACGGCATCGATCCCCTGGAAGTGGTGGACAAATACGGCGCCGACACCCTGCGCTTTATGCTGATTACCGGGAACACCCCGGGCAACGATATGCGGTTCTACTGGAACCGGATTGAATCCACCCGTAACTTTGCCAACAAGATCTGGAATGCTTCCCGGTTCGCCCTGATGAACCTGGACGGCTACGATCCCAAGGCACCCCGGAACCCCTACACCCTGGCAGACAAATGGATTCTGTCCCGGCTGCAGCACACCATCGGCGAAGTATCCTCCTATCTGGATAAATTTGAACTGGGTGAAGCTGGCCGCCTGATCTACGATTTCATCTGGGGTGAAGTCTGCGACTGGTATATCGAACTGATCAAACCCCGCCTGTACAATAAGGACGATGCAGCGGAACGGGCTACTGCCCAAGCCGTCCTGTGCCAGGTGCTGGGCGATGCCATGAAGCTGCTGCACCCGTTCATGCCGTTTATTACGGAAGAAATCTGGCAGCATCTGCCCCACGAAGGGGAAAGCATCATGATTGCTCCCTGGCCCCATATGGCCGGCGACCTGCTGGATGATGCCGCTGAAAAGCAAATGACCGCCCTGATGGATGTGATCAAGGCCATCCGGAACATGAGAGCGGAAGTGGGCGCTGCCCCCGGCCATAAGGCTCCGGCCCTGGTACTGGCAGATCCTGAACTGGTGGACGTATTCAAGAACAACAGCGACTACGTATGCCGGCTGGGTACCGTGGACGTGCTGACGGTAGGCGGCGCCGAAGACGCAGCTCCGGAAAACGCCCTGACCGCCGTAGTAACCGGTGCCAAGGTCTACCTGCCCCTGAAGGGCCTGATTGACGTAGAAAAAGAACTGGCCCGGCTCCAGAAAGAACTGGACGGAGCAGAAAAAGAAGCCAAACGGACGGCTGGCAAGCTCAGCAACGCCGGCTTCCTGGCCAAGGCTCCTGCCGAAGTGGTAGAAAAAGAAAAAGCCAAACAGGCAGAAACCGAAGCCAAGATCCAAGGGCTGAAGGAACGGATGGAAACCCTGCGCAAGCTGTAAGTGCATTTGACTAGAGAGAGGTGCTGCACCAATGGATTATGCGTCTGCATTAGCGTATGTGGAAAGCCGGGGCAAGTTCGGCATTCATTTGGGCTTGGAACGAATCCAGGGCATTTTGGCGGCCCTGGACCATCCGGAACGCAAGCTCCGGACCATTCATATTACCGGAACTAACGGCAAGGGCAGTGTGGCCACGTTCCTGAGCCGGATACTCATGGCGGCCGGGAAAAAGACCGGGACCTATACTTCCCCCCATTTTGTCCGGTACAACGAGCGAATGACCATCAACGGTGAGGAAATTTCCAATGCTGACTTTGCCCAGGTAACGGAACAGGTAAAGCAGGCAGTGGACGCCTGGCTGGCCGGGGGCGGGGAAGAACCCACCCAGTTTGAAGTGATTACGGCCATGGGTTTTCTGTACTTTGCCCAGCAGCAGGTGGATTACGCCGTGATTGAAGTAGGCATGGGAGGTCTGTGGGACTCCACCAACGTGATTATCCCGGAAGTTTCTGTGATTACCAACGTGACTCTGGAACATACGGACCGGCTGGGGAAGACCATTGAGGCCATTGCCATCCAAAAAGCCGGTATTATCAAGCCGGGGGTGCCGGTGGTTACGGAAGCAGAAGGTGATGCCCTGCGGGTCATCCGGGCGGAAGCGGAAGCCCAGCACGCCCCCTGCTATGAATACGAAAAGAATTTTTCCGCCCAGATGCTTAACAGCACCATGGCGGCCCAGGAATTCGTTTTCCGCAACCCCCAGACGGAACTGGAAGCTACCATCCATCTGGCGGGAGCCCACCAGATTTTGAACGCAGCAGCTGCTATGCAGGCTGCCTGGGTGCTGGCCCAAAAGGACCCGGCCCTTACGGAAAAGGCCGTGCTGGAAGGCCTGGCCGCTGCCCGCTGGCCCGGCCGGCTGGAGCTGATCCACCAAAAGCCGGACATTATTCTGGACGGCGCCCACAACCCCTCTGGGGTGACGGTGCTGCGGAAGGCCCTGGACGATTATTATCCTGACGCCCACCGGATTTTCGTCTTCGGCATGATGGCGGACAAGGACGTGAGCCTGGTTTCCCAGATCCTGTTCCGGGATACGGATACCATCTATACCGTCTTGGCCCATACCGGGGACAGAGCGGAAACTCCGGAAAAGCTGGCCAAACGGCTTCACAAAAATGCCATTCCCATGCCGGACCTGGCTGCTGCCTACCACAGGGCGGTCAGCGAAGCGGGTCCGGAGGCTGTGGTTTGTGTCTGCGGCTCTTTGTACCTGGTAGGGACCTTCAAAGAGCTGGGATTGGATAGGTGATGGAATGCGTAAACGACCACGAGGCTGGGGACTGCCCCAATCCTGGAATCTGAACCAAGTTACCTATGCTGCACTGGCCGTCTTGATTTTTGTCCTGCCCCTGAACCAGTGGGCGGCAGGAATTGCCTTTCTGGTTTGTTTTTTGCTGAACCTGGTGAATGTGGTGCGCACCCGGCAGTTCTGGCCGGCCATCACGGTGCCCTCCTACCTGAGCCGACCCCTGTGGGCCCTGTTTATCCTCAGCGGCGTCAGCACCCTGTGGTCTCTGAACCCGGGTGCCAGCCTGTTCAACTGGGTGTGGGTCATGGGCCAGGAAGCGGGGATTTTCTACCTGCTGCTGCGCTATGCCAGCACCAGCCGGCGGTCCCTGTTTCTCATGAAGGTATTCATGATTTCTGCTGCGGTGGTAACTGTTTTCGGGCTGTGGCAATACTTCTTTGGCAACAGCCTCCAGGAAGCGGACTGGATTGACCACCAGGCCTTCCACCAGCTCCAGCGCCGGGCCATTTCCACCCTGGTAAACCCCAATATCTTTGGAACCTACCTGGTAATGACCGTGGCCTACTGTGAAGGGCTCTTTGCTCCCTTAAAGGGCGGCAAAACCCGCTGGTCCCTGGTGCTGATTTTCCTGCTGTCCACGGCCTGCTTGATCTTCACCTTCTCCCGGGGCAACTGGGTGGCGTATTTCTGGGTGCTGTTTGTGTTTGCCGGCGCCTTTTACCACAAAGCCCTGCTGCCTTTTATCGGAGGCGGTCTGGCGGTGCTGTACCTGGGCTGGAACCAACTGGCGGCCCGGATTATGTCCATCTTTTCCGTAACGGATACCTCGGCAGAGCTGCGGTTCATGTACCTCCAGAGCTCCCTGGACATGATCCAGGACCATCCCCTGGGGGTGGGCTGGTACGGGTACCAGTTCGCCTTTCCCAATTACAACTTCTTTATCAGTGAAGATGTAATCATGTACCACGGGCATAATATGCTGCTGAACATTACGGCGGAGCTGGGCATCCCGGGGATTCTCCTGTTTCTGTACGTCATCTTCCGGCTGGTGCTCCTGGCCAAGGAAATCCGGCATCGGAAGGCTTCCCCCTGGATCCGGGGCGTGGCCTGCGGGTATTTGGCCAGCCTGGTGGGGATTTTTGTCAGCGGCCTGACGGATTATACCCTGTTCAACATTCAGCTGGGTATGCTGTTTTGGGCGGGAAATGCCCTGCTGCTGGTGATGAACGACATCAGTGCCAAGGAAAATGCCCATGCGGAAAAACGGCTTTTGAAACAGAATAACCAAGCATAGGGTGAAAGAAAATAAAGAAAACCGGGTAAGTTGTACCAAAGTGTACAGCTTACCCGGTTTTTTACTGCCTGAAGCAGCGCCAAATTGGCTCTGAGAGAGCCGCTGGGAGAGAATAATACCTGGTGGTAGGGGAGAAACCAAGAACGCTTAAAAACGCATTTTGGAAGACGTTCAGCAGAAGAAGAAAACGGCCTAAGCCGTTTCCCCTGGTACCGCAGGAAAGCGGCTAAAAGGGCAGAGAAGAGGGCTTAGAACCTGCCTGGCGGCAAGAAGCGGAAAACGAGTGGGTCTGAACGGCCGGAGCCTCTTTGCATTGAACTTCCTCAGTCAGTCTTCCGGACTGCCAGCCCCTCAGTGGTTCGCCGTACTCCGTTCCCCTTCACCCTTTGGGGTTCGGAATCACGGACGGCTATCACATGGCTCACATAAACCAAGAGCATTTTGAACTACGGATATGCTCTTGGTTTATGTGAGCGCAACGCTTTGCGGCCGCATCCAAACAGCCCGACAAATTCTGCAAATGGCTGTTTGGTCCATAAGGCCCATGCGATAGCGGCCTGCAAAGCAAACCCGTAGGGTGAAGCTGCGCAGCGAGCCGCGAACCGCTGAAGGGGCCTCTTTGCATTGAACTTCCTCAGTCAGTCCTCCGGACTGCCAGCCCCTCCACGTTTGGAGGGGCCTAATAAGGAAAAAGAGGATGTGCCGGAGCACATCCTCTTTGGGAACCTATTTTATTTCTATAAGCTATTTCTGAAACTGATTCTTACAGGTGGAACAGGCCCAGCATAACGCCGGCTGCCAGGGAGAACCAGGACAGAACCCACAGACGCGGGGTGCAGAACTTCAGCAGTTCTTTGATGGAGATACCAGCCAGGCCGCAGGCCAGGAAGGTAGTAGCAGCGTGAGGAGTAACCATAACGCCGTAGTTCTTACCAATCAGCATAGCCATAGCCATGTTGTGAGGATCAACACCAAACTGTTGACCAACACCGATAGCCAGAGGCAGCAGGCCGAAGAAGTAGGAGTCGGTACCCAGCATCATGCCGATAGGCACTGCGAAGAAGCCGAATACGTCTTGCAGGTGGGGACCCATGAAACCAGGAACAATAGCAATCAGCATTTGTGCCATAGCTTTCATCATGCCGGTTTTATCCAGAACGCCCAGGAAAATACCGGAAGCCAACAGGATCATAGGCATGGTCAGAGCGGTAGCAGCGTGCATTTTGATAGCTCTTGCTTGTTCAGAAGCAGTGTGGAAGTTGGCAATCAAAGCGATGGCCAGACCAAACATGAAAGCGCCGTACAGAGGAATTTCGGTGAAGCACAGCAGACCGATAACCACCAGGGTCAGGATGCCGTTGAACCAGATCATCTTCGGACGCTTCATGAAAGCAGCATCGTCAGCAGACAGGTTGTCGTCCTTGGAGCCTTCGTCTTCGTCTTCAGACAGCATAGCAGCCTTGCCAGTGGGGTTCAGGCCAGCGCCGCGGCGCTTTTCCATAACACCCATGTAGGCAGCGAAGATCATCAGGATAACCAGGCCAACGCCCTGCAGGGGAATCAGTTCCTGCCACAGTGCGTTAACATCGACGTTCAGTACAACGCCGGTACGGGCAACAGGGCCGCCCCAAGGCAGCAGGTTCATGATGGACATGGCAGCACCAATGATGCAGACCAGCACTACCGGTCTCATGTGCAGCTTCTTATAAATAGGAAGCATGGCAGGGATGGTGATCAGCAGGGTGGAAGCCAGAGCGCCGTCCAAGTGGGAGATAACAGCGATGCAGGCGGTAGCAATGGTAACCATAACGATGTTGCTGCCGGCTTTTTTAACCAGCCAGTTTACCATCGGGTCGAACAGGCCCATATCGCCCATCATGGAGAAGTAAACAATGGAGAAAATGAACAGTACAGCGGTGGACCAGGTTTTGCCTACGCCAGCAGACATAAATTTGAAGATCTGAGCAGGGGTAAAACCGGTGATCAGGGCTGCAACAACAGGAACAATAACGAACAGAGGTACGGGGTTAGATTTCCCGCGAATCAAGGCTGCCACAATGATGACAACCATCAAAAAACCAACAACGCCCAAGAACATAGTAGTGTCCTCCTTTAAAAGTGTAATGCGGCTTCCCGGACGGGCCGTCACGGTCAGCGGAGAAGTAAGATGGGTTCCCTTGACTTCGTTAAAATCTTAGCATAGCAATATTCGGAAAACTAATATAAATAATAAAATAAATACCATAAGGAATAACTTATGGAAACCCGGAAACGGGCACAGGATGTGGCTTAGCAGGTTTTTGTAAATTGTTTCAAATGTACAAAAATAGAAATTTTTTCAAAATTCCGGGCAGAGGAATTGGGGAAAAACAGAAAAACTGCTAAAAATGAACAAAAAACACCTCTTTTTTGCAGTCGACGGAAAAACAATCTGTTACAGATTTGCGAAAATCTGATGGCTTTATAAAATGGATTGTCAGGAGAACGGAAGAAATAAGGGGAGCAGTGAGGCGACTGGGACCAACGTTGGCATTTGGAGGCAAAAGGTGATGCCGTATAAACGAGGATTTTCTGGGGACAGTGTCCTGGAAGCAAGCTTTGGGGTTAAGCTGCAGAAACTAATGGGTACACAAAACTTGCTTCCAGTCCAAAATGCCTCCCAGCACCGCCAAATTTGCCCTGCAAGGGCCTTTCTTTTGGCGGTCTAGGTGTTTTTTGCTTGCCCTTTATTGCCGCTCCAAAACCCCATAAAAAAACTGCCCTCCGGATAACCGGAGAGCAGTTTCAGTAAGTCCTTGCTTAGAATTTGAACAGACCCAGCATCAGGCCGCCCAGCAGGGAGAACCAGGACAGAACCCACAGACGCGGGGTGCAGAACTTCAGCAGTTCTTTGATGGAGATACCAGCCAGGCCGCAGGCCAGGAAGGTAGTAGCAGCGTGAGGAGTAACCATAACGCCGTAGTTCTTACCAATCAGCATAGCCATAGCCATGTTGTGAGGATCAACACCAAACTGTTGACCAACACCGATAGCCAGAGGCAGCAGGCCGAAGAAGTAGGAGTCGGTACCCAGCATCATGCCGATAGGCACTGCGAAGAAGCCGAATACGTCTTGCAGATGGGGTCCCAGAGCCGCAGGAACAATAGCAATCAGCATTTGTGCCATAGCTTTCATCATGCCGGTCTTGGACAGAACACCCAGGAATACACCGGAAGCCAGCAGGATCATAGGCATGGTCAGAGCGGTAGCAGCATGCATTTTGATAGCTCTTGCTTGTTCAGAAGCAGTACGGAAGTTGGCAATCAAAGCGATGGCCAGACCGAACATGAAAGCACCGTACAGAGGAATGTCGGTGAAGCACAGCAGACCGATAACTACGATGGTCAGCAGGCCGTTGAACCAGATCATCTTCGGGCGTTTCATGAAAGCAGCATCGTCAGCAGACAGGTTGTCGTCCTTGGAGCCTTCGTCTTCGTCTTCAGACAGCATAGCAGCCTTGCCAGTGGGGTTCAGGCCAGCGCCGCGGCGCTTTTCCATAACACCCATGTAGGCAGCGAAGATCATCAGGATAACCAGGCCAACGCCCTGCAGGGGAATCAGTTCCTGCCACAGTGCGTTAACATCGACGTTCAGTACAACGCCGGTACGGGCAACAGGGCCGCCCCAAGGCAGCAGGTTCATGATGGACATGGCAGCACCAATGATGCAGACCAGCACTACCGGTCTCATGTGCAGCTTCTTATAAATAGGAAGCATGGCAGGGATGGTGATCAGCAGGGTGGAAGCCAGAGCGCCGTCCAAGTGGGAGATAACAGCGATGCAGGCGGTAGCAATGGTAACCATAACGATGTTGCTGCCGGCTTTTTTAACCAGCCAGTTTACCATCGGGTCGAACAGGCCCATATCGCCCATCATGGAGAAGTAAACAATGGAGAAAATGAACAGTACAGCAGTGGACCAAGTCTTGCCTACACCAGCAGTGATGAATTTAAAGATTTGATCCGGGGTGAAACCGGTAATCAGGGCTGCGATGACAGGAACAATAACGAACAGAGGCACAGGGTTCGATTTGCCGCGAATCAGGGCTGCCACGATGATGATTACCATCAGGAAACCAACAATACCAAGAAACATAGTAATCCTCCTTTTCTAGGAAAATGACCTAACCGGGATAACCAGTCCCGGTTAGGTCAAGGGTCAAAGCTATTAGAACTCAAAATCCTTAACCTGACGAACCACATCCATAATGGTGCCGTCCCGGCCTTCGATGATACCTACAACCCGGTCACCAAATTGTACCGGATCAGGTTCACCAACCATCTTGTACGCCATGTCGCGCAGTTCTTCGATGGTGTAGAAGGGCAGATCTACGTCCTTCATGCAGTCAATCAGATCCTGGCGGCGAGGGTTGATGGCAATACCATAGTCCGTAACAACTACGTCAACGGTTTCGCCCGGAGTGGTTACCGTGGTTACGTTGGTGCAGATGGCAGGAATACGGCCTTGCAGCAGGGGAGCAATTACGATGGTGCATTTTGCGCCGGCTGCGGTATCCGGGTGACCGCCCTGAGCACCGGTGATCACACCGTCAGAACCTACTACAACGTTGCAGTTGAAGTGGGTATCTACTTCCAGGGAAGCCAGGATAACGAAGTCCAGCTTGTTTACATAAGCACCTTTATTGAAAGGATCGGCATATTCGGAAGCCGTGATTTCAATGTGGTTGGGGTTGGTTTTGATATTTTCGATGGCATCCATATCGAAATCCTGGGTGTCAACGATTTTTTCCACCAGGCCTTCATCCAGCAGGTCGCACATGGGTTTGGAAATACCGCCCAGGCCTACGCTGATGTGGATGTTGTCTTTTCTCAGGTGGTCAGCCAGCAGTTTGGTGGAAGCAATGGAAGCGCCGCCAACGCCGGTCTGATAGGTGAAGCCGTCCTTGTAGTAAGGAGTGTGCACCAGGAATTCGGTGGTGTACTTGGCCATCAGAAGTTTTCTCATGTCGGTGGTAGGTTTGGCAGCACCGGTAGCAATCTTGTTGGGATCGCCGATGGCATCAACTACCAGGACATAGTCAACTTTGGTCATGGAAATGGAAGCGGGGATGTTGGGGAATGCTACCAGGGTATCCGTTACGGCTACCACTTTGTCAGCATAGTCAGCATCTACAGCAGCATAGCTCAGTACGCCGCAGTCGCTCTTGCCGCCGATGGCACGGCAGTTGCCGTATTCGTCGCAGGTAGGAGCGCCGATGAAGGCGATATCGATATGAGTTTCGCCGGATTCAATGGCTCTTACGCGGCCGCCGTGGCTGCGCATGATGGCCAGACCCTTCAGTTTGCCGTTGCTGATTGCTTGGCCGATTTTGCCGCGCACGCCGGAAGACTGAATGTTGGTGATGGTGCCATCTTCAATGTAGGGAACGATAGGATCATTGGCTTTGCCCAGGGAGCTGGCGCAAATGGTAATGTCCTTAATGCCCATATCATGAACGGCTTTCATAACCATGTTCACAACCATATCCCCTTCACGGAAATGATGGTGGAAGCCCAGGGTCATGCCGTCTTTAATGCCGCATTTCTTCAGAACTTCTTCAATGGAATTGACAACTTTGCTATAGCTGGGATCCATTACAGGAGCTACCGTATGGGTAGCGGTTTTGTACTCTACGCCTTGTTTGGCATAGGCACCCTGGAAGACTTCCTTACCGGTCAGATCCAGGATCTCCTGAGGAATATCTCTACCGACTTTATTAATCATCTTATAATTCCCCCTTATATACACCGGCAGCCTTGGCCAAAGCTAAGGTTCTCTTGGCGCCGTCATAGAAGGCGATATCCAGCATTTTGCCGTTGATGGTGAATACACCGATACCCATAGCCTTCTTGGTATCGATTTCACGAACTACTTGTTCCGCATAGCGGATTTCTTTTTCGCTGGGAGTAAAGATTTCGTGGGTCGGTACAATCTGACGAGGGTTGATGATGGATTTGCCATCAAAGCCCATGGTTTTGATCATTTGAACGTCTTTTTTGAAGCCTTCCATGTCGTCCAAATCGGTGTAAACCGTATCAAAGCACATACGGCCGGTAGCACGGGCAGCAATAACCATTTGCTGACGAGCGCCCATCAGTTCAACGCCGGTCTTGGAAATGGAGGTCTGCAGATCCTTGGTGTAGTCGCCGCCGCTAAGTGCAACGCCGAACAGACGATCGGAGGACTGGCAGATTTCCAGTACGTTCAGGATACCTTTGGTGGATTCGATAGCAGCCATAATCAGGGTGCTGCCGATAGGTCTGTGGAATTCTTTTTCCGCAGCCAGAATGGCTTCTTCCACGGTGTGGATGTCTTTAGCGGATTCGGTCTTGGCCAGACGAATGGCATCGCAGCCGCCGGCTACAGAAACCCGGACATCTTCTTTCCAGTGGGGAGTTTCCAGACCGTTGATCCGGACAACTCTTTCACAGCCATGATAATCGATTTCTTTCAAGGCATGGAACAGGGAATAACGGGCTGCGTCCTTTTGGTTTTCAGCAACGGCGTCTTCCAGGTCCAGCATGATGGAATCGGGTTTGTAAACATACGGGTCTTTAATCAGGCTCGGTTTTTGCGCATTCAAGAACATCATGGTTCTTCTCAGGCGCTTGAAGTTGGGATTCGTGTTAACTACTTCCATCTTATAAAACCTCCCAGGGATTCGGTGTATCAGGGTCCTCGTTAATAGAACGGTACACCGCTCCTTCAACGCGGGCTTTTAAAGTGCAGTCCAGAGCGCCCTTATCTACGACGGAAACTTTGGCGTTCTTCACGTCCAGTTTCGTCAGGGTTTCCAGAACAACAGCCTTAATCTGTCTACCATATTGGTGGATGACGCTGCTTTCAATATTGAGTTCGATACCATTGGAACCGGGTTCGACCGTTACTTGGGCATCAGAAGACTCAACAGTGCCAGCCATGGCTGCCTTCTTCAATTCCATTCAAATCACTCCTTCTAGAAATGTAGACAATGTACATATTGTTGCACTTTGATAGTAACATATGAAAAATTGGAAAACTAATATAAATAATGATATAATCTGCATAAGCGATTTCTTATCAGGGCCCGGAAAGGGCCTTATAATGCGGCTTCCCGGATTTCGAGAAATTGTCATAAATAACGAGCAAATAAAAAAAGTCCCCGACGGGATGAAAAAAGACAGAAAAAATAGGGAGCCAAGGAGGAACTATGAACTTAAAACACGCACAGTACATCATGGAGATTATCAAGGAGGGGAGCATCACCAATGCCTCCAAAACCATGCATGTATCCCAACCGGCACTGAGCCAGACCATCAAGGCCGTGGAAAAGTACCTGGGTGCACCCATATTCCTGCGCAACACCAACCCCATTGTGCTGACGGAAGCTGGGAAAAAATATATTGCAGCCGTAAAGAAAGTGATTACCATCAGCTCCAACCTGCTGCATGAGGTGGCAGATATCCAGTATGAAGGCTACGGGACCCTGCGCATCGGCATTCCCGTTCAGCGGGCCATGATGATGCTGCCTCAGGTGGTGCCCATTTTCCGGCAGCGCTATCCCCATATCAAGCTGGAAATTCAGGAGGCCGGCAGCAGCATTACGGAAAATGCCGTCCTCAACGGCGGCGTGGACCTGGCCATTACCACTACCACCCCCACCAACGACGAGCTCAGCTACGAACTGGTGGAAACGGAAGACGTGGTGCTGGTAGCCAACAAGCAGACCACCCTGGCCCAGCGCATCAAGCCGGGGACGCCCATCCACATCACCGAAGCCAAAAACGAGGAATTCGTTTCTATTACGGAAGGCCACAATGTGCGCCGGGTCCAGGACAACGTGTTCAGCACCTACGAAATCAAACCCAGCATCGTACTGGAAACCTCCAGCATCGAGGTGGGCAAGAGGCTGGTCAGCGCCATGGAAGTAATTTTCCTGTGCCCCGACGTTTATTTGGACGAATACTTCTTGTCAAAAGGCAACTGTGTATTATATCCTTTATTAGGCGTGGCCAACAAACGGTACTGCTATATCTGTATCCGCAAGGACGCCTATCTCAGCCCTTATGCCCGGGCTTTTGCAGAACTGATCCGGAATAACGGCAGAAAAAGGAAGGAATAAGTCACTATATGAAAGAATTTGTCATTTTGCACGGGGGACCGGCGGTAGAAGTGCCGGATATGCTGGCAGCCCGGGACGGCCGGGCCAGAGCCCAGCAAGTACTTCTTGCCAGATACCAGAAACCCCTGTTGTTTTTTACCCTGAACATTCCCGGTCCGGTAAAGACCTCCCCCCTGATTCATTTGGGCTTTCGGGAAGGCATCCGGCGGCTGGAGGCGGCTTTTCAGGAGGCGGGGATTCCCGTTCTCTATGAGAAGGTCATTGAGGCCAAAACCGGCTACGAAAAGTACTACGTGCTGGACGGAGAACCGGCGGCCATAAAGACCCTTGCCTGTCAGATTGAAAACCAGGACCGGCTGGGCCGCTTGTTTGATATGGACGTATTGGACCGGGACGGCCGGAAGCTGGAACGCCAGGAACTGGGCCTGCCCGGCCGGCTGTGCCTGGTATGCTCCCAGCCCGCCCAGGCCTGTGCCCGGAGCCGGAAGCACAGCGTTTCCACCCTCCAGCGGAACATCCACAGAATCCTGGAAAATTTCCTTTTGGATACGGTGGAGCAGAACCTGCGGGCAGGGCTCCAGGGGGAAGTGGACGCCACTCCCAAACCGGGGCTGGTGGATAAGGACAACCCCGGCGCCCACAAGGATATGGATTGGCACACCTTTGCCGCCAGCACCGATGCCATTGTACCTTTTTTGCAGGAAATGGCGGAAAAGGGCTGGCTGTGGGAAGGCAGCGGCGCAGACCTGTTCCTGTCCCTGCGGCCCATGGGTGCAGCGGCCGAAAAGGCTATGTTCCGGGCTACGGGCAACGTGAACACCCACAAGGGGATTATCTTCTCTCTGGGGCTTGTGACCTCCTTTACCCTGTGGCAGCTGGCCCAGACCGGCAAGGTTTCCAGTGAGGCGGTGCTCAAGGCCATTGGGGAAAATGTCACCCCCGTTTTGGAGCAGGATTTTGCCAAAATCGACCCCTACCATCCCCATACCCACGGGGAAGTGCTGTACGTGAAATATGGCCTTAAGGGCATCCGGGGCGAGGCCATGGAAGGCTTCCCGTCCCTGGCCAAGGTGGCCATGCCGGCCCTGAGACAGTTTGTCCAGGAAGGGCGGCCCCAAAACGAGGCCTACATCCAGACCCTGCTGCTGCTCCTGAGTCAGGTGGAGGATACCAATATCCTCAGCCGGTCGGACAGCGCTACCCTGAAGGAAGCCCAGCAGCAGGCTAAGCATATTTTGGACCGGGGCGGTGCCTTTACCCCGGAAGGGCTTCAGGCCGTGTGGGACCTGAACGAAGACTTTATCAAAAAGAACATCAGCCCCGGCGGCTGCGCAGACCTATTGATCCTGGCCATTTTCCTGGTCCGGATGGAAGCCGTTTTTGGCTGAGCGCAGATAAGGGTATAAAAAAGGGGGCTGTGAAATAATTACTTACCTCCAAAAGAAAAAACGACTTGCGAGCTCAAAAGAGTCCGCAAGCCGTTTTTTGTTCGTTATGGTCGTATTCAAGCCTCAAAACGTCCTCAGTCAGTCCTGCGGACTGACAGCCCCTCCACGCTTGGATGGGCCGGTCTTAGGCCCATACTGGTCATGTGTTAAATGGGTTTTGAGATGAAATCACGGTATGTAAATATTAGCACTACTATTCTCTGTCACTTGACCAGTAGAGGTATGGAACGCTTCCTGCAAGCGTGTAGGAAGTGTCGCCGCAGGCGACGATAGAAGTTTCATTATTTCACAGCCTCTTTTATTTTGGCGCAGCTTACTTGTCGGCAGCCAGAATGTTGTCGACGATTTCGTCCAGTGCTGTCCGGCTTTCCGGGCTGATATTGTCCAGGGGAGAGCCGTTGTCTTCGGCAGCCACCACCATAGGGTCGATGGGAATCTGACCCAGGAAAGGCAGGCCTTTTTCGGCAGCCAGGTCCTTGCCGCCGCCAGATTTGAAAATATCCACTTTCTGGTGGCAGTGGGGGCAGATAAAGCCGCTCATATTTTCAATAATGCCCCGTACCGGGATGTGGGCCAGTTCACAGAAGCTCAGGGATTTGCGCACGTCGGCCAGCGCCACCTTTTGGGGGGTGGTCACGATGACGGCCTGGGCGTCGGTGATGGTTTGGATTACGGTTAAAGGTTCATCGCCGGTGCCGGGAGGGCAGTCGATGATCAGGTAATCCAAAGGATCCCAGCGGGTATCGGACATGAATTGGCGGATGGCGCCAATTTTCATGGGTCCTCTCCAGATCAGGGCATCGTCGGAATTGGCCAAAAAGCCCTGGGCGGACAGGAATTCCAGATTATCGTTGTAATGGAAGGGCAGGAGCTGGTCTCCCAGTACCTGTACCCGGGCCTTGTCAAAGCCCAGCATGGTGGCAATACTGGGGCCGTGGAGATCCACGTCCATAAGTCCTACCTTATATCCCCGTTCTGCCAGAATCAGGGCCAGATCCACGGACACGGTGCTTTTGCCCACACCGCCTTTGCCGCTCATGACAACCAGTTTATGTTTTACCTGCGCAAGAAAATCTGCAATGGCAATATCCTGTTCGTTGACCTTCGGTTTAGAAGCACAACCGGAGCAGGCGGAACCGGATTTGCTGCAGCCGCTGCATTCACTCATGGGAAAACCTCCTTATAGGGTTGAAATTTAAAAATTAGTGGTTTATAGCTCATTATAAGGAAAAAAAGGACTGAATGCAAATAAGTTACACTTTCTTCCTTACTTGCCCAGAGAAAAGTGTGTATAATACAAGCATAGCAAATGAAAGGGTGATCTTAGATGCAATATGGATGGAAACGGGCGGCTGCCATTGCCCTGGTGCTGGCAGTCTGCGCTGGTCCTGCCTATGCGGCAGAACACAATAAATTGGCGGACGGGGAACTGTTTGTTTCCGAAGAAATGAATGCCACGGGAAAAGTACTGTACCAAACCACGGCGGACGTTTCCAAATGGGACCATGACAGCGAAAAAGCCATTCCCGGCTTTGTGGCCACGGCTTTTGATACGGACGTAATCAGCCAGATCAATTCCGACGAACTGCCGGGGGTGAAAAAAATCTCCAGCGCTGAAGAACAGATCAAGGCTGCCCAGCAAAAATACAGCGGCAAGGGCTACGAACATTCCCTGGTGCTGTACGCTTCCATGGCCACCCAGGGCCAGAACGGCCAGCTGACCATTTCCAAGGTGGAACGGTTTGGCCGGCTTATCAATGTAACCGTAGCAGTGAACGATCCTACCGGTGCCCAAACTGCCGGGGAAGCCATTACCCAGGACAGTGTAGTAGCCATTCCTCTGAAGAAGCTGCCCCAGTTCGGCAATCTGCGAATCCGCTTTGTGGACGCTACGGGTCATGGACTGGCCGATATGGATGCGGCACTCCAGCGCTAAGGTGTTTCAGGGTTAACAGTTATCTGAACGATTTAAGAAAATTTACCGTTATTGTTGACGAATTGTGTAACTGGCGGTAAAATTGAACCATTCCATAACAAAAGGCGGTGTCACCATGATCAGCTCCCGAATGCTTTCTCAACATGCATATGGGTTTACCTACGGCCAGAGCTATTATTTTAGCTTTGGTTACTTTGGTTGCCCAAAAATGCATGCAGGAACCTTCGTAAAGCGAGCGCAGCGGCTGGCTGAATAAGCCGCCGGGTCAGGACGGACCGTAGAAGCAGACTCCTTGCGAGTCTGCTTTTTTTGTTGCTATGGAAAGCGCGCAAAATAACGAAAAGGGCAGGAGGGCAGGAAAGCAGGAGAATTATACGAAGTACAGCAGGAAGGTTTTGCGGGACGGCAGGACAGAAGCAAAGCAGTAAGGCAGTACCGCAGGTTTGTGCAGAAAAGAAAAGCAGGAAATGTAGGAAAGTAAAGTAGAAAAGTAATGTAGGAAAGCAGTACAGAAGACGCAAAAAGCAGCGCAGGCAGGGCAGAGGGGCCCGCCTGCAAGGCAGCAAAGGGGGCTAGGCAGCGGCCCGCCCCAAACCGTGTAGGAAAGCAGCAAAGGAGGATTCATTATGATTATCGTTATGAAAGCAGGAGCACCTCGGGAAGCCATTGGAGAATTGAAGGAAAGTTTGGAGAAACAGGGCTTCACCATCCACGAAAGTATAGGGGTCAGCCAGGAGGTTATGGGCATTGTAGGGGATACCAGCGTGCTGGATCCAGAGCAGTTCCTGGTGCACCCTTGGGTGGAAAAGGCTATGCGGGTGCAGGAGCCCTTCAAACGGGCCAACCGGCTGTTCCATCCGGAGGATTCTGTCATTGATGTGTCCGGGGTTCCGGTGGGCGGCAAAAAGCTGGCGGTGATTGCCGGTCCCTGCTCTGTAGAAGGCAAGGAACAGATGGAAACCATTGCGGCTTCCGTGAAAAAAAGCGGGGCAGTGATGCTCCGGGGCGGTGCTTTTAAGCCCCGTACTTCTCCGTACTCCTTCCAGGGCCTGGCGGAAAAGGGCCTGGAACTGATCCGGGCCGCTGGGGACAGCCAGCACCTGCCCATTGTGACGGAAATCATGTCCGCCGACAAGATTCCGGAATTCGTGGACCAGGTGGACCTGATTCAGGTAGGTGCCCGGAATATGCAGAATTTCACCCTGTTAAAGGAGCTGGGCAAGCTCAATAAGCCCATTCTTTTGAAGCGGGGGCTGGCCGCCACCATTGAGGAATGGCTCATGTCCGCCGAATACATTATGTCCGAAGGCAACGAGAACGTGATTTTGTGTGAACGGGGTATCCGGACCTTTGAAACCTACACCCGGAATACCCTGGATCTCAGTTCCGTGCTGGCGGTGAAAAAGCTCAGCCATCTGCCGGTGATTGTAGACCCCAGCCATGCGACCGGGAAAGCCTGGATGGTGCCCCAGCTGGCCAAAGCAGCCATTGCTGCTGGTGCCGACGGACTGATTATTGAAGTCCATAACGATCCCAAGCACGCCTGGTGCGATGGGGCCCAAAGCCTGACCCCGGACACCTTTGCCCAGCTGATGGACGACCTAAGGGTACTGGCCCCGGTGCTGGGCCGGGAACTGTAGACGAAATTCCTTGAGAATCCAGCTGGAGCCGCAAAAAGGTACAAAATAAGAAAAATTTCTAAAACCATCTTGCACAATTGGTTCCAGCCCGCTACCATGGTAGAGTAAGGCCCAAAGGGCAACCCCGCTGCAAATTTGGCGGCTGGAGCCTGGGGCCTGGCTGACGCAAATTTGATGCCCCGCCTAGGCGGGTCTATAGGAGAGGAATTTCATGAAAAATCTACAGGAAACCGTATTTGCCATTGTGGGCCTGGGGCTGATTGGCGGCTCTTACGCCAAAGCCCTGCGGGGCCAAAAGGTCCAAAAAATCTTAGGGCTGGATACCAATCCCATTGTGACCCTGATGGCCAAGGACGAAGGCTATATTACGGATAATATCGACGAATGCCCGGAACGGCTCAAGGAAGCGGACGTGATTGTCTGCGCCATGTACCCAGGGGCCTTCGTTCCCTTTGTCAAAGAGCATGTAAAGGATTTTAAACCGGACGTGCTGCTCACCGACGTCATGGGTATCAAGGGGGACCTCCCCGACCAGGTAGACGCACTGCTGGGGCCGGACATGGACTTTGTGCCCACCCATCCCATGGCAGGCCGGGAAGGGAAGGGCTACAGCCAAAGCACCTCCCTGATTTTCCCGGGGTCCAACTTCATCATCATCAAACGGGACAACAACCGGCCCGAGCACGTCAAATGGCTGACGGACATGGCCTATGAGCTGGGCTGCGGCCGGGTGGTGGAGCTCACCGGCCCGGAACACGACAGCATCATTGCCTACACCAGCGACCTGCCCCATATTATGGCGGTTTCCCTGGTGAACAGCGATTCCATGCAGGAAGATACCAAGCAGTTTGTGGCCGGTTCCTTCCGGGATGCTACCCGGGTGGCAGATATCAACGCCAGCCTGTGGAGCGACCTATTCCTGCTGAACCGGGACAAGGTGGTAGTGGAAATCAACCGGCTGGAGGAGCAACTGGAACATTGGAAGACGGCCCTTCAGGTCGGCGATAAAGACGAACTGGAACTGATGATGAACCGGGCCAAGAAAAGAAGAAGGGATATGTTCTATGGAAAGAATCAGCGTTAGCCTGGGTAAGGACAGCTACGATATCGAAATAGAACCCGGTTCCTTTGCCCATTTTGGCTGGCGGATTCGGCAGCTGTCCCAGGCGGACAAGGCAGCCATCATCACCGATTCCCACGTGGATCCCCTGTACGGGGCTCAGCTGGAACAGGCGCTGACGGAACAGGGCTTTGCAGTCCGCCGGCTGGTGATGCCCGCCGGAGAAGACCACAAGAACCTGGAAACCTACGGCCAGCTGCTCCGGGACTGCGCCGCTTTTGGCCTGGACCGGAAGGACCTGGTTATCACCCTGGGCGGGGGCGTGCCCGGAGATTTGGGGGGCTTTGTAGCCGCCAGTTTCCTTAGGGGCATTCCCTTTATCCAGATTCCCACCACCCTGCTGTCCCAAATTGACAGCTCCGTAGGGGGCAAGGTGGCGGTGGACCTGCCGGAAGGCAAAAATTTGGCCGGTGCCTTCTACCAGCCCAAGGCCGTGCTCATTGACCCGGAGCTTTTGGGCACCCTGCCCGTCCGATTCCTTCACGACGGCCTGGCGGAGGTTATCAAATGCGCCGCTATCAGGGACGCGAACCTGTTTGCCCAGCTGGAAACCTGGCAGGGGGACGCAGAAATTCTTTCCCACGTAACGGAAATCATTTCCGCCTGCATCCGCCTGAAAATCCAGGTGGTGGAGCAGGACGAACGGGACGAAGGTGCCCGGATGGTGCTCAATTTTGGCCATACCATGGGCCATGCAGTGGAACGGAAGTACCACTACGAGAAATATACCCACGGAGAAGGGGTGGCCCTGGGCATGGTTCGGATTACCCAAAACTCCGAGCGGCTGGGACTGACAGAACCGGGCACGGCCCGGCGGCTGGAAACCCTGCTGCAAAAGGTGCCCCTTGCTACCAGGGATTCCATTTCCCTGGAGGACATCCTGACCGGGGTGACCATGGACAAAAAGAAACGGGGCAATATCCTTACCTTGGTGCTGGTGCCCAAAATCGGCACCTCACTGCTCAAAAAAGTGGAACTGGGCCAACTGGCCAATTATTTTAGAGGTGAAGCATGACAACATTACGGATTACCCCCCAAAGTCTTACCGGTACCCTCCGGATTCCTTCTTCCAAAAGCATGGGCCATCGGGCCCTGATTTGCGCTGCCCTGGCCGGCGGCCGCAGCCAGGTGGAAGAAATCAGCCTGTCCCGGGATATTCTGGCCACCTGTGACTGTCTGCGGCAGCTGGGAGCCGCCATTAGCCAGCGGGAGCAGACGGACGGCAGGACGGCCTTTACCGTGGACGGGGGCCGGCCCCGGCAGGCGGGAAAGGTGTTGGACTGCGGGGAATCCGGCTCCACCCTGCGCTTTCTCATTCCCTTGGCCGCCCTGTGTGACCAGCCCTTTACTTTTATCGGTTCCGGGAAACTGGGGGACCGTCCGTTAACCCCTTACGAGGACATTTTCCAAAAACAGGGGCTGCGCTTTGAGAAGGGGGAGGGGAGCAATTTTCCCCTGACCGTTCAGGGGCCGCTAAAGCCCGGAGAGTACACCCTGCCGGGCTCTGTCAGCAGCCAGTTCATTTCGGGCCTCCTATTTGCCCTGCCCCTGCTGCCTGGACCCTCCCGGCTGACCATTACCGACAAGCTGGAATCCCAGAGCTACATTGCCCTGACCCTGTCCGCCCTGCAAAAGTACGGCATTGTGGTCCGGCACAAGGACTACCGGGAATACGAAATTCCCGGCAGCCAGCACTACCAGCCTCAGGAAGGGGCGGTGGAAGGGGACTATTCCCAGGCAGCCTTCTGGCTCACTGCTGGAATGCTGGGCAGAACCATTTCCGTTGCAGGTATGGACCCGGACTCCCTTCAGGGGGACAAGGCCATTATCCCCATTCTCCAGCGGATGGGGGGCCAGGTAACCTTTGAAAACGGAGTTCTGGTCAGCCGGCCTTCCGTCAGCCAGGGAACTGTCATTGATGCGGCGGACTGCCCGGACATTGTGCCCATTCTTTCTGTGGCCGCAGCCCTGAGTCAGGGCCACACGGACATCATTCATGCTGAACGGCTGCGAATCAAGGAATGTGACCGGCTGGAGGCCATGGCCACGGAACTCACCAAACTGGGCGCCCGGATTACCCAGCGGCCCGACGGCCTGTCCATTGACGGGGTGGAAGCCCTGACTGGCGGCACGGTGGACTGCTGGAACGACCACCGGATTGCCATGAGCCTGGCCATTGCCTCTATTCAATGCCAGGGGCCGGTTACCCTGGTGGGAGCAGAATGCGTAAAGAAATCGTATCCCGACTTTTGGCGGGATTTTCAAAAATTAGGAGGACAGTATGAGCAGTGTAATGGGTGAGCGGATTAAACTGACGATTTTCGGGGAATCCCACGGACCGTCCATCGGCGTGGTCATTGACGGCCTGCCCGCCGGCCTGAAGCTGGATTGGGACCTGATTGAACGGGAAATGAAGCGCCGGGCTCCCGGCCAGAATCCCCTGGCTACCCACCGGAAGGAAAGCGATGCCGTCAGCGTGGAAAGCGGCCTGTTTGAAGGTCGGACCACGGGCATGGCCCTGTGCGCCCGGATCCCCAACAGCAACCAGCATTCCAAGGATTACAGCCTGCTGAAGGAAGTCATGCGGCCGGGCCACGGGGACTTTCCCGGCTATGTGAAATTTCACGGTTGCAACGACTACCGGGGCGGCGGCAGTTTCTCCGGCCGTCTGACGGCTCCCCTGGTGTTTGCCGGCGCTGTGGCGAAGCAGCTGCTGGCCCAAATCGGCGTTACGGTTGGCGCCCACATTGCCAGCCTGGCAGGAATCACCGACCGGCCCTTTTCCCCGCTGGGAGAAACCCCGGAAACCCTGACGCACCTGGGCGACAATTACCTGGCTCTCCTGGACGAAAGCAAGCGGGAACCCATGGAACAGGCCATTGCCGCTGCCCGGGCGGACAAGGATTCCGTAGGGGGCACCATTGCCTGCATGGCTGTGGGCGTACCGGTGGGCTGGGGCGAACCCTATTTTGACTCCGTGGAAAGCCGGCTGTCCCATGCCCTGTTCTCCATTCCCGCCATCAAAGGTGTGGCCTTTGGGGACGGCTTTGCCCTGGCAGGTATGCGGGGCAGCGAGGCCAACGACCCCATGGTGCTGGAAGGCGGGGAAGTCCGCTGCCTGACCAACCACAACGGGGGCGTATTGGGCGGCATTTCCAACGGCATGCCCATTTCCTTCCAGGTGGTGGTAAAACCCACCCCCTCCATCAGCAAGCCACAGCAGACCGTGAACGTGGTGCGCCAGGAAGAAACCACCCTGGAGGTTCACGGCCGTCACGATCCCTGTATCGTTCCCCGGGCCCTGCCGGTGGTGGAAGCCGTTACCGCCTGGACTCTGCTGGACCTGTACTATCTATCCCAAAGGGGCTGATATTATGGCAACAAAAGCAATTCCCGTAGGCTACCAGGGGGTTCCTGGTGCCTACAGTCATATGGCCCTGCTCCAGTATTTCCAGGGCCAGGAGGTTCAGGCAGAAAACTTCATGCTGTTTGAAGACGTGGTTCAGGCCGTGGCAGAGGGCAAAGTACGCTACGGCGTGCTGCCCATTGAAAACTCCTCCACCGGCGGCATTACCGACGTGTACGACCTGGCCCGGCGCTACAGCATTTTCATTGTGGGAGAAAAAATCCTGAAGATTGAACACTGCCTGCTGGCCTATCCGGGTACCTGCCTGGAAAATATTACGGAAGTCTATTCCCATCCCCAGGGCTTCTCCCAGTGCAGCCTGTTTTTTAAGGAGCACCCGGTCATGCGCCAGTTCAACTATTTCAATACGGCTAAGGCCGCAGAACTGGTGGCGGAAAAGAAGGACCCCCACATGGCAGCCGTGGCCGGCGTTCAGGCGGCGGACCAGTACGGGCTGGAAATCCTGGCCCGGGGAATCAACACCAACAAAAGCAATTACACCCGCTTCATTATCATCAGCAGAGAGCAGGAACTGGTGCCTGAGGCGGACAAGATTACGCTGATTGTCAGCTTGAAGCACCAACCCGGTTCCCTGTACCGGCTGCTGGCCCATTTCGCCCAGCAGAATATCAACATGACCAACATCGAGTCCCGGCCGTATCCCGGCCGGCCTTGGGAATACTATTTCCATATGGACATTACCGGCCATCTGACGGATCCGGCGGTCCAGGAAGCCCTGCAGCAGCTGCCGGAGGATACCACGGAATGCAAGATTCTGGGGAACTACCCGGCGGACCATGGAAAGGAAGCGTGACTATGAAATTGGGATTATTGGGACGGGTTTTGGGGCACAGCCTCAGCCCGGAAATTCATACAAAAATTTTCCAGGCACTGGGAATTTCCGGTACCTATGACCTGGTGGAGCTGGAACCGGAACAGGTGGGGCCTTTTCTTACCCAAGAGACTCCGGCCTACAACGGCTGCAATGTGACCATTCCCTACAAGGAAAGGGTGCTGCCGTATCTTACAGAAATCAGCCCGGAGGCGGAAAAGATTGGAGCCTCCAATACCCTTTTCTTTACAGATGGGGGAGTAAAAGGCTATAATACAGATTATCACGGGTTTGACCAGATGCTTCAGGCCTACCACATTCCCCTTGCCGGGAAAAACGTTACGGTACTGGGCAACGGCGGTGCGGCCAAGGCCGTGCTGCAGGTGGTGGCGGACCGGAAAGCGGCCCAAATCACCATTTTGGTCCGCAGCCGGGAAAAAGCCCAAAACAGCCTGTCCCGTTTCCTGGCGGCCCAGCCGGAAACCCAGCTGAAGCTGTACACGGAACTGGAAGACCTGCCCGGGGGCGACGTGATCATCAACACCACCCCCATTGGCATGTACCCCAAAACCGGGGTCAGCCCGGTGCCCGCGTCCTTTGTAGGAAAGTTCGGGGCCGCCGTGGATATTATCTACAATCCGGCCGTGACCCAATTTCTGGCCGATGCAGCCGCCGCAGGGGCCAAAACCTGCAACGGACTCCACATGCTGGTGGGCCAGGCCGTGGCTGCGGAAGAAATTTGGCTGCAAAAAAAATTACCGGCAGAATTGGTGCCGCAAATCGTAAAACAGCTGGAGGAAAATTTTAAATGAGTAATATTGTCCTGATTGGCATGCCGGGCGCCGGCAAAACCACCATTGGACGGAAACTGCACAAACTTCTGGACCGCCCGGTCCTGGATTCCGACGACCAGGTGATCAAGGAAACCGGCCGCAGCGTGAAAGACCTGTTCCAGGAAGGGGAGGACGTATTCCGGGCGGCGGAAACGGCGGCCATCAAGACCCTGTCAGAAATGGACGGCATCATCATCTCCTGCGGCGGCGGAGTGGTCAAGCGGCCGGAAAACATTGCGTATTTGCAGCAAAACGGCAAGATTTTTTTCCTGAACCGGGATCTGGAAGCCATTGCCGGTTCGGTGGACAAGACTTCCCGGCCCCTGCTCAATTCCGCAGAGGACCGGCTGACGCAGCTGTATCGGGAACGTATGCCCCTGTATCTCAAATACAGTGACTACGCCATTCCTGTAAATGAAGATTTTGACCAAACGGCCGCCCAGATTGTGCGGCTGATCAAGGAGCTGGGATTATGAAAATATTGGTGCTAAACGGACCCAATATCAACCTGTTGGGCATTCGGGAAAAGGAAATGTACGGCCATGACGATTACGTGGCCCTGTGTCAGTACATCCAAAGCACGGCCCATGAACTGGGCATTACCGTGGATGTGCAGCAGACCAACAGCGAAGGGGAAATGGTGACCCTGATCCAGGAAGCCCTGGATGTGTACGACGGACTGGTCATCAACCCCAGCGCCTACGCCTGCTACAGCGTAGCTATCCTGGATGCGTTAAAGGGCGTGGGACTGCCTTCGGTGGAGGTTCACCTGACCAATGTGTATAAACGGGAAACCTACCGGCAGCATCTGGTAACCGCCGCCGGCAGTGTAGGCACCATCTGCGGTCTGGGCTTCCAGGGCTACGGCCTTGCCCTGCGCTACCTGGTGGACTATATTGCCGCCCGTTAAGCGCCAGTGAAAAACGCATACAAAAGGAAATGAAATGGCCCCTGGCATGTTGCCGGGGGCTTGTTTTGTGCAGGGAGGGGCTGCCTTGCAGTTTCTTGACTGCACCACCTAAGAGCTGATTTAACATAATGCTTCCATTTTTTATACCAACTTTACTAAAAGTTCTTACCTTCTTACCTTTCAAAATCATAAGGTAAGAACTGGAAACCCGCATCAGTCCTTGCTCTGCGCTATTTTTCTTACCTTCTTACCTATTTTTATACAGCCCCATATATATATATATATTAATTAACGATAGACGGGTATTTTATTTTTTTTATTTTTCTCTTTATATATCTATATGTAGGTAAGAAAGGTAAGAAGGTAAGAACAGGAGCCGCAAACCCAGTGTCTATGCGGGTTCTGAGATTTCAAATTTTCTTACCTGGTTCTTACCTTTTTTTGCAAGGTAAGAACTTTTTAGGAGGGCTGTGGGGTCAGCAGGCTATAGGCGATGGCCTGGCACGCTGGACACCAGGAAAACGGACATAAAAAAGGGGGGTGAAAAATGGCTTGTGAACTAGTTTGAGTTCGCAAGCCATTTTTTGTTCGTTATAGCCGTATCTAATAAACTTCCTCAGTCAGTCCTGCGGACTGACAGCCCCTCCACGCTTGGATGGGCCGGCCTTAGGCCCATACTGGTCGTGTGCTGAACGAGTATTGAAATGAAATCTCGGTATGTAAATATTAGCACTACGCTTCTCTGTCACTTGACCAGTAGAGGTCTAGAACGCTTCCTGCAAGCGTTGCGTTCGCGTCCAAACATCGCCATAAGTTATCCAAAAGATGTTTGGAATACGCGAGCCATGTGATAGCGGCCTGCAAAGCAAGTCCGTAGGACGCAGCTGAGCAGCTAGCCGCGAACCACTGTAGGAAGTGTCGCCGTAGGCGACGATAGAAGTTTTATTTTTTCACAGCCCCTGTTTTTTATGCTGTCAGCTATTGGCCGTTTCCTGCTTAGGCAGCTTTTCCACGTAAATGCTGGTGCTGGGGAAGGCGGCGGAGGTGCCGGTTTCGTCCATGAGTTTCATGAGTTCCAGGTTCAGTCGTTCCTGGACTTTCATGAAGTCGTTGTAGCTGGTCAGGCGGCTGTAGCAGATGATGGTGATGTTCAAACTGCTGGCGGCCATTTCGGAAAAGACTACGGTCATATCGTCCTGGAAAATATCCGGGTCGTTTTTCAGGTAGTTGGTGATTTTTTCCACCAGGGCCTGCATTTGTTCCACAGTGCTGTCGTAGGTAACGCCCAGGGTCATGTTGATTCTTCTGCGGTCCCGGTTGGTGAAGTTCTGGATGGGGGTGTTGATGATCAGGGAATTGGGGATGTACACCAGGGCTTTGCCGAAGGTCCGGACGTTGGTGCTGCGGAAGGAAATGGATTCCACAATGCCTTCCACGTCATTGCAGATGATCCAGTCCCCAATGTGGAAGGGCTGGTCCATGAGAATTACCAGGCAGGCGAAAAAGTTGGCCAGGGAATCCTTGGCGGCCAGGGAAACGGCCAAGCCGCCGATGGACAGGCCGGCGATGAAACCGCTGATGTTGAAGCCCCAGGTGCTCAGCACGCTGGCTACCAGGAAGAAGATAATCAGCAGGTGGAAGAAGGAGGACAGGATGCCGCTAATGGCGGGGTCCACCTTCCGGCCTTTTTTGCTGATGAAGTAGTTGAAGAAAAAGTTGGTGCTGCGGCTCAGGTTGTAGACCACCCAGTAGAAGACGGTAATCATTACTGAGGAGAGCAGGTTCCGGGCAATGGAGGTGGAGGCCAAGGCACCCCAGGGGGAAGCCGCCAGGGCGGTATAAAGGCCAAAGGCCAGAATGGCCAGCCGGCCGGGCCGGTACACGGCGGAAGCAATGCTGGCATCGGCGTCCACCGGCAGTTTGTCCAGGATAAAGCGGATGAGCTTTTCACTGACAATCCGGAAACCAATATAGAAAAAAGCCGTAAAAGCCAGGGCGATGCAGCAGGGCACCCAGGCCATAATATCATCGTATAAGATCATAGGGACCTCCTTTGGGGCAGGGGATGTAGCACAAAGTATAGTCTGATTGTACCATTGGAAGCCGTCCCAGTGCAAGAAAACAGGACGGAGGCAGGCTTGGTATGGTATAATCGGAGGCAGTGAAAACTTGTTGAACAAAACTGGAGGAATCCCCATGTCGTTACGTACAGACGCAGAAAAAATCATGCAGAGCGCCATTACCGCATCCCTGCCCGATACCGCAGTGGAAAAGGCCCTGCAGCATAAGGAATTTGGCAAAGGAAAAATTGTGCTGGTGGCCATTGGCAAGGCTGCCTGGCAAATGGCCAAAACGGCCAACTATATTTTAGAAGGCAAAATTTCCCAGGGCATTGTCATTACCAAATACGGCCACTCCAAGGGCGAGCTGCCGCCTTTGGAAATCTGGGAAGCCGGTCACCCGGTGCTGGACGAAAATTCCCTGAAGGCGACGGAGCGGGCCATTGACCTGGTGTCCGGCCTGACTGCGGAAGATACGGTACTGTTTCTCATCAGCGGCGGGGGTTCCGCCCTGTTTGAAAAGCCTTTGATTCCCTTAAAGGAACTCCAGGCCATTACCTCGGACCTATTGGCCAGCGGGGCGGACATTGTGTCCATGAACACCGTCCGCAAGCGCCTCAGTGCCGTCAAGGGCGGGAAGTTTGCCCAGCTGTGCGCACCGGCCAAGGTGTACGCCATTGTGCTCTCCGACATTATCGGGGATCCTCTGGATATGATTGCGTCCGGTCCGGCTTATCCCGATACCAGCACCAGTGAGCAGGCCCTGGAGGTCATCCGGAAATACAAGATTATGGTGTCCCCAGAAGCAGCCGCTGCCCTCCAGCAGGAAACGCCTAAAGCGCTGGATAACGTGGAAACCATCATTACCGGCAGCGTTACGGAACTGGCTGCAGCCGGCAAAGCGGCGGCAGAAGCCCTGGGCTACGAAACCCTGGTGCTGACCACCAGCCTGGCCTGTCAGGCCAAAGAAGCCGGCAGTTTCCTGGGGGCCATTGCCCGGGAGTACGCCGGCAAGGGCAAAAAACTGGCCTTTATGGCCGGTGGGGAAACGGTGGTGCATCTCCACGGCCGGGGCAAGGGCGGCCGGAACCAGGAATTGGCCCTGTCCGCCGGAGAAGGCATCAGCGGCCTTACAAACGCAGCAGTATTTTCCTTTGGCAGCGATGGCACCGACGGTCCCACGGACGCAGCTGGGGGCTACGCCGACGGCAGTACCAAAACGAAGCTTCTGGAGCAGGGGATTACCATTCCTGGGGTCCTGGAGCAGAATGACGCCTACCATGCCCTGGAAAAGACGGGCGGTCTTCTGATTACGGGGGCCACGGGCACCAATGTGAATGACTTGGCAGTCCTGCTGCTTGACGAAAAACTCTGATGTATAATTAAAATTAATGAAAGGACCCAGTTTGGGGCAGTTTGACTGTCCATCACTGGGTCCTTTTTGTCAACTTGGGCGAAGCAGGGGCTTATTTCTTTTTCACTTCGTCCAGGTATTGGCCGATGATTTTTACGGCGCAGTACTCTCCGCACATGGAGCAGTATTCTTCGGAATCCTTATTCTTGGCTTTCCGGAAGGCTTTGGCCTTCACCGGGTCAATGGCCAGACGGATCTGTTCGTCCCAGTCCAGCACCTTCCGGGCCTTGGCCATGGCCAGGTCCTGGGCTACGGCAGAGGGCAGGCCCTTGGCTACGTCTGCGGCATGGCCGGCAATCCGGGCGGCAATGACCCCTTCCCGGACGTCATTGATATCCGGCAGGCCCAGGTGTTCTGCCGGGGTGACGTAGCACAGGAAATCGGCACCGCTGACGGCGGCCAGGGTGCCCCCAATGGCGGAGGTAATATGGTCGTAGCCTGGGGCAATGTCCGTTACCAGTGGACCAAGCACGTAGAAGGGTGCTCCGTGGCACAGGCGCTTTTCCAGCTGCATATTGGTGGCAATCTGGTTAAAGGGAACGTGGCCCGGGCCTTCTACCATGACCTGGACGCCCTTGTCCCAGGCCCGCTGGGTCAGGCCGCCCAGGTTCAGCAGTTCCTGAATCTGGGACCGGTCGGTGGCGTCCGCCAGGCAGCCCGGCCGCAGGCCGTCGCCCAAGCTGATGGTCACATCGTAGCGGGCGCAGATGTCCAGGATTTCGTCGTAGTATTCGTAGAAGGGGTTCTCCTTGCCGTTGTGGAGCATCCACCCGGAAATAAAGGAGCCGCCCCGGCTGACAATGTCCATGACCCGGCCTTCGGCAATCAGGGTATCCAGCACCTGGCGGGTAATGCCGCAGTGCATGGTCATAAAGTCCGCCCCGTCCTTGGCCTGCTTTTCCACCACGTCAAAGATATCGTCCTTGGTCATGTTAATGACCTGGCCGTGGGTGGTAATGGCGTGGACCGTGGCCTGGTAAATGGGCACAGTGCCCACCATTACCGTGGAATGCTCCAGAATGGCCCGGCGGGAGGCGTCAATGTTGTCCCCAGTGGACAAATCCATGACCGCATCGGCGCCGGCGTCGATGGCGGCTTTCAGCTTGTCCAGTTCCGGTGCCGGATCCGGGTAGGCGGAAGAGGTTCCGATATTTGCGTTAACCTTGGTGGACAGCCCTTCGCCCACGCCCCGGGCCACCAGGCCCCGGTGGTTGATATTGGCCGGAATGGCGATGGTGCCCTTGGCTACCCGGTCCCGGATAAGGCTGGCCTCCAGCCCTTCCTGCTGGGCTACGGCCTGCATCTGTTCGGTGATGATTCCCTGTAATGCTGCTTGTCTCTGCGTCTTCATGACGACTCCTCCTTGGATAAAAAAGGGCCGCTTCCCTTTGCGGAAAGCGGCCGAAAAAACGGAGTCTACCACTTTCCTTCGGCGGTACTAACCGCATCAGGTTCAAAGGGTCGACCGTTTTGGTCTCTCAGCGAATGCGCCCCTAGTGATGGAGCTAGTTTAACAAAAAAATGAAAAGAATGCAACAAAAATTTTGGAGTGTTAAATTATTCAATAGGTGACAGTATTCAGTAAATTGTATGCAAAATAGGAAAAATTTATTTGTGCTTCTGGAGAATTTGCGTTATACTATTTACGACTAGGGGGACTATGGAAGTCTTACTATCGTAGTCATTATCTCTTAGAAAGAGGGGCTTATAACAATGAAAAAAATGAAGACAATGGATGGTAACACCGCTGCCGCGTATACTTCTTACGCTTTTAGTGATGTTGCAGCGATCTACCCCATTACTCCTTCTTCTCCGATGGCAGAAGTGAGTGATGAATGGGCTTCCCATGGGAAAACGAACATGTTCGGACGCCCGGTAGAAATCATGGAAATGCAATCTGAAGCTGGTGCTGCTGGTGCTGTGCACGGTTCTCTGGCTGCAGGTGCTTTGACCACGACCTATACCGCTTCCCAAGGTTTGCTGTTGATGATCCCCAACATGTACAAAATTGCCGGCGAATTGCTGCCCGCTGTATTCCAGGTAGCTGCCAGAGCTCTGGCCACCAGCTCTTTGAACATTTTCGGCGATCACAGTGACGTTATGGCTTGCCGTCAAACGGGCTTTGCCCTGCTGGCTGAAAGCAGCGTACAAGAAGTTATGGACATGTCTGCTGTTGCTCACCTGTCCGCCATCAAAGGCCATGTACCTTTCCTGAACTTCTTTGACGGTTTCCGTACCTCTCACGAAATCCAAAAGATTGAACTGCTGGACTACGAAGATCTGAAGAAACTGGTTGACTACGATGAACTGAAGAAATTCCGTGACCATGCTCTGAACCCGGACAACCCTGTTATCCGCGGCACTGCACAAAATCCGGATATCTACTTCCAGACTCGTGAAGCTGTAAACCAATATTACGAAGCACTGCCTGCTATCGTTGAAGAGTACATGGGCAAGATCAGCGAACTGACTGGCCGTGACTACAAACTGTTCAACTATACCGGTGCTCCCGATGCTGAAAACGTTGTTGTTATGATGGGCTCCGGCGCTCAGACTGCTGAAGAAGTAGCCAAGCTGCTGGTTTCCCAAGGCGAAAAGGTCGGCGTTCTGAACGTTCACCTGTATCGTCCGTTCTCCGCTAAACACTTCCTGGCTGCTATGCCTAAGACTGTAAAACGCATTGCAGTTTTGGACCGCACCAAAGAAGCTGGCTCCAACGGCGAACCTCTGTACCTGGATGTTCGTGACATTTACTACAACGAAGCCGTTAAACCTCTGATCGTTGGCGGCCGTTATGGTCTGGGTTCCAAGGAATTCTATCCTGGCGATGCCCTGGCTGTATTTGATAACCTGAAGAAGGCTGAACCCAAGAACCACTTCACCGTAGGCATTGTGGACGATGTAACCAACACCTCCCTGCCGAAAGAACACGTTCTGGATATCACCCCGAAAGGCACCACCTCCTGCATGTTCTGGGGCCTGGGTTCCGATGGTACCGTAGGTGCCAACAAGAGCGCTATCAAAATCATCGGCGACAAGACCGATATGTACGCTCAAGGCTACTTCTCCTACGACTCCAAGAAATCCGGCGGTATTACCGTATCCCATCTGCGTTTCGGTCATACCCCCATCAATATGCCTTTCCTGATCAACTTCGCTGACTACGTAGCTGTTCATAACTCCTCCTACGTTCGCCGCTACAATGTAGCTGCTGGCCTGAAGGATGGCGGTACTTTCCTGCTGAACTGCCCTTGGTCCGCTGAAGAACTGAACAAGGAACTGCCTGGCCAGCTGAAACGCTACCTGGCTGCTCACCACATCAACTTCTACACCATTGACGCTGTGAAGATTGCTTCCGAAATCGGTCTGGGTGGTCGTATCAACATGATCATGCAATCCGCTTTCTTCAAACTGACCGGTATCACCCCTGTTGAAGATGCTGTGAAATACCTGAAGGAATCCATCGTTCACTCCTATGGCAAGAAAGGCCAGAAGGTGGTTGACATGAACAATGCTGCCGTTGACAAAGGTGTTGACGCCATTGTGAAGATCGATGTTCCTGCTGACTGGGCTAACTGCGCTGACGAAGAACTGTATCCGAAGACCGGCAACAAGTTCGTTGACGAAGTTATGGTTCCCATGAACAAACAAGAAGGCCATGACCTGCCCATCAGCAAACTGATGGATCAAGCAGATGGTACGTTCCCCTCCGGCACTGCTGCTTATGAAAAACGCGGCGTAGCCATCAACGTTCCTGAATGGCAAATCGATAAATGTATCCAATGCAACCAATGCTCCATTATGTGCCCTCACGCTGCCATCCGTCCTGTACTGATGACTGAAGAAGAAAAGAATGCTTCTGGCGTAGACGCTAAACCGGCTCTGGGTGCAAAAGGTATGTACTTCCGCATCGCAGTATCCCCGATGGACTGCCAAGGCTGCAGCAACTGTATCGATGCCTGCCCCGCTCCGGGCAAAGCACTGGTTGCTAAACCCTTCGCTACCCAGGAACATCTGAAAGATGCTTGGACCTACTTCACCACCAAGGTATCCCACAAGGATAACCCCATGAACAAGTACACCGTAAAAGGCAGCCAGTTCGAACAACCGCTGCTGGAGTTCTCCGGTGCCTGCGCAGGCTGCGGCGAAACCCCGTATGCCAAACTGGTTACCCAGCTGTTCGGCGATCGCATGATGATTGCCAACGCTACCGGCTGCTCCTCCATTTGGGGTGCATCTGCTCCTGCAATGCCTTACACCAAGAACTACAAGGGTCATGGTCCTGCTTGGGCTAACTCCCTGTTCGAAGACAACGCTGAATACGGCTTGGGCATGTACCTGGGCGTAAAAGCTGTCCGCGATCGTCTGGCTGAAAACATGACCGCTGCTGCTGCAGGCAACGTTAGCGCTGACCTGAAAGCTGCTCTGGAAGATTGGGTAGCCAACAAAGAAAACGGCGAAGGCTCTCGTGAACGCGCAGAAAAACTGACCGCACTGCTGGAAGCTGAAAAAGCTGGCAATGCTGATCTGGAACATCTGTACGCCAACAAACAGTTCTTCGTAAAACGTTCTCAATGGATCTTCGGCGGCGACGGCTGGGCCTATGATATCGGTTACGGCGGTTTGGACCACGTACTGGCATCTGGCGATGATGTAAACATCATGGTATTCGATACCGAAGTTTACTCCAACACCGGCGGTCAATCCTCCAAGTCCACTCCTGAAGCTGCAGTTGCCAAGTTCGCTGCCAGCGGCAAGAGAACCAAGAAAAAGGATCTGGGCATGATGGCCATGAGCTATGGCTATGTATATGTTGCCCAAATCAACATGGGTTACGACAAGAACCAGGCTCTGAAGGCCATTAAGGAAGCTGAAGCTTACCATGGTCCTTCCCTGATCATCTGCTACTCTCCTTGCATCAACCACGGCATCAAGAGAGGCATGCAGCACTCCTTCCAAGAAGCCAAGGCTGCTGTTGACAGCGGATACTGGGTAAACTTCCGTTACAACCCTGAACTGAAAGAAGAAGGCAAGAAGAGCTTCTTCCTGGACAGCAAGGCTCCTACCGAAGATTTCGAAACCTTCCTGAAGGGCGAAGTTCGGTACGCTTCCCTGGCCAAGACCTTCCCGGATATTGCGGAAAGCCTGTTTGCCAAGACGAAGAAAGACGCCGAAGAACGTCTGGAAAACTACAAAAAACTGGATGCTGCAGAATAACTGACGCATTCCCTGAGAAGCTGTGCCTCTGGCACAGCTTCTCTTTTTTTGCGTTTATTTGGTACGAATCAGGCCTCTGAGGGAATATGGACAAATTTGCAAAGTCACTTTAAAAAAAGGAAAATACTGCGAAAAAAATTTTACGGAATTTTTTCTAAAGTTTACAATAAAAAACTGTCTTGATAACTTAAATGCATACAGCAATTTTGCGTTTTGCAGCGAAAAATATCCAGAAAATCCGTGACAGGTTTGTGAAAATATTACAATATTGAGATGGATGTACGAATTGGCCCCTAAGAATTGCTAAAACCAGGAAAATTCTCCTTTTAGTCAGAATAGACAAATATGTAAAGTATGGTGCAATTTCACGGAAATTGCTAGCTTGAACGAACTAGATGTGATAGAATTTAGGCGTGTAAAGCTTTACACAAACGTTACTCATTTTTTACTTTAGTACCGCAAACAGACTATAGCGGAGGAGATCATCTTGGTTCACTTTTTTCTATTTTTAGGTGGTATTTCTTTATTCCTTTACGGTATGTCGCTGATGGGCGATGGGCTGCAAAAGGCAGCTGGCGCCAAGCTTCAGAAAATCCTGGGCGCACTGACCCGCAGAACCATTTACGGCGTAGCCTTGGGCGCTGGCGTTACAGCCGTGCTCCAGTCTTCCAGTGCCACAACGGTTATGGTTGTTGGTCTGGTAAACGCCGGCCTGATGAATTTGGAACAAGCCTTTGGGATTGTTATGGGGGCCAACATTGGTACCACCATGACCGCCCAGTTGATTGCCTTTAAGTTAACTGATTATATTACCCTGATTCTGGCCATCGGTTTCCTGATGCAGGCCGTGTGCAAAAAACGCCAGCTGAAACATCTGGGTTCCGTACTCCTGGGGTTTGGTATCCTGATGCTGGGTATGGCCATGATGGGGGATGCAGTAACTCCCCTGCGGCAGCATAAGGCCGTGATTGACTTCCTGGGCCGCTTTACCACCCATCCGCTGCTGGGCCTGGCCGTTGGTCTTTGCATGACCCTGGTGATCCAGTCCTCCTCCGCTACCATCGGTATTTTGATGGCTATGGCCAGCCAGGGCCTGATTCCCCTGGAAGGCGCCATCCCCGTCCTGTTGGGCGATAACATTGGTACCTGTATTACCGCCGTACTGGCAACGGTACAGGCCGGCCTGAACGCTAAGCGTGTGGCTTGCTCCCATGTTATGTTCAACCTGATTGGGTCCATTATTGCTATGACCTTCCTGCCCCAGTTCATCCATTTGGTGCTGCATATTTCTCCAGCAGGGGATATTGCCCGGCAGATTGCTAACGCCCACACCTGCTTCAACGTGGTGAACACCATTTTGTTCCTGCCCTTTGCCGGCAAGTTCACCCAGCTGAGCAAGAAGCTGATGCCTGGGGACGAAACCGAAATCAACTACCAGCCCAAGTATCTGGACCGGAACGTATTAAATACCCCGGCCATTGCCCTGGAACTTTCCACCAAGGAAGTTGCCCGGATGGGCGACCTGGCCTTGGAAAATATCCACAAAGCCTTCGAAGCCGTAGACAAATACGACAAGAAGAAAGTGGAATTTGTCCTGGATCATGAACCGGTGGTGGACAGCCTGGAAGAAGCCATTACGGTGTATCTGACCAAAATGTCCGAAACCAACATGAGCAAGGAAATGTCCACGGTCCATACGGGCCTGCTCCATGCCTGCAGCGATATTGAACGTATTGGTGACCATGCGGAAACCATTGCCAAGCGGGTTCGCAGCATGAACGAAGACGGCACCCACTTCTCTGCCCAAGCCAATGCGGAAATGAAGGAGCTGGAAGTCCTGGTAGAAGGGGCAGCCACCAAGGCCATCAAAGCCCTGGAAACCCACGACCAGGAACTGGCCAAGGCTTCTCTGGACCTGTCCCATCAGGTATCCGCCAAGCAGAAAGCCATGAGAAAGAGCCACGTAGAACGTCTGAACAAAGGCATCTGCACTCCGGAAACTGGCTTTGTGATGTTGGAATTATTGCTGAACATGAAACGGGTCAGCGACCACGCCAAAAACATTGCCCAACTGGTCATGGGCGAGTTCTAAAGAATATTGTAAGAGGAGCTGCTGCGGCAGCTCCTTTTTTGTTGTTCATTATAGCCGGATTCAAACCTCAAAACTGCTGTGCTGATTAAACTTCTATCGTCGCCTTGCGGCGACACTTCCTACACGCTTGCAGGAAGCGTTCTATGCCGCTACTGGTCAAGTAATAGACTAGGGTTAGTGCAGGTATTTACGAACTATGCTGCTTTGCTACACACGTTTAGCACACGACCAGTATAGGCCTAAGACCGGCCCCTTCAAGCGTTGCGCTCACATCCAAGAGCATGTCAGTTTATCAAAATGCTCTTGGCTAATGTGAGCCATGTGATAGCAGCCCAAGAAGCAAGCCCGCAGGGCGCGGCTGATTGGAGCGCTGCGAACCACTAAGGAGCTGTCAGTCAGCATGGCTGACTGAGGAAGTTTTTTTCAACCCCCTTTTTTCTTCGGAAAAATCCATTGCAGCGGCTGCGGAGAAAGCTTATAATGGACGTCAGAGTGTATAAAATGTTACAGGGAGTATAAGTATGAACATTACGGTTTATTTGGGCTCCAGCAAGGGAAATCATCCCTGCTATGAGCAATTTGCCAAGGAGCTGGGTACCTATTTGGCCCAGAACGGTCATACCCTGGTGTACGGGGGCAGCCGCACCGGTCTTATGGGCATATTGGCAGAAACAGTGCTGGCCCAGGGCGGACGGGTGGTAGGTGTAGAAACCCGGTTCTTTGTAGAGAAGGAAATGCAGCAGCCCGGTCTTAGCCGGCTGTTGATCACTAAAACCATGGCGGAACGGAAAGCCAAAATGCTGGAGCTGGGAGATGTGTTCCTGGCGTTTCCCGGGGGTGTGGGTACCCTGGAAGAAATCAGCGAGGTGATGGCCAAGCAAAAGCTGGGGTTGATCACCAAGCCCTTTGCTTTTTTGGACGTGAACGGCTTTTACCAGCCGCTGAAGGCTGCCTTGCAGCAAATGGTCCAGGAAGGCTTCCTGGGGGAAGATTGGTTCCAGGACGTGCCCTTTTTAAGCACGCTGGAGCAGGTGGCCCAGTTTATTGCCCAGGCCGCACCGCTGGTGGCCGAGTGAAAAATAGTAAAAAATACAACAAAAGGTATTGACAAAACTGCTCATATCCAGTAAAATCTAATCATGTTTTGCGGAAGTAGCTCAGTGGTAGAGCACCACCTTGCCAAGGTGGGGGTCGCGAGTTCGAATCTCGTTTTCCGCTCCATGTAAAAGTCAGCCACTGTGCCAGGGGTTCCTGGACAGTGGTTTTTTTGTGGGAAAAAGCGCCTAATAGTTGAGAAAACAGTGGTTCTATTGTATGATAAAATAGAATAATTAGCGGCAGAGGGGGAAACAAGCATGGAAGAGATTGCAGTAGCATTGGCAGCCGATGAACGGTATGCCCAGCATGGGGCGGTGACTTGTGCCTCCATTCTGCTTCAGCACCGGGGAGGTCTCCCCGTGCATTTTTATTTTCTCAGTGACGGGATTTCGGAAGAACAGGAGTCCGGCATTGCTGCCACGGTAACGAACCTGGGGGGAATCATTACCTTCATTCCTACAGGAAATATAAAAATCGAGGCCCATACCAGCGGCCATGTGAACCGGGCTGCCTATCTGCGGCTGCTGCTGGATCAGCTGCTGCCGGCTTCCGTAACCAAGGTCATTTACCTGGATACGGATCTGCTGGTCCTGGATGATATAGAAAAGCTCTGGAATACGCCTTTGGGGGGCCATCCCCTGGCGGCGGTGCCCGATTTGGGCATCTTGTGCTCCAAGCGGATGGTGAAGCAAAAAGAAGTGACCCTGGGCCTTAAGGCTGGGGATCCCTATTTCAATTCCGGGGTCATGGTCCTTGACCTGGCCGCCTGGCGCCAGCACCACTATGGCCAGCAGGTGCTGGAAAAGGTGGAGCAGGGGGCCTACCGGCATCACGACCAGGACGGTTTGAACCTGGTGTTTCAGGGCAACTGGATGCCCCTGCCCCTGCGCTGGAATGTGATTCCTCCGGTGTTTACCCTGCCGTTGAAGGTACTCAGCAGCGGCCAATGGAAAACCTCGGCCATCCGGGCAGCGGAAAACCCGGCGGTATTCCACTGGGCCGGCCGGTATAAACCCTGGGAATTTGCCCGGGACGGCGCCTTTAACGAAAAATATTACGACGTGCTGGCCAAAACCGCCTTTGCGGACGCCCCCATGCCCCAGCCCAGCAAGGATATGAAGGGCAAATCCATCCTGCGGCAGGAGCTGCGGATGAAGCTGGCGGGGGTTTGGAGCAAACTATTGTAATGGGAAAATCTGTGGTAATGGGGAGCAAAGTGCAATGTGCAATGTAGGGTATTTGTTTGCTAAGGAGAATAGATTATAAGATGCCGCAAGAAAAACGGAATGGGTTAATAAAGGCGTTGGCTATTAGTGCAGCTGGAATGGTGTGTCTGACACGCATTTCTATGGCTGTAGGGGAAATTTTTAATGGGTTGGTACTGCTATTTGGGTTGATTCTCTTTTATTACTTGAAGGGAAGCGTAAACCTTCCAAAGGAGATAAAAGGATATATCAAAGCGTACTTTATTTTTGTGCTTTGTACACTTCCTAGTGTTTTTTTTGGTGGGGATATTGCAAAGGGGCTGCATGAGTTCCTCCAAATGTGGATCTGGAGATTTGTGGTTTTTTTACCTGTCGTGGCATTTATTCGTAAGAGAAATTATTTAATCAATATGCTGACCGCGTATACGGCGGTGTTTGGAGTAGATTGCTTTGTAACTTTAATTCAAGTAGTTTATCATCTGGGAAATAATAATAGAGGCTGGGGGTTGGGAGGAAGTTCCTTGGGTATTGCTAGCATCATGTGCATGATGCTGCCTTTGGCCTTTATTATTCTTTTAGATAAAAACTTTGAACAGAGATTGAAAAGGGTTACTGCCGTTACTTTGATTTGTAATTGGATTGCTATATTTTGTAATAAGAGCCGTGGCTCTTGGGTGACTAGCTTGATCCTCATTCCATTGGCAAGCTGGGAATATATCAAACACTCCAAAAAGCTATTGGCTGCAGTGGCATCTTTTTTTATTATCACAGGAGTGGTGTTTAATATTTATGAGCCATATGCAAAGCGTTTCGAGTCGATTACCAATGTGACCACGGACCGTTCTAATGGAGATCGAATTGAAGCATGGAAGTCCTGTGTGCATATGGTTCAAGACCATCCAGCGACAGGGATTGGCTTGGGTATGTGGAGCAGAGAATACGTTCCTCATTATTGGACGCCAGCTGATACACAAAAGCTGCCCCATGCTCATAGCAATTATTTTCATTTGATGGCAGAGACTGGACTGATAGGTTTAGCCGGCCTTTTATATTTTACTTTTTACTATGTGTGGCATTCCTATGCATCTTGGAGAAAAGATTACAACCCTTATGACCTGATGCGTTTGGTGAGTTTCTTAGGGTACGTAGTATTTTTTGGGCAAATAGAATATACTTTGGACTTGTCCTCTGGTGTGAGAATTATGTGGTTCCTCCAGGCAGTCTTATTTGGCCTGAAATTTACCAAAGCCTAGATGGTTATCATAATTAATACTTTATTATCTATAAGACATGAAAAAATATAATAGGGAATCTATTGTTAGCAATTATACTGGATTATCAAGTAAATCTAATTTTGGATTTTGCGTCAATTTTACACGCATAAAAGCTTTGAAAAGTTAGCAATTCTCCTTGTCGATGGGGTATCTAATTATTGCGAAACAATTTAGTTTTTTCCGGCTTGCGACAATGCACTGAGCCTGGATACGGGAACAGCCCATGTGGGCGGAGTAGCAGGCTGCCCTGTAATTACCCTATTTACTTCAAATTCACCGACCATATACCAAGCTCCTGGCCTTCATTCTTATGGATTTAGTGGACATCTTCCCTGCTCGGGAAAATATGTATGCATAGATTCCAACCACTGCTCTAAAATGGATTGTATAGACGCTATTACATTACCCATGGTTCAAGAAGCAATAGTAAAGGTGCTAGGGTAAAATGTAGTTTTATAGCAAACGTGGTGGCAGGTGGGAAAATACCCATCTGCCTTTTTATATTGAACTGACGAATATTAGCCTATTCAAAGTGAATGCCTCTTAGTTAAAGGATTGCTAATTTAGTAAGGCTGTGCGATGCCTCCGGAGAAGTATCATGAATTTTGGCAACGATTGAAAACGCTAATTATTTAACCATTCACATTGGGTCTGTAGTATAATGGCTTACATAGACAGCGTTTTAGTATACAGAAGACAGGAAAAGGACATATGGAAAAGAAAAAACTCTTGTCAGTAATTGTACCGGTTTATAAGGCAGAGCCCTACCTGAGACGATGTGTTGATTCAATCCGCCAACAAAGCTATGATAATTTGGAGATTATCCTTGTTGATGATGGTTCACCTGATAATTGTGGCGCAATCTGTGATGAATATGCGAAAATTGATTCACGTGTAATTGTAGTACATCAAGAAAATGCTGGCGTGAGCAGTGCGAGGAATAAAGGAATACTTTTTGCAAAGGGTGAATATATAGCTTTCGTTGATAGCGATGATTGGCTTCATCCTGATATGTATAAAGTGTTAATGAGTATGATTGAAGAATACAATTTAGATATAGCACGTTGTTCTGCTATTGACACTGATGGAGAAAGAGAACGTCCGATTTTACCAAAGAAGGGTAATGCAAACGTATTATTTACAGGCAAAGGCGTTTTTGAATTATACTTTACGGAGTTTCTTTGTAAAGTCTTGTGGAATGCAGTTTATCAAAGAAATATTGTAATGGGAATCGTGTCACCTGAAGGGTGTAACTCAGAAGATAACTATGTTTCGGGTAGATATTTGTATCGAAGCTGCCGACAAATGATTAGCGATAAGTGTCTGTACTATTATTATTATCATCAAACAAGTACTACTCATGGTGGCAAAATACGGCTTTTGGACATCTGTATTTGCACTGAAAAATTACGTAATGATTTGATTTGCGAAGAACATATGGATAATCCCGAATATATATGTTATAATGGAACTATGAATTAAGACAACTTCGAAACTATTTCTTAATGTGAATCTC
>ERZ791917.395-NODE-395-length-46089-cov-9.035952_pt1 | contig 46089 bp, 31 predicted proteins | sample MGYA00510138_ERZ791917 | MGnify/ENA primary metagenome ERZ791917 (study PRJEB30046, sample SAMN00792102) | human gut metagenome | study: EMG produced TPA metagenomics assembly of the A metagenome-wide association study of gut microbiota in type 2...
GCGTAAGTTAGTAAATTGGTTACCGGTAACTTACACACTTCATTTTACACTCCCGTTCAATCCCGAAGTCGTGCAGTCTGTACTCTACCGTTCCTACGTAGCCAACTATAACGTCCTCACGATTACTTTTTCTAAGTTCCTCAAAATTGGAAAAGGACGTTGTTTCAAATCCCATTTCGTGGAAACCCAGCCAGGCTTTGTAAAAATTATCGTTGTAAAAATTTCCGTCGGGCTTTGCTTGTATGTAAGCCTTCATTTCATCATCTCTTATCTTGGCCTTCGTCCACAACGCTCCAATAGTTAAAGCGAATGATTCCGCATCCCTGTGTTCTATCTACTCAGGATATTGACTATTAGAAATACAGTTTAAAGTGATTCTGCAATCTTACGCCACTTTACAGCTCGGTTGTAAGACTTTCATAAATATTAATAAAGTCTATCAAGCATTTTTTTACAGAGGTCATAGGCTTTACCGTAATGTCGAAGTCCTTTTTCATAACATTCAATGGCCTCTTCATAATCTCTTCCTACACCGTATCCTTTATAATAGGCATCCCCTAAGTGTTTCCATCCAAAATCAAAGTCGGCTTCTGCTGATTTTTTAAACCATTTATAGGCGTTATCATAGGATTTATTATCAAAATATATTATGCCAATACGATCAGCTGCTTCTCCTTTATTCTTTTTACCCAAATTATAGGCATTTTGATAGCATTTTTGAGCTTTTTTATAATCTATTTCTACACCATTTCCTATATGGTAGGCTTCACCTACTTCAATCCATGCCCAGTCACAAGCTGCTTTTTCTGCTTTTTGAAGCCATTTTTCGGCTTGTTCATATTCATCCTGATATAGAGATATTATGCCAAGAAGACCGGCTGCATAATTTTTAGAATCCCCTTCTAAGTCATAGGCTTTTAGTAAATATTCACGTGCTTTGTCATAATTTTCTTCTACGCCTTTACCTTCAAAGTAGGCATCACCAAGTTCGTACCATCCCCAACCATTACCTGCTTCGCCGGCTTTTTGAAAATATATATAGGCCTGTTCAAGATTTTTCTGACTCTTATATGTGTCTCCAATTATCTTGGTCAATTCACCCTTGGTGCTTTCGTCAAGATCAATGGCCTTTTGATAATATTCCCTAGCCTTTTTATAATTCTGTTCTACGCCGGTTCCATTATAATAAGAATCACCTAAATTTTTCCAGCCAAATGGAATACCGGCCTCGCCGACTTCAGCAAAGTAAGCATTAGCTGCATCATAATTTTCATACTTTTGATAAATTAATCCCAAGCAACCAGCTGCATGTTCTTTAGCCTCTCCATCTAGGTCATAGGCATTTTGAAAACATTGTACTGCTATCTCATAATCGCTTGTTACTCCTTTCCCATACATGAACGCATCACCTAAGCAATACCAGCCCCAATCATAATCAGCCTCTCCTGCTTTTTCATACCACTGATTTGCTAAAACAAAGTCTTCAGTAGCTTGACATAAATCACCTAATCTCTTCATGGCAGGACCATAATCCTGATTTGCCAACTCTTTAAATTTTGTTTTGGCTTCCTCTATTTTTCCTTGCTGATACAGTGTTTCAGCTTCCTTCATAGTAAATTCCATTGATGACTTTATTGCTGATTCATCAATCATTTCGGTTTCCATTCCGGGTAAATAAAGTATATTTTCTTCTTGCCCTTGATTTATGTTATAGAGCAAGTCCAGTACCAAATCATAGCATTCTACCTGCGTGTCTATATTGACACCTTCCTTGGTCTTAAGATATCGAATGACAAGATTATTCCGTACATCTTTTCTGTCCGCTTGTATACCTTGGTCTACCAGATAATCAGATACAGTATCTACAATATAAAAGTTCTCGTCATCTAAATCCATTAGTTTTTTCAAGACAGAAAGAGATAATAGGCACGAAGATTCTTCAATTGCCTTGATAGATGCTCCACCTAATAATTTTTCTTGAAGGGCCGGTGTATCATTGATTTCTAACATGACAGTCAAGTAATTAACCTTATCTTTAGGTTTTAAGTCGATAGACGTCATAGCCGTTTTCAGTAAAAGTAGATCTGAAACATTCCAATTTCCCTTGGTAATATCAAAAAAATCTCGTACAAGACAAACAATTTTGCTAGGCGTATCCAGGTATGCGTAATCTTCTCCTTGGAAATCTAAGTATTCAATGGAATTTTGCCAGGTTAGCAAGTTAATATTTCGTTCCATTTTTTCCATACGTGTTTCCATGCGAACCATTTCACTCTGACTATAGCGCAAAAACTGCTGGATCCCCTGATAAATATTTTGAAATTCTCGATTAGTTTCCTGTATTGACGCATTTAATTTATTATTGATTGTCGCAATCAAATCAAAAGACATCAGGTTTTGTTCTGCTATTTTTTGTAGAGTCTGTTGCCCTGCATATTGAGCAATTGCCCGATTGCTATTAATCTGGTTTTGAAGACGTTGATTACTTCCTGTAATCCCGCCTATCAAACGGCTGAAAAAGCCCTTGCCAGACAATTTTGACTGGGCATTGTCGGCTTCTGTCATAGCTTCTACACTTTCGAATGCTAACCGATTGATTACCACCTGATTATCTTTATGTTGAGCAATAATTCGATCAATCTCATAATTTAGAGCATCTCTGTCTTCTGTTGTTATGTTTTTTGCATCAATGATTTCTAATTCTTTATTCATTTTCCTTACTCCTTATTTTTATGTTTATGTCGAAAAGCAGTCATCTGTATTAAGTCATTCTGCAAAAAATGATACCTTAGCTGTAATAGCACACTCTGCATTTGCTGAGTGAACTACTCACCACCTGACGCCGCAGGCGTTTGTAAAACATCAAAAATATTTATGGCCTCTCGTGACTTAGGAATACAGTTCACATGTTTTACTCCAGCTTTTATACTCTTTCCGGTCTCCCAGCTTCTTGTAGAGATCCCTAAGATGCTTTGCACAGGCTGCCTGAAGATCAATATCATCGTGGAATTTGAATCCTTTTTTATAACATTCAATCGCTTTATTATAGTTCTGCTCTACACCGTTTCCATTTTCATAGTAATTGCCTAAATTGTTCCAGCCCCACCCATAGCCAGCCTCACTTGCTTTTTGAAACCATATAGAAGCCTGCACATATTTTTCTTGTTTATCATATGTAAGGCCAATCTTATTAGCTATAGCTCCCCTATCATCTTCATTCATATTATAGGCCGCTTCGTAGTATTCAATGGCTTTTTCGTAATTTTTTTGTTTATCATATGTATAGCCAATTATATAAGCTACATTGTTCTTAGTCTCACCATCTAAATCATAGGCTTTTTGATAGTATTTCTGAGCTTTTTCATAATCTTGCTCAACCCCCTTCCCCATAATATAAGAATTTCCTAAATTGTACCAACCCCAATCAGTACCTATTTCGCCGGCTATTTGAAACCATTTGTTAGCGAGAAGGAAATTTTCTTGTTCATAATATGACCCTCCAATCCGATTCGCTGCGAGGCCTTTATTATCTCCGTTCAGATCATAGGCTTTTTGATAATATTCCCTAGCTTTTTCGTATTCTTTTGTCACCTGTATATAATATGCGCCTAGCCAAAGCCAGCCAAAATCGGATCCAGCTTCGCCTGATTTCTCGAACCATGTGATAGCTTCGTCATATTCCTTCAGCTCTTCGTATATTTGGCCAATGCTATTGGCCAAATCTCCTTTATCATCCACACCTTCATTATAGGCTTGGTGGTAGTATTCCAAGGCTTTTTCATAATCTTGCTCTACACCATTTCCCTCATAATAGGCGTTGCCTAAATTACTCCAGCAATCCTTGCAGCCCGCTTCCTCTGATTTTTTATACCATGTGATAGCTTCGTCATATTCCTCCAGCTCATCGTATATTTGGCCAATGCTATTGGCTAAGGTTCCTTTATCACCCACACCTTCATCATAGGCTTTGTGGTAGTATTCCAAGGCTTTTTCATAATCTTGCTCTACACCATTTCCCTCATAATAGGCGTTGCCTAAATTACTCCAGCAATCCTTGCAGCCCGCTTCCTCTGATTTTTTATACCATGTGATAGCTTCGTCATATTCCTCCAGCTCATCGTATATTTGGCCAATGCTATTGGCTAAGGTTCCTTTATCACCCACACCTTCATCATAGGCTTTGTGGTAGTATTCCAAGGCTTTTTCATAATCTTGCTCTACACCATTTCCCTCATAATAGGCGTTGCCTAAATTACTCCAGCAATCCTTGCAGCCCGCTTCCTCTGATTTTTTATACCATGTGATAGCTTCGCCATATTCCTCCAGCTTATAGTATGTTTGGCCAATTCTATTAGCCAGAGTTTCTTTATCACCAACATCTCCATCATAGGCTTGGTGGTAATATTCCAAGGCTTTTTCATAATCTTGCTCTACACCATTTCCATTATAATAAGCATTAGCCAAACTAACCCAGCCATGTTCATCTCCGGCTTCGCCAGCTTTTTCATACCATTGATTAGCTTGAGTATAGTTTCTATCATTTTGAAATAGATCTCCTAACCGTTTCATAGCTGGTCCATAGCCTTTTTTAGCTAATTCTTCAATTTTGTTCTTCGCTTCTTCCCAATTTCCATTCTGGCATAATATTTCAGCATTTTCCATTTCACATTTTAATTCATATACTGGAAAATCTAATAAATTTTCTTCCTGCCCTTGATACAAATTATAAAGTAAATCCAGTATTAAATCATAGCATTCTACCTCTGTATCTACGTTAACGCCGACTTTATCTTTAAGATACAGGGAGGTCAGAGTATCCCTAACTTGTTTGCGGTCTTCTTGCAAACCGTTATCTGACAAAAAATTAGCTATCGTATTTATAACATAGACTTCTTTACCATTTAAAACCGATAGTTTTTTCAATACAGCTAATGACAAGAGATATGCAGGTTTCTGAATTTCCTTAATAGATGCGCCTGCCAATAACTTCCCCTCGTATGACGGAGTGTCATTGATTTCCTGCATAGTGGTCCAGTAATTGATTTTTCTCTTTGGTTCTAAGCCAATAGTAGACATGGCTGTTTTCAGCAAAAGCAGGTCAGATGTGCTCCAATTTCCTTTAGTAATATCTAGGAAGTCCCGTACAAGGCAAACGATTTTACCAGATGTGTCTAGGTCCGCATATTCTCTTCCTTCGAAATCCAAGTATTCAATGGAATTTTGCCAGGTTAACAGATTTACATTACGTTCCACCTTTTCCAGCCGCGTTTCCAGACGGACCATTTCGCTCTGATTATGTCTTAAGAATTTCTGAAGGCCCTGATAGATGCTTTGAAATTCTTGATTTGCCGCCTGAATAGAGGTATTCAATTTGTTATTTACTGCTGCAACCAGATCAAAGGACATCAGGTTTTGTTCCGCAAGCTTCTGCAAGGTCTGTTGTCCCGCATATTGAGCTACTGCCCGTTTACTGTTAATTAGATTCTGAAGACGCTGATTACTACCTGTAATGTTCCCTGCCAGGCGTCTAAAAAAACCTTTTTCAGATAATTCTGCCTGAGCATTATCCGCATCCGTCATAGCTTCTACGCTTTCAAATACTAGTCGATTAATTTCCATACGATTGTTCTTATGTTGAGCAATAATTTGATCGATTTCCTGATTCAAAGCACTTTTATCTTCTTCTGTTAGTTCTCCTGTATCAATAGATAGTAATTCTTTGCTCATTTTTCACACTCCTGAAGATTTCACATATTGCCACTTTCTTTTTAGCCTTAAAGTAGAATTTATGCAGATGGTCATGAATCTACTAATCTCTATTCATATTAAAAAAACTCTCATGTATAATTCACACCAACATCGAATTTGCAGTAATTGTCGAATATCTTACATACAACCGTCTAGTATGCTTTAAACAACTCAGACCATTTTTCGTGTTCTGACCAGTTCCCCTGGGTTCCATAAAATTGCATAACTTTTTCTGCACAACTTTTAGCAGCACTGTCCCTAATCTCATAGCCTTTTTTATAATATTCAATTGCTTTTTCAATGTCTTCGTTTACACCAATTCCTTTGTAATAAGCATTACCTAATTCGTACCATCCCCATCCACAGCCAGCTTCGCCTGCTTTTTTATACCATATATTTGCCGGGATATATTTCTTCAATTTAAAATAAATGTCACCAATTTTATGAGCTAAATCGCCTAGACCATTTTTTCTTAAATTATAAGTTTTTTGATAATACACCAAAGATATTTCATAATTTTGTTTTACACCAATTCCAGCATAATAGGCTTCACCTAAATTATACCATCCAAATTCGCAGCCTGCCTCGCCGGATTTAGTAAACCATTCATTTGCTAAATTATACTTATTCTTAATTTTATATTCCAAACCGATCATATTGGCTGCATCGCCTCTCAATTCGCCATTTAAATCATAAGCTTTTTCATAATAAATCGAGGCTCTAACATAATTCTGTTTTACACCTATCCCGACATGGTAAGCATTTCCTAAATTATACCAACCACTATCACAACCAATTTTACCCGCTTCTTGATACCACGTATTAGCTTCACTGTATTGACCAAGTTTGGAATAAATCTCGCCGATACGATTAGCTGATTCTCCTTTTGCCCCATCATCTAAATCATAGGCTTTTTGATAAAATTCCTTAGCTTTTTCGTAATCCTGCTCTACCCCGAGTCCATTATGATATGCATTTCCTAAATTATACCAGCCCCATTCATTACCATTTTCACCCGCTTTTCTTAGCCATGCATTGGCTTGTTCATATTCCTTCTGATGCAGGTATATTTCACTAATTTGTAAAGCTGCGTTTCCTTTGACTTCACCATTCAAATCATAAGCCTTTTGATAAAATTCCTTAGCTTTTTCGTAATCCTGTTCTATCCCGACCCCATTATAATATGCATTTCCTAAATTATACCAGCCCCATTCATTACCATTTTCACCTGCTCTAGAAAACCAAATATTAGAGTCATCATACTTTTCAAAATGCTGATTGATCAATCCGATTTTACAAGCCGCAACACCTTGGGCATCCCCATTTAAATTGTAAGCATTTTGAAAATATTTCAGTGCTTTTTCATAATCTATTTTTACTCCAGTACCATTTAGGAAGGCCTCTCCTAAACAAACCCATCCCCAATCAGAACCAGATTTCCCTGCTTTTTCATACCACTGATTTGCCTCGGCAAATTTATTAGCATTCTGATATAAACAACCTAATTGTTTCATAGCTGGTATATATCCTTCTTTTGCTAATTCCTCAAATAGCGCCTTTGCCTCTTCTATCTGACCTTTTTTATACATTGTTTTCGCCGATTCTAAATCTAATTCCATTCCTTTTGCAGATAGCACTAGCAAATGTTCTTCTTTTCCTTGCTGTAGGTTATAAAGTAAGTCCAGCACTAGATCATAACATGCTACTTCCCTATCCAAATTAACGCTAATACAATCATTAAAATATTGTAACATCAGCTTATCACGTAATATTTTGCGTTCTGTCTGTATTCCCTTGTTTGCCAGAAATTCAAACACATTGTCCACAACCTGAGCATCCGAATCATCCAAGTCTGCTAACTTCTTTAACACTGCTAGTGATAGCAGGTACGAAGGTTCTGTAATTGTCTTAATGGATGCTCTGGCCAGCAACTTTTCCCGAAGGGCTGGTGTGTCGTTAATTTCTTGTATGGTTCTCCAGTAATTCACGTTGCTCCTTGGTTCCAAACCAATAGTAGCCATAGCTGTTTTCAACAAAAGCAGGTCTGAGGTGCTCCAATTTCCTTTGGTAATATTCAGGAAGTCCCGGACGAGGCAGACAATCTTACCTGATACATTCAGCTTAGTATATTCTTTTCCCTGGAAATCTAAGTATTCAATAGAATTTTCCCAAGTCAGCAGATTAGCATTTCGTTCCACTTTTTCCAGCCGCATTTCCATTCTAACCATTTCATTCTGGTTATACCGCAAGAATTTCCGTAAGCCTTGATAGATATTTTGAAATTCTTGATTCGTCGACTGTATCGATGCATTTAACAGATTGTTTACAGCCGCAATGAGGTCAAAAGACATCAGGTTTTGTTCTGCCAGCTTCTGCAGTGTCTGTTGTCCAGCATATTGAGCTACTGCCAGATTGCTGTTAATCTGATTCTGTAGATGCTGATTACTGCCTGTAAAGCCTCCTATTAGGCGGCTGAAAAAGCCTTTGCCTGATAATTCTGCCTGGGCATTGTCTGCTTCTGTCACAGCTTCTATGCTTTCAAATACCAGTTGATTAATTTCTGTTCGGTTGTTTTTATGCTGGGCAATAATCTGATCTATTTCCTGATCTAATGCATTTCTTGTTTCTACGGTTAATGCACTTTCATCGATAACCTGCAATTCATTACTCATCTGCCACACTCCCTAAGATTTTATCTATTTCTTGTCGTAAGATTGCTATTTGTTCCTTGTCCTTTTGGTTTTGGATCTGAGCTGTTCGTTCCCCTTGCTGCATCCGCTCTAATGCGGTTTCTTGTTGCATGGAAATAGCATTCATCTGCCTGGTCACATACCAGGCTTTTCGGGCGGCATCTGCTGGAACGGGTCTGCCTAATAGTTTTTCTCCTATTTCTTGCGGGTCTATTTTCGTTTCTTGCAAGTAGCGTTCCAAGGCGCCTGGCTGCAATCCCATTTCCAGCATATTTCCCATGGACTGTATCATCTGTGTTTCACCAGGCAAATGCACAGAGACTCGAAAGCCGATAATTCTTTCGATTATCTTTCGCAACAGGTTCTCCCCATACGTTTCCGGTTGCCCTGATGCATACATGTCCAGCAATCTGCCTTGACTTAGTTCCCGTTGCAAATCATCAATCACTATAGCCAGTTCTTCTTCACTCAAAAGATATTCCTGGACTAACGGTTCAATTTCTCGGTCAAGAATATTGACCATAGTGATGGCATCATCTTCGATAAAGTTATCTAGGATACGCCGGGAGCCTTCTCCGGCGATGGTACCGGCCAGGATACCACCGGCAAAAGCACCTACAGGGCCTAGCAGAGCGCCGCCTGCCATGCCACCAGCCAGACCGCCGCCCATACCGCCTGCCAGGGTAGCTACATTTTTAAAAAGCTGTTTCCCGGATATTTTTCCCTGAAAATAGTGGTGAATATCTCCGGTAGACAGAACCAGAGTCAACGCACCAGCAGCGATGATATTGCTCCGCAACAGCTTGGCCAGGTTATTCGTGGCTGCATTACCATAAATCATGGGCCCCTGCCGAAGGGATTGCACCATAGCATGACGTATATCACTGGGAAGCAATTTGACGATATTGATGGAAGGCCCTAATAAAAGAGTGTTTACGCCGGTCCGGGTCAGTTGGGCTGCCAGTACGGAACTGACAAATACAGCACCGCCCATTTTCAGCCCTTGATAGGCCGCCATTTCGGCCGCTTGCTGACTGCTTCTGCCATTCCAGATTTCCCGTGCGTATGTAATAACAGCTGAAATCCCCATAGCGTTGGCTGCTATTACCGTACCATTAGCCGCATCATATAGAAGGGAGTCGATGTTTCCTGCCTTGGCAATGCGACAAGCCGTCCGGTAGTCTACGTTTCCCCGGCGGATGAGGTCCTTGGCTTGCTTAGGATCTGTCACACCAGGCACTTGGCCTTTTATGATTCGTTTTTCCATTTGGGCTAAGGCTTCTTCGTACTGATCATAGGGTACTTCTAACTGCAACGGATGTCCCTGACTGTCGACATATCGATAAGTGCCGTTGCGAAAGGCGGCATTCACAGAGGCAGCCGCATTTTGACAATATTTGGTCTGAATCAATATGCCATCGACTTGCCGGTCCGGCCCATTTTTGGCATTGTTATCGCCTAAGATGACAGCCTGACGGCCTTGAACCCGGTCAAGCAGGGTGTTGGCTTGTTCTGCCGCAAATCCCTGTCCCTGACGTGCATGAAAGCGGCTCATCCGGTCTGTATGAGCACCTGTTTCGATGCTACTTTGGTATGCTGTTCCAGTATCTGGTTTTTCCTTTTCTCGCAATTTCTTGAGAAGAGGACTTTCATTATGTTCGTTCATAGTACCTGTTCTCCTTAGAAAAATTATGTACTTTTATTATACCTGGATTTATCGGCTTATGCTATAATTTATGACGCTATTTCCCTATATGCGGGCTGATGAGAGAGCGATGTAGAGCACGATCAATGGGAATCGCAAGCCTTTCTGGAACAGTGATTGTCTTTGATTCAATTTAATATGTATTATGTGGACAGACCTATGTCTGGCAAAAAAATTATATTTTCATTATATTTTTGCAAAACAAGCCCCCATGTGACGTTCGCTTCGGTGACCTGTGCATCAAAGGCTTCTACGGTTTGCTGACAATGTGGGAAAGCGAACGCCATGCGCCTTGCGGTTGAGATAAAACAAGCACCAGCAGAGCCATTGAGGTGGTTCTGCTGATGCTTGTTTGTTTGGGCGTTGGCTGAGTGGTACTATTGACCTGACGGCCAATTAAATCGAGCTCTTCTGATTCTAGTCCGCTTTCAGCTGTTTTATCGGGAGGCCGGCTTATCTTCAGGTGTAAAAATACAGCATGCACTATTTGATTCCCAATCACTCAGACTTTCCCGTTTTCAGTATTTTCCTGGTGTCTGTCGAACCTGTGTCTAACCCAAAGTGCCGTTTAACCATGAAGTGAAAAAACATGGGTCCTGTCGTCAGTACAGCAATCGTATCTGCTACCGGTTCTGCAAGAAATACACCTATTACTTGATTATAGGAAAAAAACTGTGGGAGAATAAAAATCAGAGGGATCAGCAAAATTATTTTACGCCATATGGTGAGGAAAATCGCCGTCCTTGCATTATTCAGTGCCACAAAGCTGTACTGGCAGGCAACCTGCACGCCGTAAATCAGCAGCATCGCCAAAAACAACCGCATTGCCTGTGCTGTATAAGCAATCAGTTCCGGATCAGACGTGAAAATCCCTGCAACTTCCCTAGGTGCAACCATGCAGCAAAGCCAGATGAAAAATGAACCGGAAACACAGGAAAGGAACAGATACCGAAAACACTGCTTTACGCGTTTCTCATTTTCAGCTCCGAGGTTATAGCTGAGGATAGGCTGGGCTCCCTGCACAAGGCCCGGCAAAATCAGCATTGTAAACTGCATAATACTGTTTAAAATGCTCATGGCACTTACCGCCATGGTGCCATCGTATTTTTGCAAGGACGTATTGAAGCTGATGGCTACAAGGTTTTCTGTCAACTGCATCAGGGCCGGGGACAGACCGAGCAACAGACAGGGCCCAAGCAGGACACTGTCAAAACAGATATAGCGTTTCCGAAGCTGTATCTGTGATTTGTCCCCCAACAGATAATAAAGGACAAAGCCTGATGTCACGGCCTGGGCAATCACGGTTGCAAGAGCAGCGCCCTGCACGCCCATATGAAGGGCGAAGATAAAGATCGAATCCAATATGACATTTACTACTGCACCAATCACTACATTGACCATGCTTGTCCTGCTGTCACCTTGTGCTGTGATAAACGCGTTTAAGCCAAGAGTCAGCTGGGCGAATACAGTTCCCAGGCAATAGATTTTCATGTAGCTGACTGCATAGCCAATCGTGTCTTCGTCTGCTCCAAACATGAGCAGAATTTTTTCGCCGAAGCAGAGCATAAAAACCGTGATAATAACTGACAGAATCAGTAACGTGAAGGTACAGGTACCCAGTATTTTTTCAGCACTATCCTTGTCCCCTTTGCCGATCATGATAGAGGCCAGCGGCGTTCCACCCATGCTCACCAGTGCGGCAATTGCCGAGATACAGAGGATGACAGGTGTTGCTACGCCCATCCCTGCCAATGCATACGCACCTGTTTCTTCTATATGTCCAACAAACATCTTGTCTACCAGATTATAGAGAATATTGACCAACTGAGCCAGCACTGCCGGGATTGCCAGACGGAAGAACAGTTTTTTCATCGGCATGGAGGCCAATATATTTTCAGAATCCAGCATACCGTATCATCTCCCTGACAATGTCCCTGCATATTCATATTTCCCGTATTGTACCGTAGTATGATTACTGATCTTTTTCCGAAATTTCTCCGCCCAGCTGTAGCTACTTTGCAACATGAGTGCCACCGACCTGATTGCAAGCCCGTATTCCAAAGGGCCTCGAATATCTTTTTCCCATTCCTCTTGATCCATGACTCCACTTCCTTGTGTTCTATTTTATCCATCCGTCTGGCTTGTCACAAGTAACTATGAAATTTAATAGCTCCTATTCATTTTGTTGTAGTCCTATACTTGAAAAAAAGGATAGCATCTGGTCGATGGGACGGACGCTATCCTGATGGGATTTGAAGAGTGGCTGATGGAAAGGCCGGTTGACGGGATTTTGTGTGGATGGCCTGGTTTTCAACGTTTTTTCTTCAGCCTCTTTTTGTCTATTGATTTAATTTTTTCTGGTTTGCTTCTCCCCAGGCGTACAGGCCTTCTAAGGATGGAATGAGTTGTTTGCCCAGGTCTGTCAGTTCGTACGTGACAGACGGTGGGACGGTGCCGGCGGAGTTGCGGGTTAGGAGACCGTCGGTTTCTAGTTCTCTCAGGGCCCGGGTGAGCATGGTGTTGGTGATGCCTAGTATGCGGCGTTTTAGTTCGTTATAGTGCAGGTTATCTTCTTGCGTGAGATTCCAGAGGATGGGGATTTTCCATTTGGAGCCGATGAGTTCCATGGCGTAGACTATTGGACATTGGTTTAGGGTGTCGTCTTCGTATTTGTTCATTTCTATTTCTCCTTTTAGGAAACAAAAATGTGCGTACTTGTATTTTTCTTTCCTCAAGTATAGGATAAGGATAAGAAAAATGCAAGGAGGTGTGTGGAATGACTCGGTTAATGGAGCCTGGTGAATTGGCCGGGCTGAGCGTGAAGAATCATTTGGTCCGTTCGGCTACTTGGCTGGGTCTTTGCCGTCCGGATGGGTCGTTGCCGCCAGAGGTATATGAAATATATGGCAGGTTGGCAAAAGGTGGTGTAGGCACTATCATCACGGAGCTTACGGATGTGTGCGGGCGGAATAATGCCATTGGCAATAATATGCGTCTATACAGTGATGCGTTACTTCCTGATTACCGGAAGCTTGTAGACATGGTGCACGAATGTGGCGCGAAAATTATCCCTCAGCTAAACATGTATCAATACGTTCGGCCGGGAATTTTCCGCAGGATAGTTGATATAGATGGGTTGACGGCTGCTGATTTGGCAGATATCCGGAATTTGTATGTCGCTGCTGCAGTGCGGGCAAAGGAATGCGGCTTTGATGCGGTTCAGCTGCACTTGGCCTATGGCTGGCTTCTCTACCGGTTTTTAAGTCCTTATTATAATCACCGTCGTGATGAGTATGGCGGGAGTGTAGAGAACCGGTGCCGGTTGATCGCGGATATCATCGAGGGGATCAAGGCGGTGTTGCCTGCGTTTCCTGTGGGTGCCAAGTTTAGTTTCTACGCGAAGCCCGTTGAGGAAATCCGGCGCCTTATGCGCCAGCAGAATGTAGCTGCTATTCCCCTTTCTGCATATTACGCGACGGAAGAATGCGCGGCCATTTGCCAGTATCTCTACGAGAATGGGCTGGATTTCATCGAGGTTTTGGGCGATCATTCAGCTTGGGAACATGGCAATCACTATGATTCCTGTTATCTGCCCTTGGCAAAGGCTGTACGCGCTGTGTGCTCTATTCCCATCGTGTTGACGGGATGCAACAATGACCCGGACAGGCTGGAGCAAATAATAGCTGACGATGGCATTGCGTTTTTTGGTTTGAGCCGGGCGTTGATCCGGGAGCCTGAGTTGCCGGCGCGTTGGACGCAGGGGGACCGGTCTCCGGCGTCTTGTATCCATTGTGATGGTTGTTATCAGACTGTGGCACATGTGTGCCGGTTTTTATGAGGAGAATATAGAATATGAAAAAGGTTAAAATTACGGTTATCAAGTGTGGCTGGAATCAGGATTTGGTCGATGCCTACGCTACGCCCGGGCTGACGCCTTGTGATTATAATACAGAAGGCATGACGTTCATCTCTAATGGCTGGCAAAAGCCCAAAGGGTTGTGTGATAATGCGTGGAAATCCATGATGGAATACGTATTTGCCTTATCCCATGGTGCAAGTAATTTTTACGACGGCGAGTTGAAAGATAAAAAAGCGTTCATCGCGTCCTGTAACGATGGCTTTCGCCCAGTAAGCTTTCTGATTGAAGCTCTCGACGAAGACGTCGTGCAGATGTTTGAGTAAGAGTTCAGCTGATTTTACATAGGGAGAACCATGAAGATATGTTAATTTTCGCCATGGTTCTTCCCTATTTTTCCCTAAAAGCATTTTATCATAACTAGGCAGCCGTCCCCCTCATCTTCTCTAGGTGGGGGATGAATGCTTTTTGAATAAAATAACAATTGTAAAATCAAAATACAATATGATACAATAGAACATACAGGCGGTATACATCTAAAAGAACGCGGACTATACCGCACTTTTCATAGAAGGATGTTCAATGCCGATGTAAATGGCATATTGAACATCCTGCGTAAAAGTAACGTTGTGATCCTGGCGGCTCTATACACTAGGGGCAACGTGGACACGCCCGTAAGAATAAGAGTTGCTTAAGAGATCACGTGGAAACGTACATACCAACCTTCTTACATGGATGTCATGGTACATCCTAGAAGCTCTCACTGCCAATGCAGTAGCATTAAGTGGAGGTAGTTCACCAAGGAGGAAAACATGGATATCAAGGTTTTGGCTGCATTTATTACTGTCGCAAACGAAGAGAATATTACTCATGCTGCCGAGCAGTTGCATATCACACAGCCTGCTTTGTCGCGGCAGCTCATGCGTCTTGAAGCAGAATTGGGGGTCCGTCTCTTTATACGTGGCAAGCATACGATCCAGCTTACGGAAGAAGGCCTGCTCTTTAAGCGCCGGGCCCAGGAAATGGTGCGCCTGGCCGAGAGGACCAAATTGGAGCTTGCCCAAACAGGTACTGCCTTAAGTGGTGAGATCGTTATCGGTTGCAATGAATCTCAGGCCATGCGCGAAGTCGTGTCCATGATTTCTTCTTTTCGCCAGGTCCACGGAGCAGTTCAATTCCAATTGCAGAGTGGCAATAATGTGGAAATTAAGGATCAGCTCGAACAAGGAACGATCGACTTGGGTGTCCTCGTTGAACCGGTTGATACGAGCAGCTATGCCTATGTTCGTTTAATTGAAAAAGGACAATGGGGCATCCTCGTCCATAACGAGGATAGTCTCGCTAAACGGAATGTCATCCATTCTGAGGATATTACCGGTGTCCCTATGATTACCATTGCCGACGAGGTTATCCACCACGAGCTGGCTATGTGGTCTGGAGAAAATGCTGTCAAAATGGTGCCTGTGGCCCATTATAATCTATTGGCCAACGCAGCACTGTTAGTCCAAGCCAAAGAAGGTATTGCCGTATGTCAGCGTCCGGCATGCCACTATGAAAATTTGCGTTTTATTCCCTTTGAGCCCAAGCTTGAGCTTGGCTCCGTCATCGTCTGGAAGGATAATCAGAAGGTGTCCCGTACAATGGCTGCTTTTTTAGACCATATTAAGAAATGCAAAAATGACATGAAACTTAATGAAACATAAACATTTTACATCATAAATTTTGTATACTAAAATAGAGGCAGAAAGCAGCTGCCTCTATTTTCATATCCGAAAGGCGTGATTTTATTGAAAAAGAAAATTCTCTTGGTAGATGCCAGTCCGCGCAAACAGGGTAATTCTGCCGCTGTCGTAAAGCTACTGGCTAGTGATCTGAAAGACACAGAGATCACCGTGTTTGCCATGCGCGATCAGCAGTGCCAGCCTTGTACAGCCTGTGCGGCATGTCAGGGAAAGGAAACACAGCATTGCGTCCTGCACGATGACATTACCCCTCTTCTGCCGCTCATCAATACGTGTGACGCCATCGTCATGGTCACACCCATTTATAATTACCAAATTACGTCGCAAGCCAAGCTCTTTATCGAACGCTGGTATCCCTTCTTCAACGTAGAAAAAAAGAATATGTCAAACACATCAAAATTTGGCAAAAAAGCCGCACTCGTCTGTGTCTTTTGGGGCAGTCCCCGCGATACAATTGCGCGCTATGCTGACTGGACAGTGCAAAATTTCAGTCAAATCGGTGCCGAACAGTTTCAAACGCTCGTCATGGATGGAATTCCCGGCCCGGGCGATGTGTTGAAACGGCCGGAATATGTGGAAAAGATTCATGAGCTGGGTAACTGGCTTGCAGAGTAAAGGGAGGAATTTGTGATGGATAAACGGTTCGCACATAAGACAGCGCTTGTTACTGGTGCCGGCACAGGAATTGGCCGTGCTGTAGCCCAACGGTTTGCTCAGGAAGGCGCAGAGGTATTGATTCTCGGCAGGACGGAAGCCACCTTACAGGAAACGGCTGCCGCTAATGACAATATTACGTATAGCGTGGCAGACCTGGAAAAGGAGGCTGATTTGGATCGGATCGTAGCAGAAATCAAACAGCGCTATGGAAAGCTGGACATTCTCGTCAACAATGCCGGTTGGGCACCTGTCACACCTTTTTCTGAGGTGAAAATGGAAGAATATGATAAAGTATTCAGCATCAACGTTCGTGCTCTCGTCAATATGACCCTTCACGTCCTGCCGCTGCTCAAGGCATCTCGCGGAAATATCATCAACATGTCCAGTGTGATTTGCAAAAATCATTTACTGAATATGTCGATGTATGCCGGCACTAAAGCGGCTGTAGAAATCTTCACCAAAATCTGGGCCAAAGAGCTTGCCCCGGATGGCGTCCGTGTCAATGCCATTGGCGTCGGCTCTATTGAAACGCCTATTTATGGAAAAACGGAACTTTCGGACAAAGGCATACAGGAGCATATCGAAAAAATTACCCGTGCCATTCCGCAAGGGCATTTCGGTAAACCAGAAGACATTGCCGCCGTAGCAGCTTTTCTGGCCTCTGACGAAGCAAATTTTGTCACAGGCTCTGAATATGGCATAGATGGCGGATTCGGTGCGTAATCACTCTTTTGAAAGTAAAGCGGAAAACTCTTTAATAGGACCTAAATAGAAGCCTCCACAGTCAGATCAACGAAGTGAACTGATGAGAGGCAGCTCAAGCTGGGTTCTATTAGAGAGTTTTTTTCTTTCATAGCGGCACATAGACCTATCGGCCATAGCCGGCATCTATCATACACAGGATAGTCTTTACAGCAAATAATCTTTATTGTTATAATGAATGCATAATACTCATAATTATTAAGAAAGAATTATGAAAAGAAGGTCGTTCCTATGCATTCTCTGTCTCTGTCAGTCTGTCTCCTCCTTCTTGCACTACTGCCATCTCTTTTCGTCCAATATAGAGTGTTTGTGCCGCTTTTGCCGGCGCGTGAGGTTCGTCGGCTAGGTGGGGCTTTTGTTTCCTTTTACGTGGTCTTTGCTTTTGTCGTCCTGCTGGTATTTTCCCAGGGCATCGTCGGTGTTTCCTGGATTTCTTTTAAGGATGTGTTTGCGCTGCATGCGCTTCCTTGTCTGCTTCTGGGGCTGCTATTTGTACCTTCGTACAGGCTGCAATATATATTCGTCCTGGGGATGCAAGGGCTTTTCATCGTGGCGCTTTTGACACTCATCCTGAACGTGGAGCTTTTCTTCGTTTCTCCTGGTATATTTTTCCAATATATTAACGCCTATCTCATCGCCTATGCTGTGTCGTATATCGTCCTTGCGCCCGTGTTGTTGAAGTTTTTTTGCACGGTCATTACGGCGAATCATGGCGTCGATTTGCTGGCATTTTGGAAATATGCGGCGTGGATTCCGGTGTTGCTCCTCCTCTATGCGGCAATTTTGGCGCATACGAATGAGCCTGTGGCCCGGGAGTATCTGGTGCCGCGGTTGCTGCAGGCGTTGTTTGGGGTTTGTATTGCTATTACGATGTATCTGGGGACGCGGAAAATGAATGAGGCCATGGAGCTGAAGCGTGAGAATGCGGCACTCCTGACGCAGATGGAAATGTTCGCCCATTATGCGCGGCTGCTCCAGTCATCGCAAAAGCTGTTGTCGATTTATCGGCATGATACGCGGCACCAGCTGCGGTTGTTGTCGAGCTTGATTCAGGAAAAGAACGATAGAGATTCATTGGCACTTTTGGAAACGCTGACGCAGGAGCTGGCTCATGTCCAGCCGTTTCGTTGGGGAAAAAATGCGTCTATGCGAAAGTCGTTGCTGCCTTTGATTGAGGCAGCCCGGGCAGATGGGATTCATGTCATGGCAGATTTGTCATTGGCTGCACAGTTTCCTTTTGAGGAGGAGCTGGCTAAGGCAGCCGCCCGTCTCGTAAAGGCAGCGCTGACTGTGAGCCGTGGCCAGGCTGAGGCGAAGCGGTCTGTCGTCGTCATTGCCCGGCAAACGGATTCGTCTATCATGCTGCTCATCGGCAACCGGCAGAGTGAGCCGGTGGCGATGGATGGAGAGGGGCATCCCTGTGCCGGGCCCTATGCCGAGGCGCTGCCGCTGGTGCAGCAGTTTGTAGCCCGTCATGAGGGGGCCGCCGGCCGGTATACGTATAAAGAGGGCTGGACGATTGTCAATTTGCGTATTCCCTGTTCGCGAGGTGACGCGCTATGATCTATATACTCGTGACGACGTGTCTGCTTACGTTATCGATTGTGCCACCGGCGTATTTACAATATGCGTCTTTTGGCCCGTTTATTTCTCTTCGGCAGCGACGCTTGATGTATGCAGGTTACGCCGTTTGTTTTGTCGGGGAAACGCTGGTCCTCCTCTATCTTTTTTTGAGCGGCTACTGGTCTCATTGCCTGGTCATGTTCAAGCGGCTTTATATCGTGTTGTGGATTCCCTATTTCCTTTGGGCGGTTTATATCATTCGTCCCTTTTATTTTCAGCATATTTATGTATTTGCCTTGCGCAGCATCTTTATGATCATGCTCCACACGCTCATGTACTACGTGTTTTATGTACTTATCCTGCTGGGGCTGTTTCCGGTGTGGGATAGCCGCTTGCTCTATCCGTTAGAGATGAGCCTGTATACCCTTAGTTATACGCTGTGTCTGCCCCTTCTGGTCCGCTATTTCAATGACGTATTCCGCAACGACCATGTGCTGAGCACGCGGGGGTATTGGAAATATATCTGTGTCCTGCCGTGTTTGCTCTTTGCAGAGGCCTTGTTTTTCATCACCCAGCGGGTGCCTAATGTGATTCATTTTGAAATGCTTGTGCCGCGGCTCATCATTGCCGGTGCGACAGTGCTCATCGCCTTGAGCGTCCGGGCCGGCCTGAAGCAGGTCGATGCCGTGTATCTGACGTACGAGCGCAATGACGCCTTGGCTGCGCAGATTCAGTCTAATCAGAATTACGTCCAGTCTCTGCAGGAGTCGCAGACGTTGATGGAGCGGTTTTATGATAAGCGGCGGGAGTATTTGCAGCGGCTGACGGCGCTTGTGTCCCGGCAGGACTATGGAGCTGCGTTGAAGCTGATTGAGCAGATTGGCCTCAAACTGGACCAGACGAAGCGGCAGCAGTATTGCAAGAATGCTGTCGTCAATGCGGCGCTGACGACGTATCTCGATGGGGCTGCGCAAAAAGGGATTGCTGTAACGGCTCAGGCGGATATTCCTGAGTGTAGTCCGTCTTTTAGTACGGATTTGTCCATGGTCTTTTCGAATCTCATTGAAAATGCCGTCCAGGCAAGTGAAAAGCAGCCTGATGGGCGGCGTGTCCTGACGCTCCTGGCGGTCCGGCAGGCTGATATGCTGAACATCCTCATCAAGAACCGCTTCGATGGGACGGTCGTGTTCAACGAGGACGGTCTGCCTGTGACAGAGGTTCCCGGCCACGGCATAGGGATGAAATCCCTGGCCCGTTTCCGCGACACATACCATGCCAATATCATCTGCACCTGTGAAAAAGGCTGGTTCAGCACGTATATCCGGCTGGCCTTGCCAAAAGTATAAATGCACTCCTATCGTTAAAGGACCACGTTGCTTTTTACAACGTGGTCCTTTGCTACTGCCCCGTCGGAGGCAGCCTTGCTTATCCTTTTATCACTGCCCCATCTGGGGGCAGCCTTGCGTGTCTTTTTGCCACTGCCTCCTTCAGGGCAACCTTGCGTCTGTTACTTTTCGTAACTATGTGTTTTTCCTCGGTCAAGCTGTTCGAGCCCATTTCCCTGCTGTAGGAAGCTTAGGCTTTGTTTTGGGCAGCCATGGCTTTGAGTTCTGGTTTGAATTCTTCTACTAGTTTGGCTTCTGCTTTGGCGCCTTTTTGCAGGGCTTTGTAGATGATTTCTGCCATTTCATAGCGGGTCATGGTGCGTTCGCCGTGGTATTTGCCGTCTTCGTAGCCTTGGATGATGCCGTTGCCGGCCAGGCGGGATACGGCTTCATAGGCCCAGTGGTTTTCCGGTACGTCCGGGAAGTCTTTGGAGAGGTTCGGGTTGAGGACGGAGAGGAGGGCGTCCATCTGATTTTGTAGCGTGTTGACCTTGGCTTCGAGGTCCTTGACGTATTTGTTGTTTTCGGCAAGTTGCTTATTCCGGGCTTTATTGCCGCCGCGGCCGATGCGGATGGCGATGCCGCCGCCGATCATGTTGTCATCGGAGCCGACGGTTCCGGAGAAGTTGACCATGACGTTTTCATTGGGGCGATAGAAGAGGCCCAGTGCCGTAGCCGTTTCGTTCTTGTAGTTGCCTACGGCTGCGGCTACATTGAACTTGGAGTCAGCGTCGAATTCGAGGGGATGGAGGTTGGCCATAGCGGCTGCATTGGCACCGACTTCGTTGATGCGGCTATCCATGTTGCTCACGCGGCGGTTCGTGTCGTAGAGCTGGGAGCCGTTGACGGCATCCAGGCTGTTAGGTGAAAGTTCTCCTGCTGCCACATTTGTAATCTTCTGGTTGTTGGCGTTGATGCCGTGATCGTCGATGTAGGTCTTATTGCCGACGTTGTACGAGGCAGCGGTCATGGTGCCGGCAACGTTGGCGTTGCCGCCTACGCTAAGGTCTTTGGCGATGGTGACCTGATCCTGGAAGCTGGCGGCGCCACCTACGTCGAGGGTGCCGTCAATGGCTGCGTTCTGAGTGACATGCAGGTCTTTCGTCGTGGTTGTGCCACGCACGGTAAGGTCTTTCATGACTTCTGCATAGTCCACGGTCGCTTTGCCTGTTTCAAGGGTATTGCCGGAGATGGTAGTCTTCGTAATCGTGCCGTCACCGATGGCCGTATTGTGGTCTGCATTTTCAAAGGTCGTGCCGGCCGTCGTCGTCGTTACGGTCGTGTTGCCGACAGCATCCTGAATCTGCGTGCCAGCCGTGTTGGTCATGGATTCCGTTGCCGTATTGACCAGGTTCTTGGCCTCGTTGGTGATAGTCCCCTGTTTTGCTGTCTGGGTAATATCCTGGCTGGTTTGTTTCACGCTGGTGCTGTTATCTCCTTGTGTGACTGCCGTCTTGACGAAGCCGTTATCAGCATCTTTCAGAATATTGATGATGTTGCCGCTGACCATTTTTTCGGTCGTCGTCGTAGCGGTCTTGGCTGCAGCATTGTATTTCGTATTGCTGGCTTTGATCAGCTGTGCCGATGTATCGACTGTATTGTTGGTGTTGTTGAATTTCGTGCCATCTGTGATGGACGAGGCCAGGCTCTTCGCGTCTTGGTTGACGACGGTCGTATTCGTGCCGTCGGTTACAGAGGAAGCCATTTGATTGGCCTTTTGCAGGTTGTTGGAACTATTGGTTCCATCGGTGATGTTGGTGTTGGTCTGGCCGGCGATGGTGTCGATGGTCGTCTTGGCGCTGCCATTTGTGAGCTGGGATTTTTCTTCTGCTGCACCACGGAGGTAGGAGGCTGTCTTGCCATCGGCCTGGCTCATCGTTTCTTCTGTCTGATAAGACAGCTGGGTGGATGTATTGGAACCATAGTCATTGGAAACCTTGCTCACAATGGAACTCGAAGCATCTGTTTCTACATCGATGGCCTTGTTGGTCAGCTTGTTTGTCGCTTCGTTGGTGATGTTTGTGGCTTTCAGGCTAGTATCACCGGTTACGGTTGTAGTCTGATTGCCACCGATGGTATTGGTCTGGTCTTTTGTGATTGCATTCATCTGGCTTCCGGTGACAGTCGTGCTCTGGTCGCCATTGACGGTCGTGTTCTGGCTTCCATAGGTTTCGGTCACAGTGCCCTTGACGCTTTCGGTCTTGTCGCCGCTGATCGTATTTGTCTGATTACCAGTTACCACATTAGACTGATTACCGCCCACGTGGGTGCTCTGGTCGGTGTCAATGGTGACTGACTGGCTGCCGTATTTTTCCGTGACGCTGCCTTTAACACTTTCGGTCTGGTTGCCACTCACCGTGTTTTCCTGATTCCCTGTTACGGTATTGGCCTGGTTGCCACCTACAGAAGTTTTCTGATCTGTCTTGACGTTGGTAATTTGAGCATTGAAGTTCTCTGTTTCCGTGCCTTTGACGTTGACTGTGCGGTTACCCGATACTGTATTGGTTTGATCCTTAGCCACGTAATGGAGTTCATTTCCACTTACCTTAGTTTCGAGGTCAGATTTATAGATTTCTGTGACCTTACCGGTTACGGTTTCTGTCAGTGTGCCGGTGACTTCGGTACTCATATTGCCACCTACTGTAGTCGTCAGATTTTCGCCGATGTTATTGGTCATGTTTTCTGATGTCGTGTTGGTGATATTTTTCGCGTTGTTGCTGAGGGTTTCCGAAGCGATGTTGGCAATGTTCTTAGCATCGTTTGTAAGGGTTCCGGTCTTTGCCGTATTCGTGATATTGCCAGAAGCCGTGTTTTCGATGGTTTTGGCAGTATTGGAGATGGTGCCGTTCTCGGCTGTGTTGGAAATATTTCCAGCGGTTGATGCATTAGTGATGTCATTCACGGCTTCATTGGAAATGGTATCCGAGGCTTGATTGACCAACATTTTCGCATCATTGGTAATGGTCCCTTGTTTTGCTGTATGGGTGATATTTTCAGCCGTCTGCGTGGTAGATGTCGAATTGTCACCGTCTTTTACTTCGCTGGTGATAGTATCTACCTTCTGATCTATCTTGGAGAAGGTCGTATCGGATGTATTCAGCTGATTGAGGATGTTATATCGATGCGTTGTCTGAAGGTCGATGTCTGTTCATTTGCATCATTTGTAATGACGTTGCTGGATTCTGCAGCATCCATCTTGTCTACGTTTCGGATTGTTCCGTTGGAGGCCGTTTCGGTCTTTCCTTTTTCCGTTAACGTAGAGGTACTGGTATACGTTTTTCCATCGGTGAGATCTATTTTGCTGTTTACAGACGTCACATTACCACCGTTGATTTCCGTATAATTGTTTTCATCCAGTTTACTGGTAATGGTATCGGCATTGAATTCGCCGTTGACGGTCAAATCTTCTGCTACTGTCAAATCTCCGCCGATGGTGGCATCGCCGGTAGTTTTCAGAGTTCCGGCTTCTACGGCACCAGTGGTTTTTATCGTACCAGAGCCTACGTCTAAGCCCGTGCCGGTAATCTGGCCGCCAGAGATGTCGCCGGTGCCCACGTTCAAGCTTTTGCCTGTAATGTCTCCTGTAACAGCCAGGTCGCCGCCTACGGAAGCACCGTTGGTTACTGTCAGGGAATCTGTCTTCGTGTTGCCAGTAGTTTCCATGCTACCTGCCGTCACTTTATTGGTTACATTCATACTGCCCGCGGAAACATTGCCTGTAAAGGTACCGCTGCCTGCACTGACAGAGCCACTGCCTACATTGACTGACGTGCCTGTGATAGCACCGCCAGAGATAGCTCCTCCCTGGGTATTCAGGCTTGTAGCAGTGATGCCTGTAGCCGTGATATTCTTTGTGCTCAAATCGCCTGTTGATGTAATATCATGGGCGTTGATATTGCCAGACGTATTCAGGTTGCCTCCGGTCAGGGTAGATGTCCCGTCGGTCAGTGTCGTGCCGGTGACAGTGCCGCCTGTCATGGAAGCTCCTGCTCCATCAGTAACTGTTCCGCCTTTGATGGTGCCGCTGGCCGTAAGGTCTTTGACGCCGGTCACATCGCCGTCGGCTTCTATATTCACTATGCCGATGGTTCCGGAAGCGGCGGTCACTTTGCCAGCAGTATCTACCGTGAAAGCTCCGTCCGCACCTTTGATGCTGCCGTCCGCATTGAGGGCGGCTTTGGCTAAAGCAGCCGTATCGCCGCCGGCGTAGAAGCCGTTGGCATCCTGTACGGTGCTGTTCAGGCCGACTTTGATGCCATTTTGGCTGAGGGTAATCTGATTGTCTGCGCCTTGGTTCATGATTAGCGTAGTGGCAGCTGCTTTCGATGTCGTAACGGTCCCGTCTGCGGCTACCGTAGTGGTGTTTTTCTGCAGTACATTGTCTTCGTCAATGACAAGGCCGCCATTGACAGCACTGGCCAGATTTGTGTCGGCTGCTACTCTAGCGGTGGTTTCTGCCTGGATTTTGGTATCGAGGGCCGCATCAGCTTCCTGCCGGCTCTTTGTTTCCGTTGCATCAGCCTGATTCAAGGCAGTGAACCCATTTGCCATATTTGTGTTGATGGCAGTAACACTCTCTACCAGGGTGTCATTGACCTGCTGGATGACCTGATCCTGTGCCGCATCTGCACCAATCCGGGCTGCTGTTTCCTGTGCCAGGGCTGCATCAAGATTGGTCACGTTTTCTCCAATAGTTTTATCTGCTTTAACAACGGCTCCATCTTGTACTGCTGCATCATTTTTTTTCACATAATCGGCAGCTGTTTGCTCTTCTAAATACTTCTTCACATTTGTGATGCGCGTATCCAAGGCTGTATCCGCAGCTACGCGTTCGGTATTTTCCGTATAGAGCTGCGTATCCAGAGTATTCAGGTTCGTGCCTACCGTGTCTTCTGCTTTAATGTAATGTCCATCTGCGTTGAGGGAGCCATCTATGACACCAGAAGTGCCTGTGAGTGTTTTCGTCTGTACACCGTATGCATCAATGGTAGTAGTGGTCCCGGAGTACGAATGTACCAGTTTAATCGTCGGGCTTGAGGTATTCATGATGAGCTCACCTGCATTGATGGTAGAGGTGGTAATAGTATCGTTGTCAATGGTAGTTGAACCGCCGTCACCAGAGACTTTGAGGTAATCTTTAATCTTATCCTGCTTGCCGTCCAATTCTGTTTTCGTGGCATACGTAGCCGCCACCGTTGTCGTATCTGCCTTCAAATCCAGCTTAGCATCCACTGTCTCTTTGTTATATACATTCGACATATCCGCCTTTAGCGCCAGTTTATTAGCTACATCTGTAGCATCCGCCTTCGATGCCAGCTTAGCGTCCACCGTCTCTTTGTTATATACATTTGATGCATCTGCCTTAGCGTTCAGTGCCGTGTTCACGTCATCGAGTTTTGAATCCATCTCCGTCGTGGTATACACGTCTGTTGCATCTGCCTTCAATGCCAATTTTTCATCTACTTGGCTTGTGTTATATACTTCCTTTGTAGTGTACACTATCGCTGTTTCACCTGCGGGAGTCGTTGTCGTCACTGCGACTGCAGCCCAGGCATTCCCGCCACCGGCGAGTGTAAGTGCTACGGCCAGGGTAGCTACAGAGGTCACGGCGGCTCGTCTTGCTTTGCGGCCTGTGCTGTTTGCTTTTGTATGTCCTTTTGCTAATTCGGAAACTACGATGTAGCAATTTCTCGTTTTACTCCATATGACTTTGAATATCTTATTCATAACTTCACTCCCTTTTTGTATAAAAACTTATACATCCCCCTAAATTTGCGTACAAAAATAAGAACCTATAAAAAGCCTGTTTTTTTCTGGTTTTTTATACTTCTTTTTTAAAGATGAATTTGAAATATTCTTCTTGGAATTGGCGATATTTCCGTCTAGCTAACGGAATCTGATAATCTTGGATTTCGATGTAATCGCTTTTGATGACGTGGATGGCTGTCAGATTGACGATATAGCCTTTGCCCGGTGAGATGAATTGGCCGGGAGAGATGGAATCGAGTGTCGTGATCAGCTCTGACAAGGCCAGGCGTGTTTCCAGAGCCGAGCCATCACGAACGTAGACTTTTTGGATATGCCCCTTGCTTTCTACAAAGAGAATATCGTTGATTTCTTCCACCTGTATGCCGCCACCTACGAGACGGAAAATGATTTTTTTGCTATGGCGCTGGCGGATGCTCTCCATGACCCGGTCCATAGCCTGATCGAACTGTTTTTGTGTGAATGGTTTCACGATATAATGCGCAGCTTGGACGCTAAACGCATCGACGGCAAATTCGTCGCTCGTTGAAAGAAATATGATTTCAGCCCGGCTCTTTTGGTTTCTCATTTCTGCTGCCACATCTGTGCCTAGCATGCCGGGCATACAGATGTCGAGCAGTACGATATCGAAGTTTCCACCTTCCTCAAATGCGTCCAGAAACATCATGGCGTTATCATATTGAGAAATTTCGATTTCGTACGTACTATCTGCAAAATAAGAACGTACGGCTTTTTCCATAATTTCCAACTGTTCCCGTACGTCGTCACAAAGGGCAATCCTCAGCATAGTACCCCTCCTTTCGCTATAGACTATATTATTAGATTCCTTTATTCCCTTCTGTAATTGTATTATATCATGTTATATTTCCTTTTAAGATTTCCTGTCCTAAAACGTACATTTTTTGTCGTGAAATTCCGTTTTTGGTATTGGCATAGGTGTGATATGGTCCTGTAGAAGGCAAAAAAAAGCTCCATCAGACCGAAGCTTGCGGTCTGGTGGAGTGCGTAAAGAAATTCGATCCGACCTGCGTTGCGTGCCACCTTGGCTGGGGTGGGTACAGCTCGCTCTTTCCCCGGCTAATGCCGGAATCTTCCCGGCCGGGAAGGGAAAGGTTGTAGCGGTATCAGCTCTTTACAAAAACTGGGCCATGTACATGGGCAGGTAGGTCAGGTTCTCTTCTTTTTGGAGGTCTTTGGTGTAGACGACGTAAGGATTTAGGAGGAACTGAGAGTATTTGTTGCAGAATGCGTCCAGGGAAGCATGGCTGCGGTAGCCCGAAGATTTCACTTCGATGGGACAGATTTTGTTTTGCCGGGCCTGGAGAAAATCGATTTCGTAGGCGTTTTTGGTTTCGCCATAGTGGAAGGTAGTGTAATAGAGCTGGTCCCCTTTGGCGGCGAGGGTTTGGGCCATGATGTTTTCGTACAGGTAGCCCAGGTTGGCCGGGAGTTTGTCGCTTAATAGTTTTTTATAGATGTCATTTTCCGTGAAGTCTTTGTCTTTGAAGGCCAATGTCGTGAAGAGGCCTGTGTCGGCGAGGAAAAGCTTGAAGCGTGTCAGATCCCGCGTGGCAGCCATGCCAGGATCCGGATCATTGACGTGGTACGATACGAGGACCGTGCGGGAGTCTTTCAATTCAGCTATATCCGTCAGAACATCAGCAGGTCTTGCCGATGGCAGGATATTAGAAACGTGGTAGCGATTATAATTTTTTGCTAGCTGTGCAGGAATTGCGTCAAATAGCAACGACAGTCTGCCTGTACTATCTATTTTTCGGAAATCATCTTCATATAATTCAATAATTTCCCGTTTTTGTCTATCAACTTGTTCAAAATTATTACTTTCTAAGTACGTAGCGACAGCCTGGGGCATGCCGCCGACGAGCATGTAGAGGCGGAAGTAGCGCATGAGTTTACGATGAGCGCCTTCTCCCGCTGCTTTTTGGGCCGTAAAAAGCTGGTTCCGTAAGGGCACGGTGACTTCGTCGCCTTGGGCCCAAAGGAATTCTTCGTAGTCCATGGGATACATGTAGATACGGTGTTCTTCGCTGGGGATAAGGATATGCTGGACGTTTTTCTTGATGGAAATGAGGGAGCCTGTCTCGATATAGTCGTAGCGGTGGTCCTTGACGAGGCTTTTGATGGCTTGCCGGGCCAAGGGACAGAGCTGTACTTCGTCAAAGATGATGAGTGATTGGCGCGTGTGCAGCTGGACATGGTATTGGAGCTGCAACTGCAGAAAAATGTAATTGAGATCCGACAGGTCTTCAAAGAGTGCACGGATATCCGGCGCACACGTGGAAAAGTCGATGAGAATGTAGCTCTGGTATTCGCTTTTGGCAAATTCTTCTACGATGGTGGATTTGCCGACACGGCGTGGTCCTTCGATGAGCAAGGCCGATTTTCCTTGGGATTCGTCTTTCCATTTTTTCAGTGATTGGTATATTTTTCGTTTGAACAACATGGACGCCTCCTTTTCCGTCTTTTCTCTTATTGTACAGGTCTTGCCAGAAATCGTCAATTTATAGAAGCAGTTTTACTGCAAAATAAGGGAATTTAAAATGCCGTTTTACCACAAAATCAGGAAATTTTAAACAATACTTTACCACTGTATCATAAAATACAAAAAACTCCAGCAGACCATGGTGTGATCTGCTAGAGCTGGTAAATAGGTCTACGCCTGAAAGTACCGGTTGGTCAACAACAATACTATCATTCTGACTTTTTAGCTACATAGCGGTTCCATTTGCTCTCTATCTGCTTCAGGTTTATGGGCGCACTGTATCCGGTTAGAGCCACGTTCTTATTCGGGTATAGCTCTTTGATTTCGTCAGGGATGTCATAATATTCATCTTTCTCAGCATCATAGAGGTAAGGATGATAGTACCAATAATCTGTGCCGTCGAGTATGGAATAGGCAAATAACGCTGGATCGAACAGAGGAACTTCGCCACTGATATGAGCATATTCAATAACACAGATGTGGCCCATGTTTCCAGTGACCTCCAGAGAGCCGTAGCTGGGGAACCGGAGTTTTGTTTTCGCTCCGTCATTTAAGGATATCATTTCTGTCTGATCTATGGACCATTTTTTTCTTTCCCATTTGTTGCTGATGATGGTTTGGCCTGCGATTCGGTATTCTGCTTCTAGTTTTTTCTCCCGTTCCACAGTGGATGGTAAAAAGCTAAGAATTGCGCTGATAACGAAGCTAAGTATTCCTAAGCATAGTAATAGCAATAGGGCATTTTTCTTTGAACGCAATCTTGTCATGATGTTTCTCCGTTTTATGGCGTAAACCTGGTCGTTCGGCGTCTTGCCGCCCTCATAGGCTTCTAAGGCCTGCAGTGTCTTATTATCTCTCGTCTGGGCCGTGCGGATGGTGCCGTGTGCGCCTTCCACAACCTCGATGACCGGGCTGCGCAGACTAATGGTAAGCCCCGACGTGGATTCTTCATGAGTCTGTCGTTCATAGGCTCGTTCTGCTTGCCGTCAAGAATACTATCCTGCGCGGCAATGGTTACGCCTGTCTTACCGATAATATCTGTCGTCGTCAGGTGCGCCGTATCGCCGGCGGCAATCGTCACGCCACCTGCGAAAGAACCAATGATCGTCCCCGTCTGCGTCTTGAACTCGCCATCGTAATTATCCTGCATCTTCTGCGTACCGATCATAATGCCAAGGCCTGCGCCCAGTACGCCTGAAGACTTGACCTTCGTATAAGCCGTTTATCATACTGCATATCCGATGTCGTCGTCACGTCGCGCCCTGCCGCAACGGTTACGTCATACTGCCCGGCGACGGTAGTAGCCGTCATATTCACATCCTGTACGGCGCCCAGTTGTACCGATTTTCCCGTAGCCGTCGTGCTGAGGACCGTCTGATGGCCGTCATGAGAGAGCAAGAGCATCGTGTTTGACAGCAATTTCTATTCCATATTTTATGTTATATTAAATTAATAAAATTTCTTACCAGAAGTAACTATAAGCAAAAACATACTCATCATACTATTCTAAGTACTATTGGTTGCTCAATTTTGTCAATTCCATCTACCCCTTCTCCCCATATGAATTCAGTTTCCTCCCTGTAAGTATGAAACCGCAAATTTAAAAAGAATGGATCTTCTGTAATTGATAAATATAAACAGAACATCTTATCAGAAAAAAGCTCTTTTAACTTATTTCCCCATATTTCCAATACATTCATTGCAACTGACAACATAATTTTTTGTTCTTCATTACTGTATGTTTCTTTATAATAAAAATCGTTTACAGATAAATCATTAATACACCATTCATACCCAGTTTTATCTTTATGAAACTTTAAAATCCGTTCCCAATCAGAATCTGAAATTTTTTTCATTTTTTCTAAATCATTTTTCTTTCTAAAAAGAAAAATACAATCATTTATAGTATAAAACTCTCTATAAATTAATGGATAAAAAGATGAGCTTTGATCTACTATCATTGAAGACTCTATTTTAAAGCTGTATAACCATTTACTCATTTTATCATTATAAACATACACATTATCACACTCCCAAATAATATTTTGCTTTTTCAATTGCTTTTTTTATTTCAGGGTCATTTAGCTTCTTTTGAACTCGAGGTGGTGCTACATTACCATCCAAATCATAAAAGTTGTTTTTAGTACGTAGCCGCGTAGCGGCTTTCCCTCCAGGCTATCGGGATAGGTATTGGTTTTCAGTCTGTTTCAGCTTTACTTTTTTTATCATTTGACGAATAAAATACAAAAAACTCCAGCAGACCATGGCTTGTGATCTGCTGGATCTGGTAAATAGGTCCTCGCCGAAAAGTACCGGTTGGTCAACAACAATACTATCATTCTGACGTATTAGCTACATAGCGGTTCCATTTGCTCTCTATCTGCTTCAGGTTTATGGGCGCACTGTATCCGGTTAGAGCCACGTTCTTATTCGGGTATAGCTCTTTGATTTCGTCAGGGATGTCATAATATTCATCTTTCTCAGCATCATAGAGGTAGGGATGATAATACCAATAATCTGTGCCGTCGAGTATGGAATAGGCGAATAGTGATGGGTCGAAGAGGGGAACTTCGCCACTGGTGTGATAAAATTCAATAACACAGATGTGGCCCATGTTTCCAATGACGTCCAGGGAGCCGTAGCTGGGGTAGCGGAGTTTAGTTTTCGCTCCGTCTTTTAGGAATATCATTTCTGTCTGATTTATGGTTCGTTTTTCTCTTTCCCATTTTCTGATGATGATGGTTTGGCCTTCGATTCCCCAGCCTTTGATTATTTCATTGGCAGCTAATTTCAGTACCTTTTTGTCACTGTTGTTTTGGATTTTCGTGAGGAATTGGCCTTTCCTTAGGAATAGGTCGCCGTCGCTCGTAAGTAATGGCGGGTCAGCTCCTTCTAGTTGTATTTCTTCTGTTTTGAAGTCAGTCTTGTCAATTTTGTACAGGTAAGTTTGAATCACGGTGGGATCGGCTTCGCTGTTTAGATCGACTGCTACATAGTATGCCTTATCCGTCATGTAAATCTTGGGATAGGCACCGGCGTATAGTTGCTTCTTGCTGAGTGTCTTTAGCACGGTTTGTCTTGTTTCATTACCTTGCGCAATTACTTGAAAGACCAATTCCTTCGGTGATTTTGAATTGATATAGGCGACGACGATGCTATCAGCATCTATTTTACAATCGAAGAAGTTGCTGTGAATCATGTCTGCAGGAACCAGCTTGTTTCTATCGAGTGTCACATGCTGATACGCGTCGTTCGGATCAACGAAAATGCAGGCTGTGTGTGTTTTGATTTCAATAATCGTGTCCGGGCTCCACGATACAGCTCGTTTTTCGTGACGCAGTGTAAGCCAGCTAGCGGCGAGGAGGACGAGCAGGATGAGCGAGAATGTAATTGTCAATCCTATCTTTCTCTTCGCTGTCATTTTGCGTAATTGAATCACGTAGTATCCCTCAATTCTTCCAGTTCCGCTTCCTTTCAGGGACAGCCGGGAATGTCTTTTTGCCACTCTTGTGTCACAAATTATATTTTCCCAAAAAAGGATTATGGCCTATGACGATACGCCATGTAGTATCTGTTTGAGATATGCACCCTAGCCGGATATTAGCACGTAGTAAATAGCATATTTTCATTATAAGGTATTCGATTCAATCTATTCAATATATTTTAATTATACATCCCATATTATTTTTAATAGTAAGGTTTCCTTAGGTGTGAAATGGCTGACTAGGCAGCCTGGCGGAAGCTTAGCCGGTTCGACTATTCTCTTTCGTTGTACACAAAAGCCCACCTGAGTGTTGCTCAGATGGACTTATATCATAAGGATTTCAAGTTTCCATTTCACTTGTTTTGATTATAATCACAGCGCTGGCATTGCAGCAGGGCGTGTTCGTTATCCTCTTTGTGATAAGCTCCGGACCAGCTGCAAATACGTTGCAAAATAGGGACAACGGATACTCCTTTTTCGGTTAAGGAGTACTCAACTCTCGGCGGTATTTCGTCGTATTGTTTTCGGTTTACAATGCCATAGGCAATTAATTCTTTGAGTGTTGTTGCTAAAACAGCGTCAGTAATATTGGTCATTTCTTTTCTGATTTCGCTGTAGCGAAGAATCTTTTTTTCAGCAAGCACGCAGATGACTCTTGATTTCCATTTACCACCAAATACTTCTAAGCCATATTCTAATGGACAGCGTATGTCCTTCTCCATTTTGTGTTGGTACATCCTATCATCTCCTAATCGCTCTAACCGTATTATACCTGGCAACTATGGGTATCTCAAGTTACTATGAAATTTATAAGTAGCTCATAAATTAATTTATATCTTTTGTTTGATAAGTAATGCTGTTATCCTATAGTCGTGCAAAGAAAACGAATATTCACTGCAGAATAGGAGGAATTGATGATGAACGACAAAGTATTAGCAGTGTTGAAAGAAAGCATGTGGGATTTGGCTACTTGCAGCAAAACGGGTGAACCCAATGTGGTTCCTGTTGCCTTTAAGGATGTGACAGCTGATGGTAACTTGGTTGTCGGTGATGTATTCTTAGAAACGACCTTACAAAATTTGAAAGAAAATGACGGCCGTATTGCAATTTCTGTCTATAATGCAAAATCCCTGGAAGGCTATCAGATAAAGGGAACGGCTGTACACATTACGACGGGTGAACTAGTAGAATCCTTCAAAAAAATGGTCGAATCCATGTTTCATGGTGCGGCTACGGCCAAAGGCGCGCTTGTTATTACACCGAAACAGATCATAGTTACAACGCCAGATGGAGATAACAAAAAGTTGTTGAACTGATGTATCATACATTCCCTCAGCATTAGGCTGCGTTCGATGCTGAGGGAATTTTTTCTGTCTTTTCCTGGCTCATTCTATTGGTCCATATTGTTTTTCCTTGTTATAATAAAGAAAAACAGAACGATTTGTCAGGAGCGCTGGGCCATGCAAACGGTAGAACAATTTTTTAAGCGGCATCATGTACATAAAATTCGGAATACAAACAAATTTAAAGAAGAATTTTCGATATGGGATTGGGCTGCGCCTATGATTCAGGAGCCGTCTGTGCTGCAGGAGTACGTGCAGCTCTTAGGCCTCATCGGTGCAACAATCCAGGGCGTATATATTGCCAGAGATATGGTTCGCTTTCTTTCTCAGCTCCCTGCGTGGCGTCTCTATCCTGATTCGACAGAAAAGTTTAAAGAACACTGGGATTTTTTCAAAGTATTGGCCAAGCTGGAACGCATGTATACAGTCGATGTGGCTTTCTCAGATTTGGCTGACCCTATCGTATTGGTGACGGACCGCGGTGCCTTTGAAATCGCATTCAGGGAAGCTGGTACGGTGTTCCTGACGAAAAATCAAATTCCTGAACGGCTTTATCGTCATGATCCACTCCGTCATGGCTCCTTTGACATGACACATCTCTTCCACTGCCTGATAGGAGATCAGATTGCACGTTTTCACGTGACACCGGCAGCGTATTCAGACATGGAAGACCAGATTACCGGTAATTATGGGATCGAACTGGAAGACGATTTGCCAGCATATATTTACGATTTCACGATTTCCATGAAAAGCGGCCTGCACCTGCGTTTTTCCCCCTATTACAATTGGGGACGCCTCGATTTGCTCGATGCAAAGGGCGCGCCTGTAAAAATACTGACATCGAAGCTAAATAAGTATTTGAATTATCCCATAGGCTACCAAGAAAAAGGCTCGTCACGCAGCCGGCGTGATGATTCAAGCCAGTCTTCCCCATCCTTCTGGAATATTTCTGTCAGAGGTGGTTCGCTGTTTCCAATGGATAGCCTATCCTTCCGCGCTATAGAAAAACGCTTTTTCTTATTGCGCATAGAAGACGAGGATACTGAGCTGATGCAGGTGGCACAGGCTTTTCCACATGATCCACATGAGTGGGACATAAACACCATGCTGGTCTACGGCTACATCGATCATGATCAGGGACTTCTCTTGGAGGTATTAGCTATGGCAGCCTGCGATATCGATGGCTTTATATTGTATCACGGTGATGATACGCAAAGCGTAAAACTAGTTGCCTACGAATATTCCTATCATGACGTCATGGCTCTTCCGTCCTGCCCTGTAGCCAATGCGTTTTTGCAAAAGGTCACGCAGGTTGAGGAAGAATGTGCCGTAGCTGACGACGTGCAACGGATTCGCACGCTGGAATGGCTCGATCCGTATCGAGAAGAAGGTGTGCCTGATACGGTAGCGGTCGTTTTTAGACGGCCTGACTTTCCCCCGGAAAGGTGCTGCGTTCGCTGCGAAGCCTGTCAAGAAGACAAAATCAGCGGCACCTTGCTAGACGAACCCAAAGGCAACCTGGGCGTTCATGAAGGCGATGTAATCACCTTTGTCCGGGAACAGGGCGAAGATGGTCGTGCCATTCCTACGTGCTTCTTGTGAAAACGTGACAAAAAATCTCCGCTACAGGACAATGCATCCTGAAAGCGGAGGTTTTTTATATCTTATTATTCACCTTTACGCCAGTCTCTTGTGATGCTCACGCTTTCACCAACATATAGCGAATCATCTAATATAAGTTTTTCTGCAAAATCCACCAGAGAGGGAATCGTTGTGATGTATCCTTTTGCCGGTTCTCCTTTTACAGTGAGGACGTAGTCTTGGGCAGTACCGTCCTGGAGGTAACCCGGTCGCAGGATGGTGTAGTCAAGGTCACTGGCCTCAACGATATCTGCGGCTTTTTGATTTGGTATTTGTGCCGGTTCGTTTTTGACGTTGTCTTCTCCATCCATTTCGTCAGGGATTTCGTTGTATATCCCGACGGCGCCCATGAAAATAAGTCTGCGCAGGTGATGCTTTTGCATGGCTGTGACGATGTTTTTGGCGATCTGCGGCAAGTCATTTCCTGAAATAGCGCAGTATACTACATCTTGTCCAGTCATAGCTGCATCAAGGTCGGCCGGGATGAGGGCATCACCATTGATGATGCTGCCGTTTTCTATATGGGAAAAGGTCTCTTTGGCATGGCGCGAAAACAGGGTGAGTTCCAGGTTCTTATTACTCGTCAGCCTTTTCGTGATGGCTTTGCCGGCTGTGCCGCTTGCGCCTAATAATAGTACTTTTTTCATATTATCCTCCTACCAGTTCATGGCAAATTCTACGAATTCCGGATTTTCCGATTTGCCAATCAAGGGTTCATTCTTGTCCAGGTTGCGCAAGGTGGCTATTTCATCAATTGTAAGCTTGAAGTCAAAGCTGTCGATATATTCTTTGATTCTTTCTTCATGAATGCTTTTAGGAATAACGATGATTCCCTACTGTGTGAAAAAACGGAGAAGAATTTGGGCTGCCGTCTTTTCGTATTTTTTGGCGAGTTTTACTATTTCCGGCTGGGCGAACATTTCGTTTCTATGTCCTTGGCCCAAAGGAGCGTAGGCCATGTGGGCTACGCCGTACTTTTGCAGCCATTGGTGTTCTTGTTGCCGCTGGCAGTAGAGGTTGGTTTCTATTTGGTTGACTACTGGGATAACCTTGTTGAAATGAATTAGGTCGATCATCTGGTCCGGTTCGAAATTGGATATGCCAATGGCTTTGATGGAGCCCGTTTCCTGTAGTTTTTCGAGAGTTCTCCAGGCGGCGTAGCGGTTGCCGAAGGGCCAGTGTAATAATACGAGGTCGACATAGGATGTACCGAGCTTTTCCAGTGATTCGAGGACTACTTGTTCTGTATCATCATAGGATGGAAAATTGACTTTGGTGACGATAAACAGTTCTTTTCTTTCTATGCCGCTTGCTTTGATGGCTTTGCCTACTTGTTCTTCGTTGCCGTAGGCCTGGGCTGTGTCAATGAGGCGATAGCCTGATTGGATAGCCGTATATACGGATTTTTCGCAATCCTCTCCTGTGTTTTGGAAGGTGCCAAATCCAAGCAGGGGCATTTGCATGCCATTGTGCAGAGTAATGTATTCCATGGTTGTACCTCCTGGTTTTTGTTGTGCGAATGGTAGCTTCGTGGTACTCTAAGAATATCAGGTTCGTGTTACACGAAGTCAAGCTTTTGTGAAATAATATTTTCCTGGAGGTTATGCCATGATCTATTCCCTAAAAAAATTTGCTAATATGTTCAAGGTTACGGAATATACCGTTCGCTACTATACGGATATCGGTATTCTCCCTTGTGTGAGGGATGGGGCCAATCGGCGCAGGTTTACAGAGGAGTCTGTGAATTGGATGCAGGGCATTGTGTGTTTGAAAGGCTGCGGCGCTTCTATCGAAGCTTTCAAGGAGTATTGTGACCTTTGTCTGCTTCCGGAGTCTGATGAGACGTTACGGGCGCGGTATGAAATTATCCTCCGCCAGCGGGAGCAGGCGTATAAGCGGATTGAGGAAGCAAAGGCTACGGCTGCGTATATGGATCAAAAGGTGCGGCATTATGAGGGAATTTTGGCTGGGCGGATTCCGGATGATAGTAATCCTGGTACTTGGACGGAAGAGACGCGGCCTAAGATGCATTAAAAAAAAGCCACTGTATCGCGCTTATAGAGCGTGATGCGGCGGCTTTCTTCTATTATTTGCTATGGACGCTGATGCGTTCCTGGTTGTGCTGGCCCTGCTGTGCTTCGTCTACCATGGCGATGGCGTAGTCGGCGTAGGAAATAGCGCTTTCGCCTTTTTTGTTGGTTGTGAATTCTTCGCCGGCTAACGTGTAAGAACCTGTGCGGGGACCTTCGGCCTGGAAGTCGGCTGCCGGACTGATGTAGGTCCAGTTGACGTCTGTGCGCTTACGCAGGGCGTCTAAGGACTTTTTCATGCCTTGAGCGACGGGCTGGAAGGCGTCGGGGAATGTGGGCAGGTCGGAAATCATGGTGGTGTGGGTTTGATCTGTATAGAGGCTGCCGGCGCCGCCGACGACGAGGAGACGGGTCTTTGTACCGGCAAGGATGTCCGAGAGGTGGCCCAAGGTAGCACTGTGCTGGTCCATTTTTTCGGGATCCCACGTACCAAAGGCGTCGATGACAACGTCAAAGGATGCCAGATCCTCTTTCGTCAGGTCCATTATATCTTTTTGAATGACCTGTGTAGCGGCACTTTTGTTGTCCCTACGGACGATGGCTGTTACGTCAAGCCCCCGTTCAATCGCTTCTGCTGTAATGAGTTTTCCTGTTCTGCCATTGGCAGCTACTACTGCTATTTTCATGAGTAATTCCTCCTTGTTTTTGTTGTAATTTCTTTTGTTACAATAATTATAGCACGGGTTAGATGTAATGTCAACAATTACATCGATTTTTATTTCCTCATTTTTTTGTAAATGAAAACCAGGCATATCCCGTGGGGGTGGGAAATGCCTGGTTTTAAAAATATGGGTTATTTTTCTCCAAAATGGAGTCGGGAAGGCTATTGTTTGGCCATGAGCTGCTGAATCTGGGCTTTCATGGTTTCGATTTCCTGCTGCTGGGCTGCGCGGTCTGCTTTTACCTGGGCCAGTTCCTGACGCAGTTCCATGACAACGCGGTCTGCTTCGTTCTTTGCATAGGTCTGAGCCGAATTGCCCTGGCCGATCTTAAAGGTAACACCGGCGTTAAACATGTTGTTGTTATCGCCCAAAGTCGTGCCGACGCTGACAAAGGTAGCTGCATTAGGATGGTAGAACGCACCGAGAGCTACGGCATTGGCCGAGCGATAGTTGCCGTACCCTACAGAGAAGTCCCATTTATCTTCCGGATTGAACTCTCCCGGATGGAGGGCTGCCAAAGCAGCCGCACCGGCGCCTACTTTATCGACGCGGTGGCCGAGGCCATTGACGCGTTCGCTCAGGTTGTAGAACTGCCCGCCGTTGATGGCATCTTTAGAACCCGGAGCAACGTTGCCGTTTTTGACATTCGTAATGGACGTGTTGTGCATGTCCATACCATTATTATTGATGGTCGGCCCATTGTTGATGGTGACGGAGTCGACTTTGATATCTTTGTTCAGGCTGACTTTCAGGTTACTGCCCGAAGCAGTGGTAGTGATATTCTGATTGTCCCCTTTGATACCGAGTTTGCCATCTTTGCTGAGGATGGTGGTATTGCCACTGTCGTCAGCAAGTTTCGTTTCGATGACGGCAGCTGCGCCCTTGGTCGTAGTGGCTGCGGCAGTACCCGTTGCTGTACCGCTGGAGCCGGAATCCGTTTTTGTAGAAGCATCAAAGGTAACGGAGTCGGAGCCGGAGTCTTTGAAGAGTGTGTTGATGGTGTAGGTTGTGCCGTTGGCGCCAGTGCTCTTGTCCAAGCTGATGCCGTTACCGGCGACGAGGTTAATCGTGGCACTCTGCAGCTGTGCTACGTTGACAGCGTCTGTAAGTTCTGTACCTGCTGCAACGCCTGTGATTTGACGGGTTATACCATTATTGGCATCGCCGACCGATACAGCCCCTTCTGTAGAAGCCCAAACGTAGTCCGGGCCGGATTTCGTCACGCCAGTAGGCACATAACCGGCCACACCGGCAGCTGTTGTAGCAAGGGATTTATAGCCGAGGGCGACGCCGCCATTCTCCGAAACATTGGCATTGAAACCGAGAATCGTGACGTCACTGGCAGAAGTCGTCAGAGCATCGCCTGCCGAGCCTATGATGACGGAGTTTTCTACCGTATCCAGCGTACGATTATCGCCCAGGAGCTGCGTTAAGGTGACGTCTGTAATTTTATTGTTAGAACCAAGAACGCTGGCATTGCTGCTTCCTGAAGATGTGTTTTTATAACCATCGAGGAAGGTGTATGTATCGTTTTCTGATTTGTTGTTGACACCCATGAACTGGGAATACGTCGAGCCTGTAACTTCGTTGCCGCCGCCGATAACCAGAGCTGCGCCGCCGGAGCTGTTGCGGACACCTTGGATCATCTTGTTCTGCATATCTGTAACGGAAGTGGAAGGACTCATATAGGCAGACGCATCAAACGAATCAGATGAGTTTTTTACAGTATTACCTGCGCCCATAACGATAGAGCCATTGCTATTGGTAATTTTATTCGCTGTACCGGTAATAACGTTGGCCACACCTGCTGTCGCACCACCGCTTATGGATTCGTTCGAGTTAAAGGTACCGACAACCGTCGAAAAGGCATTCTTTGTTGCATTCAAAAGTGTATTCAATCCACCACTGCCATTATACTGAGAGGATTGTACATTGTAGCTACCATAGGTCGTAGCAAAGCCACCGTTTGTATACGAGTTGGTGCCTACATTTGTCGTGGCTACACCGAGGGATGCCATTTCACCTGCTTTTGTATCACCAATAGCAATCTTGTTCTTCTCTAGTGTGTGATCGCCGATAAAAATAGAACCTGTACGGGCTGATACGTTGGCACCAACGGCAATCGCTGCAGGCAGGTTTTCCTTAGCAGCTGCATTATCATGGATATTATAGCTAAAAAATCCTTCTGATACTTTTTCCCCAAAAGACATGATGGATTCCTGTGTGCCACCACCGATGAAAAATTCCGAATTCTTACCAATAGCGATATTCGTGCCTGTGTTGGCTGGCGAAATATCGTATCTAGCCTTGCCGCCGTCCATGATGATATCTTTATCTGCCGCAAAAGCCACGGGCATAATACTGCCGGTTAAGACAAGCACTGCCAGGGCAGCACAAAGTTTGCGGGCCTTCTGCCAGCCTTGACGCGCTGAAGTGTGATGAAATGTGTGTTTCTGAGATACGTTCCCCAAACGTTTCTGATTAGATATATACATCTCTCCTATATTATTTTTACCTATGCATTACCTCTACTTTGCATGCCATAAGCTAGAATTAGTTTAGCATACTCTATATTTCTTAACAATAATTCACAGTAATGATAATTTTACTTATTCTCATCATTTACTTATGAGAAATGCGGTGAAAAGTCGCTATATTACAGGAATTTCACCTAGCATTCTAGAACGCCCCTGCTTTTCTATACCAAGATTTTATATTTTCTTTACATTCTTTCTGCAGAGCGCAAAAAAAGCCAGCCATCGCAATATACCCTGCGATGGCTGGCCATATAGTTTGTTTGTATAAAACATAAGAACTAAATATGAGTCATTCCTCACAAAAAAACACGTATTACAAGCTTATGCTCTTAGAAAATGCAGAAGAGCGGACGCTTTACCTTAGTGGGGGGTTAGGTAAATGGTCCGCTTTTCCGAAGTGAGGAGGGTTTGTATGCTTTTGCATAGGGAAGTTATGCCTCTTTCTTTCTTTCTTTCTTTCTTTAATATAACTATAACATGCGCTAATGCTTCTGCCAATTATACGAATGTATACATTTTCTGTTATAAGCTGGAAAAGCAGGCATTTCTGAAGCTGTTTCATGGCAAAGGAAAGAGCTGAATATATTTATTAATTTGCCTCTCTCCCGGCTTTGCCGGACTCTCCCCGAAGCCCGCTTCGGGGAAAGCCTATGCTTTTTGATTAAAATCGAATATCGAAAAGGCTTTCTCCGAGAGCGGAGAAAGTGGTTCTGAAAGAACCGATAGAGGTTGAATCCACAGAAATGCCCCTTCAGGCCCGTCTCCCCCACAGGTGGCGCTTTTTTTAGAACGCCCTGCTTACGGTGGCACTGTAGGTCACGCCGCGTTGTACGCCTGCCCAGCCTGTGACGTGAAGGTCAGCGCCCCAGTCGTGATCTTTGTCGATTTTGCTTTGCCAGCCCAGTTCCAGCATGCCGCTTGAGCCTTTGACACCGGCTGCGGGCGTGTCGAAGGTGCCGTAGCGGGCGTTAGCGTTGTCGCCAAATTCGTAGTTCCAGGCGAGGCCTGCATAGTACGACGTCGTCGGGCTCACGTCTTTGGTCCAGCGGAAGCCCAGTCGCGTACGGTACGAATCCACGTTATCAAAATCGTATTGCGATGTACCCAGGTCACTGTGCATCTGCACGGAGTCACTGCCCAGGTGGGTCCAGAAGACCTTGCCGTAGTAGTCGATGGAAGCCGTGTCTTTCTTGTCGATCTTCCCTGCTCCTAACATAGCACTGACGTACGGGGCGCTCGTGTCGTAGCTGGCCATGTGCTTACCGATGACGCCGTGGAAGTCGCCGTTCGTGCGGCCGGCACGGACCATGGCTTCGTAGTGAATGCCGCTAGCCAGGTCTCTGCGGGCCAGGAGGCCGGCACCGATGTAGCGTTGGTCGCCGTCGCCGCGGGCTCCGTTATCGAGGTGGCTCGTGTAGTTGCCGTTACCATATTCTAAGAACGGCATGAGCGTGTCTGTATGGCCTTTTTGGCTGGTCCGTTTGACGAAGCCTAGGTTGGCGTTGAGACCGTACGTATCAACGTAGGAACCCGTGTCGGCACGCAGGTCGTGGCCGCCTACTACCAGGTAGGGCGTGAAGTCACCTTTGGTGGCGGCATCGCCGTTCCAGGCAGTGAGAGCGCCGTCGTAGGCGGCAGTAGCGGCAAAGTCGCTACCGGTGTTGACAAGGTTCATCGCTGCGGCCCGGTCTTCGGCGAAGAGTTTCGTGTCAGCGTTCAGGGTCGGCTGTGTGCCTTTGGGGATGCCCAGAACGACGGTGTTATCGTCTTGCTTCCAAATGGAAACCTTACGCTGCAGGAAGGCCGCATCAGTGACGACGTCTTTGCCGTCCAGCATGGTGTACGTGGCGCCTGTATCCTGCAAAGCATGGGTTCCGGAAATGAGGTCGATGACCTGGCCTTCGCTGAGGTTCATCGTTTCTTCTACACCGGCCTTGACCGTGGCGTCCGTCAGGTCCGCTGTGCCTGTGACGGTGAGGACCGTATCACCAGCGGCGGTGCCTGCCGGGACGTAGAAGTTGTAGTTCTGGAAGTGATCCAGGTTGGCGACGCTATTTCCTTTGGCGTAGACATTGAGCGTATTGCCTGTACTTTCGGTTTGGCCAATGCCGCCGTAGAGGTTCAGGTTTTCCCCTACTAGGGCTGCGTAGAGGTTGACCACGTTGTCGCTAGCTGCGGCCGAGTCGGACTGGCCGGCGATGATGCTGTCTGTGACGGTGCCGCCGTAGTAGTTCACTGTGTTGCCATTGGCATCGCTCGTGGAATCATCCGAATCTGTGATGGCCGCGTTAGCATCGGCCAAGGTGGTGATGATTGTGGAGAGGCTAGTCAGCAAGGTACTATCTATGCCTGTGGCGCCGCCGTAAACGCTAGTGACCGTGCCACCGGCCAGGTTGACCGTATTTCCTGTAGCCTTGCCGTAGCTGGAGACACCGCCGTAGAGGCTGGTTGCTTGCGAGTCTGTGCCCATAGTGACAGTGTTAGCCGCTGCTGTGCCGCGTAGGGCCAGGCCGCCGATGACGTTATCCGTTACCTTGGTTTTCGCCAGGATGACTGTATTTCCTTGAGCTGTGTCCGAATGGGTCCGGTTAAAGGTGATACCGGTGTTGCTGAGATCCTCGTCCGCGGTGGGATTGACCACGGCTGCGCCGCCAAGGACCGAGGAGGTGATGGTACTGCCGAAAAGGCTGACCTTGTTGTTATTGGCCGTGCCGGTGGCATTTAAGGTGACGGTGCCGGGTGTGCCTGTTGCCTCGTCGCTTTTTTCACTTGCTGCTTTCACGGTCAGCTGCATAACGCCGCCTACGACGTAGCCGGACTGGTAGTCAGACAGGGAGACTGTGTTGTTGTTACTGGCAGCAGTTGCTGTATATGTTCTCGTATCTGTCATATTCACAGGGACATAGACAGGGACGGTCCCTTCCAGATAGCCGCCATCGACGCCTTCCACTATCGCTATAGAAGGCGTAGCAGTATCACCCAGCATGGTGACCGTATTACTATTGGCGGCAAATTGTATTTGTGCTGTTGTATGGCTGCTGGGAATATAATAATTTTTGTCCGCAAATTCACCCTTCCAATCATCTATACCGTCAAAAGGGGATGGATCAGGAACTGCGTATAGCCAGCCGCCCCTGATGAAGCCATAAACTTGATCTCCATTTTCATATACACTGTGTACATTTACCAGGGACACGGTATTATTATTGGTGCTATACGACGCCTTGCCCGTATCATCCAAAATGAAACCGGTGTAAAGATTCACTTCACCGCCCACGACATCCACATCAGGAGCCGCATATTTCACGGTGACACTATTATCATTGGCACTGCCGCCTTCGGTATAACCGCCTTCTATAGAGGAGTTGTCATCGGTCCAGTTAGCCCATGCTTGTGCCCCGGTACCCAGGATTTTCCCAACGGCATAGACCTGATTGCCATTGGCATCCCCGTAATACGTATAGCCGCCAGCGATGTGTCCAAATTCAGCTGGCTCATCCTCTGACGTATCCAGTTGATAGATAATGGTGACCGTATTGTTATTGGTATCGGAGGGTTTCATTATTGCGTCTATTTCGTCCAGAGTCATGGGCGCATCAAGAGTAGCAGAAGGGTCAAATTCGTCCAGATTCATGATATAGCCGCCGATGATCTCCTCGTCAGCAGTTGTATTGATTAAGGTCACGTTGTTCCCATTGGCTTCGCCTTGGTACGGACTAGGAATTAATTCGTTATAATCATCATATTGATCGATGACTGTTCCCCCGAAAACATTTGCGCCCACTTGAGAATTTTCCAGGTATATTGTATTTCCATCGGCAGTAAAGAAGGACAGTCTATCTGGATTGGGCTGATAGGAATTGGTGCCATAGTCGTCTATTATACGGTTATAGCCGCCGCGGACATCCCCATCTATGGTTGAATTTGTAACTTTCACTATGTTTTTGTCTGTGTGCATGATGAGCTGAGGAGAAATAGTAATATGGTCCGTATCAAACCCATCGTCAGTAAAAAGATTGCCTTCTGCCATGCCGCCGCTAATACCGTACGCCGTGCTGTCTGCCACAGTGACCGTGTTACCGCTGGCCTGTGCGGTCAAGGTCACAGGCACCGTTACGGTAGAATCAGTCGTTGCAGCCGATTTTACTTCTGTATAGCCTGCGGCATAACCGCCATAGACACCTTTTTTTGCATTCGAGCCGCTTACGGAAACGGTATTGTTGTCAGCAGTATAGGAAACGGCGTAGGCCTGGGACAGGTCCTTGAGCGTAATCTGATCGTAATCTAATTGGACAATTTTATTATATTGATGCCATCCATACGGATTGGCGTCGATGCCGGAAAGGCCGCCGTAGACGTTATCCACATTTGCGCCGGTCAGGTTCTCCAGTTTAACAGCATTGTTATTGGCTTCTCCGTAGCTGCTAAAGCCGCCCGTAATGTCGCCATAGGCACCTCTGGAAGTACCTCCGGCTGCTGTTTGGGTAATGGTCACACTATTATGATTGGCACTCATACCGGAAGTCGCCTCAGAAGCCAATGCGGCACCGCCCGTAACATTCAGCTTGAGAGGACTATTCTGTTCCTTAGTATAGACGCCATTATACGTCCCCGTTATCACAGCGTCCGTAATAGAAACGGTATTGCCAGCAGCCGTTAACGCACCAGCACCGCCGACGAGGCTGGCAGAAACTTGCCAGTTTTTTTGCAGCACTAGCAGATCTCCTATGTCGTTATTTGGATTCGTCTCATCCGCCGCTTGCTGCGGGTTATTCACGAGTGTTATAAGAGTGTTGTTCAGAGTAACGTTGTTGTCTATGGCGGCACCTTGACTGGAAATACCGCCGGCAAGGCTGTAATGAGTGTCACTATCTTGGTAATGGTAACCCAGATTCACAGTAATGGCTGCCTGGTCCGTCAGGGAGAGCATATTACCAGTGGCTGCTGTCGCAGCTTCGGTCACATACCCAGCCGCCACAAGACCGGGAATATCCTGTTTTCCACCAGTGGGAGTGCTAGAAGCTACCTGAAGCGTCAGGCTCGTTCCTTCGCCAGATAAGGAAAGCGCCGTATGAGAAGGACTCTGTGTATACGTCGTCCCGTACAGAGTCGTAGTAGACAGGGTCGATCCCGTTGGTGTATCAGCCGCCGGCGTTATGACCTGCGTCGCCGGGTCTATGGTCCCAATAGTAATACCGGTCGCATGGACCTGTGCTGGAGAAATAGCAAACACCGTACTGACCAAACTAGCCAGCACGAGAAATTCTAATGTGCTCCCCTTTTTCATAAAAAAATCTCCTTCCCTACACATGCAAAAAAAACGCACCAAGGCCGCATGTATGACCTCCCCAAGCGGTGCTGTAACACGCACTATGTCATAGTTATATTATATAACTTTTCGGTCTAAAAGTATATCTTATATGATAATTCATTATAAATGAATTGTGGCATATGCAAAGCAGGCCATCCCGATGGGATGACCTGCTTAGGAAATAGGCGCCATCAGGCGCCTTGCCTTCTCTGGGGCGCAGCATGCGCAAGGCCCCCGTGCGGGCGTTGCGGTTCTATCGCTCATCTCAGGATTGATGAGCGATGGAAGGGACGAGTGGCATGTCACGGTTCCGTCGCTCATCCCAGAGCTGCGCAGCGTGCCAGTGGCACACTGCGGTTCTAACGCTCATCTCAGGCTGTGATGAGCGTTGGAAGTATGCGACGGAAGGGGACGGAAGTCCCAGCTGTGCAACAGCTGGGGATAGAGGCGAAACGTCAAGCATCGTAAAATGGATCGACCTACGCTCGCCCACTGGGAGAGCTAATGGCTTTAGAATGCTCGGCTTACAGTGGCGCTGTAGGTTACGCCTCGTTGTACGCCTGTCCAGCCTGTTATGTGTAGGTCGGCGCCCCAGTCGTGATCTTTGTCGATTTTGCTTTGCCAGCCCAGTTCCAGCATGCCGC
>ERZ791917.400-NODE-400-length-45572-cov-22.599930_pt1 | contig 45572 bp, 52 predicted proteins | sample MGYA00510138_ERZ791917 | MGnify/ENA primary metagenome ERZ791917 (study PRJEB30046, sample SAMN00792102) | human gut metagenome | study: EMG produced TPA metagenomics assembly of the A metagenome-wide association study of gut microbiota in type 2...
AGCCCTAAAGCTATTTCGGAGAGAACCAGCTATCTCCAAGTTCGTTTGGAATTTCTCCGCTACCCACAAGTCATCCAAGCACTTTTCAACGTGCCCTGGTTCGGGCCTCCAGTGAGTTTTACCTCACCTTCACCCTGCTCATGGGTAGGTCACATGGTTTCGGGTCTACGACATGATACTAAATCGCCCTATTAAGACTCGGTTTCCCTACGGCTCCGTCTCTTCAACTTAACCTCGCATCATATCGTAACTCGCCGGTTCATTCTACAAAAGGCACGCTCTCACCCATTAACGGGCTCGAACTTGTTGTAGGCACACGGTTTCAGGTTCTATTTCACTCCCCTCCCGGGGTGCTTTTCACCTTTCCCTCACGGTACTGGTTCACTATCGGTCACTAGAGAGTATTTAGGGTTAGGAGATGGTCCTCCCAGATTCCGACGAGATTTCTCGTGTCTCGCCGTACTCAGGATACTGCTAGGGTTAAAGACTATTTCGAATACGAGGCTGTTACTCTCTTTGGCTTACCTTCCCAGGTAATTCTTCTATAATCTTGTCGTCCCACAACGCAGTCCTACAACCCCGATGTGTAAACACATCGGTTTGCCCTCCTGCCTCTTCGCTCGCCGCTACTAAGGCAATCGCGTTTGCTTTCTCTTCCTGCAGCTACTTAGATGTTTCAGTTCACTGCGTCTTCCTCTACATTACCTTAACAGTAATGAGTGACAACCATTAGTTGCCGGGTTCCCCCATTCGGACATCTCTGGATCAATGCTTACTTACAGCTCCCCAAAGCATTTCGTCGTTAGTCACGTCCTTCATCGGCTTCTAGTGCCAAGGCATCCACCGTGCGCCCTTATTAACTTAACCTTATTTTGGTCTTATTGACCTTAAACTCATTAAATCACAGCGTTTCGGTTTATTTCTTGTTACTTTCTACAATTATTTCTAATTGTGGAATTTGATATAGATATTCAATTTTCAATGGACAATCTTTGAATCTTTCGATTCAATGGAGCCTAGCGGGATCGAACCGCTGACCTCCTGCGTGCAAAGCAGGCGCTCTCCCAGCTGAGCTAAGGCCCCACAAGACCTCTCAAAACTAAACAATACGCCAAACGTGCTTCCGTTTTTCCTTAGAAAGGAGGTGATCCAGCCGCACCTTCCGATACGGCTACCTTGTTACGACTTCACCCCAATCATCTATCCCACCTTAGGCGGCTGGCTCCTTACGGTTACCTCACCGACTTCGGGTGTTACAAACTCTCGTGGTGTGACGGGCGGTGTGTACAAGGCCCGGGAACGTATTCACCGCGGCGTGCTGATCCGCGATTACTAGCGATTCCGACTTCATGTAGGCGAGTTGCAGCCTACAATCCGAACTGAGATTGGCTTTAAGAGATTTGCTTGCCGTCACCGACTTGCGACTCGTTGTACCAACCATTGTAGCACGTGTGTAGCCCAGGTCATAAGGGGCATGATGATTTGACGTCATCCCCACCTTCCTCCGGTTTATTACCGGCAGTCTCGCTAGAGTGCCCAACTGAATGATGGCAACTAACAATAAGGGTTGCGCTCGTTGCGGGACTTAACCCAACATCTCACGACACGAGCTGACGACAACCATGCACCACCTGTCTCCTCTGTCCCGAAGGAAAGACTCGGTTAAGAGTCGGTCAGAGGGATGTCAAGACCTGGTAAGGTTCTTCGCGTTGCTTCGAATTAAACCACATGCTCCACCGCTTGTGCGGGCCCCCGTCAATTCCTTTGAGTTTCAACCTTGCGGTCGTACTCCCCAGGCGGAGTGCTTAATGCGTTAGCTGCGGCACTAAGCCCCGGAAAGGGCCTAACACCTAGCACTCATCGTTTACGGCGTGGACTACCAGGGTATCTAATCCTGTTTGCTCCCCACGCTTTCGAGCCTCAACGTCAGTTACCGTCCAGTAAGCCGCCTTCGCCACTGGTGTTCCTCCTAATATCTACGCATTTCACCGCTACACTAGGAATTCCGCTTTCCTCTCCGATACTCTAGTCTCCCAGTTTCCGTCCCCTCACGGGGTTAAGCCCCGCACTTTTAAGACAGACTTAAGAAACCACCTGCGCGCCCTTTACGCCCAATAATTCCGGACAACGCTTGCCACCTACGTATTACCGCGGCTGCTGGCACGTAGTTAGCCGTGACTTTCTGGTTGATTACCGTCAAATAAAGACCAGTTACTGCCTCTATCCTTCTTCACCAACAACAGAGCTTTACGATCCGAAAACCTTCTTCACTCACGCGGCGTTGCTCCATCAGACTTGCGTCCATTGTGGAAGATTCCCTACTGCTGCCTCCCGTAGGAGTTTGGGCCGTGTCTCAGTCCCAATGTGGCCGATCAGTCTCTCAACTCGGCTACGCATCATTGCCTTGGTAGGCCTTTACCCCACCAACTAGCTAATGCGCCGCGGGCTCATCCTAAAGTGACAGCTAAAAGCCGCCTTTCAAACTTGAATCATGCGATTCATGTTGTTATCCGGTATTAGCACCTGTTTCCAAGTGGTATCCCAGTCTTTAGGGCAGATTGCCCACGTGTTACTCACCCATCCGCCGCTAGCGTCCAACAAATCATCCCGAAGGAATCTTTGAATTCAGCTCGCTCGACTTGCATGTATTAGGCACGCCGCCAGCGTTCGTCCTGAGCCAGGATCAAACTCTCATTTAATCTTGTTCTCATTCTGTCACTGACAGATTTATCTGCTTTACAGGTCGATTTCTCAACCCGCACGTTTGGTTCGTCTTGTTCAGTTTTCAAAGGTCTTTATCTCTCTCGAGACAACTATTATATTCTATCAAATCTCTTTCGCTTTGTCAACAACTTTTTTAAAGTTTTTTCAAAAGCTTTTTTGAAACCTGATAGCTGTTGTCATCTCATCAGACAACTATAACAGTTTACCATCTCTTGGATCTCTTGTCAATAACTTTTTTAAAGTTTTTTCAAAACCTTTAAGTTATCAACCGTCCCTCGTTGACAGCTTATTCAGTATACTAAATACTAAATCTATTGTCAAGGGAATTTGAGATTTTTTTGAAAAAAATAGTAAATCGATAGAATGATGTTCACGGCTGAATCAACCGAAGCTGTCATTTTATCAGTTAGAGGTGAGTAAGGGGCCATTTTAGCCCATATGAGTACGATATATCCCTATATTGGTTTTTTCCATTACTTGCTTAATAGGGCTTCTGTCGGCCTTAAATTAGCTTCTTAAGCATTTCTTCGAGGAAACAATACTACTTGATATAGAGAACTATTTTTTTAACTTATTGATGTGAAAATCTACTTAACAGAAAATTACTATTATTTCATGGATTTCTTATGGCGTATCAGGTGAATAACACATTTTAAACATTTCTTTATACAAAGTTGTATGACTTATCAACCATTAACATTGCTATTAATAGTTTGAGGAGATTTAGCTAACTTTTAGACAGTTATCAATTAGAATCTCCATCATTTCCTGATATATCGAAAAAGATGATTCACAATACTAAATTAACGTCAAATGAGCTATTTAAACCATTTCTATGAATTACAACACAATTTTCCTATTAACATGATTAAACGCCCATATAAAGGGTTTGATAGCCTTAAATAGAACCTAAGTATATTATAGCTTTAAAACGACATATAAGCCCGTCTATATGCTAGAGAGCCCTATTGAGCTTCTTACATTTATTAAATCGTAAGTGATATACAAAAACACCTGCTTGCGAAATATTTCTAAGCTAGAGATATTTCGTAAACAAGTGTTCCTATATGACAATATGATGAGTGTTCCCGCTAGGAAAAATCCTAGCGGTAGACCAGAGCTAGACTAAGAATGCGAACATTCCATCATCATAACACTCAACAAAATTGATAAAAATTATACTAACTCAATGATAGCCATTGGAGCAGCGTCACCACGGCGTGGTTCAGTTTTTAGAATACGAGTGTATCCACCGTTGCGTTCTGCGTAACGAGGTGCAATATCATCGAAAAGTTTTTGAAGCGCAGTTTGTGAAGTGTATGTTTCAGTTGCTTCGTCAAAGTTTTCAGATGCAATTTCATTACGAACAAAAGCAGCAGCTTGACGGCGAGCATGAAGATCACCACGTTTACCTAAAGTAATCATCTTTTCTACTGTTTTTCGGATTTCTTTAGCGCGAGCTTCAGTTGTTACAATAGATTCGTTGATCAAAAGATCAGTTGTCAAATCACGAAGCATTGCTTTACGTTGTGAACTAGTACGTCCTAATTTACGGTAAGCCATTTTTTCCTCCTATATTATTTTATTATTTATCGTTTTTAAGTCCAAGTCCAAGATCAGCAAGTTTAACCTTAACTTCTTCAAGGCTTTTACGACCTAGATTGCGGACTTTCATCATTTCAGGTTCGGTTTTTTCAGTTAAATCAAACACAGTATTGATACCTGCACGTTTTAGACAGTTGTATGAACGAACTGACAAATCAAGTTCTTCAATAGTACGATCTAAGACTTTTTCATCGTTAACTTTTTCTACTTCCTTCATGACATCTGTATTTTTAGCTACTTCTGTCAAGTCAGTAAATAGATTTAAGTGTTCGATTAAAACACGAGCAGAAAGACCTAGTGCGTCTTCAGGAATGATTGTTCCGTTTGTCATGATTTCAATAGTCAATTTATCAAAACCATCATTGCTACCTACACGAGCTGGTTCTACTTGATAATTAACTTTTTTCACCGGTGTATAGATAGAATCTACAGCAAGAGTGCCCACCGGAGCATCATCTTTTTTGTTACCTTCAGCTGGAACATAACCACGTTTTTTAGCTACTGTCATAGTTGCTTTCAAACTATGTCCTTCAGCGATGGTGAAAAGATAATGATCAGAATTGACAATTTCAACGTCACTGTCTGTTAAGATATCCCCTGCAGTTACTTCTGCCGGACCTTCAACATCGAGTTCAATGATTTTTTCATCATCGACATAAGATTTTACTGCAAGTCCCTTAATATTAAGGATGATTTGCATAACATCTTCGCGTACACCTGGAATAGTGTCAAATTCGTGGAGTACTCCATCAATTTTGATTGATGTTACTGCCGCACCTGGGAGTGAAGACAAGAGTACACGACGAAGAGAATTACCTAGAGTTGTCCCATAACCACGTTCAAGTGGTTCAATAACAAATCTACCGTAATCTTTATTTTCATCAATTTTTGTTATTATTGGTTTTTCAAACTCAATCATTTATTATACTCCCTCGAAACGAATCTTGTGTACTATTAACAATTATGATTACACACGACGACGTTTTGGAGGACGAGCACCATTGTGTGGCACAGGAGTAACGTCACGGATTGAAGTCACTTCAAGACCAGCAGCGGCAAGAGCACGAATAGCAGACTCACGACCTGAACCAGGACCTTTTACAGTAACTTCAACGGTTTTAAGACCATGTTCTTGTGCAGATTTAGCAGCAGCTTCTGCAGCCATTTGTGCAGCGAATGGAGTAGATTTACGAGAACCTTTAAATCCAAGAGCACCAGCTGATGACCATGCAATTGCGTTACCATGCACATCTGTAATCATAACAATAGTGTTATTAAATGTAGCGTGAATATGAGCAACACCAGATTCGATGTTCTTTTTCACACGACGTTTACGTGTTGGTTTAGCCAATTTTTTTACCTCCTATTTTATTTTTTCTTACCTGCAATCGCAACAGCTTTACCTTTACGAGTGCGAGCGTTATTTTTAGTGTTTTGTCCACGGACAGGAAGTCCACGACGGTGACGGATTCCACGATATGAACCGATTTCCATCAAACGTTTGATGTTCAAGTTTACTTCACGACGAAGGTCACCTTCAACTTTAATTGCATCAACTTCACGACGGATAGCATCTTCTTGGTCTGATGTTAAATCTTTAACACGGATGTCTTCTGAAACACCAGCTGCAGCTAAGATTTTCTTAGAAGTCGCAAGTCCGATACCATACACATAAGTAAGTGAAATTACTACACGTTTTTCATTTGGAATATCAACTCCAGCAATACGAGCCATTTTTTCTCCTTTCTATATTATCCTTGACGTTGTTTGTGTTTTGGATTTGATGGACAAATTACCATAACACGACCGTTACGACGAATAACTTTACAGTATTCGCAAATTGGTTTGACTGATGGTCTTACCTTCATTTTTTTATCCCTCCAATTATTTCGATTATTTAAAGCGGTATGTGATACGGCCACGAGTTAAGTCGTAAGGACTCATTTCAACAGTAACACGATCACCTACCAAGATACGGATATAGTTCTTACGGATTTTTCCTGATACAGTTGCCAAGATTTGGTGTCCATTTTCTAACTCAACAGTAAACATAGCATTAGGCATCGTCTCAACAACTTTACCTTCGATTTCAATCACATCTTCTTTTGCCACGCAAAAGCCCCCCTCTAAATTTCGATTTGATGTCCTCTGGATACAGAGGTAACAATTATAAGTCAGACTAACCTATTATAGCATCAAATTAATGCTTACGCAAGTATTAAAATCTCATTATTTTAATTTTGCTACAACATCTGCAATGTCAGCAAAAACAGCATCAATATCTTGGTTACCTTGAATATCGTAAACAAGACCTGATTGACGATAATGTGAAAGAATTGGTGCTCCTTGAGCGATATTAACATCAAGACGGCGTTTTACAGTTTCAGGTTTGTCATCTTCGCGTTGGTAGAAATCATCTTCATTGTAATCACCAACTGGTGGATTGAATACTTTGTGGAATGTTTCTCCTGTTTTGCGGTTAATGATACGACCACTCAAACGTTCAACAAGTGAATCTGGGTTAACATCGATGTTAATCACACCATCTAATGTCAAATTCAAGTTGTTAAGAGTTTCGTCCAAAGCATGTGCTTGTTCGATAGTACGTGGGTAACCATCAAGCAAGAAACCTTTTTCTGCAATATCAGCTTGTGCTAAGCGTTCTTTAACAATACCGTTTGTCACTTCATCAGGAACCAATTCACCTTTATCGATGAATGATTTTGCCAATACACCCATTTCGGTTTTGTTTGCCATTGCTGCACGGAACATATCTCCAGTAGAAATATGTACTAAACCAAATTTTTCAACAATTTTGGCTGCTTGAGTCCCTTTACCAGCACCTGGCAAGCCCATAATCAAAAGATTCATAATCGTCTCCTTATTTTGTTATTAAATAAATCTAACCTGATAGCAGTTAGATTTATTTAATAACAAAATAGAAGGTTGACAAAGTCAACCTATATTCTATTCTGCTATATTCATGAAACCAACATACTTTCTCTTTAAGAGATAACCTTCAAGTTGTTTCATTCCTTCAATTCCTGTTGAGATCAAGATCAACAAACTTGTTCCCCCTAAAGCAATGCTGCTAGACAAATCCATCATTTGTTGAGCAACAATTGGTGTTAGAGAAATGAATGCTAGAAAAACAGATCCAACAGTGGCTAATTTCTTCAATAATGAAGACAAATAATCTTCCGTTTCGCGTCCAGGTCGAACACTAGGAATATAAGACGCTCCCTTTTGCAAGTTCTCGGCTGTTTTTTCGGGATTGACTTGCACAAAAGTATAGAAGAAAGAGAATAGGATAATTAGCACTGCATAAACAACCATTCCTGTTGGGGTTTGGTAGTTTAATAGTTTTTCAAGGTTCGTTAGCCAAGGAATATCTCGACCATTTGAAATCAACGGGATAATCGTACTTGGAATAGTTGTAATCGAGCTCGCAAAGATAACTGGAATAACGCCAGCTGGATTAATTTTTAAAGGAAGGTACGAACTTGTTGGAGCTCCCTTTTCAAGTTTTGTATATTGAATTGGAATTTTATATTCTGCTTGTTGAACAAATGTGGTAAAGAAAACAATAACCAACACTGCTAAGATCAACAAAGCAACAAAGATGTATGAAGACATTAAATCACTTGAACGAACGTTCACGAAGAAGTCTTCATAAATCGTTGAGATTGCACTTGGAATTGATGAGATAATACCCGCGAAGATAATCATTGATACACCATTCCCAAAACCTTTATCCGTGATTTGCTCACCCAACCAAGTAACAATCATGCTACCTGTTGTTAAAAGAGCGCCAATCAAAAGATAGGTTTTGACATTTGGGGTAGAAACCAATGCTATGCTTGATAAGGTATTAAATCCTGCGGTAATCCCAATAGATTGAACAAATGCTAAAGCAAGAGAAATGTAGCGCGTTGCCTGATTTAACTTACGACGCCCTACTTCACCTTGCTTACTCCATTCGACAAACTTAGGTAGAATGTCCATTTGTAGAAGTTGAACAATGATGGATGCTGTGATATAAGGGCTGACCCCCATTGAAAATACAGAGAAGTTACTCATAGCATTCCCTGAAACAAGGTTCAACATGTTCAAAAAGGGAAGTTCTCCTAATTGCCCTAGGCTTTTCGCATTAATTCCAGGAACTGTAATATGTGTTCCAACACGGAAAACGAAAATAATAAAAAGTGTAAAGAAAATCTTATTTCTAACATTTTTTACTTTTAGCGCATCCTTAAGTAGCTTAAAGAACATTCTATGTCCCCCTCAATTAGATGACTTCGACTGAACCACCTTTTTTTGTGATCGCTTTTTCAGCAGATTTAGAGAATTTAGCTGCTTTAACAATCAATTTTTTAGTCAATTCACCGTTACCAAGGACTTTAACACCTGATTTTTCAGCACGAACGATTCCAGCTTCTTTAAGAACAACTGGAGTTACTTCTGTACCATCTTCAAAAACATTAAGTTGATCAAGGTTTACAAGTGCGTATTCTTTTGCGTTAACGTTTGAAAAACCACGTTTTGGCATACGACGGAACAATGGTGTTTGTCCACCTTCAAAACCAAGACGTACTTTTCCACCGCTACGTGCTTTTTGACCTTTTTGACCACGTCCGGCAGTTTTACCATTACCAGATGATGTACCACGACCTACACGATTACGTACTTTACGTGAACCTTCTGCTGGTTTAAGTTCATGAAGTTTCATTATTTAATTTCTCCTTTATTTGTAAAATGCTAGCGCCCCTATAGGGGGAAAGGACTCCCTATAGAAACTCGCCTATACCATTATCTAGTTTAAGCCGCAAGAGTTTCCTCTGCGACTTAAACGAACACTCATATTGATGTTAATTATTTAACATCTTCAACAGTTACTAAATGTGAAACTGCAGTAATCATTCCACGGATAGCTGGAGTGTCTTCTTTGACAACTGAGCTATTCAATTTACCAAGTCCAAGTGCGGCAACTGTTTTACGTTGAGCAGGGATGCGTCCGATTGGAGACTTAGTCAAAGTAATTTTAATTTGAGCCATGATGATCTCCTTTCTTAAGCTAAATCAGAAACTGAAACACCGCGAAGAGCAGCGACATCTTCAGCACGTTTAAGTTGTTTCAAACCTTCAACAGTTGCACGAACGATGTTGATTGGAGTGTTTGAACCAAGTGATTTAGATGTAACATCCGCTACACCAGCCAATTCGATGACGGCACGAACAGCACCACCAGCGGCAACCCCCGCACCTTCAACAGCAGGTTTTAATAATACTTTTGCTCCACCAAATTCTGAACGAACTTCGTGAGGAATAGTTGTACCAACCATTGGTACTTCGATCATGTTCTTTTTAGCGCTTTCGACAGCTTTACGGATAGCTTCTGGTACTTCTTGAGCTTTACCAGTACCAAAACCTACACGACCATTACGGTCACCAACAACTACAAGAGCAGCAAAGCGAAGACGACGTCCACCTTTTACAACTTTTGTAACACGGTTGATGGCAACAACGCGCTCTTCAAGTTCAACTGCATTATCTTTAAATGCCATTATTAAGTGTCCTCCCTATTAGAATTTCAATCCGTTTTCACGAGCTGAGTCAGCCAAAGCTTTAACACGTCCGTGATAGAGATATCCACCGCGGTCAAACACCACTTCAGAAATACCTTTAGCTACTGCGCGTTCAGCAACAAGTCTACCGACAACAATGGCTTGTTCTGTTTTAGTTCCTTTTGAAACTTCTTTATCAAGAGTTGATGCACTTGCGAGCGTTACACCCGCTACGTCATCAATTACTTGAGCGTAGATGCCTGTATTAGAACGGAAAACGTTCAAACGTGGGCGATCAGCAGTTCCAGAGAGTTTACCGCGAACGCGACGATGGCGTTTTTGACGGATTTTATTTTTATCTGGTTTCGAAATCACAATTTTCACCTCTTAATTTTTTAAATGATGTCAAAATGACACGTTATAAATACTAGAATAGGGATTTTGCAAGAAGAACTCTCGCAAAAACTCCCATAATCTATTATTTACCAGTTTTACCTTCTTTACGACGAACGTATTCACCAACGTAACGGATACCTTTACCTTTATAAGGTTCTGGAGCACGAAGGCTACGGATGTAAGCTGCTGTTTGACCAACAACTTCTTTGTTGATACCGTTAACGACGATGTTAGTTGCAGATGGTACTTCAAATGAAATGCCTTCTGGAGCTTCTACTTCGTCTTGGTGAGATTTACCGACAGAAAGTACAAGTTTTGAACCTTGAAGTTGTGCACGGTATCCAACCCCACGCATTTCAAGTTCTTTTTTGAAACCTTCAGAAACACCAACAACCATGTTGTTCAAGTTAGCACGAGTTGTACCATGAATTGTTTTCATTTCTTTTGAGTCATTTGGACGGTGAAGTGAAACTTCATTGCCTTCAACTTTGATTTCAATATTTTTGTTAAACTCACGAGTGAGTTCGCCTTTAGGTCCTTTAACAGTTACTACATTGTTATTGTTAGTAACTTCTACACCAGCAGGCAAGTTGATAACTTTATTACCAATACGTGACATAGTTTTATATTCTCCTGTTAAATTGTCAAGCCGCTTAATGCGACGAGTTTTCACGGGGCGACTACTATATGCTTAGTAGTCCATTTGTTAGTAAGAAATGTGTTGTACTTATCTTACCAAACGTAAGCAATAACTTCTCCACCAACGTTCTTTTGACGTGCTTCTTTGTCAGTCAAAAGACCTTCTGATGTAGAGATAATTGCAATTCCAAGTCCGTTAAGAACTTTAGGAACATCTTCACGTTTTGCGTAAACACGAAGACCTGGTTTAGAAACACGTTTCAAGTTAGTGATAACGCGTTCTCCGTTTTGTCCATACTTAAGGAAAACACGGATGATTCCTTGTTTGTCATCTTCGATGATTTCAACGTTTTTCACGAAACCTTCGCGTTTAAGAATTTCAGCAATTCCTTTTTTAATGTTTGAAGCAGGTACTTCCAACACTTCATGTTTTGCTTGGTTAGCATTACGGATGCGTGTTAGAAAATCTGCAATTGGGTCAGTCATAACCATTTTTATATTCTCCTCTTACTAGTAGTTTGAATTACTCACTTGCTAGTTAATGTCATGGGAAAGCAACAGTCGTTGCCTTCCTATTCTTATCTCATCGACTTACCAAGAAGCTTTGGTAACCCCTGGGATTTGTCCTTTGTAAGCTAACTCACGGAAGCAAACACGGCAAAGTTTGAATTTGCGGTAAACTGAATGTGGACGGCCACAACGTTCGCAACGAGTGTAAGCTTGCGTAGAGAATTTCGCAGGGCGATGATTCTTAGCAATCATAGATTTTTTAGCCAATTAATTTACCTCCAAAATTATTTTGCGAAAGGCATTCCAAGGCCTTTAAGCAATTCACGACCTTCTTCGTCAGTGTTAGCTGTAGTTACGATAACAATATCAAGACCACGTACTTTATCAACATCATCAAAGTTGATTTCTGGGAAGATCAATTGTTCTTTCACACCAAGTGTGTAGTTACCACGTCCGTCAAAAGATTTTGTTGGAACACCGTGGAAGTCACGCACACGTGGAAGTGAAACAGTAACCAATTTATCTAAGAATTCGTACATACGTTCACCACGAAGGGTAACTTTTGCACCGATCGCTACACCTTCACGAAGACGGAAGCCAGCGATTGATTTCTTAGCTTTAGTAATCAATGGTTTTTGACCTGAAATAAGTGCCAATTCAGCAGCAGCTTTTTCAAGGTTTTTAGCGTTATTTACAGCATCACCAACACCCATGTTAAGAACGATTTTCTCAACTTTTGGGACAGCCATAACTGAAGAATAGTTAAATTTTTCAGTCAAAGCAGGAACAACTTCGTTAGTGTATTTTTCTTTTAAGCGATTTGCCATTATATACTTTTCTCCTTTCCTTCGTGATTAATCAAGCACTTCGCCTGATTTTTTGTTGTAACGAACTTTTTTGCCGTCAACAACTTTGTAACCAACACGTCCTGCTACACCATTTTTGTCAAGAACTTGAACATTAGACACATGGATTGGTGCTTCTTTTTCCACGATAGCACCTTGAGGGTTTTCGTTGTTTGGTTTTTGATGTTTTTTAACGATAGCAACACCTTCAACAACAACTTTGTTGACTTTAGGAAGGGCTTTAAGAACTACAGCTTCAACGCCTTTGTCCTTACCAGCAATAACGCGAACTTTATCGCCTTTTTTTACAAACATTTGGTTTTTCTCCTATTATTTCTTACGCCCTAATGGGCACCCTGCAAAAGCAGGGGACTTAGTTTGTGTTATGTATGAATTAAAGTACTTCTGGTGCAAGTGACACGATCTTCATGAAGCCACCTTCACGCAATTCACGTGCAACAGGGCCGAAGATACGAGTTCCACGAGGTGTTTTGTCTTCGCGGATGATTACTGCAGCATTGTCATCAAATTTGATGTATGAACCGTCTGGACGGCGCGCACCTGATTTAGTACGAACAACTACGGCTTTAACAACATCACCTTTTTTAACAGCGCCACCAGGAGTAGCTTGTTTTACAGAAGCAACGATTACGTCACCGATGTTAGCGAATTTACGTCCTGAACCACCAAGAACTTTGATAGTCAAGATCTCACGAGCACCGCTATTATCAGCAACTTTCAAGCGAGTTTCTTGTTGAATCATTTCAAATTTCTCCTTTTAGTTTGATTAGATAATAACAGCTTCTTCCACAACTTCTACAAGACGGAAACGTTTTGTAGCTGAAAGTGGACGAGTTTCCATGATACGAACGATATCGCCTTCTTTAGCAACGTTGTTTTCATCATGTGCTTTGTATTTTTTAGAATAGTTGATACGTTTACCATAGACTGGGTGGTTACGTTTTGTTTCAACTATAACAGTGATTGTTTTATCCATTTTGTCAGATACAACACGTCCAACAAGTGTTTTACGTTGATTACGTTCCATTATTAGAATTTCTCCTTTCCCAATCTATTATTTCTTTTCTGATTGCACAGTTTTAACACGTGCAATTTGTTTTTTAACTTCGTTCAAACGAGCAGTTTGATCAAGTTGACCTGCTGCAGCTTGGAAACGAAGGTCGAAAAGTTCTTTCTTAAGTTCGTTTTCTTTCTTAGCAAGTTCTTCTTGAGAAAGACCACGAAGCTCTTTAACAAAATCTTTAATTTCTTGAAGTTTCATGTTTTCTCCTTATTCTGCTTCACGTTTCACGAATTTCGTTTTAACTGGTAATTTGTGGCTTGCAAGACGAAGCGCTTCGCGTGCAACTTCTTCAGAAACACCTGCGATTTCGAACATCACTTTACCACGTTTAACTGGTGCTACCCAACCTTCTGGAGCCCCTTTACCAGAACCCATACGTACACCGATAGCTTTAGCAGTGTATGATTTGTGTGGGAAGATTTTAATCCAAACTTTACCACCACGCTTCATGTAACGAGTCATTGCAATACGGGCAGCTTCGATTTGGCGGTTTGTAATCCAGTGGCTAGTTGTTGCTTGAAGACCGTATTCACCAAATGCAACTTCTTTACCACCTTTAGCTTCACCGCGCATTTTTCCACGGAATTCACGACGGTGTTTAACACGTTTAGGTACTAACATTTGTTATTTGCCTCCTTTAGTGTTTTTACGAGCTGGAAGAACTTCACCACGGTAGATCCAAACTTTAACACCAAGTTTACCGTAAGTAGTATCAGCTTCTTCCCAAGCATAATCGATATCAGCACGAAGTGTGTGAAGTGGAACTGTTCCTTCTGAGTAACCTTCGCTACGAGCGATATCCGCACCGTTCAAACGACCAGATACTTGAGTTTTGATTCCTTTAGCACCTGCACGCATTGTACGTTGGATAGCTTGTTTTTGAGCACGACGGAAAGCAACACGTTGTTCAAGTTGACGTGCGATGTTTTCACCAACAAGGTGTGCGTCCAAATCAGGTTGTTTGATTTCAACGATGTTGATGTGAACTTGTTTTCCAGTCAATTTGTTAAGTTTAGCGCGAAGCGCATCAACATTAGCTCCACCTTTACCGATAACCATACCTGGTTTTGCAGTGTGAAGTGAAACAATTACTTTATTTACAGCACGTTCAATTTCAATACGAGAAACTGAAGCATCTGCCAATTCTTTTTGGATGAATGAGCGGATTGCAAGATCTTCATGAAGGTAATCCGCGTATTCTTTTTCAGCATACCATTTCGCATCCCAGTCACGGATGATTCCGACACGCATACCAATTGGATGTACTTTTTGACCCACGATTTTACCTCCTTATTTTTCTGACACAACTACTGTAACGTGAGTTGTGCGTTTGTTGATTGGTGAAGCTGAACCTTTAGCACGTGGACGGAAACGTTTCATTGTTGGTCCTTCGTTTGCGAAAGTTTCAGATACTACCAAGTTAGCTTTTTCCAAACCAAAGTTGTTTTCTGCGTTAGCGATAGCAGAGTTAAGAACTTTTTCAACTACACGAGCTGCTTTGTTTGGAGTGAATTTCAAGATTGCGATTGCGTCAGCAACATTCTTACCACGGATAAGATCAAGTACAAGACGTGTTTTACGAGGTGAAACACGGACTGTACGAGCCATTGCTTTAGCTGAAGTAATTTCTGCCATTGTGTCCTCCTCCTAATTAACGACGTGTTTTCTTATCGTCAGCTGCGTGACCTTTGTAAGTACGAGTTGGTGCGAATTCACCAAGTTTGTGACCTACCATGTCTTCTTGGATGTAAACTGGTACGTGTTTACGTCCATCATAAACTGCGATTGTATAACCGATGAAACTTGGGAAGATCGTTGAACGACGTGACCAAGTTTTAATTACTTTTTTCTTTTCGTCATTTGCTTGAGCTTCAACTTTTTTCATCAAATGCTCATCGACGAAAGGTCCTTTTTTAAGACTACGTCCCATTTTGTAGTTTTCTCCTTTAAAATGTAGTACCACAGCGGCCTGTGTGCAAAAATTGCACACTACCGAGCTGGCGGATGATTATTATAAACTAAGCGACTAAACGATTATTTGTCGTTACGACGACGAACGATAAGTTTGTCAGATTTCGCTTTTTTGTTACGAGTTTTAAGACCAAGCGCAGGTTTACCCCAAGGAGTAGATGGCGCTTTACGTCCAACTGGTGCTTTACCTTCACCACCACCGTGTGGGTGATCATTAGGGTTCATTACAGAACCACGAACTGTAGGACGGATACCCATCCAACGGCTACGACCAGCTTTACCAAGGTTTACAAGTGATTGTTGTTCGTTACCAACTGTACCGATTGTTGCACGGCAAGTACCAAGAATCATACGAACTTCGCCTGATTGAAGACGAACAAGAACGTATTTACCTTCTTGACCAAGAACTTGTGCAGATGCACCAGCAGCACGAATCAATTCAGCACCTTTACCTGGTTGAAGTTCGATGTTGTGAATAACTGTACCAACAGGGATGTTAGCAAGTGGAAGAGCATTACCAACTTTGATATCTGCATCCGGACCTGAAACGATACGTTGACCAACTTCAAGACCTTTTGGTGCAAGGATGTAAGCTTTCACACCGTCAGTGTAGTGTACAAGAGCGATGTTAGCTGTACGGTTTGGATCATACTCGATAGTTTTGACAACTGCTTCAACACCGTCTTTGTTACGTTTGAAGTCAATTAAACGGTAGTGACGTTTGTGACCGCCACCTTGGTGACGTACAGTGATGCGACCGTTGTTGTTACGACCAGCTTTGTTTTTAAGTGAAACAAGCAATGATTTCTCAGGAGTGCTTGTAGTGATTTCAGCAAAATCCAAAGAAGTCATATTACGACGACCATTTGTCGTTGGTTTATAAGCTTTAATACCCACGTTATTTCCTCCTTAGATTATTCAGCTTCAGCTGCAAACAACTCGATTGCTTTAGAATCAGCTGTAAGAGTGATGATAGCTTTTTTAGTTTTTGAAGTGAAACCAGTGTAACGACCAACACGTTTTTGTTTTGGTTTTACAGTTACAGTATTCACGTTTGCAACTTTAACTCCGTCAAAAGCAGCTTCAACAGCTTGTTTAATCAAAAGTTTGTGCGCACGAGAGTCAACTTCAAATGTATATTTACCTGCTTCGAGGTCGTACATAGATTTTTCAGTGATTACTGGCTTTTTGATTACGTCGTACAAATTCATTATGCAAGAACCTCCTCGATTTTAGAGATTGCTTCTTTAGTAACAAGAAGTTTGTCGCTGTTTACGATATCAAGAACACTTGCAGTTGTTGCAGTTGCAACTTTAACGTTTGGAAGGTTACGTGCAGAAAGTGCTGCAAATTCATTACCTTCTTCAAGGATTACAAGTACTTTTGAATCAACATTAAGTGCTGAAAGTACATTTGCAAATTCAGCTGTTTTTGGAGCTGCAAATGAAAGGCTTTCTACAGCTACAAATTTGTCTTCAGCTACTTTTGCTGAGTAAACTGATTTCAAAGCAAGGCGACGAACTTTTTGTGGAAGTTTGTAGCCGTATGAACGTGGAGTTGGTCCAAAGACAACACCACCACCACGCCATTGTGGTGAACGAATAGAACCTTGACGAGCACGTCCAGTTCCTTTTTGACGCCATGGTTTACGACCACCACCAGATACTGCTGAACGGTTTTTAACCGCGTGAGTACCTTGACGAAGGCTAGCACGTTGACTGATGATAACGTCAAATACTACTGATTCGTTTGGTTCGATACCGAAAATAGCATCATTCAATTCAACTGAGCTAACTTCTTTCCCAGTTTGGTCAAATAGTTTTACGTTTGCCATTTAACTGTTTTCTCCTTTCTTATTATTTAGCAGCCTTAACTGCTGATTTGATAGTGATAAGAGATTTCTTAGCACCTGGTACGTTACCTTTAATCAAAATAACGTTTTTCTCTGGGATAACTTGTACAATTTCAAGGTTTTGGATTGTTACACGGTTACCACCCATACGTCCTGCCAAGTGTTTGTTTTTGAAAACACGGTTAGGCGCAACAGGTCCCATTGAACCTGGACGACGGTGATAACGAGAACCGTGAGCCATAGGTCCGCGAGATTGACCGTGGCGTTTGATAACACCTTGGAAACCTTTACCTTTTGATGTACCAGTTACATCAACAACATCTCCAGCTGAGAAAGTGTCAACTGTAATTTCTTGACCTACTTCTAAACCTTCAATGTTTTTGAATTCACGAATGAAGCGCTTAGGAGCAGTGTTAGCTTTTGCTACATGGCCTTTGGCAGGTTTGTTACTCAATACTTCACGTTTGTCATCAAAACCAACTTGAACAGCTTCATAACCGTCTGTTTCAACAGTTTTAACTTGAAGAACAACGTTTGGAGTTGCTTCAATGACTGTTACTGGGATGAATTCACCAGATTCAGTGAAGATTTGAGTCATTCCCACTTTTTTCCCTAAGATTCCTTTTGTCATGAGAGAATATTCCTTTACTTTATTATTTTAAAAAGTTTTTAACGAGCGTTTTTTATGCTCAATAACGAAATCCTTATTAAAGTTTGATTTCTACGTTAACGCCACTTGGAAGATCTAATTTCATCAAAGCGTCAACTGTTTTTTGAGTTGGGTTGATGATGTCGATCAAGCGTTTGTGAGTACGCATTTCAAATTGTTCGCGTGAATCTTTGTATTTGTGAGTCGCACGAATAATTGTGTACAAGCTACGTTCTGTTGGAAGTGGAACTGGTCCAGCTACTGTAGCACCTGTACGTGTTGCAGTTTCAACAATTTTTTCTGCCGCTGTATCAAGTGTACGATGTTCGTATGCTTTCAAACGGATACGGATTTTCTTATTTGCCATCTTTTTCTCCTTCTCGTCTATTTAAGATAATAGGCTAGCTCCTCAAGAAAACCAACACCTCTTTGCGTGGCAATGCAACCGAGCGTGTCGCAACCTCTTGTATCATAGCTAAAGTTACTGTTTTACAGCACCAGTATATGATAGCAAATTTGAACAGAGTTCGCAAGTGTTTTGCTCTATTTTTTAAAGAATTCGTTTTCAGTTTATCTATCATAAAAAGCAAGAAGCTACTGCTCTTGCTTTTTCATAGATTATTAGGTTGCTGGAGCTGGCTCCAGTGTTTTTAGGTGCCTATGATATAGGAATTTTAATAAGAACCAACGGAAGATATTGTCCGCCAATGTGGCTAACCAAACCCCTTGTAAACCTAAATTAAAGGTGATACCAAGAACGTATCCCAAAACGATACGGATGAGCCACATCCCAATAGTTGTTGCATAAAATGGTAGGCGAGCATTTCCTAAACCTTGCCAAGTCGCTGTGTAAATCAAAGTACCAGCCGTGGCAGGTCCACCAATAAAGGAATAGAAAAGAACTGTGGCACTAGCTTGAAGGGCAACTGAATCGGTCGTAAAGAGTTGGGACAATTCGGTGTGGAAATACCAAAAAAAAAGACCGATAGCAAACATTGGCAAGACTGATATGACGTAGGACATTCTCACCAGACGACGAATGGCTTGCGGATTTCTCTGACCTAAACAACGCGCCACAAGAATAACCGTCGCCGTTGCCACACCAAAACCTGGCATAAAGTTAAATTGGATTAAGGTTTCACCAATGGCATTACCTGCGACAACCTTAGTTCCGAATTTAACAATAATGGCTATGATAACCACATCTCCTGCTCGCATCATCAGGCGTTCACCTGCAGCTGGAAGAGCAAGTTTGATTAAATCATCACTCAAACGCCACCTCATGTGCTTAACCATGCGTTTTATCGGCAAGTAATAAGCTAAAATACCTACTGAAATAAAACGCGCTAAAACAGTTGAGCAAGCGACCCCAGCCACGCCCCAATGGCAAATAAAAACAGCTACTGCTGAGAACAGAGCGTTTAGAATATTTGCAACCAAACTGACGTACATCGGCAAACGAGGCTTACCTGTTGACCTTAAAATAGCACCAAAAGTTGTAATCAAGCCGAGGCTAATAATCAAACCACCGACCAGTGCTAGATAAAGCCCACCTGTTTGGGTAACCGCCGTCGCTGTCCCTAATAATTGAAGCATCTGCTTGCCAAGTGTCACGGAGATAAGACCAAGAAACAGGCTCAGCACGATGGTAATTAAGAGAGCATCTGATTGATATTGTACGGTTTTTTGAGCATTCTTCTCACCAATACTCTTGGCGACTAGACTAGAAATCGCAGCTCCAAGAGCGATAAAAACGGCTTGATAAATCGTAATAATATTATTCGCAACAGAAACTCCCGAAACAGCTACTAGACCCACTTGAGCCACTAGATAATTATCCACGACTCCCATGAGCATCTGCAAGAGATTTTCCATCATAGACGGAAAAGCTAATCGAATAATTTCTTTTGATTGTTTCATAATGTGACATTATAGCACAAATAAAAGCCGAGGACAAATCTCGGCTCTTAGAAACTATATCCCTAAAATGCTTTCAACAATGGCTTGCATGCCGTCTGTTGAAACAACGGTATCATGACGAACAGGTAATTTATCAAGGCTTTTAACGGCTTTTGGAATAGCCACTCCTGATAATTTTTCCAAGTCATTAACCGCTGCAAAATCATCTGCTGCAGCTTGCTCTCTGACGGCATCAACCACAACTCGTGGGAATTTATAAGGGCTGGCTGTTGAGGCAATGACCGTTGGAGTTGTGTCTTTCGTACGGTAAAGGTATTTGTGATAAACTGCTGAAGCAACCGCTGTATGTGGGTCTTCAATATAATGTGATGTTTCGTACACGCGTTTGATTTCGGCTGATGTTTCTGCCTCAGTTGCGTAATCTGCTGCAAACAAATCTAAAATAGTATGGTCCACCTCAGGAAGGGTGTACTCACCGTCTGCCACTAATTCTTCCATTAAAGTTTTGGTTTTAGCAGCATCATTTCCTAACAAATGGAAAATCAAACGTTCCAAGTTAGATGACACCAAGATATCCATTGATGGGCTGGTTGTCACTTTGAAATCACGTTTTTTGTCGTAAGTTCCAGTTACAAAGAAGTCTGTCAATACCTTGTTTTCATTTGACGCACAAATCAACTTACCAATTGGAACACCGATTTGACTAGCATAATAAGCCGCTAGGATATTCCCGAAATTACCTGTTGGAACGGTAACATTAATCTTATCTCCAACGCGAATGTGACCATTTTTCACCAATTGAGCGTAGGCATAAACATAGTATACAATTTGTGGCACCAAGCGACCGATATTCATTGAGTTGGCTGATGAGAATTGCAGATTTTGATCGGCCAATTTTTGGCGTAGGGCATCGTCGTTGAACATCTGTTTAACAGCCGTTTGAGCATCATCAAAATTACCTGTAATGGCAACGACATGAGTGTTGTCGCCAGTTTGAGTCGTCATTTGCAATTCTTGAATCTTGCTAACCCCATCTTTTGGATAGAAAACAATAATCTCAGTTCCTGGAACGTCCGCAAATCCAGCCATAGCAGCTTTTCCAGTATCCCCTGAAGTCGCTGTCAAAATCACAATTTTACGATCTACCCCTTGTTTTTTTACAGAAGTCGTCAAAAGGTGAGGCAGGATTGACAAAGCCATGTCTTTAAAGGCGATAGTTGCCCCGTGGAAAAGCTCTAGATTGTATTGCCCTTCTAATGATACCAATGGTGCAATAGCTGGTGTGTCAAATTTGGCATCGTAAGCTGAAGCAATGCAGTGGTCCAACTCTTCTTCTGTGAAATCATCCAAGAAAGCTGACAAGACTAATTTGGCAACTTCTTGGTAAGAGGCATCTTTTAACGTATCAAAATCCAAGTTGACAGATGGCATGGTAACAGGGGTAAACAAACCACCGTCACTTGCTAGTCCTTGTAAAATTGCTTGACTAGCAGTTACTTTATTATTTTCATCGCGCGTTGATTGGTAAATTAACGTCATCACAAACTCCTTATCTTAAATAGAGACTATATGTCCATTCTATCATAATTATCAGAAAATTTATACAAATTTTACCATAATTGTAAAAAGGGGACGACTTTTTTGGCTCGCCCCCTCAACATATTTTTACTATTTTACTTACCAGTCCAACGTGAATCTACACCAGCAATTGAAATCCAAACGCTTGCCAAAACGTTATAGAGTAAAGCAGCCACTAACTTCCCTCCTTCCTACTCACGTTTAATCCATTGGTATAATAACGCTAGCCATTCAATCTGTAAAGGGCTTTCATAAACTTTTTTGAGATTTTTTTACGAGTCGGCTTTCCACTAAAAAAAGTCAATGATGCAACTGTTACTCAGTCGGAGCGTTGACTTAAATACTTTATTCTTTGGCAGGGCCTTTAGCAGATTTATCGATAGCTTTTTGAATGGTTTTAACGTAAAGGTCTGCACCTGTTGAATCGCTGTCGCTGTAATGGACGCCGTCTGTTCCCTTCCAGATATCTGGGTGAGTTGAGGCAGCCTTATACCAATCCACAATAGTCACATAAGGATAGGTATCTGGCAAGGTCAATTCGTAATCACGAACTTCTTTGACTTGCGTTTCATTATTAGCATTGTAAGGCGTAACGATAATCAAACGGTAGCCATTTGGCAAAGCGTCAATAAAACGTTGCAAATCTTCGCGATAATTATCTAAGGAATTAACACCGACAGCAAGAACCGTTGTTTTGGACAAGGTACCACTGTCAATAGCATTTTTGTAAATATCAAAAGCTTCGTTGAAATTACGACTAACAGCGGCATCAAGTTGAGCATCAGGCAACAAACTTGAAAAGGCGCTGCTTGAACGAAGGGCAACAGAGTCACCAATAATAGTCACATCACTGAGCGCAGCAGCATCACCAGCGGTCAGGGTATGAGTCCTAGTCACATTACTTTGCTCTTGATTTAAGGAATTGACCAACAAGCTGGATTCAAAATTCCCCATGCTTGGGGCCATCAGAACCGTTACAAGGGTCACAAGGCCAAGTGCTGCCGTTCCTCCATAAATCCATTTCTTATAAGGCGTCAAATCAAACTCTACTCCCAATAAGCTTGGTGATTTTCCAGCAATAAAAGGCTCAAGGAGATAGTAAGACAAGGTTGACAAGACAATGGAGAAGAACACAGTCAACAGAACTGCCAAGAAATGAGGCATCAATTGGGTAAAGATCACATAAAATGGCCAGTGGAAGAGGTAAATCCCGTAACTAATATCTGATAAATAGTTAATCACCACGGGCTCTTTTGCATTTGGCAACTGGTCATTTAAAACACGCGCCCCGTAAATCATAACAACAGCAAACAAACTAGCTAGTAAGAAACCAAACCAATAAGTGATGCGATGGTTGAAATTCAAAGTCAATCCCAAAACCATTAGCAAGGCAAAGCTGGTTGCCATGGTGATGATACTGCGTTTTGTCGTCCACAAACGGACATTTTTCTTAAATCGGACAGTGGTTTCTCTGACCCCAGTCATCGTTGCTACCATTGCTCCTAGGAAGAATGGGAAACTATGCGATAGCGATGAAAAGTAGATGGTTGACACATTGTCCACGAAAAAGACTCGGATAAACATTGATAGGAAGCTTCCCAAAAAGAAAAGTCCCGAAATTCCAAAAATCATGCTACGGAATTGGGCTAAACTGTGTCGGCGACGTCCTAAGAACCAAATCAACCAACCCCAAATCAAGTAGAAATGCATCTCAATCGCCAAACTCCACGTTTGTAGGAAAAGGTGGGGAACAAATTGCGATTCGTAATTACCACCGGTCATGATTTCATAAAAATTGGTGGTAAATCCCAGTGCCGCTGCGATTTGTGTGCCTATATTGGCAACATAATCTCGGCGCACCAAGTAAGTAAATGGGATAACCATCAGAACCATCAATACCAAAGGAGGCACAATCCGATAGAATCGCCTCCTATAAAAACCAAGAATGTCTATCTTTCTGTACTTAGAATACTCATCAATTAACAAAGCAGTGATTAAGTAGCCTGAAAAGGTGAAGAAGACATCAACACCAACAAAGCCTCCTGGAAAGATTGTTTTATAGAAATGATAGAGCAAGACTAACAAAAGCCCTGTTACCCTAACCATTGAAAACCATTTTATTCTCATTTTTGAAAAATCCCCTGTTTAAAGGTTCCTGTATAGACTTTACCATTTTGAGCCTTCAAGGTTCCTTGTCCGTTTGGTTGACCATCTTTAAATTCGCCGCTATAACTCCAACCTGATTTAGCGGTATAGGTACCTTCGCCATCAAAAATGCCATTGACAAAGTGCCCTTTATAAACATCCCCATTTTGATAAGTCAACTGTCCCTGACCATTCATGCGATGATTGACCACATAGCCTGTATAGGTTATTTTGCCATTATCGTAAACCAAGGTTGTCTTGGAACTTTTTGACACCGAAAAAACGGATAGGCCACAAATAACAAGAAATAGGACAACAATTATCTCTATACGGCCTCTACTTATATTTATTTTTTTCATGTTCACACAACTTCTAAAACTTTAAACGATTGTCTAAAAAATTTCTTTTACTATTATAACAAAAAAATAGACGCTTAACGCATGATATCTCTTTTAAATGTTTCGTTTCTGGTTAAGCCAACCGAATTCTAACACTAAAAAAGGAAGAAACTTAACGAAGTAAGCTTCTTCCTAGGAGATTATGAAAAAGAAAAGTTTTAGGATTGTCTACAGTATAGAAAGATTAGCTTAAAATTAACTTAACATTAACTTTAATTTTCCTTAAACGGGTAACCTAGGTGTTCGTAAGCCTTGGCAGTCGCCACGCGCCCTGTCCGCGTTCGCATGATAAAACCTTTTTGAATCAAATAAGGCTCGTACATATCCTCCACCGTATCACGTTCCTCAGCAATATTGACAGACAAGGTGCCCAGTCCCACTGGACCTCCATTATACAGTTCAATCATCGTCCGCAAGATTTTTTGGTCAATGTAATCAAGCCCTTCAGCATCGACATCCAACATTGTCAAAGCCTTGTCGGTGATATCTTTTGTAATCACACCATCTCCCATGATTTGAGCGTAGTCCCTCACACGTTTTAACAGACGGTTAGCAATACGTGGTGTGCCACGGCTGCGTCTGGCTAATTCTTGTGCTGCTTCATAAACAATGCTCATCTCAAAAATATCTGCCGTCCGCTCAATGATTTCCGTCAAATCATCCACATCATAGTATTCCATGTGTCCTGTAATACCAAAGCGCGCTCGCAAAGGGTTTGATAGCATACCTGCTCGGGTGGTTGCACCAATTAAGGTAAACGGTGGCAATTCCAGATGCACACTACGGCTAGTTTCACCAGCACCAATCATGATGTCAATGTAAAAATCTTCCATAGCACTGTAAAGCACTTCTTCGACAGCCATAGGCATTCGATGAATTTCATCAATAAAAAGCACGTCACCTGGTTCTAAATCATTTAAGATGGCCACCAAATCTCCCGCCTTTTCAATAGCTGGCCCTGAGGTTTGTTTCAAATTCACGCCTAATTCGTTGGCGATGACAAAAGCCATGGTAGTCTTACCAAGACCTGGCGGTCCAAACAACAAAACGTGGTCCAAAGACTCATCTCGCAATTTTGCTGCTTCGATAAAAATGCGTAATTGATTTTTGACCTTATCTTGACCAATGTATTCTTGCAAATATTGGGGACGCAAGGTTCGCTCTACGAACTCCTCATCACCCATCACGTCATTATCTAAAATTCTACTCATATCATTATTATACCAAAACTAAAAAGGTCAGGGAATTTTTTGAACAAGAGCTTATAAACCCCACCAACCTGTTAGCAGAAAAAAGAAAACCATTGATTTTATCTCTTTCCATCCTTTCCAAATGATTACATTTAGTTTACTGGATTTTTCAGAAAAACAACAGGACATATATGTCCTGTTCTGCAAAAAAAATCCCTAGAAAAAATCTAGGGATAGTTTTGGGTATCCTTTTGCCATTCCGTGACCAACTGCTCTTCTAGATGGGTATCTCCTATCAAACTGGCAAATAAAATGGCTTTGGTATAAGATTCTTGTGCAGTAGCCAAATCATTTTTGAAATGCAGCTGATATTTCCACTCTACCAAGCTTAAAATGGGGCGTTTTTGAAAATCGTGAATCGCCGTCATGATGTCACTGCTTTTTGACATGATAGCCTCCACAAAAGTGTCCTTTTGAAAACGAAAAGCCAAGTCAACGTTATTTAGCAAAACATTATTCAAAATCAGTGCCGTTTCAGGGTCAGCAATGTCTTGGTCCAACAAGCGTTCCATCAAAGTCTTATACAAATCCAAACTGTAAATGCCTTCTAAAACGGGAGCTGAGGCCAAACAAGCCAAGTACAAATCAATCACAATCAGGTCATTTAAGGAAAAAACCTGCTTTTTTAGAACTTGGTCAAAATACTCGTGCAAAATGCCCTCTCCAAAATTAACATCATCGCTGAAGTGCACATCTATCTTAGACTGCAAGCAATCCATCATCAAGCGTTCTTCTTCTGGAATGACTTCGTAATACTGCTCCGCAATTTCATCAAAATAATGGCTCTTTTTTTGCAGGCGTTCTTGGTCCCCATAAGTCGGTGTTCTCAGCAGCAAATACTTTAATTCCTTGTATCTAGCTGGAAGTTCAAAGGTCTTGCCATCGGTTAGCTCACCAATGCTCACTCCCAAAATCTGCGCGATATAGGTTACCTTGTTTAGTGTTGGAATGGACTGCCCTGTTTCAACCCGATACAACTGCCGAATAGACAATTCCGTTTCATCGCCACAAAAAGCCTCACGTGAAATCCCACGCTCTTCTCTTAACTGGCGCACCTTTTCCCCAAATGCTTTCATAATCAATCTCCTTAAATCCCCTAAAACTAACGATCTCTCCGATAGAAAAAGAAAGACAGGATAATACTCTCCCAACTAGTTATCCTGCCTTCTTAGAAAAATAGTGTTCGATAATGGTTGTATTTAAATCATCAAGTTGATAAATCTTAGTCCCCTAAACCAATACGTTCAAAGATTTCATCAACACGTTTTGTGTAATAAGCTGGGTTAAACAACTCATCGATTTCATCTTGTGTCAAACGTGATGTCACTTCTTCATCAGCTTCAAGAAGTGGTTTGAAATCGACTTGGTTATCCCAAGAATAAGCTGTCTTAGGTTGAACAAGGTCATAAGCTTGCTCACGCGTCATGCCTTTTTCGATCAGTTTAAGCATCACACGTTGGCTGAAGATAAGACCAAATGTAGAACCCATGTTGCGAAGCATATTTTCTGGGAAAACGGTCAAGTTTTTCACGATATTGCCAAAACGGTTTAGCATGTAATCAATCAAAATCGTTGTATCTGGTGTGATGATACGTTCTGCTGATGAGTGTGAGATATCACGTTCATGCCAAAGAGCAACGTTTTCGTAAGCTGTTACCATGTGTCCACGAATCACACGCGCAAGACCAGTCATGTTTTCTGAACCGATTGGGTTGCGTTTGTGTGGCATTGCTGAGCTACCTTTTTGGCCTTTAGCAAAGTATTCTTCAACTTCACGTTGTTCAGATTTTTGCAAACCACGGATTTCAGTTGCCATGCGTTCAATTGATGTTGCGATGCTAGCAAGAACAGCAAAGTATTCAGCGTGAAGGTCACGTGGAAGAACTTGTGTTGAGATCTCTTGAGCACGGATGCCTAATTTATCGCACACATAAGCTTCAACAAATGGTGGGATGTTAGCAAAGTTACCAACGGCACCTGAAATTTTACCAGCTTCGACACCTGCGGCAGCATGTTCGAAACGTTCGATGTTACGTTTCATTTCACTGTACCAAGTTGCTAATTTCAAACCAAAAGTAGTTGGCTCAGCATGGACACCGTGAGTACGTCCCATCATGATAGTAAACTTGTGTTCTTTTGCTTTGTTGGCAATGATTTCAAGGAAATTGTTCAAATCTTTGCGAATAATGTCGTTGGCTTGTTTGTAAAGGTAACCGTAAGCTGTATCAACGACGTCAGTTGATGTCAAACCGTAGTGAACCCATTTGCGTTCTTCGCCAAGTGTTTCAGAAACGGCACGCGTGAAAGCCACCACATCGTGACGTGTTTCTTGTTCAATTTCAAGAATACGGTCAATGTCAAAGTCCGCATTTTCACGGATTTTAGCCACATCTTCTTTAGGAATTTCACCTAATTCTGCCCATGCTTCATCGGCTAAGATTTCCACTTCAAGCCAAGCACGGTATTTATTTTCTTCACTCCAAATTGCCGCCATTTCAGGGCGTGAATAACGATCGATCATGTTTAAGATATTAAGGGCGTTAAGCGAATACGGTTAACACCCTAACTCCTTTCCTTTTTTTAGTTATATCAATAAAACAACTAACACAATTAATTAAAATCTTCCTTACCAATTTCAACAGATGGATAGTGAGGTAAAGTTGTTAAATCTGTATCGAGTGGTAAATCATAAACAGCAAGGTAATCATTGGGGTACTTATTTGTCAGTTCTGCCATTTTTTCAGAAATACGAGACTTATCAGAAGAAGCAAAAACGACTTCAACGATAGCTTTCTTAGTATTATCAATATAAGCATGAACAATGATTTTCAGCATATTTCCTCCGATTAACACTTTAAAAATCCATTCCTTCCCCCATTTCCGCAATGGTATCTGGTTCATCACTAAACAAAGTAATGTGTCCCATTTTACGGTTATGTTTTGCCTCTAGTTTACCATAAAGGTGGAGGTGCGCGCTAGGGTTTTCTTGCATATAAGCCTGCGCTTTTTCCATGTGTTGTCCGAGGACATTTAGCATAACGGCAGGTTGGTGCAGGTGAATATCAGGCAGGGGCAAGCCAAGAATGCCCAAAATATGCGTATCAAATTGTGAGAAATCACAAGCTTCGATAGAATAGTGTCCTGAATTGTGTGGGCGTGGCGCAATTTCATTGACGATAATATCATCAGCTGTCGCAAACATTTCCACACAAAGCGTACCAGATAGGTCTAGCTTTTTCGCAATTTGAACGGCCATGGTTTGTGCTTTTTTGGCTAATTCGTCTGAAATACGGGCTGGGACGATGGTTTTTGAAAGAATGTTATTGCGGTGAATGTTTTCTTGAACTGGGAATACTGTGATATCTTGACCATTTCCTGAAACAATGACTGAAATTTCAAGGTCAAAATCCACAAATTCTTCCAAAACACATTCACAAGAATTTGCCAGTTGGTTGGCTTTTTCTAAGTCAGCAGCAGAGGTAATGACCACTTGACCGTGCCCATCATAGCCGCCTGTTGCCGTTTTTAAAACGTGGGTCTTGCTAAAATCAAGGTTCTCAATATCAAGGCTTGATGTAACCACTTTATAAGGTGCCACTTGTACGCCAGCTTTTTTAGCCAAAAAGTTTTTCTCAAAAATACGGTTTTGCGAAATGCGTAACAAGTCTGTCCCTTGAGGCAATTGATGGTCTTTGACAACGGCATCCAAGCCATCTGCGTCAACATTTTCAAACTCATAGGTCAAGACATCGCAACGTTCTGCTAATTCGCGCAAGGCTTCCACATCATCATAAGCCGCCACAATCATGTCACTCACGCGCGACGCTGGGCAATCTGCTGTTGGGTCCAAAGTAACCACTTTGTGCCCCATATAAATAGCTGAGATAGCCATCATTTGCCCCAATTGACCTCCGCCAATAATCCCAATCATTTTTGCTTTAGTCGAGCTCATCTGTTGATTCCTCTGCTACCTTGCCTTGTTCTAAAGCAAAGTTTTCTAATTTTTCTGCTAATGTCGCATCTTCAATTGCCAAAATACGAAGAGCTGTCAAAGCCGCATTGGTTGCTCCTGCTTCACCAATTGCCATGGTTGCAACAGGCACGCCACCAGGCATTTGAACGATTGAATAAAGAGAGTCAAGTCCGCTAAGAGCTCGTGATTTGACTGGCACACCGATAACAGGAAGTGTCGTCTTAGCGGCAACCATACCAGGTAAATGCGCAGCTCCACCCGCACCAGCAATAATGACCTTGATGCCACGACCTTTGGCTTCTTCAGCGTGTTTGAACATCAAATCTGGCGTACGGTGAGCAGACACGACTTTCTTTTCATATGCCACACCAAATTGGTCAAGTACTTCTGCTGTTTTTTTCATGGTAGCCCAATCTGATTTGCTTCCCATGATTACTGAAATTAATGGTTTCATGATTTTCCTTCCAATTGATTTATATCTTCAACATCAAGAACGCGATAACCTAATGTTTTGAGTTTTTGAGCAAAACGCCCGCTACCAGCTATTTTTCGGCCTGAAAAACTACCGTCGTAAACTTGATTGACCCCACATGAAGGGCTACGTGATTGCAAAATGGCTAAATCAACTTTTTTGCCAGAAATAGCTGCCAAAGAACGCTCGATTCCTTTTTCAAAAAGAGCATCGTAACGTTGACCTGTCGCATCCACAACATGACCCGCGGCTAATTCGACTGGCGGTCTAGGCACAGGCAAGCCAGCGAGCACCTCAGGGCAAACGGCAATTACTTCTTTATCAGCCACATAATCCACAAGAGCTTGATTGTAATTGTGACCACCGTTGTATTTACAACGTTCACCCAAGAGGCAGGCGCTCACTAACACACATCGAGTTTTAGCGTCCAATGGCCTTACTTCCAATGTCATGTCGGTAGAAAAGACCGCTGGTATCTTGTTTTGATAATTGAGCGTAGATGGTGTCTTTTGCTGTTTTCACATCTTCTTTTGTTGTGACTAGCATATAGACACGGCCACCATTTGACAAAAGAGCTCCGTCTTTGGCAAATGCTGCACCTGCATAATAAGTGATAATATCGCCACTTGTTTTTTCAGGTAAGCGAACGCCTTTTTCATAAGCCAATGGGTAACCTTCTGAAGCAACAACCACGCCCAAGGTTACACCCTCATCTGTCCAAGTCAACTCTGCCTTTTTCCCATCTAAAATATCCGTGATATTTTGAGCAAAATCAGAGGTCAAACGTGGCAAGATAACCTGAGTTTCAGGGTCACCAAAACGAGAGTTAAACTCGATGACCTTTGGACCATCTGCTGTCAAAATCAAACCAGCGTAAAGCACACCAAGGTAAGGATGACCTTCTGCAATCATGCCGTTAAGGACTGGTTTAACAATGGTTTCAACAGCCGTATCCACAACACTCTGAGGCAAATGAGGGACTGGTGCATAAGCTCCCATACCGCCTGTGTTTGGACCTTTGTCACCATCAAATGCACGTTTGTGGTCTTGAGCCGTTGGCATAATGTAAAAAGTATCCCCATTCACGAAAGCAAACAATGAAAATTCTTCGCCGTCAAGAAATTCTTCAATAACCACACGCGCACCAGAATCACCAAATTTATTGTCCAACAACATATCTTGAGCTGCTTCGATAGCTTGCTCAACTGTTTCTGCCACCACAACGCCTTTTCCAAGCGCTAAACCATCTGCTTTGACAACGATTGGAGCACCTTGTTCTTCGATGTAGCGTTTTGCTTCTTCAAAATCTGAAAACGTGCGATAAGCTGCTGTTGGAACCTTATATTTAGCCATGATTGATTTGGCAAAATCTTTAGACCACTCAAGCTCCGCTGCTGCTTTACTTGGACCAAAGGCTTTCAGACCAGCTGCATTGAAATCATCCACAATCCCGGCTGCTAAAGCATCATCAGGTCCGATGAAAGTCCAATCAATGCCATTCTCCTTTGCAAATGCAATCAGTTCAGAATGTTCGGAAATACCGATATTTACCAATTCAAGTCCGTCAAGCGTCATGCCATCATTTCCAGGAGCAACAAAAACCTGACTAACTTGAGGAGATTCTAACAATTTCTTAGCAATAGCGTGTTCACGCCCGCCTGATCCAACAACTAAAAGTTTCATAAGTTACTATACCTCAATACAAACCATTAACAGAGCCTAAGCTCCAGAATCAAAACTTTCGTCAAACACTACACGTTTTAACGAATTATACAAAAATATTATACCATATTTGTTCGGAAATTATAACGATTCATGTAACAACTTTATAACATTTTCCTTTTGGCAACCATTCAGACCACAACCAAAAATCCCAATCTGGGGGATTGGGATTTGCTTGGTCATGAAAAAAGTTTTTTTAGGAGTGTCTTTAGTATAGTTGGGGTGACTTAATGAAAACTAAAAAAAGCCTTTCAGAAAACTTAAAAACCTCAACCCTGAGGTTGAGGCTATTATTGTTACTATGTTATTTAAATAAAAGGGAGGTAGTTATATGATCTTAGTGACGGAAGTGACGGACACCTGTAAAGATCATAGTAAGTCCGTATTTATCAGCCATATCAATTGATTCTTGGTCACGAACAGAACCACCAGGTTGGATAATGGCTTTAACACCAGCGGCAGCAATTTCTTCCACGTTGTCTGCAAATGGGAAGAAAGCGTCACTAGCAAGTACCGCACCGTCAAAGCGGTCTTTAGCTTGGTCAAGAGCGATACGAACAGATGCCACACGGTTGGTTTGACCAGGACCAACACCAAGCGTCATGTGGTCATTTGTCACGATAATACCATTTGATTTGACATACTTGATCGCTTTCCAAGCAAATTCAAGGGCTGTTTGTTCTTGTTCGCTTGGTTGACGTTTTGTCACGACTTTCCAGTCAGCTGGATTTTCTTTGATAACGTCTTGGTTTTGCACCAAAAGGCCACCTACAACACCAGTGTATTCTTTTTCCACTTCGCTCGCTTCTTGCGCTTCAAATGGCAATTGAAGAATACGCAAGTTTTTCTTCTTCGTTGTCAAGATTTCAAGCGCTTCTTCTGAATAGCTTGGTGCGATGATAATTTCAAGGAAAATAGCGTGCATTTTCTTAGCTGTTGCTGCGTCCACTTCACGGTTAAGCACGACAATACCACCAAAGATTGACACTGGGTCTGATTCGTAAGCATAATCCCAAGCTGTTTCAATGTCGTCTGCTTGCCCAATACCACATGGGTTCATGTGTTTAAGCGCCACAACAGTTGGACGGTCTTTGAAATCACGGATAATGCGGATAGCCGCATCAGCATCACGGATATTGTTAAATGACAATTCTTTACCGTTCAATTGTTTCGCTGACGCAATTGAATAAGCCGTAGGCAAGGCATTTTGATAGAAATCAGCGTCTTGTTGAGGATTTTCCCCGTAACGCATTGGTTGTTTCAAGTCATAAGTCAAAGTGAGTTTTTCAGGTTTTTCTTCACCCACTTGTTTAGTAAAGTAATCCGCAATCAAAGCATCGTAAGCTGCTGTGTGACGGAAGACTTTAGCTGCCAAACGTTTACGTGTTTCCACACTTGTTTCACCAGTAGCTTTCAATTCATCTAACACAACAGCGTAGTCTGCTGGGTCAACAAGAACGGTCACGCTGGCATGATTTTTCGCTGCTGAACGAAGCATTGACGGACCACCGATGTCAATGTTTTCAACGGCATCTGCGTAAGTCACGTCTGGTTTCAGAATCGTTTCTTTAAATGGGTAAAGGTTTACCACAACAAGGTCAATCAGCTCAATGTGATTTTTCTTAGCTGCTTCAAGGTGGCTGTCAAGGTCACGACGAGCCAAAAGACCACCGTGAATGTTTGGGTGAAGGGTCTTCACACGTCCATCCATCATTTCAGGAAAACCAGTCACATCGTCAATTGCGATTGTGTCAACACCTGCTTTATCAAGTGCTACTTTTGTTCCCCCAGTTGAGATGATATCCCAACCTAATTGTTTCAATTCTTGGGCAAATTCTACAATACCCGCTTTATCAGAAACACTAATCAGTGCACGTTTTGTCATTTTTTCTCCTTTTAAAACGAATTTTCGCTTATCCTTATTTTCTCTCAACACCCAAACTCTCCAAAACTTCTGGATAGAGTTGGTATTCATGGTCATGAATGCGAGCTTCAAAACTGTCAATGGTATCATCAGCTAGACGTGGCACACGGACTTGCTTGATGACTTGTCCTGTGTCAACACCACTATCAACCCAGTGAATGGTCACACCTGACTGGCTGACACCAGCTTCCCAAGCATCCTCAATGCCATGAGCCCCTGGAAATTCAGGCAAATAAGCTGGATGAATGTTGATGATACGTCCCTCGTAAGCTTTTAGCAAAGTTGGGCCAACAATTTTCATGTAGCCTGCCAAGCACACCAAATCAATGTCATATTGCTCCAGCAAGGCAACAATAGCATCTTCGTAAGCAGCTTTATTGTCAAATTCCTTTAATTCAAAAGCATGGGCAGGCACACCAAGCTTTTCAGCACGCTCTAAAACATAAGCATCTCGGTGGTCTGAAAAGACAAAGGCAACGGGAAATTGCTCTGCAATAACTTGAAAATTTGACCCGTTACCACTCGCAAAAACGGCGATCTTTTTCATTATTTAATCACCACACTTGCATCTGCTTTTTTGACAATACGACCAAGTTCATAAACAGGTTCATCGAACAATTCTTTCACGCGCTCAACCTTGTCAGGACTAACTGCCAACATCAAACCAATCCCCATGTTGAAGATTTCAAACATTTCATCGTGTTTGAGCTCTCCGTATTTTTCAAGGGCTTTGAAGATAGGAAGAACAGGCACTTTATCCTCTTCAATTTCAGCAGCCAAGTCATCTGAGAACATACGTGGCACATTTTCGATGAAACCACCACCTGTGATGTGGGCAATACCGTTTACCAATTCTTCTTTGATAAGGGGTAGTACCGCTTTAACATAGATACGAGTTGGTTCAAGAAGCACTTCTTTCAACGGTTTGCCTTCAAGTTCTGGAAGCACTTCATCACCTGTATAATCAGCAAAGACACGACGCACAAGTGAGTAACCGTTTGAGTGGATACCGCTTGAAGCAAGTCCAAGAAGAACATCACCTTCAGATACTTTTGAACCGTCGATAATTTGTGATTTTTCCGCAACACCTACGGCAAAACCAGCCAAGTCATAGTCGTCTTCACCGTACATACCAGGCATTTCAGCGGTTTCACCACCAATAAGCGCTGCACCAGATTGCACACAACCTTCCGCAACACCCGCAACCACTTGTTCCAATTTAGCTGGTTCGTTTTTACCAGTCGCAATGTAATCTAGAAAGTAAAGTGGCTCTGCACCCGCTGCGATGATGTCGTTGACACACATGGCAACACAGTCTTGACCAATCGTATCGTGTTTGTCGTATTTGATGGCAAGCATGAGTTTTGTTCCCACACCGTCCGTTCCTGAAATCAAGACAGGTTCTTTCACACCAGTTTTAGACAGGTCAAACATCCCACCAAAACCACCAAGAGCGCCCATAACGCCCGCACGTTCTGTACGTGCAACGTGTTTTTTGATACGAGCAACAACTTCATAACCCGCTTCAACATCAACACCAGATTGAGCGTAAGCATTTTTTGTCATAAATAAATTCTCCTTTTTGGGAAATAGCTGAGCTATTATAAAACTAATTCTCTAAAAGCCTTATTTTTCCAAATAAAAGCTGGTTTTTTCCTCTAAACTCTTGAGGTAAGGTTCTTCGTAATCGTACAGTGGTGTTGGGTATTTGCCGTCAAAGTAAGCAACACAAAGACCACCATTTGGAGCATCTGTGTCAATACCGATAGACTCAATCAAGCCATCAATCGACAAGTAAGTCAAACTGTCCGCACCAATAATCTCACAAACTTCTTCTTTCGTATGGTTAGCTGAAATCAACTCACGACGATTTTGAATGTCAATACCGTAGAAACATGGGTATTTCAATTCAGGGCTACCAATAGCCACGTGAACTTCTGTGGCACCAGCTTCACGCAAGAGATTCACGATACGACGAGAAGTGGTTCCACGCACGATAGAATCGTCAACCATCACCACGCGCTTGCCTTTAACAACCCCTGAAACCGCCGAAAGTTTCATACGAACCCCTTCTTCACGCAATTCCTGTGTCGGTTGGATAAAGGTACGTTGAGTGTATTGGTTTTTGACCAATCCCATTTCATTTGGAAGGCCTGATTCTTCCGCAAATCCCATAGCTGCTGAAAGCGATGAATTAGGCACCCCAACTACGATATCTGCTTCGTGTTGGAATTCTTGTGCCAAACGTTTCCCCATATTCTTACGAGCAGTGTGGACATTGACACCGTAGATATCACTATCTGGACGTGCAAAATACACGTATTCCATTGAACAAATAGCCAATTGCGTATCTGTTGTGTAAGTGTCGTACTGGATACCGTTGTCATCGATAATCACGATTTCACCTGGCTTCACATCACGAACCCATTTGGCACCGATAACTTCAAAGGCACATGTTTCACTTGAAACTACCCAAGCTCCATTTTTCATTTGACCGATTGACAAAGGACGGAAACCATTTGGGTCAAGCGCTGCAATCAATTTATCTTCTGTCATCAAAAGGTAAGCAAAACCACCTTTTACAGTATTGAGTGCTTCTTTGACTTTTCCGATAAATTCAGGATTGTGACTACGGCGAATCAAGTGCATCAAGATTTCAGTATCTGATGAGGCGTTAAAGATAGCACCTTGGTCCTCCAACTCTTTTTTCAATGACAAAGCATTTGTCAAATTCCCATTGTGGCACAAACCAAATTGCTCGTCAGTGAAGTTGTAAAGAAACGGTTGGATATTATTGATAGAAGCTGAACCTGCTGTCGCGTAACGCACGTGACCAATAGCAGCGGTCCCTGTTAATTTTTCCAAATCAGCAGGATTTTTAAACACTTCTGAAAGAAGACCTGTATCACGGTGTTGAAGCAACTTACCGTTATCATTTGTGACGATACCAGCCCCTTCTTGACCGCGGTGTTGGAGGCTATGAAGGCCAAAGTAAGCAACATGAGCTGCTTGAGGGTGGCCCCAAATGCCAAAAACGCCACATTCTTCATTAAGAGATTTTACTTCATATGTCATTATTTTTTTACCTAGATTCTTGTTAATAAGAAATTTTCTTGATTAGTTGACAAGATAAGGCACCCTTGTACCTTATCTTGTCCTCTTGTTGTTTATTTAGCAAGGTCTAACCTTTTGTAAAATACTCAACGGCGCTACGGAATAAGTGTTGGTCCTTGTTTCCTGGAATATTTTGGAAAAGACCATCTTCGTAACGTTCTGAGTGTCCCATTTTACCAATGATTTGACCATTTTTACTTGTAATACCTTCAATAGCGTTGACAGAACCATTTGGATTGTATTTAGAATCCATGCTTGGTTGACCGTTGAAATCAACGTATTGGCTAAAGATTTGACCGTTATCACGGAGTTCTTCAAATTCAGCAGCATTGACAACGAATTTCCCTTCACCGTGTGATACTGGAATAGCGTGGATATCTCCCACTTCAACACCAGCAAGCCATGGTGAATTTGTGTTGGCGATACGTGTTTCAACCATTTTCGCCATGTGTTGGTTAGCATCGTTGTAGAACAAGGTTGGACTTGTTTCTGTGGCATCTTCAAAGTTACCGTATGGAAGCAATCCTGATTTAACCAAGGCTTGGAATCCATTACAGATACCAATGATAAGCCCACCTTTTTCGATAAAACTGTCAATAGCCGCACGAACTTTTTGGTTCAACAAGATGTTCACGATGAATTTTGCAGAACCGTCTGGCTCGTCCGCTGCTGAGAAACCACCTGCAAAGAAGATGATGTTTGCTTTTGCGATATTGTCAACCATCGTGTCAACAGAAGCTTCAATAGCTGCTTCGTCAAGCGTTACAAACGGAACCAAGTTCACTTTGGCACCTGCTTGTTCAAAGGCCTTAGCCGAATCGTACTCTGAGTTTGTTCCTGGGAAAACAGGGATGTAAACCAATGGTTCAGCCACTTTTTCGCTGGCTTTGATAACGGCATCTGAAGCCACAGCTGGCACATCTTCGATAACTTGGCTTTGCTCAAATTCTGTTGGATAAACCTCTTCAAGCGTACCTTCAAAGGCTGCTAACAAGGTTTCTCCAGAAAGGGCAACGCCGTTGACTGTCAACGTAAAGTCAGCACTTGTCTTACCAATTTTCACAGCGTCAGCAATTTCTTCAGCAGATGTAAAGATAAAGCCACCGAGTTGAGCTGTCAAGCTTGTGTCAAGATCAGCTAATTCAACTGTCGCACCGATGTGATTTCCAAATGTAGCCAAAGCCAAGCTTTCCATCACACCACCGTATTTAACAGCAGATGCTGATGTGATATGGTGTGCTTTTTGAATCGCTTCAAACCTTGTAAAGTTTGACTTAATCAAATCAAAATCAATATCTTGTGAAATAGCTTGACCAGGAAGGTAATAAACGTACTCACCAGCTGCCTTAAATTCTGGCGAAAGCACTTTGCGACTATCTGCCGTTGTCACACCAAAGGCAACCAATGTTGGCGGTACTGTTAATTCTTCAAATGTCCCTGACATTGAGTCCTTACCACCAATTGATGGCAAGCTAAGTTGTAACTGTGCTTCGATAGAACCAAGAAGGGCTGAAACAGGTTGACCAAAGCGGTCAGCTTGTTTGTCCATACGTTGGAAGTATTCTTGGTAAGAGAAACGTGCTTTAGACCAGTTTGCACCTGTCGCCACCAAACGTGCTGTCGCTTCGATAACGGCATAGGCAGCACCGTGATACGGTGACCATTCTGCAATGTAAGGGTTGAAACCTTGTGCCATGACAGAAGCTGTTGTTGTCACACCATTTTGAACAGGTAATTTTTGAACAGAACTTTCTGTTGGTGTGATTTGATAACGACCACCGATTGGGTGGTTAACGGTTGAGCGACCAACTGAGCTATCAAAAATAGTTTGAAGCCCTTTTTGGCTGGCATGGTTAAGGTCTGAAAGAACTGTTACAGTATCAGCTTCCAAGGTTTCAGCTGAAGTTGTGCGTTGTTCTGGCACATCAACTTGGCTATCAACCACGTTAGCATCGACAACCACGCGCACACCGTTTGTATCAAGGAAACGGCGCTCAATATCTACAATCGTTTGCCCATTCCATGTCATAACAAGATTTGGTTTTTCAGTCACAGTTGCCACTACAACCGCATCGATATTTTCCTTATGACAAGCAGCAACAAAAGCATCGATGTCTTTTGGACGCACCACAACGGCCATACGTTCTTGCGATTCTGAAATGGCAATTTCTGTTCCGTTAAGCCCTTGGTATTTCAATGGCACTTTGTTCAAGTCAATTTCAAGACCATCAGCCAATTCACCAATCGCAACACAGACACCACCAGCACCAAAGTCATTTGATTTCTTGATAAGGCGTGTCACATCGCCATTACGGAAAAGACGTTGGATTTTACGTTCTTCAATGGCATTCCCTTTTTGAACTTCAGCACCAGCTGTTTCAACAGATTCAACGGTTTGAACCTTAGAAGAACCTGTCGCACCACCGACACCATCACGCCCTGTTTTACCACCAAGAAGGATAACCACGTCACCTGCTTCTGGTTTTTCACGCACCACATTTTCCTTAGGTGCTGCACCGACAACCGCACCAAGTTCCATGCGTTTGGCTACAAATCCAGGGTGGAAATATTCTTTAACATAAGTCGTTGCAAGGCCAATTTGGTTACCGTATGATGAATAACCATGAGCCGCTGTTTTTGAAATCACTTGTTGGGGCAATTTCCCAACGCGTGTGTCAGCAATTGGCATGGTAATATCACCAGCACCTGAGATACGCATGGCTTGGTAAACATAAGAACGCCCTGACAATGGGTCACGGATAGCCCCACCGATACAGGTCGCAGCGCCACCAAACGGTTCAATTTCAGTTGGGTGGTTATGAGTTTCATTTTTGAACATCAACAACCATGGTTCTTTGACACCATCAACGTCCACTTCAATCTCGACAGAGCAAGCGTTGATTTCGTCAGATACTTCCATGTCGTCCAAACGGCCATTGGCACGCTCATAGCGTCCAAAAATAGTCGCCATGTCCATAAGCGTTTGTGGTTTTTCAGAACGCCCCAATTCATCGCGCATCGCAAGGTATTTATCATAAGTTGCTTGCAATTGCTCTTGGAATTTAGAAGCTGAAAAATCAAGGTGTTTTAGTTCGGTTTCAAAAGTAGTGTGACGGCAGTGGTCTGACCAATAAGTATCCAAAACTTTCAATTCTGTTTCAGTTGGCACACGTCCAATTGATTTGAAGTAATCTTGGATAAAGACAAGGTCATCCACTTCCATTGCCAAGCCTTGCTCTGCCTTATATTTGGCAAAATCAGCTGCTGTATAAGTCTTGAAAAAGTCAAGGTTCGGAATAGTTTTATCAGATTCTGAGAATGCTTGTGGAGCAATTCCTGTCGTGATATCTTTGAAGCGAGAATCTACTGGATTCAACAAATAATGCTTAACAGCTTCCAATTCAGACGCTTCGATATCTTTATTTACCAAGTAAAGTTGAGCGGTATTAACCGTTACATCGTTGCCACTACCCAATAAAAGCAAGGCTTCTTGAGATGACGCCGCACGTTGGTCAAATTGGCCTGGAAGTGATTCAATCGCAAAGAAAGCATAGTCTGACAAGGCCGCAACCACATCACTTTCTGCCAAAATATTATCCGTTACTGGTTCAGAAAAAATATGCTTTTCTGCACGCGCAAAAAGCGCTTCGTCTAGCTGAAAAACATCATACACTTGAATGATGCGTAAATCAGTCAAACTGTTTAACTGAAGATTGTGCTTAAGCTCTTTGATAAGTGCTTGCGCTTTAACGTTAAAATGTGATTTTTTCTCAACAAAAATGCGTTTATCCATTCCCTATCCTTTTAAGAATTTTCTTTCTAGTAGCTTACCAGTACACCGTACCGAGCTTTTTTATCCAAGTCCTTGCAATTTTTCAAGAACCACTTCGTAAACATCTGTTAGGTTACCCAAGTCACGACGGAAAACATCTTTATCCATATGGTGACCTTCCGCATCCCAAAGACGGCAGTTATCAGGTGAAAATTCGTCCGCAAGGATGATATGACCATCCTTATCCTTACCAAATTCCAATTTAAAATCAATCAATTGAAGTCCAATTTGGTTGAACCAATCTTTCAACAATTCGTTGATACGACGTGTTTCAGCCTTGATGTAAGCAATACCCTCATCACTTGCAATACCAAGGAATTTCACGTGTTCATCGTTGATGAATGGGTCGTCCAAGTCATCGTTTTTATAGTAAAATTCAACAATCGGTGTTTCTAGCTGAATGCCTTCTTCCACACCAAATCGTTTTGAAAATGATCCTGCAGTCACATTACGCAAAACAACTTCAAGCGGAATAATATCAACTTTTTTGTTCAATTGTTCGTTTTCTGACAATTGTTTAACAAAGTGGGTTGCAATACCTGCTTCATTTAATTTCGTGAAAATTAAAGACGAAATCTGGTTGTTAAGCACCCCTTTCCCTTTGATGGTTTCCTTACGAGCACCATTAAGCATGGTTGCTTGATCTTTATAAACTGAAATAATCACATCTTCATCATCTGAAGTTGTGTAGATATCTTTGGCTTTTCCCGTATAAATCAGTTTTCTTGACATTTATTTGTTCGCCTTTCACCTTTATTCAACTAGATTTTAACATACGATGTCATTTTTTTCAACATTTAACAGACTTTTTGAGAATTCAAAAACAAAAACGTTCACCTTACGCGAACGTTTCTTTCTAATTTATCCGATTATTTAAATAATCTGACAATTCACCAAGAGAGGCCAAATATTCCACATCTTCATCGGGAATACTGAGTTGAAAAGCTTCTTCCAAATCAATAATAAGTTCCACTAACTCGATAGAATCAAGCCCCAGGTCTTTTTGAATATCCATTGAAGTGGTTAAGGTTAGGTCTGGATTTTTCACTTGTCCTCGAACCACTTCCGCCATTTTATTAAAAATCATTTCTCTTGTCATATGCTTTAATCCTTAACAGTAAAAGCATCGACCAGCTGCTCAACAACTTTTGTTTCTAGCATGGTGCGTACTTGTTTGATGGTGTAGAAAACAGCTTGGGCATCACTTGAACCGTGGCATTTAACCACAGGAGCTTTCAAACCAAAGAGAACCGCACCGCCTGCACGCGTATAATCCATCGTATCTTTCAATTGGTACAAGCTATTTTTCAATAAAAGGGCACCTAATTTTGCTCTGAAACCACCTGATTGAATAGATGATTTCAAGCTACCCATGATGTTAAGAGCTGTTCCTTCCATGGTTTTAAGCACAGCGTTTCCCGTGAAACCATCGGTCACCACAACGTCAGCTACGCCATTCATCAAATCACGCGCTTCCACATTGCCAACAAAATGCAAGCTTTTATCTTCTTCTAACAAGGCATAAGTGTCCTTATGAAGTGGGTCACCCTTAGTCGCTTCCGTACCGTTATTGAGCAAGCCTACACGCGGATTGGCAATGCCACGCACATTTTTAGCATAAAAAGAACCAAGCGTTGCATACTGATGCAAATGTTTTGGCGTATTCTCCGCATTTGCTCCCAAATCCAACATATCATAGCCCTTGCCATCAGTCGTTGGTAGCGTAGACATCAAACCTGGACGATCAACGCCTTTAATGCGACCAATCACAAACAAACCAGCCGCTAAAAGCGCCCCTGTATTTCCCGCAGAAATCACGGCATCTGCTTTCGTGTCTTTAACTGCCTGAGCAGCTAGTACCATGCTCGCTTTTTTCTTACGGCGAATGGCTTTGACAGGCTCATCATCTGAATTAATCTTTTCTTCCGTATGCACGATTGTCACACGTTCAGTTGCTTTCAAATATTGTTTTATCTTGCTTTCATCACCATAAAGTTGCACTTCAATATCTGAAAATTCAGCGAGAGCTTGATTCACTCCTTCGACAATAGCTTCAGGGGCGTTATCACCACCCATAGCATCAATTGCAATTGTTTTCATAGTCATCTCCTCACAAAATATAATCACCCCATTATAACACGATTTAGCATTTTTTTCAGTTTTATAAAAACAACAAGGGATTTTCAGAAAAAAATAAAAAACTGTCGGCAATCCTTGAAAACAAGGTACCACCAACAACTTTTAGGTCATAATATCTCCCCACGTTCCCAAATCATCGATAAATTGCTTACTTTTCAAATGTAAACCCACATAAGTCTGATACAGGTCATCAATGAACAAACGCAATTTTTGCTTCATCTCAGGTTTAATGGAAATGGTTCTTAAATCATCAAAATGAATAGCTTGAAAACGGTCCACCAAATAAAGCATATTGGGGTCGAGGTGGCTACGATGATTATCTTTGTGGTAATGCTCTGGGCAAAGCAAGCCCGAATACCGATGCGAAAAATCAAAAGGCAAACCCACACGATGACAAAAAATACATTCATGAAAATTAAGGCGTACACCAAATCGCTCTAAAATCTGAATTTCAAAGATATTGGTCAAAATAGCGTAATCAAGACCTTCTTCCATTAAAGAAAGAGTCTTTTGTAAAAAGGCAAATAAAGGAGCATCTGCCACATGGTCGCTCAAAGCCGCATCTGCCAAAGCTGTGACATAGGACGCATAAGACAGTTTAAACAAATCTGCGTTGATGGCCTTAAAGGTTTCCACTTCCTTATAATCCTCGATGAAAGACAAGCCCTCATCATTCAATTTTAAAATGAATTTTGCAATGGTCAAAGGCTGGAGAACCGCTGCTAACTTAGACTTGCTAGCATGTCTGACAAAAAACATATACTTGCCATCCGTTTCGGTAAAGAGTTTGACCAGCTTGTCATCCTCACGATAATTGCGGTTGTAGAGAACAAGCCCATAAGTTTCCTTAGTTTGCATGTTCTTCCATAAATTCTTTCAAGCGCTCCATCGCAGTTGTGATGGTTTCCATGCTAGCAGCATAAGACAAACGAAGGTAACCTTCACCGTATTTTCCAAAAGCAACCCCTGGGATAAAGGCAACAGCTTTTTCACGAGCAAAATCCTGACAAAATTTAAACGAATCTTGCTCATAACCCTCTGGAATCTTAGCAAAAATGTAGAATGCCCCATCAGGTTTGATAATCTTAAAGCCAAGTGCAGACATCTTGTCTATAATGTAATCACGACGTTTCACGTACTCAGCTTTCATTGGTAGCGCATCGTCCTTGCCGGCAGAAAGAGCTTCAATAGCTGCAAATTGTGCCATCGTTGTCGCAGCTGTCACCAAATATTGGTGACTCTTAATCAATTGTGCCGTAAAAACAGCAGGTGCAAAAATCAAACCAATTCGCCAACCTGTCATGGCGTGCGATTTTGACAAGCCATTGATTAAAATGGTTTGTTCTGGCAAATATTCTGCAATTGAAACGTGTGGCTCATCCGTGTAGGTCAATTCTGAGTACACCTCATCTGAAATAACAAAAACATCGTATTTTCTAAGAACATCCGCCAAAGCCTTAATTTGCTCACGCGAATACGTCACACCAGTTGGATTGGTTGGATAATTAAGCAAAACAGCCTTGAGCGAATCTCCTTGCTCTAAAATAGCTTGTTCCAATACCTCTGGCGTCAACACAAAGTCATTCCCTGTTGTATCAATCTCCACAATATCAGCCCCAACAAGATTGACAATTGGTTCGTATCCAGGATAAGCTGGTGCTGGCAAAAGAACCGTATCCCCAGGCTCTAAAATAGCAGTCAAAGTCGCAGACAAGGCTTCCGTTGCCCCGATAGTCACCAAGATTTCATTATCTGGATTATAGGTCAAATGGTACTTGTCTTTAACAAAATCAGCCGCAGCTTGACGCAGAGCCATCAAACCAGCCATTCCTGTATAATGGGATTGGTTGGCATCAATAGCCGCCTTAGCAGCCTCTTTAACATGCTCAGGCGTTGTAAAATCTGGTTCCCCCAGAGTCAACTTCATAATCCCTGGCACATCCGAAATGGATTGGTCAAACTGACGAATCAAAGATACTTCGATTTTATCTAAATACTTATTAAAACGATTAGTCAAGCCCATAACAATCTCCCTTTATGTTTAATTATATCTATTATACATAAAATTCTAATAAAAGCCAGAACCTTTCAGACTAGACCAACATAAAAAGAGAGAACCAAAGTGTTCTCTCCACATTTCGACTTATTTTGCCGTGTCCATTCCAAATAAAGGCGATAACGGACGTTTTTCATGAATACGAGTAATAGCTTCACCAATTAGTTCAGCAATTGAAATTTGCTCAATCTTATCAATTAAACGTTCTTCTGGAAGGTAAATCGTGTCTAAAACAACGAGTTTTTCAATCGCTGATTTTTCGATATTTTCAAGTGCAGGACCAGATAAGACAGGGTGAGTACATGACGCATACACAGCAGTCGCACCCGCTTCAGCAAGTGCATCAGCCGCATGACAAATGGTACCCGCAGTATCAATCATGTCATCAATCAAGATACATTTCTTACCTTTAACGTTACCAATGATATTCATCACTTCACTTGTGTTCATTTTAGTGACACTACGACGTTTATCAATAATAGCAATCGGTGTTTGGAGGAATTGTGCCAACTTACGAGCTCGTGTCACACCACCATGGTCAGGACTAACAACAACGACATCTTCACCAACTAAACCATGACGGTCAAAGTAATCCGCAATAAGAGGTGCACCCATCAAGTGATCCACTGGAATATCAAAGAAACCTTGGATCTGAGCAGCGTGCAAATCAACCGTCAACAAACGATCAACTCCTGCTACTTCAAGCATATCTGCAACCAATTTAGACGTAATTGGTTCACGTGATCTTGCTTTGCGGTCTTGACGTGCGTAGCCATAATAAGGCATGACAACACTGATGGTTTCAGCACTAGCTCGTTTCAATGCGTCAACCATAATCAAGATTTCCATCAAATTGTCATTAACAGGTGAACTTGTTGATTGTAAAATAAAGACATGACGCCCACGAATTGACTCTTCGATATTAACTTGAATCTCACCATCAGAGAACTGACGAACTGATGATTTTCCAAGCTCAATTCCCATAGCCGAAGCCACTTTTTCTGCCAATTCCTTGTTTGACGATAATGCAAACAGTTTTAAATCAGAATAAGACATGATTTCCTCCAAAGTTTTTATCCTCTAATATTTTACCGTTTTTCTCTCTATTTTTCAACAAATAAAAGAAAGGATTACCTTGCCTTTAAAAAGGAAGCATCAAAAACATACTAAGATTAGTAGCGAGAAAATCTCCGACGGGAGAAAGTACTCT
>ERZ791917.403-NODE-403-length-45220-cov-39.364508_pt1 | contig 45220 bp, 16 predicted proteins | sample MGYA00510138_ERZ791917 | MGnify/ENA primary metagenome ERZ791917 (study PRJEB30046, sample SAMN00792102) | human gut metagenome | study: EMG produced TPA metagenomics assembly of the A metagenome-wide association study of gut microbiota in type 2...
GTATTATCTTTCGTATAAAGATTGAGTGTATTATTCGTGCTTTTCGCTTTATCCGTCGGTGTATAACCGCCGTAGAGGCTCATCATGACGCCCAGAGTGCCGCCGTAGACGTTGACCGTGTTGCTGTCGGCTGCGCCGTCTTTCGTGTAGCCTGCGGCGATGAGGTTGCCGTCTTCATCTACGGCGTCTGTCGTGCCGATGGTGCCATCATAGATGTCCAATGTGTTGCCAGAAGCATCGCCTGCCGTGGTCTGGCCGGCTACGACGTTTTCCTCTACGGTGCCGCCGTTGATGGTGACCGTATTCTTCGACGACGAGCCGCCCAGCTCATTGTTGCCGCCTATGACCGTGCCGGCTGTAACGCCTTCACCTATGCTGACTGTATTGCTGTTCGTCGTGCCTTCTACATCCGTTCCAGAATCCTGTAACCAGCCACCGTAAATCCGGGAAACGTCGACGGAACCACCATCGATATAGATACTATTGTCATCTGCCCCAGGCAGAATGGTCTTTGACTCATCATCTTTAGCCGTTGCCGTCACCCCGGTTGATACACCGGCCGCTATAGTCGTCCCGTCATCATTCGCAATATTGGAAATGGTCGTATCAGAAATCGTGACGGCATTATCAGAGACTGTCGTATTACTGTAGCCTCCATAGATAGTGGCAGCTCCTGATATATTGGTTTGGGAAAGGGTCATCGTGTTTTGGGTAGCTTCTATTTCTCCTACTGTGCCTACTAATAATCCATCTGAAAAAGTCAAGGACCCTCCTATGATAGAAAACGCATTATCATGGGCGTAGCCGCCCGCATTTCCCAGTATACGATAGGTGTCGGTGATGGTGGCATTGGTTAATACTTCCGTATTGTTGTATACATCCGAATCTCCATAGGCGCCATATAGCATCAGCAAGCCGGACAACTTGCTATCTGTAATGTACAGGTTGTTATTAACGGCTTCTGTATGCCCTTGACTGCCTATTATGTAAAATCCATCTTCATTAGAAAGGAGGCTATCGGAAATAGAAAAGGTATTGCCTGAGACTGATCCTGATTTTGAATTTGAACCTATTAATTGGGAAATTCCAACCAACTCTGTATGATTTGTGACACTAAACGTATTATTATTGGCCTCTGTGTCTCCCTCTGCCCCAACTACGTTCATGGAGGCACCTGAAATATGGCTATTGCTGAAGGAAACCGTTGTCCCCGATGCAGCGCCACTTGAAGTATAACTGCCGTGCATAGAGGATACATTTTTTAAGGTAGCATCCGTAATAGAAAGAGTGTTGTCGCTCGCTCCACTGATACCATTCCCAGCGTAGATAGTAAGGCCCGATGTATCCTGCGTCGGCGTAGTCCCCGTGATGGTAGCATCGTTGATGGAAACGGTATTCCCGGAGGCTGCTGCTGTCTCTGCCGGAGTATACTGACTTACGAAGGTTCTGCCGCCGATAATTTCTCCTATATTATCTATCGTAGTATCGGTACCGGTGATCGTCACCGTATTGCCTGACGCGGAGCCGTTTTCTGCTTCCCCGCCGACAATCCTGCTTTTCAAATCTGCAGCTATTCCTTCCGTTGAGCTACTTGGTATTTGATATAAAGCAGAATCCCCTAAGGTTATGGATGTATCAGCGAGAGTGACCGTATTATTGTTGGCTGCTGTTACACCCAAGCCACCATACATTTCTGTAATGCCATCTTCGATGGTGCTATTGCTGATATACACTTCATTATTCGAGCTATCTGCCGAATCATCATCGAAGAAGCTATCATTTGTATTAACCAAGCCGCCGGCAATTACACCGTTGGGCAAGGTTTCGATAGACCAGCCTACGCCGGGCAACGTTTCTACAGCTACAGGATTGGTGTTACTACCTATGGTGCTGCCATAGACGTATACCTTATTTCCTGTCGTGCTCCCACTATCAGAAAGACCACCTATGAGGGTAGTACCGACAACGGGGCTTGTCGAAAAATCGGCTGACCCGATGGTAACGATATTATCCGTGGCATCTTTATACAAAGAATAGCCGCCTATAGCCGCAGATGTAGTGCCACTCGTCTCATGAACTTCATTTTTCCGGGCATAGCCAAAGGCAACACCGCCATAAACAGCACCAGTGATGTTCATCGTATTAGGTTTCGTTTCATCGATAAATACTAAATTTCCTATGGCATTATAATAATAAGCAGGTGCCTGAAAATCCAAAATACGGATCCCTTTGATTCCGACTATACTATTCCCTCTTCCGCCGTCCGCTGCGGAAATACCGCCAGCGACGATGTAAAGTGTGCCATCTGTTACATGAATCTGATTATCCGTAGCATCGCCAGTTAACACATTGGCGCCTGACGCAATGCCACCCGCCGCAACTACGGACCCGGCACTGCCATCGACATCGGTCAAGGTGACGACGTTATCAGTTACAGAGCCTTGGAGACTGCAACCGCCGTAGATATTCAGGCCTTCGCCGGCCGTAATATCAGATAAGGTCACCTGGTTGGCATCAGCCGTCATACTCTCGGTATAGCCACCGGCAACGAGATTGGTCAGCGTGCTGTTGCGGACGACGACCGTATTATTGGCAGCTGTGCCTTTACTGGTATAGCCGCCAAAAATTGTATCATACGAGCCATTATCACCGGACGTAGCATACGTGCCGGCAGTTTCTTCAGCCGCACTGGTACCGATGTAAACAGCATTGTACGTCACGGGGGCATTGGCAGTCACTTTTATAGAAGATCTGTAATCGTACCGGTTGGGACTGGAGCCGGTCACATAGGCGGCACCGCCATAAATAGACACATTGGTCCCCTCTGCAGGCGCTGCGCCTTTGATGGTCACTGTATTGTGGGAAATAGCAAAGGTTTCTGTCGCTTCCGGGGTAAATTGATTATTCCAGGTACGTAGTTCTTCATCGCTGTAGGTGTGCGTATCTTCATTGCTGTCCACTACGTAAGCGCCAAAAACGTTGACACTGCCCGTACCGTCACCGATAGTGGTATTGGTCAGGTTTACTGTATTATTGCTGACCTGCGTCTGGTCACTATTGCCTGTCTGTTGCAGGACAAGGGCGCCAAAAATATCCGCCCCCGGATCTGCTGAGGCGATCGTACCGCCCGTGATGTTCACAGTATTTCCCGAGGCATCTGCAGCGCTCATTGTAGCGCCATTACCGATGGCCGGATTGTCCGTGTTCGTGGTCGTAATCCCGTAACCACTGGTATCCCCTGTTTCGGTCTTTACATCATCCCCATTTATGGAAACAGTTGCCGCCTGAACAGGCACAGCCTGCAAGGAAAAGCCTAAAATACTGGATAAAATAAGTCCACTTATGATTCTTCTACTCTTTTTACATGTTCGTTTCATTTTTCATTCCTCCCCAGGGTCACCATACAAAAAATGATACAACCGTTTGCTATTCCCCATGTACATGTAGCAAACCATATTACACATTTACATTATACTATAATTTATAGTTATTTGAAACGAAAAACTCTTGTTTGTTTTTACTTATTACAAAAAAGCAATCCCTCCTAGTCTTTTTCCGTAGCAAATTGACCAAAAGAGATTGCTTAGATTGAATAAATAAGCGCCGCAGGCGCCCTGCCTTCTCTGGAGAGAAGGTGGGCCGCGTAGCGAGTCGGATGAGTCGAAACGTCAAGCATCGTGCAGTGGATCACCACAAAGTCCGGCTGAAAGCCGGGATAGAGGCGAAACGTCAAGCAACGTGCCGTGGATCCCTTGTCGACGGCTTGCAGTTCGCTTCTTCCCGGTTTTCTTTTTAGAATTTCCACGTCACCAGCGTATGGAACATGGCCCCTTGCTGTTTCCCTGCATAGCCCATGAGCCCGATGTCGAGGCCCCACGGGCTGTCTTTCGTCAGTTCCCGCTGCCAGCCTAGTTCCATGACGGCGCTGGAGCCCTTGAGGCTCGGTTCCAACGTACGCAGGCCGCGGTACGTAGCACCTTCAGTGCCGCTAAATTCATAATCCCAGGCCAGGCCGGCGTAGATGCTTTGGTTCTTGCTGGTCTGATGGGTCCAGCGCAAGCCTAAGCGCGTACGGTACGAGTTGATGGCGTCAAAGTCGTACGGTGCCTGGCCCAGGCTGCTGTTGAGCGTCACATGGTCCCCTGCCTGGTGAGTCCAGAAGAATTTCCCGTACAGGTCGTATTGGTCTTTCGTGCCGCTTGGAATCAGTTTGCCTGCACCAACGTGCATAGCCACGTAGTTCGAGTCACTGTCGTACGACGCAGCGTAGCCGGCAATGGTGCCGCTGTAATCGGTCTTAGCGTGACCGGCGCGGACGCTACCTTCATAGTAGTAGCCACTGGCATTGTCCCTGCGGGCCAGGAAGCCAGCGCCCATGAAGGTATTCTTACCATCGCCCCGCGTACCGTCGTCGAGGTGGCCTGTGTAGTTGCCATGACCGTATTCAAAGAACGGTACGAGCGTCACCGTACTGCCTGAGTGCTGCAGTCTGCGGGCAAAGCCAAAGTCCAGCCCCATGCCGTGGTTTTCAATGTACGAGCCAGTGAAATCTTTGATCTTTCCTACACTGCCGATGGCAAAGGGCACGTATTCCGTCGTCTGCGCCCGGTCGGCTGTAGCCGCAACGTTGTGATAGGCAGCGCCGGTCAGGAAGTCGCCGGCCTGACGGAGCATCGAGAAGCCAGCCAGGCGGCTTTCGGGCAGAATCTTCGTCTGGCTATTCAGGTGAATATCTGCCCAGTTTGCTTTGCTGCTGCTTGTATTGCCACTATCGGTATGATCGTCAGCAGCATCCGGGTCTGTGCTCTGGTTTGCCTTATCGTTGTCCTCATTTCCTGTATTATCGGAATCGGCTGTATCGTCGCTCGTGTGCGGCAGGATGTTCGTCGTGTCGCTGCCAATCGTGAGGAGAACGGTCTTGCCGTCTTTGGATTTCGACAGCGTAAAGCCTGTCGTGGCAAAGCCTGCGTCCGTAACGGTACCAAAGCTTGATGTGTCCAGGCCTGTAATACCGTTGCTGTCCGTCAGGAGGTTGATGACCGTCTTGCCTGTATACGCCGTCAAATCTTTGACAGCAGCGCTGATGACCGTATCCGTCACGTCGGCTGTACCCGTAACGGTGAGCATGGTGCTGCCCGTGCGGGTCGCGGCCGGGACGTAGAAGTTGATATTCTGGAAATCGCCTAGGTTTTCGACCGTGTTTTTCAGGCTGTACACGTTGAGCGTATTGCCACCTGTAGTCGTAGCACCGACGCCGCCGTAGAGACTGGCACCGCTAAGGCTACCGCCGTAAAGGTTCAGCGTGTTGTCGCTGGTCGAGCCTTTTTCCGAGTAGCCGGCGTAAATAGAGCCACTGACAGTACCGCCATTGAGGTTGACTGTGTTGTGGTCGACAGAGCCATTGGTAGCGCTGTAGCCGCCGTAGATCCCCGTTTCAACAGTACCGCCGTTCATGTTGACTGTGTTATACGTTGTGCCCAGGCCGCGGGCACCGTAGACTGCGCCACTGATGGTACCGCTGTTGACGTTGACCGTATTGGAATAAATGGTACCTGTACTGTCGCCGCCGTAGACGTTGCCGTTCAGTGTCGGGCCGTCCGTTCCCGTAGCGCCGACAGTGACGCTGTTGCCATGGCCGCTCACGCCATAGGCGCCGATAATATCATCGTTGACCGTACCAGAGGCGACGCTGACCGTGTTATTCACGGCCTTGCCGCCGTTCGTATAGGCGCCGTAAACCTTGCCGCTGATGATACCGGAGTAGGCGTCGACGCCGTTCGTATCGACATCGCCCTTTTCCGAATAGGCACCGTAGACGTTGCCCGTAATGGATCTGGCCGTGATCTTCACACTGTTGCCCGTAAGGTTGGTTGATCCGGCACTGTACGCGCCATAGACGGAGTTATCTACGGTCTGGCCATTAACGTCTGTCGTATTGCCATTTTCGCTGCCACTGCCGATGGTCAGGATAATAGACTTACCATCGTCCGACTTCGTAATGGTCATACCGGACGTAGCAAAGCCCGAATCCGTTAGGATGCCTGTGGTGACGCTATCGAGGCCCGTGAGGCCATTGGTGTCGGTGATCAAGGTAATGGTCTTACCGCCGCTATAGGCTGCCAGGCTGTTTACACCGGCGCTGACGACGGCGTTTGTAATATCGGCACTGCCTGTGACGGTGAGCATCGTGTCACCGTTTACGACATCGTTGGGAACGTAGAAATTGAGGACCTGGAAGCCGGAAATGCTGGCCACCGTATTATCTACGCTGTACACGTTGAGGCTGTTATCACTCACGCTGTTGCCGACGCCGCCGTAGAGGTTGGCTGCCGTCAGGTCGCCGCCGTAGAGGTTGATCATGTTGCCCGATACGGAGCCATTTTCATCGTAGCTGCCATAGATATTGCCCTTGACCGTGCCGCCATAAATAGAAACGGAGTTATAGTCGTGGGAGCCGCTGTCGCTGCCGTAGCTGCCGTAGAGGTCGTTGACCGTGCCGCCGTAGAGGCTGACGTAGTTGTGCGTAGCCGTAAAGCCCCGGGCGCCGTAGACATTTCCTGCGACGCTACCGCCGTAGATGTTCACGTAGTTGGTCGTCGTGCTGCCGCTCGTGCCGGCAATATCCGTGCCGGACACATCCTGCGTGATCGTCGGGCCGTCTGTGGAGCCGTCAGCACCGATGGTAACGACGTTATCTGCACCGCCTGTGCTGTGGGCACCGATGACTGAGCCCGTAATGGTGCCGCTGAGGGCTCGGACTTCATTGCTAAAGGCATCGCCACCGGCAATGTAGGAGCCGTACACGTCGCCTGTGAGGTCGCCACTTTTGACGGTCACGATATTAGAGTCCTTGGCTGCCAGGTAAGAGGTCTTAAAATCGCCGTACGTGGCCGTGCTGCCAGCAGAGCTGATTTCCACATTGTCGCCGGCTACGACCGTATTGTCATCAGAGCCGCTGTCAGCCGTCGGCTGCGTGCCAATCGTGAGCAGGACCGAGTTGCCATCACTCGATTGGGTCAGATAGAACCCGGTCTGGGCAAAGCCCGCATCCGTGAGGGTGCCTTCTGCCAGCGTGCCAAAGGAGGTCAAGCTGTCCAGACCTGTAATGCCATTACTGTCCGTCAGGAGGGTAATGACCTGATCCTTAGTAAAGGCAGAAATATCCTGCACTGCCGCGCTAATGGTACTGCCCGTCACATCGGCCGTGCCCGTGACGGTGAGCATGGCAGCCGTATTCGTCGCCGCCTCTGCCGGAACGTAGAAATTGAGGTTTTGGAAGGCGCCCAGATTGGCAACGGTATTGCCCAAGGTATAGACGTTGAGCGTATTGCCCTGAGCCGATGCATTGCCGCTGCCGTAGAGGTTGGCCGCCGAGAGATCAGTGCTGTAGAGGTTAATCGTGTTGTTGCTGGAGCTGCCGCTCGTGCCGGCATAGCCGCCGTAAATATCACCGGAGACTTTGCCGCCCTGGAGGGTAATGGTATTATTTTCCGCCATGCCACCGGTAGGGCTGTAACTGCCGTAGATGCCGTCTGTAATCGTACCGCCATTGACGGTTACCGTATTGTACGTCGTCGTAGCACCGGAAGCGCCGTAGACCGTGCCTGCCACGCTGCCGCTATTCACGGTCACCACGTTCTGGTAGGTCATGCCACCAGGCGTATTACCGCCATAGACAGAGCCGCCGATGGACGGGCCAGAGGTACTGTTCGCGGCCCCCAGGGTAACCGAACTGCCGGAACCGCCAATGCCAGAACCGCCGTAGACGTCTCCTTTTACGGTACCCCGGTCGATTTCTACACTGTTGCTGCCGGCATCGCCTTGTTCCGAATAGGCGCCGTAAACGCTGCCGCCGATAGAAATGGCACCCGTATTCGCTGTATCTGTGCCTATATACACGTGGCTGTAATTTGCCGTACCATTTTGGCTATAACTGCCATAGACGCTTCCCTGCACGGTGCCGGCCTTGACGGTGGCTGTACTTAGCGTAGCCGCTTCCGTATCATACGTGCCGTACAGATTTTCCATGACTGTACCATTATTTAAAGTAACCGTATTGGTGTCCGAGTAAGCGCCGCCGGACGTACCCATACCACCGTAAGCTGAGCCCGTAATAGTCGGCGCCGCCGTATCTGAGCCAATAGTCAGGTTATTCGATTCGACACCGTCACCGGTCGCCGCGTAAACGGGCCCCGTCTGATCCGTCGTAACGGCGACATCTGCCGCCTGCACAGCTTGCATGCCCAGGCCCCCACCCAGCATACTTAAGGTCATAGCTAATGCCAGTTCTTTCTTCCCTATTCTTTTCATTTTTACACATCTCCACTATTTAAATCGCCCGCAAAAGGGTTCGTACCAGTCAGGCAGCCCCCAGCTTCCTGAGCAGGCTGCCTAACGAAATTGCTTCTGTATCGTTTTCCATCGGCTGGGCATAGGCCCTCATCCCTTTCGTCATTTTATTCCCCATGTCCGCATGGAACGGTCATAGATATATAGTTTATATATATAAATAATTTTTATTGATTGTATTGTAGTGCTCTTATGTCCACATGTCAAATATAGCAAAAGAAATATTTTTATCTCAATTTATCATGTTAAAGTGTTCAAAATGCTTTGTTTTACAACAATATCTGTAATTCTATTAAAAATATCAATTTAATTCTTTTTCTTATGTCCCTTTTCTATCCTCGTACTTTTATATAGTATTAGTTTATATATTTATTATATTATACCTTCTTTATCACAGGCATCGAATTGACATTCACGAATTTACGTAAACTTGTCTTTTCGAAAGCTACAAGAGGTAGTAAATACGTATTTTCATTGAAACCCGCTCTATTGTATTGACATATGTCATGTAATATGTATCGCTTATGGTCTGAATAGCGTTTTCTTATTCTGTTTAATTATATATTTTTTCTCGCTCAATTCCTTTTTAGAATATCTTGTAAGTAAAAAAACAGACCCTCTACCATCACGCAAGGTGATGATAAAAGGTCTGATGTATGAAGAATTAGGCTAAAATTTCCAAGTCACCATCGTATGGAACATGGCGCCTTGTTGTTTTCCCGCATAGGCCGTAATGCCTAAGTCAAGGCCCCACGGATTTGCTTTCGTGAGCTGGCGCTGCCAGCCCAGTTCCAGAACGGCACTGGAGCCCTTGAGGCTCGGTTCTGACGTACGCAGTGTGCGGTACGCAGCACCGGCAGTACCACTGAATTCATAATCCCAAGCCAGGCCGGCATAGAAACGCTGGGTCTGACTTAGATTATGCGTCCAGCGCAAGCCCAGACGCGTAGTATACGAATTTACGGCATCGAAATCATACGGCGCGCTGCCGAGGCTGCTCATGAGTTTCACGCGATCACTCGCTTCATGGGTCCAGAAAAATCTGCCATACAAATCGAAGAGATCCTTTTCCCCTTGTTGCAGGACCTTGCCACCACCAACGTGCATGGCCACGTAATTGGCATCGCTGCTATAGGAAGCCCTGTAGCCTTCAATGACGCCCTGGTAGTCGCTCTTGGCGTGACCGGCACGGAGACTGCCTTCATAGTACCAGCCATTTTTATTGTCGCTGCGGGCCAGGAAGCCTGCCCCCATAAAGCTATTCTTACCATCACCACGCGTACCGTCATCGAGGTGGGCCGTGTAATTACCGTGGCCGTATTCGATGAACGGCATGAGAGTCAGCGTGCTATGCAGGCCCTGTAACGTACGGGCAAAGCCAAAGTCCAGGTTCGTGCCATGATTTTCTACGTACGACCCTGTAAAGTTCTTCAGCTTGCCTACGCTGGCCAGGGCAAAGGGTTCGTATTCGCCGATTGGCGACGCCGCAGCATCGAGAAAGCAGCTAACCGGCTTTCCGGCAAAATCTTCGTCTGCGCGCTCAGGTGGATGCCTGTATTCGTATTGGTACCGGAATTATTGTTGTCATTATTTTTCGCTGTAGCCGGACCAACGAGGGCGTAAATATCCGTATCCGTGTGTGTAATGGTCAGGCTGCGTGTCGCAAACCCCGCATCCGTCAGCGTTCCGTATGTAGCCGTAGCCACACCGGTAATGCCATTTTCATCGCTCAGGAGATTAATCTGCGTGTTTTCTGCCAAGGCCGTGGCATCGGCAATACCGGCTTTTACGGTCGCATTGGTAATATCCGCCGTACCCGTAACGGTGAGCAGCGTGTCCCCTGATACGGCAGTAGACGGAATATAGAAATTGAGGTTTTGGAAATTGCTGACGCCGGCGACCGTATTGCCCGTCGTATAGACATTGAGGGTGTTATCGCTGGAACTCAGGCCGGTCGCAGAGGCATCTGTAGCCGCTGTCACAGCCAAGAGGGAAACTTCCGTCGCAGCCGTAGCAGTAGCTGCAGTCACGCCATAGCCACCGTTCAGGCTGGCCGCCGTGAGGTCACCGCCGTAGACGTTGATCGTGTTGCCGCTGGCTGTGCCGTTATTCGTATAGCCGCCATAGACCGTGCCGCTCACGCTGCCGCCCTTCAGGGTGACGACGTTCTGCGTGGCGTTGCCACTATCCGTATAGCCGCCATAGACACTGCCGCTCACAGTCCCTTCATTGATGGTGACCGTGTTTTCGCTGGCCAAGCCTTGCGTCGTATAGCCGCCGTACAAGCTCGTTGCAGTGCTTGTTCCGGTCTGTACGAGAGCCAGGAGGCGCAGGCCGTGCAGGGTTGTCGTACCGCTCGTCGTCGTCCCCAGCGTGCCGCCGTTAATAACCACGTGATTGCCAATGGCCGAGCCGTCATTGGTAGCGCCGCCATAGACACTGCCGCTGACCGTGCCGGCATCAACGGTGACGCTGTTGCCGCCGTCGCTGGAGCCCACGTCGCCGCTGGTACTTTGGCCACCGTAGACACTGCCCGAAACCGCAGCACTCGTCGTGTTGCCTGTAGCATCCGTCGCTGCCTTGAGGGTGACCGTGTTGCCTGTGGCCGTGCCGTTGGCCGTAGCCGCGCCATAGACATTGCCGCTGACTGTGCCGGCAGCGATGGTGACGCTATTACCTGCCGACGTCGAACCGACGTTGCCGCTTTCGGTCTGAGCACCATAGACATTGCCTGTAACGGCACTGGTCGTGACTGTGCCGTCCGTCGTCGTGCCCGTCGTCAGGGCAACCTGGTTGCCTGTGACACTGCCGCTCGTCGTATAACCGCCGCTGACACCGCCTACAGTACCGCCGCTGACGGTGACACTGTTATGGGAAACGGCTTCTACGACGCTCAGGCCATTGGTGCTGTCGTTGTAGCCGCCGTAGACCGTTGCCGTCATGGTGCCACCGCTGACACTGACCGTATTGCCCGTCGTATCGCCCAGGTAATCCGTTTGGAAGGTATCGTACTTCTGCGTTTTGGAGCTGCTCTGGGAGGTGATTTCCACATTGGCTGCCGTACCAATAGTAAGCAGAACCGATTTGCCATCGGCGCCCTTGCTGAGCGTAAAGCCGCTCGTGGCAAAGCCTGCGTCGACGAGGCTGCCGAAGGTGACGCTGTCGAGGCCTGTCAGCGTGTCAGCCGTGAGCAAATTGATGAGCGTTGTGCCCGTGTAGTCATTGATATTGGCCACAGCCGCGCTGATGACGGCATTCGTCACATCCGCCGTGCCGCTCACGGCAAGCATCGTACTGCCGGCGGCGGTGGCTGCCGGAACGTAGAAATTGATATTTTGGAAGCTGCCCAGATTTTGGACAGTATTCCCTGCGGTGTAGACGTTTAAGGTATTGTTGGAAACGGAACTGCCGGAGCCGCCGTAAAGGCTGGCGCCAGACACATCCGTACTGTACAGGTTGATGACATTGCCCTCCACAGAACCGTTTTCGGTGTAGCCGCCATAGATGACTCCGGAGACCGTACCGCCTAGGAGATTCAGCGTATTGTTATTGATGGCGCCGTAGGCATCATCGTCACTATAACCGCCGTAAATCCCCTTGGTCAGGGTGCCGCCGTTTACAGTCACCGTATTGAACGTAGCCGCACTGCCCTTAGCGCCGTAGACCGTTCCGGCAATAGTCCCGCTGTTTACAGTGACTGCATTATCATAGGCAACTCTCCTGACGCTGGCGCCCAGGACCTCACCTGTGATTGCAGGACCGGCTGTGCCGGCCGCGCCAAGGGTAACCCGATTGCCGGAGGCTCTCCTCCCGTAGGCACCTGTAACGGAACCGTCGATGGTCCCGGCCTGAAGGGTGACGGTATTATTGTCCGTAGTTTCGCTGTCACTATAGGCGCCGTACACGTCCCCCAGGTTGTCTCCTTTAACAGTGACTTGGTTTTCCTCTGTATCGTAGAGGTAGCTCTTTTTGAAATCCCCATAAGAGGCAGTAAGGCCATGCGTGGTAATTGTCACGTTATCGCCGGGCAAAGGCCCATTGGGGTCCGTGCCGATGGTGAGGTACACGGCCTTGCCGTCAGCGTCCTTGGAAAGGTAGAACCCGGTTTGGGCAAAGCCCGCGTCCGTCAAGGTGCCCAAGGCTGCGCTCTTCAGGCCTGTAATGCCCTGGGTGTCCGTCAAAAGCGTAATGACGTCGCCATCCGTAAACTGCGACAGATCTTTCACCCCGGCCTGGATGGCAGCGTCCGTTACGTCGGCCGAACCTGTTACGGTAAGCATCGTGTCGCCCTTTACGGCCGTATCTGGCACGTAGAAATTGAGGTACTGGAAGCCGCCCAGATTTTGGACCGTATTGCCTGTGGTATAGACGTTCAGCGTATTAGTATCAACGGAACCGCCATAGCCGCCGTAGAGGCTGGCCTCGGATACGTCCGTGCTGTATAGGTTGATCACGTTGCTGCCGACGGAGCCGTTTTCCGCGTAGCCGCCGTAGATGCTGCCGCTTACGGTACCGGCGTTCAGGTTGATGACGTTTTCATCCACCGAGCCGCCGCTGGTGCTGTAACCGCCGTAGATGCCGCCAGTAATAGAGCCGCCGTTCACATCGATGGTACTCTTCGTTACCGTTGCGGCCTGGCCGCCGTAGACTGCGCCGCCTACAGAGCCGCTATTCGCAGTGACGGTGTTCTCGCTGGTGATACCCGTGCCGTCATAGGCGTAGACATTGCCTGTAATAGTCGGTCCATCCGTACCTGCTGCACCGAGAGTGACCGTATTGTGATCGCCGCCTGTGCCGCCAAAGGCGCCGTAGACAGATGCGTTTACCGTGCCGGCTGTCAGGCTGACTGTGTTATCCGACGTGTCTTCGCCGCTGGCATAGGCGCCGTAGAGATCCGTCGCAAAGGTACTGCCTGTGACCGTAACTGTATTTCCCTTCGTATTAGCAAGGTACTCTGTATCGTAATCCGGATAGGCCGAGGTCAGGCCATTGGTCACGATGGACACATAATCCGTAGGCTTCGTGCCAATGGTGAGGATAATGGACTTTCCGTCCTTGCTCTTTGTCAGGTAATAGCCCGTCTGGGCAAAGCCGCTGTCCGTCAGGGTGCCTACGGCAGATGACTTGAGACCCGTCAGGCCACTAGCATCTGTCAGGAGCGTGATGACCGTGCCGTCCGTATAGCCTGTGAGGTCGGCGATACCCGCCTTGATGGCTGTGTTCGTGATGTCCGCTGTGCCTGTGACGGTGAGCATGGTGGCATCGGCCGTAGTCTTGGCCGCATCAGGGATATAGAAATTGATATTCTGGAAATTGCCGATATTCGCTACGCTGTTGCCTAAGGTATAGACATTCAGTGTATTATTATCAACGGAGTTGCCACCACCGCCGTAGAGGCTGGCGCCAGATACGTTGGTCCTGTACAGGTTGATCGTATTGCCGTCTACGGAATCTCCTGTAGAATAGCCGGCATACACGTCACCGGATACGGTGCCGCCATTCAGGGTAATGGTATTGTTGCCCACAAAACCTGTGGCATAGCCGCCGTAGATTCCCTGGTCGATGGTACCGCCGTTTACGGTAAGGGTATTGTACGTAACCGCATTGCTCCTAGCGCCATAGACCGTGCCGCTGATTTTACCGCTATTGACAGTGACGGTATTCTCGCTGGTAATGCCTGTGCCATCATAGGCGTAGACATTGCCTGTAATGGTCGGGTCCGTCTGTGCCTGTTGCACCGACGGTGACTGTGTTATTTGTACCGCTACTGCCGCCAAAGGCGCCGTAGACAGAGGCTTTTACCGTGCCGGCAGAGACTGCGACCGTATTATCCGATGTCTCGACCCCACTGGCGTAGGCACCATAGAGATTCGTTGCAAAGGTACTGCCCGTAATCGTAACCGTGTTTCCCTTGGTATTAGCAAGGTACTCTGTATCGTAGTCCGGATAGGTCGAGGTCAAGCCATTGGTCACGATGGACACATAATCGGTAGGCTTCGTGCCAATAGTCAGGACGATGGACTTTCCGTCCTTGCTCTTCGTGAGGTAATAGCCTGTCTGGGCAAAGCCGCTGTCCGTCAGGGTGCCTACAGCAGCCGACTTGAGGCCAATGAGACCATTATCGTCCGTCAGGAGCGTGATGACCATGCCGTCTGTGTAACCTGTCAGGTCTGCAATGCCGGCTTTAATGGCCGTGTTCGTGATGTTCGCTGTACCCGTGACGGTAAGCATCGTAGCGTTTTTCGTAGTCTTCGCGTCTTCCGGGATATAGAAATTGATATTCTGGAAATTGCCGATATTGGCCACGCTATTGCCCAGGGTATAGACGTTCAGCGTATTATTGGTAAATTCAGAGGCCGTGCCACCGCCACCGTAGAGGCTGGCGCCGGATACGTTCGTGCTGTACAGGTTGATCGTATTGTCGCTGGCAGAGCCTTCGGTGGAATAGCCGGCATACACGTCACCGGACACGGTGCCGCCCTTCAGGATAATGGTATTGTTGCCCACAAAACCTGTGGCATAGCCGCCGTAGATGCCCTGGCCGATGGTGCCCCCGTTTACGGTAATGGTATTGTACGTTGTCGTATCGGTCTTAGCGCCGTAGATCGTGCCGCCTACAGAGCCGCTGGCTACGCTCACTGTGTTAAAGCTGGACACACCTGTGCCGTCATAGGCGTAGACATTTCCTGTAATGGTCGGTCCATCCGTGCCGCTGGTACCGAGAGTGACCGTATTGTGATCGCCGACTGTGCCGCCAAAGGCGCCGTAGACGGATGCGTTCACCGCGCCCGCTGTCAGGCTGACTGTATCATCCGATGTCTCGACCCCACTGGCATAGGCGCCGTAGAGATTCGTCGCAAAGGTACTGCCTGTGACCGTAACCGTGTTGCCCTTGGTACTAGACAGGTACTCCGTATCATAGTCCGGATAGGCCGAGGTCAGGCCGTTGGTCACGATGGACACATAATCCATTGGTTTGGTACCAATGGTGAGGATAATGGACTTTCCGTCCTTGCTCTTGGTAAGATAATAGCCTGTCTGGGCAAAGCCGCTGTCCGTCAAGGTGCCTACGGCAGCCGACTTGAGGCCTGTCAGGCCACTAGCATCTGTCAGCAGTGTGATCACCGTGCCGTCCGTATAGCCTGTCAGGTCTGCAATGCCGGCTTTAATAGCCGTGTTCGTGATGTCCGCAGTACCTGTGACGGTAAGCATCGTAGCGTTTTCCGTGGTCTTAGCCGCCTCAGGAACGTAGAAATTGATATTCTGGAAATTGCCGATATTTGCTACGGTATTTCCCAGGGTATAGACGTTCAGCGTATTACTGCTAAAGCTGGAGCCCGAACCGCCGCCCCCGTAGAGGCTGGCGCCGGATACGTCCGTGCCATACAGGTTGATGACATTGCTGCCCACAGAGCCGTTTTCTGCGTAGCCGCCGTAGATAGCCCCGGAAACTTTGCCGTTCAAGAGGTTCAGCGTATTGTTCTCGATGACACCGTTGGCGTCGCTAATGCTATACGCACCGTAGATGCCGCTAGTGATGGTACCGCCGTTTACGGTAACTGTATTGTACGTTGCCGTATCGGTCTTAGCGCCGTAGATTGTGCCGCCTACAGAGCCGCTGGCTACGCTTACTGTGTTAAAGCTGGACACACCTGTGCCGTCATAGGCGTAGACATTTCCTGTAATGGTCGGTCCATCCGTGCCGCTGGCACCGAGAGTGACCGTATTGTTATCGCCGCCTGTGCCGCCGGACGCGCCGTAGACTGAGCCCGTCACGCTGCCCGCTGAGATGGTGACCGTGTTATCCCTCGTGTCGCCGCCGCTAGCAGTCTTGGCGCCATAAATATCCGTCGTCAGATTGCCGCCGGTGATGCTCACGGTATTACCGGAATTACCGGCCAGATAGCCCGTCGTGTAATCCCTGTACGACGAAAGGACGCCGTCCGTCGTGACAAAGACGTAATCCGTAGGCTTCGCGCCGATCGTGAGCGTGACAGATTTCCCGTCGGCACTCTTAGTAAGGTAATAGTCCGTCGTGGCAAAGCCGCTGTCTACGAGCGTGCCGATGGAGGCCGTATTGAGACCGGTAATGCCATTGGTATCCGACAGGAGGGTGATGACGTCACCGGTTACAAGCGTTGTCAGGTCCTGTACAGCGGCTGAAAGGGTCGCATGAGAGACGTCGGCCTTTCCTGTCACGGTGAGCATGGTAGCACCGCTCACGGCAGTGTCCGGGACATAGAACGTGAGGTTCTGGAACGCTCCCAGATTGGCCACCGTATTGCCTACGCTGTAGACGTTCAGCGTATTGCCCGTATCAGATTCCTTGCTGCTGCCGTAGAGGCTGGCCTGTGTCAGGTCGCCGCTGTAGAGGTTGATGGCGTTGCCGCTGGCTGAGCCGCTTTCGGAAGTGCCGGCGTAGACGCTCCCCTTGACGGTGCTGCCCTGGAGGTTTACCGTATTGGAACCTACGGAATTGCTTACCCCATAGGCGCCATAGACGTTGCCTGTGACAGTACTGCCTGAGAGGTTTACCGTATTGGAACCTACGGAAGCACTTACCCCGTAAGCGCCATAGACATCGCCTGTGACAGTGCCGCCCGAGAGGGTGACCGTGTTATTATCCACAATGCCGCCATTGCTATTACTGCTATAGGCGCCATAGATACTGCCCACGGAGCCACCGCTCACCGTGACCGTATTGTACGTTGCCGTATCGGTCTTGGCACCGTAGATCGTGCCGCTCACAGAGCCGCTGGCTACGCTCACCGCGTTAAAGCTGGACACACCCGTGCCGTCATAGGCGTAAACATTACCTGTAATGGTTGGGCCGTCCGTGCCGCTGTCGCCCAGAGTGACGGTATTGCTGCCGCCGCCTGTACCGCCGGAGGCGCCGTAGACCGAGGCCTGCACCGTGCCGGCTGAGATGGTAACCTTATTGTCGCCTGTGTCGCCGCTGTCGGCCTTGGCACCATAGATAGCTCCGGCAAAGGTGCCGCCCGTAAGGGTGACGCTGTTTTGCTGCTGGCTGGAGAGATAGTCCGTCTGGTAATCCGGGTAAGACGCCGTATTGCCGTTCGTGACGATAGTGACGTAATCCGTAGGTTTCTCGCCAATAGTGAGAACGATAGATTTGCCATCCCGGGACTTGGTAAGATAGAAGCCTGTCTGGGCAAAGCCCTCGTCCGTGATCGTACCGACATTGGCACTCGTAAGGCCCGTAAGCCCATTGGTATCCGTCAGGAGCGTAATCATCGTGCCGTCCGCATAGCCTGTGAGGTCTTCTATGCCCGCCTTGATAGCTGTATTCGTGATGTCTGCTGTCCCTGTGACGGTGAGCATGGTGGCATCGGCCGTGGTCTTAGCCGCATCAGGGAGATAGAAATTGATATTCTGGAAGCCGCTCAGGTTCACGACGCTGTTATTCAGGGTGTAGACGTTCAGCGTATTCGTGTCCATGCCCGAGCCCGTGCCGGCCGCGCCATAAAGGCTGGCGCCGGATACATCGGTGCCATTCAGGTTGATCGTGTTGCCGCCGATGGAACCGTTTTCGGCATAGCCGCCGTAAATAGCGCCGGAAACCTTGCCGCCCAGGAGGTTCAGCGTGTTGCTATTGATGGCACCGTTGGCATCACTCGTGCTGTAGGCGCCGTAGATGCCGCCTGTGATGGTGCCGCCGTTTACGGTAATCGTATTGTAGGTCGCCGTATTGCTCTTGGCGCCGTAGACCGTGCCCGTGATGGTACCTCTGTTTACCGTAACTTCGTTAAAATACGTTGTCCCTGTACCACTGTCACCCAGGACATCGCCTGTGATGGACGGGCCGTCCGTACCGACTGCGCCGATGCTGACCTTGTTGCTGGTACCGCCGTCGCCGCCATAGCTGCCATAGATGGAGCTGGTATAGGTGCCGCTCTTGACGGTAACCACGTTATCGGCGGCACTGGTCAGGTAGCTGGTCTGATAATCCCCGTAGGACGCAGTGGTGCCATTGGTGGTGATTTCTACGGCATCACCTGCCACCGGTGTCACGTCGCCGGAATCACTAGAACCGCTGTCGTCCGTTTTCGTGCCAATGGTCAGGGTGACCGTATGGTTATCTGCCGTCTTGGAAAGATAAAACCCGGTCTGGGCAAAGCCTGCGTCTGTCAGGGTGCCAAAGGTGACGCCATCGAGGCCCGTAATGCCGTTACTGTCCGTCAGGAGGGTAATGACCTGATTCGTCGCAAAGTCGTTGATATTTTCTACACCGGCACTGATCGTGCTGCCCGTCACATCGGCCGTCCCTGTGACGGTCAGCATGGTAGCATTGGCCGTCGTAGCAGCTGCGGCAGGAACATAGAAATTGAGATTCTGGAAGGCGCCCAGATTTTGGAGCGTATTTCCCAAGGTATAGACGTTTAAAGTGTTGTCTCCGCTGCCGGTGGCGCCGACACCGCCATAGAGGCTGGCGCCAGTGAGGGTGCCGCCGTAGAGGTTGATCGTATTGTCGTTGGCAGAGCCTTCGGTGGAATAACCGGCATACACGTTACCGGACACGGTGCCGCCCTTCAGGGTAATGGTATTATTGCCCACCAGACCTGTGGCATAGCCGCCGTAGATGCCCTGATCAATGGTGCCGCCGTTTACGGTCAGCGTATTCTGCGTAGCCAGGCTTCCCCAGCTGCCATAGACGGTACCTTTCACCTCGCCGCTGTTGATCGTAAGACCATTGGCATAGGCCTGCCCGGACGTGCCATAGGACCCATAAAGAGAACCGTCAATAGACGGACCAGTCGTACTGTCCGCAGCACCCAGGGTAAGCGTGTTGGACCGACCTTCCGTGCCATAACTGCCGTAGACACTGCCGCCGAGGCTGCCGCCTGTAATGGTGACGGTATTCGTATCGGAACCGCCACCCGTGACATAGGCGCCATATACATCGCCCGTAATGGTCGTAGTCACACCACTCCCCTGGCCGATGGTGACCTGCGCCGCACCACCGCCCGTAGCAGAAGCATTGCCATAGACACTGCCGCCGATAGAAATGGTGCCCAGCGTATCGCCGTCATTGACCGGGACGCCGATTTGGACCGTATTATGATCTGCGCCAGCTTCAGCCGACGCACCGCCGTAGACATTAGTCCCGACGCTGCCGGCATACACCGTCGTCGTATTATACGTAGCAGCATCCGTATCATAGGCGCCATACAGACTGCCCGTGACCGTGCCGTTTTGCAGCGCTGCCGTATTAAAATAAGACGCACTGCCGCCAGCAGTGCCGAGACCTCCATATGCATTTCCCGTTATGGTCGGCGACGCCTGAGCGTCCCCTATGGTTAAGGCCGCGTAAGAGGTCCCATCCTTCGTCGCAGTATAGACCGGTCCCGTCCGATCTGCTGTTATTGTACTCGAATCAGCTTGTACGCTCTGTGCACCCAGGCCTGCGCCCATGATACTCAGCGTCAATACGAGAGTCAACTCTCTTCTTCCCCAATTCTTTCTCATGTATTTAATACCTCATTTCATGTACGCCTTCCCACGACGTACATTGCAAAATATTCCCGTATGTTTTGCAACATTTAAAAGATAGTATTTCCTAAAAATTGGCAAGACATGTCTATTTCAAACAAACAATAAGACTGCCTTTTATTAGCATTATTATTTTTGTATTTTCCTGTAATTTTATCCTGATCTCTCCTTATATTTTAGCGTACTAAATTATGTTACTACACAATCTTACGATTATTCTATCATATGGGTTAATACTTTTGTAGTGGGAAAATAGGGCATTCTTAATTTTCAAGACTTTCTTTATCCTCTTTTTTTCCGCAGTATTCCTATGCTCAATCAGTATAGTATATTATAGCTATATTGATTCGTTTTTATTCATTAGCTATATGAAAATAAAGAAAGATTATTTCCTAACGTGTCCTCTACATCGTCACAAGAAAATATGATTCTTCCCCCGGACTTATGGCTGCGAGTCACCAACCTCTGCTGCAACAGAAAAGCCTCTGCACGACACAATGGGTGTCTGGCAGAGGCTTTTCTGTTTCTTGAGGTTTGAGGTTGGGATGAGGTACGTAGCAAAAGATTGCTAGTTCAAAGATATTGAAAATCCCACGTCACTTTCATGTGGAATGTGACGCCATATATAGGCTGTCATCTATCGAACAGGAATTCTCTTCCCGTCGCCGGCAGCAGTGGCGATTGCTTTTACAATAAGCATATTTTTTGCATAATAACAATTTTAATTATTTTATTTTATTGATAAATCGCATTGCTATTTTTAAGTTCTTTTTACGTATAACTCATAGCAATATTACATATTTTCAATATCATATTACCACATCCATGTAAATTTTTAAAGAGTTTTCCCTTGTTATCTTATAACGTTTTGGTTAATTCTTAAAATTTTTATGCACGTTTTCTGTTTATAGCTTTCAGTAATTGCCATTTTGCTATATATCAATTATATTTTTCTAAAGAAAAATTCTTATCTAATCATACGTAGTAAAAATTCTGCACTATTTTACTACAAAAATAACTTTTAGTTCCATAAATCATACTTTTAGCAAGCATTTTGTAATATTTTCGCACAAAAGGACATATGTATGTCCGCCATACTATTATATATCTACGTAACGGGTGCGTAAAAGGACATGAAAAGCGGCTCTCGCAGGCTACATAAAACGGTTTCCCACGCCCTTTTGTTCAAATTTGTTACACTTATAAAAAACCATTTTAAAAAAATTTTTGTCAACTCTATGTTACCTGCCTGCGTACCTGCATAAGGCAAAAGAGCTGCGAAAAAAGTACGCAAAAAAGCTCTGCCCGCAGGATAGTTCCTGTCTGGCAGAGCCTGTTTTTTCAAGGTACGCCTTAGCGGCCGTACTCTTTATCGTGGCTTACTTCGAAAGGGCGATGACTGCCGCCACGGCTGCCACGCCAATGGCGATATCGGCTTTCTTGTCGCTGGCCGTGTATTTTTTTTTTTGGCGGTTCCGGTCTGCGGTCATTGCGCCAGTTGCGATCACCACGGTTGTCCCGCTGTTCCCAACGCTGGTCATTGTGCCAGCCGCCCGGGCCGGCAGCCTGCGCCGTCAGTGCCGCACCGCTAAAGCTTACGAGCGTCACGACAAGGACCATTACCATTTTTAACATCTTATTTAGTTTCATCATAGTGGGTCAACTCCTCTTCCCTTTTGATACTACACAGTATAGCGAACGAATGTGACAATTCTATGACAAAGATATACCAAATGAGCGACAATTCGTTGTAGAAAACTGTGACATTTCTTCCAGTACCACTTTTCCAATACATGAGTATTAGTAATAGAATTATGTTCTAAAAGTGTAGCGAATTACATTCTAATACCTGACAAAAAAAGTGATATTTGCTATAATTTCCTATGGGTATATTGAACAATCTGCTGTATAATAGGGAAAGACCTATTATCGTACAGTAGACAAATTAGGAGGTATGTATTATGTCAGGAATCACACCGGAAACAAAAGAAGAAATCCGCTCTCGTTTCCCAAAATTTGCAGAAGCAACGCACGCTTTTTTCGCTAAAGAACTGCCCCCGGCGAAATACAAGGGGACGTCGGGCAAGTTCGGCTGTTACGGTGAAAAAGGCGGCGAAGCATGCATGCTGCGTCTCCGTTTTCCCGGCGGCGCTATTACCCAGGCCAACATGAAATTTCTCATCCACGCCTTGGACACGTACCAGCCGTCACTGGTCCATTTCACGACCGGCGAAGCACTGCAGGTACATCATTTAAAAGAAAAAGAACTCCTCGATCTTTATCAGGACTGTCTCGATCACGACGTATACTGCTACGGTGCCGGCAGCGACAACCCGCGTAACCTTACGGCCAGCCCGCTCCACGGCGTCGATCCTCAGGAATACTTCGACCTTACACCCTACATCAAAGGCACGGCCGATTTCGTCATGAACATCATTCCCAGCCTGAACCTGCCGCGTAAATACAAGATCAGCTTCTCCAACGGCACCGACAACGAAGGGCACGCTACCTTCAAGGATCTGGGCTTCGTCGCCCGTCCGGACGGCAAAGTCGACGTCTACGCCGGCGGCGGCTTCGGCGTCAACGGTTCCCGTATCGGCATCTGCGTCGACGAAGGAATCGACCCGGCCGATACTCCCTATTACGTCTTAGGCTATGCCCATGTCTACATGGACCATGGCGATTACAAAAACCGCGGCACCGCCCGTTCCCGTTTCATCCTTACTAAGTTCGGTGACGACGAATTCCGCCGCATCGTCCGCGAAGCCGTTGCCAAAGCCCGCACCGAAGGAAACTTCCGCCTGCAGGTCACAGCCGAACCGGCTTTGACCAAGAGCGGCAAAGACGACACGGTCCTTTCGAACCCGCGCATTCACGCCCAGAAACAGGACGGCCTCTACTATGTAGCCTACCATCCCACCGGTGGCACGCCGGATATCAGCGTCTTCCACCAGCTCCTCACAGCCGCTTCTGACCTGGACGGTGTAGAAATCCGCCTCAATGCCGATGAAACGGCATATATCATCAACCTGACAGCTGCTGAAGCCCGCCAGATCGCAGCCATTACAGAAAGCGATGCTGCCGTTACAGCCTTTGAAAACTCTGTCTCCTGCATCGGCGCCACGGTCTGCCAGCAAGGCCTGCGCGATTCTCATGGTATGCTCGTCCGCGTCCTCCAGACACTGAAAGAAAAAGGCCTCGATACATCCCTCTTGCCGCAATGCCGCTTCTCCGGCTGCGCCTCGACGTGCACGACACAGCAGCTCGGGGCCTTGGGCCTGCGCGGCTCGTCCAAGCGCGTCGACGACAAACCAGTCCCGGCCTTCCTCATCTACGCCGGCGGTAACTACGCAGTCGGTAAAGAACACATGAGCGATCCTGTCGGCACCATCGTCGAAGACAAGGTACCGGATTTCTTCGTCGAACTGACACAAATCCTCAACGCCGCCCAGTCGCCGTTCCTTGCCTGGTATCCTGCCCATGTCGCTGATTTCACAGCCCTCGTACAGAAGTACGAATAGACATAGCCAAAAATATACGTTATCCATACAGCAGTCCGTTTTCGGGCTGCTGTATTTTATTTGTTATTTAAATTATTTGATAACAAATTAGCAAAAATTGGTCATTTTTCCTAATCTTAATATATCAATTTATCATATCATATGACAGCCAAAATATAAGAAAAACGCCATACCTAAGCCATTCTTATGGGTTTATTTTTCTGTTTTGTATAGCTATATGTTCTTCTATGAATTTATTAAAAAATTACAATTATCCGTTGATATTTACTATTTAATGTGTTAGAATATAACTGTACTTAGAGATAAGCAAACAAGTAGTTTCGCCGAGGAGGTAATGTATATGAATCAGAATTTAGCAAAAGCATTAAACGACCAAGTAATTTTTGAATTCAACTCTGCCTATCTGTATTTGGCACTCTCCCTTTCCATGGCTGACGCACGCTTCAAAGGATTTTCCGGCTGGCTGCGCACACACTATCAGGAAGAAATGAATCACGCCTTTAAGATTGTAGACTACCTCGGCAGACGCAATGAAAGCGTTACTCTTGGCGACATCAAATCTTCTGCAACCAAAGTAGACAATCCGCTGAAAGCAGCTGAAATCGTCCTTTCCCACGAACAGCTCATTTCCGGTAAGATCAACGAACTCTACGCACTGGCAACAGCAGAAAAAGACTATGCAACAGTAAACTTCCTCGATTGGTTCGTCAACGAACAGGTCGAAGAAGAAGCCATCGCCCGCGATCTGGTCGATGAATTCACCTTTGCCGGTGACAGCCGTGCAAGCCAGTTGTTTGTCGATTCCAAACTGAACGCACAGTAAGACCCCACTTTAGTAGCAAGGTTCCCTCCTTCCCAAAGGGTACCCCTCCATACAAAAAAAGAGCAGCTAATAGAACTGATCATTCTGTTGCTGCTCTTTTTTTGTGCTTTTTTAGGGCTCCTTACACGGTCAGAGCCGCTTCTACACACTACATTGCCTGCCAATATCCATAAGTGAGAAAAAAAATTTTACTTATTTGAACGTTTCTGCCCCATTTTTGAACGTTTCTGCCCCATTTTGGCAAAACCATCATAGTACAGCCTGTTTTGCCGCTATCAATCATAATTTTCTATTATCGAATATTTCGTATTAATAAGTATTTAACATTGACAGTAAAATGACCCCTTTTTATTATAAGTTTAAGGTACACTCTTTCATATTTTATAATTTTAACTTCTAACTTAAAGAGTGTCTTACTACCTTGCGCCTTTTTGTCTTCACACCTGGAAGAAATACGTTCTTCCTCTTCTTGCATCTTCCCCCAGATGCAAAGACTAGCAAGCCGACTCACTTGCGAAAAAAAGGGGCAATCAGTATGACAAACAGCAAAAAAAGTATCTCCTTCTTTGTCTTTCGGCATCCTTGGCACTGCCCATTTCTGCAGCGCTGGCGGAAGCTCCACTTGCCAATGGCGGCATTGTGCCGGGCACGGCTGTAACGGCCGGCTCCATTGCCATTGGTGATGGCAGTACAGCTGGCCGTGATGACATGAGCAATCCTCAGGACCCGAATAACCGTACGACTGTAGGCAAGCGGGATAACATCGCCATCGGTGTCGGAGCGACAGCCGACGGCGGCCGCGTCATTTCCATTGGTGAAGACGCTGGCAAGGGCACGCCAGATAACTGGAATATCCAGAACGTCAACATCGGTACCCAGGCCAGTGCCAACTCCAAAAAGGATTACAGCGTTGCTATTGGTTTCCAGGCAGGCTACATCGAAAGTGACACAGCCAAACAAAACCAGGCCGCTGTAGCTGATGGCAACCGTAGTCCCAGTGTTCTTATCGGTAAAGATGCCGGCCATAACGCCGCTTCCTATGGCAACATCGCCTTGGGCAGTGGTGCCGGTGAAAACATTACGGACACAAATGCCGGCCACAACATTCTCTTAGGGGACTATGCCGGACAAGGTTTATCCAGTAACGACGGCAAGAATCAGACATTCCCAGGTTTTGGCTCTGGTGCGAACATCGCCATCGGTGCCCGAGCAGCTCAAGGGCTGTCTGGTGATGACAACATTGCCATCGGTGGCATTGCCGGCAGCATGACCGTAGGTGATGGTAACATCCTCATGGGCCATTTGTCCGGGTATAACTCTACGTTGGACCGTACGATTATTCTCGGTAATCAGGCAGGCGGCGAAAATACCAATAACGACCGCGGCGTCATGATCGGTAACTTTGCCAACGGTGCGGCTCAAGGTGTCACCACTGCCTATGGCACCACGACGAATACGCGCAACGTCATTTCCATTGGCTCTTCCCCTGTTGCCCTGGGTAAAGAGTCGACAGCTATCGGTTTCAACGCCCGGGCTGTCGCCGATAACACGAACGCCATGGGCCGCATGACCAAAGCGACAGCACTGAATGCTACTGCCATCGGCACGAATGCCGCAGCCAGCGACGAAGATACCATTGCTATTGGCACAGATTCTATTGCCAGCCACGAACATGCCATTTCTATTGGTAAAGCAGCCGCTGCCCAAAACAGTGACTCCTTGGCAGCCGGCACGAGTGCTACGGCCAATGGCTCCAGCTCCGTCGCCATCGGTAATGGGACACTGACAAGCGCCCGTAATACCGTAGCCATTGGCAACGGCAGCCAGGCCATCGGCAAGAGCGGTGTAGCCATCGGCGACGGCGCTACAGCCGGTTCCGAATCCAGCAATTATCTCTATGGCAACATCGCCATCGGTACAGGTTCCTCTTCTGCCGGCGGTATTGCTATCGGTGATAACACCAAGGCTGCAGATTACAGCTTGGCAGCCGGTCTCTATTCCGAAGCTGGCAACCGGGCCGCTGCTGTAGGCTATTCGAATCATGCTACGGGAGGTTTTTCATCTTCCCTGGGCGTAGGCAACCAGACGACTGCAATCTCCTCTACGGCTGTAGGGAATGCTAACGTGGTAAGCGGAGCAAGTTCTGCTGCCGTAGGCGTAAGCAATAATGTAGCGCAGATAAATACGTTTGTCCTGGGCAGCAAGGTTACGACAACCCAGCATAACAGTGTCGTCCTTGGCGGCGCTTCTACCGACCGGGCCGCTACGAATGAAACGAAGGGCACCATTACCCTCTCCGACGGCACTACACGTGAATACAGCGGCTTCACAGGCACCAGCCCTGTAGGCGTGGTCAGTGTCGGTGCTCAAGGCCAGGAACGTCAGATCATCAACGTAGCAGCCGGCAATATCTCCAGCACTAGCACCGATGCCGTAAACGGCAGCCAGCTCTACAGCGTAGCGAACGAAGTTGGCAAGAACGCTGACGCCATCAGCAATATCAACACGCAGATTACAAACGTCACCACCGAAGCCGGTAAGCATACGACCGTCAAGGCCGGGGATAACAAGAACCTGACCGTTACGGAAGGCACCAATACAGAAGGCGGCAAGGAATACACTGTAGACCTTTCCGATACCTTCACGATTGGCGGCCCTGGTAAAGACGGCAAGGACGGTACGGACGGCCACATCGGCATCGATGGTAAGGACGGCGTTTCCGGTGTCGGCATCGATGGCAAGGATGGCATTTCCGTCAAGGGCGACAAAGGCGAAGTCGGCATCAACGGCAACGATGGTATCTCCATCAAAGGTGCTGACGGCAAAGATGCTGTCGCCATCAATGGCAAAGACGGCGTCGGCCATATCGGCCTCACGGGCCCGGCCGGCACGAATGGCAAGGATGGCACCAATGCTGTCGATATCTCCGTGAAGAACGGCTATAACGGCACCAATGGCGTCAACGGCGCAACCGGTGTAGACGGCAAAGACGGCATCACCCGCATCGTCTATGAAGACAAAACCGGCGAACACCAGGTAGCCACCTTGGACGACGGCATGAAGTACGGCGGCGATACAGGCGACGTCATCGCCAAGAAGCTGAACAACCAGGTCAACGTCATCGGCGGTATTACAGATCAAACAAAATTGACGACCACCGACAATATCGGCGTCGTATCGGACGGCACAGACAACCTGAAGGTACGTCTGGCCAAAGACCTGACGGGTATTACGTCTATCAGCAACGGCAGCAATACGACGATTACCCTCGGCGACAAGGTAGTCAACATGAATGGCTCGAAGATCACCAACGTAGCAACCGGCACGGCAGCTACAGACGCCGTCAACTTGGCCCAGCTGAACCAAGTAGTAAACGATTCCGTTTCCGCTTCTGCTACGCACTACTACAGTGTAAGGAGCAGCAAACAGGGCGCTGGCTCCAACTACAACAATGACGGTGCCAAAGGCCATGATTCTCTGGCAGCCGGCGTGAATGCGTATGCATATGGCGAGCAAAGTATAGCCATAGGCCTTGACGCTAAAACGACACAAACGAATGCAACGGCTATTGGCCACGGCAGCCAGGCCATCGGCAAGAGCGGTATTGCCATCGGCGATGGCGCTACAGCCGGCTCGCCGGACAGCAACTATCTCTTTGGCAACATCGCCATCGGTACAGGCGCAACATCTGCCGGCGGTGTCGCTATTGGTGATAACAGCAAGGCAGGCAATTTCAGCTTGGCAGCCGGCCTCTATTCCGAAGCGGGCGACCGGGCCGCAGCTGTAGGCTATTCGAACAAAGCTACGGGCCAATGGTCCTCTGCTCTCGGCGTAGGCAATGAAGCTTCGGCGCTCTCTTCCACTGCCGTAGGTAACGGCAACCATGTAACGGCACAAAATTCTGCTGCCGTAGGTGTACGCAATAAGGTAGAACAGGAAAATACCTTCGTTCTGGGTAGTGGCGTGACGACGACCCAGGCGGGCAGCGTCGTCCTCGGCTCTGCATCCACCGACCGTGCTGCTACGAGTGAAACGAAGGGCACCATTACCCTCTCTGACGGCACGACCCGTGAATACAGCGGCTTTGCCGGCACCAGCCCGGCTGGCGTTGTCAGCGTAGGCGCCCAGGGCAGCGAACGGCAGATTATCAACGTAGCTGCCGGCAAGATCAGCGCCGATAGCACCGATGCCGTAAATGGCAGCCAGCTCTACAGCGTAGCCAACGAAGTTGGCAAGAACGCTGACGCCATCAAGAACATCAACACGCAGATTACGAACGTAAGCGAAGAAGCCGGTAAGCACACGACCGTTAAAGCCGGAAACAACCAGAACCTGACCGTTACGGAAGGCACCAATGCCGAAGGCGGCAAGGAATACACTGTCGATCTTTCCGAAAACCTCAACATTGGCGGCCCTGGTAAAGACGGCAAGGACGGTGTGGACGGCCATATCGGCGTCGACGGCAAGGACGGCAAGTCCGGTGTCGGCATCGATGGCAAGGACGGTATTTCTGTCAAAGGTGACAAAGGCGAAGTCGGTATCAACGGCAATGATGGTATCTCCATCAAAGGTGCTGACGGCAAAGATGCTGTCGCCATTAACGGTAAAGACGGCGTCGGCCATATCGGCCTCACAGGCCCGGCCGGCACGAACGGCAAAGATGGCACCAATGCTGTCGATATTTCCGTGAAGAACGGCTATAACGGCACCAATGGCGTCAACGGCGCAACCGGCGTAGACGGCAAAGACGGCATCACCCGTATCGTCTATGAAGACAAGACCGGTGAACACCAGGTAGCTACTCTGGACGACGGCATGAAATACGGCGGCGATACAGGCGACGTCATTGCCAAGAAGCTGAACAACCAGGTCAACGTCATCGGCGGTATCACAGACCAAACAAAATTGACGACCACCGATAACATCGGCGTCGTATCGGACGGCAAAGACAACCTGAAAGTGCGTCTGGCCAAAGACCTGACGGGCATTACGTCCATCAGCAACGGCAGCAACACGACCGTCACCCTCGGCGACGAAGTAGTCAACGTGAACGGCTCTAAGATCACCAACGTCAAGAACGGCGACATCTCTGAAGGCTCTCAGGACGCCGTCAACGGTGGCCAGGTCTACACCGTAACGAAGAACCTCGATGAAAAGATCAACAACTCCGTCGGCCAGCTGGGCACCTCCATCAACAGACTGGATAGCCGCGTAAATCGTGTAGGCGCTGGAGCCGCCGCTCTCGCAGCACTCCATCCGCTCGATTTCGATCCCGACGACAAGTGGGACTTTGCAGCCGGCTACGGCAATTATAAGGATGCCCATGCCGTATCCGTCGGCGCCTTCTATCGCCCGAACGAAGACACCATGTTCTCCATCGGCGGCAGCTTCGGCGGTGGCGAAAACATGGTCAACGCCGGCGTCAGCTTCAAGCTCGGCCAGAGCAACCACGTAACCACCTCCCGCGTCGCCATGGCCAAGGAAATCCTCGACCTCAAGGCAGAAAACAAAGCCCTCAAATCCCGCCTCGACGCAATGGATCAGCGCATGAACGCCTTCATTAACGGCTTCAATCCGGACCAGACAAAGAACTTCCCGGACGTACCGGAAAACCACTGGGCCTACAAATACGTAGCCACCCTCGCCGGTAACGGCTACCTCGAAGGCTACCCCGACGGCGACTTCCACGGCGACCGCACCATGACCCGCTACGAATGGGCAGCCCTCTTCTACCGGGCCCTCCAGCACGGCGCACCCATGGACCAACCCATGCAGAAAGCCGTAAAAGAATTCGGACCCGAAATGCAAGTCATCTCCGGCGGCCGCTTCCGCGTAGACCGCATCTCCGGTGAAGACAACGACCGCTACAAAGTAGACCGCGTACGCGTCAATAACGAAAACAAAAAAGACCAACAAGACCAACGCGACATCTACGGAACACCCATCACCAAATAAAAAAATAAAGTAAGACAAACGGCCCAGCTGAGAAATCAGCTGGGCCGTTTCACGCTTTCTCCGAGAGCGGAGAAAGTGGTCGGGAGCATGGCCTTCCCTTGACGGAAGGCGTATCGTGCCCGTGTGCACGATACGGCAATGCGGCCGGAAGAGTCGAAATTAGTAGTAATAGCGTTGATATGATAAAGCCTAATAACCGGGGATGGAGGTTGAATCCACAAAAACACATAGCATCAACTAGTCTCAATCCAGCAGCCAATAAAGCGCAATCTCCCTGCAAACAGGAACAATTCGCATTTTGACATCTTTTCCATAACACCCCTTCCCCAATCAGTTCATATTTCCATTTGATCATTAGTATGAGGGTATCAGTACCTTTGTCAATTGCAATAGCAACACTTTTTATGTTTATTTTTGTTATATGCAAAACTTATATAGTTAGCCATTCAATTATGCGGTTTGGGTATTGAAATAACAGTACGTTTATATGTCTTTTCGCTATGGACAATCATTTTGCTATATTTTAAACTATACTGATTTAATCTTCTATCAAACAAAAGGCCATTTTATGCGCTTTTAAGTCTATTCTGGATGTTTATTATCAATAAATTTTTTTCCCCTTATCTCTTTGACTAATTGTTGTTTTTTACGATTTAGACTAATTCTTTTCATTTCCAAAACCATTATTGCAAAACGCAATATTCATTTCTCCATACGAAATATTCACACAAAGCTAACAATACCTCACAAAAGTCTATCTTATGCGGTTTTCAGGCATTTTGTTTACAAATTTTCTACTTTATTTCACGTAGTTGACAAGTAATTGTAGACCGTTTATGATAAACATGTGGAGACAAACAAGGCGCGGCACACGATACCGGTTCTGTTTCTTACAGGTTGACAAGATCTGACGATATATATAAGAAAAATTACCCTGCTGCTAACGGGGTCGTGATTTTCTCTTATTGTTAAGGAAGAATATATCCGAAGACACGGAAAAGTGTAACCACTGCGTCAAAAGAAGTAGTAGAGTCGCTACAGCCCGTACGGCATGCCTGCACCAGCAATGGATATGGGGGTATCCGGTGCAGGCCCCGGACAGGCTTAAACCCACCTACACTTCCGCAGTTCCTACAAACAACAACCTACCACAACCACTTCGAAATTGGACAACAGAGTCCGGCATCACCATGATGAACTTACACTGATGGTACAGCACGGCGTTGGTATATCAATAAATCTTTCTCAAAGAAATATGCTCCCTTCGCTAAGGAACCAACGCCCAGCTTCCCATAACTGCCTGCTGGCAGAAAAGAACCCACATGACGGGGAAACTTCCCACCTCGTCACGTGGGTTTTTTAGCATTCTCCCTATGCCTTCTCCATGTGGAGAAGGTGGGCGCGAAGCGCTCGAAAGAGGAGAAATTAGTAGCCCTAACGTTGATGCGATAAAGCGAAGGCTTTCTCCGAGACCGGAGAAAGTGGTTCCAAAGGAACCGATAGAGGTTGATACAAAAAACAATAAAGTTTTTAACCTGTAATTTATAATAAATTTAAATTATATGAAACATTGGCTTTCCCCATTTTGCCTTCCCTGGAGGGAAGGTGGCCGCAATGCGGCCGGAAGAGTCGAAATTAGTAGTAATGACGTTGATGCGATACCGGTCGATAGAGGTTGATAATAAAACATATAATTGTCTACAACTCACCTCTCTCCCCCGCTTATTAGGCTTTATTAGCTCCACGTTTTAGCTACCAGTTTCTCCTCTCCTGCACACAGGCACGCTGTGCCCGCCACGGGGAAGGCACCGCGGACTCTCCCCGGTCGAACGCCGGGGAAAGCAAATGAACCAAAGCATCACTCTTCCCCCACTTTAGAGGTTGGATGCACATACAAGACTAAGAACCAAGAAAGGCCCGGGCGACCGCACACGCCCGGGCCTTTCTTGTCATATCCATACCTCCAAGCAGCGCCCCTGGAACATCCTCCGGCCAAAACAATATACTTTCGTATAATTGCGGACCTATCCATCAGTCTCTATAATAGATAATATAAAAATGCCATATTAGACAAAAAAAATAGAACACCCATAACCAAACGGTATCAATCCCTCTCCGCCCCCAAAGGAGCAGGGAAAGATATATAGGAAGTTCAAATGCAAAAGGAAAAAGCCCGAACGACGTAAACGCACACGCCGCCCGGGCTTTTTTCTATGGAAATACCGTGCTTTCTCCCTGTGCCTTCCCTGTGACGGAAGGCGTATCGTGCCCGTGTGCACGATACGGCGAAGGTGACGGAAGAGTCGAAATTAGTAGTAATGATGTTGATGCGATACCGGTCGATAGAGGTTGATACAAAAAACAATAAAGTTTCTAAACTGTAATTTCTAATAAATTTAAATTATATAAAACATTGGCTTTCCCCATTTTGCCTTCCCTGGACGGAAGCGTAATGCGCAATGCCCCTGTGCGGGCATTGCGGCCTTACTACTACCTGATTGAAAAATTCAATCAGGTAGCCAATGCGCACGATACGCTTCTCCCGTCCGCTTACGCGGCCACCCATTCCCCTTCCTGCGTCCTTTTTGCGGACGCAAGAACCACAGCGTGCACACAGGCACGCTGTGCCCGCCACGGGGAAGGCACCGCGTACTCTCCCCGGTCTAACGCCGGGGAAAGCAATCTCAACAACCCGCTTCTCTCTCCAGTTCCTTCAGTGTCACGCCATCAGCCGTCTTCCAGCTAGTCATGCCATAGGCATTCTTCCCGGTGACAAACATAGCCGCTGCTGACGGGCTGGTAAAAAGCTCATCCTGCAGCAGGACGCAGCCGCTTTCTTCACCTGCTTGTCCCTCATGTCCGTTTTCCGAAAAGGCTTGGATCGCTTTTTTTCTGCGCTCCTTCATGACCTGCGAAACCGTATTATCATCAAGCGTAGCAATCCCGCTGCCCCGATAGACGACGAAGCCCTCTGCCGTCTGACTCCCTGTGGCTTCGATATGACCTACGCCTTTGATTGTCCGCTTCAAATACAGCAACCGCACCGCCTCCGCCTGGGCCGCATCATCACGATCCGGTTCCTTCGTCCTATCGAGCGGGATGAATACTTTGTAGCCTAACGTGCCTATGATGACCTTAGAATAGTCGATGAACTCCTCCATCTCCGACTCTTTCTCTTCTGTAATGTTCCCTTGTGTCGGTTCATTTCCGTTTTTAACCTCAAAACGCCCTGCCTCTAAGGCCAAATTACAAAACCGGTTCTCAAGGTAACTAATCTCCGTCGGCCCTAAAGAATTATTCGTCGTCGTCAAAGCCACAGCCTCGGTCCAGTAATCCTTCTCCGGATTCCGCTTATGAGCCTGCAGCCGCATGAGAAGCCCTTCGCCATTCTTCCGCGCCCCGCCCTGGCCAACATACACAACACCACGGCCCGTCTCATCAGAACTGCCAAAAAGGAAATACACACCACTCTGCTTCAAATCCTGACGATCACGACACCGCTCCAGCTCCGTCCGCGGGATCTTATAAGCTACACCAGTCCAATTAGCCAGCGTGCACTTAATCCGGCCACCAGCCTCACCATCCATTAAATATAATTGTATATTCTTGCCACGCCTTGGCATGCGGTTTACCCCCTTCAGCTTTTCAACACCCTACCTCTCTCCCCCGCGGACGAGCCGCGCGTACTCTCCCCGGTCGAACGCCGGGGAAAGCCACCGTTCTTCAAATACTAAGAAAGAAATGTTTTACAATAAAACCCTTATTAAATTTAAAATGCATGACCCGAATGCTTTCTCCCTGTGCCTTCCCTGTGACGGAAGGCTTTCTCCGTGACCGGAGAAAGTGGCCGCGAAGCGGTCGATAGAGGTTGATATATAAAATGATACTGCGATACCGGCCGATAGAGGTTGATAAAATAACAAGGGATAGAGACCCATAGCAGAAAACACTAGCATTCAATCCGCCCATTACTGATGTAACTACGTATATATTCCCGCCATCATACATCCTCTCCGGCTTCTAAAGCCTTCAGTGTGATTCTGTTTTTCGATTCAATTCTCCACTCCGCACTGAACAGGTGGAATTTTTATCAGATAGAGTCCATGACGTTCAACAGGCTCTGGTACGAGTCTACTTCATGGTAGACGACATCTTTTGACGATAGGTTTTGGAACAGTTTTTTCGCGCAGGAAATCTTAGCCTGTTCGATGGGTTTGAGGTCCATAGATTCCATGGAGCCTTTTGTTTCGGCGATGAAGAAGATGTGTTTTACTGTGCCGACGTAGAAGGCAATGGCCCAGTCTGGGGAATAGTTGCCTACCGGCGTGGGAATGGCGAATCCTTTAGGCAGTTTAGCATAGACGCATACTTCCGTAGCCGCATCAAGATCTTTAGCAAAGGCACGTTCTACGCTATCGCCGTTTCTGGCATAGCCATCATCAAAGACGTAATCCTGAACATTCTTTTTCGCTCGATACGCACGGGAAAAATCGGTGTGCTTTTCACTGGTAAAGATATCGCTATTATAGGTTCCCTCCGTCTGGTTATAGGAAATGTGTTCCACTATCATGGTAGCCTTTTCTTCATTGATCAGGCGAATCACCTTAGAGATGAATTCTTCCGGGTTCTGACGGAACATGGCGAACTTGACTGGGCGAATCTTCGACAAAATCGTAGCGACGGTTCTGCGAGTCAGGTGTGTTCCTTCAGCGATTTTACCGACTACGTCGTATTTCACCTGGCTAGCTGCAGGATTCATTACGAAGGTTCTGCTCTTGTCGACGACAAACATCTCCCCTTTTTGGGGCTTATCCGAGCTCCAGCCTTCGTTCTGCGTTCCGGAAACGACGGTGTACTGCAGCATGGATACAAAGAGTTTATCATCAATATGGTCCCGGGCCTTGGCAATGAGTTCATCACTATCAAAGGACACGGTATAGGCATACTTATGATTGATATAGTTCCAAAGGGTCTGGAATTCTTTCTTGTAGAAATTATCATTCAGGTCATTTTCATGAATCTTTGGGGCATGTCCATCAGGAATCATAAAATCGAGGGCATGGGGATCATATACACGTTGCACGAGAGCATGGACGCCTTTTTCTATGCTCTGGCATATTTCCGGCAACGGAGCCAGTTTTCCTTCACTGACAGCACTCCGATAGGCTGCGGTTAGATGGTTATCATCATCAATGTAGTCGTTCTTAATCAAATAATGCATGATGGCGTTTGCCTGCTTATTTGTAATGGTGATCAAATTACCATCCAGCACGAGCTGCCGGCCTTCAAAATATTCATGGGTTAATTGCGTAGGACGTTCATAAAGATCGCTCTGGATGCCTGTTTGCAGGTCCGAGACGAATTGCTTATAGCCGTCAGAGGCGATGACTGTGAGCTGGTTGATTTCCTGTACCTGATCATCTAAGACACCTGCATCCATCCGGAGACCACTCTGATTGACGCACAGGCGCAGACCGCGACCTACTTCCTGACGTTTTTGTGTCGGCGAATCGCCACCGTGCTTCAAGGTACAAATTTGGAAGACATTGGGATTATCCCAGCCTTCACGCAGCGCCGAATGGGAAAAGATAAAGCGTACAGGATTATCTAAAGACAGGAGTCGTTCCTTATCCTTTAAGATGAGATCATATGCAGATATGTCGTCACTACCCTCACTGCCACGTTTCATCTTACTGTCTATTTTATGGCCGTGCTTATCGATACTAAAGTAACCGGCATGGGTCTTACTGGTTTCTATGCCTTGCAGGTAGTCCGTATAGGCCGAATCAAAGAGGTTGATATATTCGCTGACAATGTGGTTGTACTCTTCTTCAAAAATCTGGCCGTACAGGGAATTGACTTCTTCCCCTGCTTCATCATACTTACGGTACTTGGCTACTTCATCAATGAAAAACAGGGACAAGACCTTGATGCCCTTACCGTAGAGTTCCCGTTCCTTTTCGAAATGGGAGCGGATGGTTTCCCGAATTTGTATCCGGCGTAAGTCTTCTTCTGAAATATCACCAGTGACTTCTCCTGTCTGTAACGTCTGGCCATTGGTAAAAGAAATGAGGTTACGAATGGGATCTATCTCATTGATGACATAGCCGCGATACTGTTCCATATCATGGGATGAGACAAAAAGATTATCGCCTACGTCAACGATATGCGTTTCCCGTTTAATAGCCGTGTTGTGGCGCACTTCAAATTCCAAACGTGCCCGTGGCGGTTTACTTGGCGATACAACGATGCTTTCTAAGAATAAATAGCCGTTGGCCCCTTGCAGATTTTTCAGTTCAAAGCCTTTGACTTCTATTTTCTTTACCAGCTTCTTTTGGAACGCGTCTAAGGCGTCGAGGACATATACAAGATTATGATGTTCCTTATGAGTTGCCGAATAGTTTAAGCAAAACAAGGGTTTAAAGTGTTTCAACGATTTTTGCGTCTTATCGCCGCCCATTTTTTGTGGTTCATCCATAATGACGATGGGGCGATTGGCCGCAATGACATCAATAGGCTTACGGGAGCCAAACTCATCACGGCTGGTAAAAATAATACGCGCAGCCGCATCACCGCCGCGGCCTTCTTTATTCTTTTCAATATTGAACGCGGAATTGAAAGCCTGCATATTAATGATCATGCAGGACACAGCAGAAGATTTGCTGAAGTCATCAATATCATCGAGCTTGCTGGAATTATACACGAAGTAACGGATTTTTTTGTGATATAATTCCATAAAGTGTTCCTGCGTCGTTTCAAAGCTCTTGCGTACACCTTCGCGGATTGCGATAGAAGGCACAACGACGATAAACTTGCTCCATCCGTAATGGGCATTTAATTCATACATGGTCTTGATGTATACATAGGTCTTGCCGGTACCGGTTTCCATTTCTACATCAAGAGAACAAATGCCTAAGCCATTGGCAACGAGCTGATCCGATGGGGTAATCATATTTTCTGCCTGAATAGTGTGAATATTTTTTAAAAGCTGATTGGCATCGAGCTGCACCGGTTCGTTCGCATAGCCCAAATTCCCCTCAACCGGTTCTTTTTCGAAAAGATTGACATCCTTTCTTCTATTCCCCTTATCTCTGATATACGTCGAATCGTCTGTCTTTTGTTGTCCTTTAAATACATTGACTACACTATTGACTGCATCCGTCTGGTATTGCTGGATTGTATATCTGAATTTCATGTCCGCCACTTATAAGACCTTCCTTTCCGTCTGCGGGCTATAGGTGGCAAAAATCTGCTCAAAATTTGCCATGACCGCATCATTTTCCAGGCTGCTATCGCGGAATATGGCATAAAAAGGTTGCCGCTTAGCGATTTCCGTAATGGTTACATCACTTACCTTATCGTCAAAGCAGGCCAGCAAATAGCCATCTTCAACGGAGAAGACTTTTTTGCCGTCAATTGTGATTTCTTCAATTGGCGATGAAAGAGGAATCCCTAATTCGAGCATGGACTGGAATAGCAAATCTTCTGGTATCCGTCCTTCCTTGATGTTTTCAGTAAACATTTCCATCATTTGTTCCTGAGTAACGTCTTGCGCCCGGTAATACACATCTGCCATGTTTGAACTGTCTACTTTAAAGACACGGAAGCCATAGTCAATATCAGTTCCTGTTTCTTCTTTAATCTGTTTTCCCGCACGGCGGATCCGTTCTTTGCCGATTTCACAAATTGTTTGGTAATGAGCTTTACGTGCTTCACTCTTTTCATCAACCAATTCTGGTAGTTGTACTAAGATGAATTTACGGTTATTCTTATCTTCTGCATTTAGTTGCATAACCGCTTGTGCCGTAGTCGCGGAACCAGAAAAGAAATCGAAGATGATATCATCCTCTGAAGAATGTATCGATATTAAAAATTTAATTAAAGTAGAGGGCTTAGGGAACGGAAAGTATTTTCCTCCTAAAATTTGTGTAATTTCTTTCGTTCCATCTTTCGACATACCTATGTCTTCAGGGAATTTCGTACTCACAGCTACCTTGCCGAAATTTTCTCCATCTTTTTTCATATCATCATCTTTCCAATACCGAAGCACTGGTTTAGATATTCTTAAAAAGTCATAATCTCCTGGAAACACAATTCTATGATTTTGATCATATTCTTCAAATGTATCCTTCGTTATTCTCCAGGTCTGATTCGGATTAGCTGGATATTCTTCTCCCGTTCTAGGATTTATAATTGTAAAAAAACTATTAGGCCTTTCACTAGCGGTAGTTTGTTTTGTTAAATCATGAATTCTCCACTCTTTCCCCGGAAAATCAGGAGACTTGTAATATTTTCGTCCCTTACCTTCAATACTAGCGATAAATGCATCGCTTTTTGCATAACAAAGGACCCATTCATAATCCTGAGAAACGCCAAAGGGAACATCCGATTTCGCAGTTCTTTTTCTCCATGGAAAAGTAGCCACATAGTTTTGGGCTCCAAAGATTTCATTACATATTTTACACAGATTATCTTGTTCGTTGTCATCGATGCTAATAAAAATAACACCATCATCCGTCAAAAAATCCTTAGCCAGTTTCAGCCGCGGATAGATCATATTCAGCCAATCCGTATGAAAACGCCCGTTGCTTTCCGTATTCTGCACCAGGCGGTTTCCTTCGTCATCGGTCTGACCACTGTTTTCTGCATATAAGCCTGCGTCTTGGGAAAAATCGTCTTCATAGACGAAGTCATTGCCCGTGTTGTAGGGTGGGTCGATGTAAATCATCTTCACTTTTCCCATATACGTTTCCCGCAGCAGTTTCAAGGCATCGAGGTTATCGCCTTCGATGTAGATGTTTTCTGTGTCGATATTGCCAGGGGTGCCATCGCGGCCGACAGATTTTTCCCGGTCCAAGCGCAGTGTTTTGGCTATGGGCGCGTTGGCCAAGCGGATTGCTTCCCGTTTATCCGGCCAGGTAAACTGGTAGCGTTCCTGCGGTCCTTCTACAACATCCGTATTGATTTCCTGCATAAGTACGTCTTTATCGATAGCCCGGACGACGTTGCCGTTTTCATCAATCGTTTCAGTAATGGCATTGGGAAATAGGGCTGCCAGTTTTTCGTATTTTTCATCTGCCAGGTCAGTGGTATGCATTGTCAATTTATCCATGAATCAGTTCCTCCCGTTTTTTCCTGTATTCTTGCATCTTTTCGTGGAGTTCAAATTTCCGTTTCGGCTGTCGTTCCTTCCATACAGCCTCTTTGAGTTTCGTGATTTCTTTATCGAGTTTTTCCAGTTGTTCTTGGCGATTAAGTCGTTCATTCAGGGATAGTTCATCTGTTTTTCCTGGCGTTTCTTCAGCCAGTGCGATCTCTTCTACCAGGTTTTCCCAAATTTCATCTAAGGAGTTTCCCTGTATTTCTATATCTATATCCCCTGCATCCTGCCAGGCCGTAGTATAGAGCTTCTGTTCAAAAAGTGCTACTTGGCACAGTCCTTCATTGTCCAAGATAAAGAGGAGCTTGTGGTGATTGTTGCGTGCAATGGCTTCCAGTACGCGGTGGTCGTAGTTTTCTTTTTTTACGGTAATACCCATGACAAGAATTTCCCGCGTTTTCGAATCTGTATTGAGATTCAGGTTCTTTTGTGTCAGGCTTTGTTCAACATAGATACGGTCGATATCGGTTACAAAGGCGTTTTGCACCGGCTTCGTTAATGATAAATGGCTGTAAAACGCTTTTTTCGGTATTGATTTATGTACGCGTGTAGCTTGTGGAAATTGGATCATGTCATATCACCACCAGGAAACAAATGAGTTCAAAATCGTCAAGGCCGGAGAAGCCTTCCTGTTGGAACGTCGTCACATCGTCAGAGAAGAAGCTGGCTATGTCGTCTTGTTCCTTTTCGGCAATGATGGAGTGAATGGCATCTTCGAGGAGCGCTGATATCTTTTTCATGTCCCGGCCGTCTTTGGTCGTCGTATTAAATTTATGGCACAAATCCCGGTCAGGTTCTGTCTTTCCCTTGGCCAGGTGGCGCATGACGTCTAGTGTGTCCTTCGGCTGAAGATGGTTCGTAATGATTTCGCCGTCCATGCTAATGTAAACCAGATAAAACGGGTGGAGCCTGTTGCGATTTTTGACGTTGATGTTTTCATTTACATTACGTAACACAAACATGACACCTGGTTTTTCACTTTTGACAACGGCATGGATACCAAAGGGCATCCGGTCAATGTCCGGATGTTCCTTCATATAAGCCAGGAGGTCCATGCGGAATTCATTGAGCCCAAGGTCCATAATCGATACACCGTTGGTCATATCTTCCAAGTCAACGACTTCTTCCTGAAGCTTTTTCAACTGGGCCTTACGGTAGGTAAGATCGCCTTTTTCTTGCAAGTTAATGGGATCATCATCACCGGTAGAGGAAAGGACAGAAATACGCATACGCGTTTCGACGCGATCTTTGAGGTTGATGTATTCATCCAAGTCCAGGTCAGGCCAGAAATTAACGAGCTGAATCGTCGCATTTTTACTGCTGATACGGTCGATACGGCCAAAGCGCTGGATGATACGGACAGGATTCCAATGAATATCGTAGTTTATGCAATAATCACAGTCTTGCAAGTTTTGCCCTTCAGAGATGCAGTCTGTACCGATAAGAATATCGATATTCCGATTTTTATCCTTAGGATATAGTTCATCCCGTTCCTTTGAAACAGGCGAAAAACAAGTCAGGACGTGGTCCATGTCCAATTTGAAATCACTTAGGGTCGTCTTGTTGTAACTCCCTGTAACCAGCCCTGTTTCGAGTCCTATTTTCTTTGCTCTAGGTGCTATTTCCCGGTACAAATATTCTGCCGTGTCAGCAAAAGCTGTGAAGATAAGTATTTTTCGATTGCCTTCATTAATGGGGTTAGTTTCCTTTTCTCCAATAATGCGGAAGAGCTGGTTAAGCTTGGCATCGTATTCCGGCGTAATGTCACTGACCATGTCCAAGATATTTTGCAGGGTTTCGATATCTTGCTGCATCTCCCGTTGCCAGGAAATAAAGTCCATATCTTTCAGCTTGATTTTCTTTTCTTTACCTACCTGGAAGAAATCTGTATTTTGGTCATCGCCATCAAAGGTGTTTTCATCTTGGTCAATGTCCCAAGGAGCGTCGAGTTCGTAGTTATCATATTCCTTGAATTTATCGATAGTATGCGACGTGTCCTCCATGCGTTCCTTAATGGCTCCTACGGTTAAGCGGAAAGAATACACGGAGCTTTCCATACGCTTTAACAGGTTGACTGCCATCAAACGGCGAATCCCGGCTTCACGACCTTTGCGAAAACCGACATTTTCATCTTCTCCCAGATACACTTTAAGCTTGCTTTTAAGAATAAATTCCGTCGGAGTGTAAATCGTCAAATGTAGTTTCGATAAGCTTTCATATATTTCTTTATAGTTAATACTATGTTCCCGATCCGATAATTTGGGGCGCACAGAAATAGGTTTATTCCGCTTCGGAAAGGTACCTATTTCTGATGTATCGTAATAGGTCTGAATATGTTTTCGCGAGCGGGCAATAGTGACACTGTCGAGGATTTCAAAGAAATCAAAATCCAAACGGGACAGGAGATTTTGGGTAGTCCGGCTTTCTTCCGGTTCCTTGCACCACTGGTTGTAAACTCTCTGTGCATTACGAAAAATCGTATCGATGTCAGACTTGATATCCAGTTTTTCATTGAGTTCTGCCGGATCGCCTTCGTAAATAAGTGCCAACTGGTTGCGCAAATCGTTGAAACGATTGTTGACGGGAGTTGCTGAGAGCATGAGGACTTTGGTCCGAACACCGGGGCGAATGATACGGTTCATAAGACGCATATAGCGGTTTTCCTTTTCACCGCCGTGGCTATTCGTTCCATTTCCGTTACGGAAATTATGGCTTTCGTCAATGACGACGAGATCATAGTTAGCCCAGTTGATACGCTCGATGGGCAGACCGATAACGGTACTGCCACTATTACGGGAAAGATCCGTATGATAAAGGACATCGCACCGGAACCTGTCGTTGGCCAAGGGGTTATTCGTGAGGTTGCCCCGATAAGTCATCCAATTTTCCGATAATTTCTTCGGGCACAGGACGAGGACATTCTTGTTTCGCCCTTCATAATATTTCATAACTGCCAGGGCTGTATACGTTTTACCCAGGCCGACGCTGTCAGCAAGGATACAGCCGTTATATTGTTCAAGCTTATTGATGATTGAAAGGGCTGCGTCTTTTTGGAACTGGAAGAGTTTGTTCCAAATGACACTGCTTTTAAAGCCTGTCGCTTCGTTCGGCAGGACATCTTCAGATATATCGGCCAGGAAGGTGCTGAAAATATTGTAGAGGGACATGAAATACAGGAGTTCCGGTGCATTATCCTCGTAAACGGTGGAAATCATGTCAATGACAAACTCCGTGACATCGGACAGCTTCTCTTCATCCTCCCACAGACTATTAAAAGCACGCAAAAACTCCTCTGTATCCGGTGCTTCATCTAAACGCATGACGATATTGGAGATGGTATTACCGCGCTCACAGCCCAAGTCGACGGTCGTAAAATTATTAAAAGGCGTGTAAATGTAGGTTGCATCAGGATTTTCCACAGCCAGGAATTGGTTCATACTACCTCTAGTCGTATTCGACTTAAAGCAGGCTTTTTTTCTCATCCAGGTGGCACATTCCTTAGCAATAGCTTTTTGCTTCAGCTCATTGCGCAAGCGCACTTCAAATTCCGTCCCATAGAGGCTTTTTTCACGGGCCAGCCGAGATATATAAAACTCCCTTCGTTCTTTTGGCGTCTTTTCAGCGATAAAGGTAGGTGACGTAAAGATGAAGCGGAATTCGTCGCACTTGTTCAGTTGTTTTAATAGTGCTTCATAGGCATAAATAGAAAAACATGCAGCTGCAATCGAAACCTTACTGCCACTATGTATCTTCTCCACCAAATCATCTTTCACGACATGCGTCGAATTGTTAAATGTCTTCATGGACTACCCTCTCCCAGCTGTTTTTAACGTACTTTCCTATTTAGCCTGTATCTATTGCCTACTTTGTTGAGAAATTATTCTTATATTTTAAAAATGCTTATAAACCACGCATATTATACATTATTAGTCTATTATAAAATACATCAAATTCAGTTGAAAATCAATAGAGCGCGGTCTTTTTTATAAAATTTTGTTATTAATATCAGCATGAAAAAGATTAATCTAAGCGTAGTTGACATTGTTAAATTCATAGGCATCCTCTATATTTTTTGATCTTTATACGCCATTATTCCCTACCCTCTGTCCCGTTGATCTATATGATTTATAACTTACGAAAAAAAAGACAGCCTCATGTCCATTTCAACATGAGGCTGTCCTTTCCCTACATAAATCATATTAATCCCGTCATCGGGAACTGCTTATTACTTTCTCTCCCCTTCCGCCACCAGCTTTTCACCAGGCTCATCTTTCTTCATCCTCATCCACGGCATCAATACCTGCATAAGGTCCTTCCACAGGGACGGAAAGGCATTAGTGCCTCTATATACGACATATTTCCCCTTATTTTGCATGATTTTCAAGGCCCACGTGACGTCGTTTTGGCCTGGGCTGCCTAGGGTGGTTTGGTTCCATTCGTGTAGTCTGACTTTGCTGTACAGTGTGTGTGTCAGGGTTTGCCATTGTGCTGGCGTCAGGGGGATGGTGGTCGCGTTTGCTTCGGCGAGGGTCGTACCGGGTTGTGTGGCAATATGGGCTGGTGCTTTCCGGAAGGTGTAGGTTTGGCTTGTGTCTTCATCATTTGTTTCTATGGTGTAGGTCATTTCTGTGACCATGTCAGCGTAGGCTTTGCCTGTTGCCGGGTCTACAGGGGCACTGCCGAAGTCGTAGTGGCAGTCGTAGCAGTGGTAGCGCGGGCCTTGCAGGGCTGGCATGCTGACGGAGCTTTTCTTGTTTTTTCCTTGTTCCTTCGTTTCCTGGTGAATGGGGGCTGTATGGGTGCCGCCGCAGCGCGGGCATGGTTCTACTAAGGGAGTGGTTCCATCATGGAGGACGTACTGGAAATAAGGCCAGTCGTCACGGTAGATATGGATAATCTCACTATTCCATTTGTTTGGTTTATTTATACCTGATTTTCCGTTTGTAAATATGTGCTCCAACGATAGCATCTGCAACCTGATACCAGTCTCATTGCGGAATTTATCGTCGATTTTATCTCCATTGGCAATGGCCCGCTGACGCAGTTGACGTGATATATCAACTATCATCTTTTCCCGGTCACAGTTGTTATATAGCACCTCTTGCAGTGCTACCAACAATACGGCCTGTTCATGCCGATCCCAAAGATTTTTCCGTACCATAGCCCATTCCTCCTCGCGTGTAATTGTTATATTCATTGTAGCAAATATTCGGGTATAATCAATGGTTATGGTTGAATTATCCCACCGTAACTAGCAGCACCACAATGGAATAATGCAATCATAGGGCCCAGCCTTGCTAAAAAATTATTATATTTATGTAATCCCTCTATCCCCGGTTATTGAGCTGTATGGGATCCAGGTCATTGCTACTAATTGGCTGCCTGATTAATCAGGCAGTAGTATCGGCGTAATGTGCACACAGGCACATTACGCTTCCGTCACCTACGCCGTATCGTGCACACGGGCACGATACGCCTTCCCTCCAGGGAAGGCACCGCTCCCGGTACTTTCCCCTCTGGGAAAGCCATCATTTCATATATTTTCAATTTTATTTATATTTATTTTTTGAGATTCATGGAGCAATTGCTTTCTCCCTGCTGGGAGAAAGTGCCCGAAGGGCGATAGAGGGTACCTACAAAAATAAGTATTTATACACAACATTACATTTTAATCTCACGCCCTCTCTCCCCGGTTTCGCTACGCGTTATTACATCAACGTTATGACTACTAATTGGCTCAATACTTGATCTCATCCAAGTATTGAGTAGTAACGGCGCAACGCCCACACAGGGGCGTTGCGCACATTACGCTTCCGGTCCACCTTTTATTTTATGTAATCCCTCTATTGGAGGTGCGGACAAAAAGTTGGACCTGACATGATCACTAAATGTCAGGAGGTT
>ERZ791917.407-NODE-407-length-44667-cov-14.089774_pt1 | contig 44667 bp, 34 predicted proteins | sample MGYA00510138_ERZ791917 | MGnify/ENA primary metagenome ERZ791917 (study PRJEB30046, sample SAMN00792102) | human gut metagenome | study: EMG produced TPA metagenomics assembly of the A metagenome-wide association study of gut microbiota in type 2...
TTATACCATGGCGGAGGTCTGCGCCAAGTTCGACTACAGCTATGGCCGTCTCTATACGCTTAGGATGCGGTATCAGATTCTGTCCATCCACGCTTTCGGTACGACCTGCTATCCCAAGGAGGCAATCGACAAGGCTATTGCTGAGGAGCGTGAGCGGTTGGGCAAGACGCTCAGCGAGCATTGGTACACCTGCGGAGAGCTGATGCGCATCTATGGCCTCGGCAAGACGCAGGTCAGACGGTTCGCCAACACCCACAACGTGCGGACGAAGAAGGCCAACGGCAACCGGCTCTATTACTTGAAGGAGGACTGGGAGGCGGAGCGAAGAAGGGCTGAGGATAAGAGCTGCTCGACCAAGGAGAAACGCGAGGGTGCGTCATAAGCAGCAAAAAACGGGTATGTGCTATTGGCCAAATCCGTGTGTACTTGTAAAGAAACAACGGCAAATAAGCGGATATAACAAGCAAAATCGGCCTATTCTGAGGTCAAATACTCGTAAGGAGTTGTAGCCAGACGCAATCAGCCGTAACTTTGTAGAAGATTTAGCAATCTATTTGCCTAACCGCATGGAGACTGCGGCAAGGCGCAAGCATCATTTGGACCATTAAATTGAAACATCAAAAAGAAAAATAACATGACAAACCTTTGCACAAAAGTAACAGTGCGCCAGCGCAAGCTGGCAAAGGGCAAGGTATCGCTTTACCTTGACTTCTACCCTGCCATTCGCCACCCTCGGACGGGGCGGCTGACACGGCGTGAGTATCTTGGCATATATATCTATGCCAACCCCACGGAGCGGTTCCAGCAGGAGTACAACCGCTCGATGATGAAGAAGGCGGAACTAATCAAGTGCCGCCGCACAGAGTCAGTGATCAACGAGCAGTTCGGCTTCCTCGACCGGGCAAAAGGCCGCGAGAGCTTCCTCGACTATTTCGAGAAGCAGATGCAGGAGAATGAGTACGGCTACAACTGGCAGACAGCCTTCGGACACTTCAAGGACTATTGTGGCGGTAGCTGCTGCTTTGACGACATCACCGTTGAGTACTGTCAGAAGTTTCTCGCTTATCTCATGTCGGAGAAGTGCGCCCGCAACGGCAAGCGGATGATGGCATCGTCGGCAAACAACTGTCTTTGCAAGCTCAAGGCCGTGCTCCGAATCGCCTTCGATGACGGAAAGCTCAAGGAGAACATCGCCACGAAGTTGGAGAAGGCGGAGAACGACAGCACGCCGAGGGAGTTTCTGACCCTTGACGAGGTGAAGCGTCTCGATGCCACACCGTGCAAGAGCGAGGTGCTCAGACGGGCGTCATTGTTCTCTGTGCTGACGGGACTGCGCATCAGTGACATCATCCGACTGAAGTGGGACAATATCGAGCCGTCAGCAGATGGAGGCTGGATGCTTCACTTCCGCTCGAAAAAGACGCACAAGGAGAGTTTTCTGCCTGTCAGCGACGAGGCCGTAGAGCTGTGCGGCGAAAGGAACGAAGGGCAGGTGTTCAAGGACTTCACCCAAGGCGTCGTGAGTTATCACCTGAAGGGCTGGCTCAAGGAGGCAGGCATCACGAAGCACATCACTTTCCACTGCTTCCGCCACACCTTCGCCACGTTGCTGCTGGCGGCCGGCACGGACATCTACACCATCTCGAAGCTACTCACCCACAGCGACGTGACAACCACGCAGGTCTATACCGATGTGGTCAGCTCGCTCAAGAGGGATGCGACGAACAAGATCTCGTTGAAATGAAACTCGCATTGTCACATTATCATATTCTCACATACTCTTAAAATAGAAAACTATCATTCTAACAGACTAACATTTTGATACTATGGAAAAGACGCCAAGACCTCAAGCGACTACTACCATGAATAACATTACCTTTGACGGGATGCCGGTCGCACTGGCATCCCTCCATGAGAAGTGCGATACCATCATCGCCCTGCTGTCAAACATCGCCAACGGCGCATCCGGAGCGGCCTCGCACACGCCCATTGGCATGACAGAGGCCAGCAAGCTGCTCGGCAAGAGTCCGTCCACCATCTACGAGATGACCTCAAAGCGGAAGATACCCTTCCACAAGCGCGGCAACAAGCTCTACTTCTTCCAGGACGAGCTGCTGAAGTGGATTACCGACGGAGGATGCTGCGATACCAACTATCCCGACACCGACACGGCAAACATTGATAACCTTAAGGCCGAGGAACATCTCAAGGCTCTACAAGCGGAAGTCAGACGCAAGCCAAAACCTTTGATGTCGTGACGTTGTGGCAATGAATGGCGTAAGTCGATATGTTGACCCTCGACTATTGTCAGCACTCGACTTGTATTGACCCTCGACTTGTGTTGACCCTCGACCAGTATCGACACTCGACATGTGTTGCCACTCGACCAATGTCGACCCTCGACATGTGTTGACCCTCGACTCGTGTTGATGTGTTGACTGTCGACTTTACGCTTTTCAAACCGCAATACTTGGGCAGTAAGTAAGGCGACTTGATAGATAGGTAATCAGATGATAAGACTTGGCACAGTTATCACGAGATTAGACTTGGCACAGTTATCATGTGATGAGTCTTTGCAGAGTTATCACGTGATTAGTCTTTGCAGAGTTATCACGTGATTAGTCTTTGCACGGTAATCACGTGATGAGACTTTGCGCAGTAATCTCGTGATGAGTCTTTGCACAGTAATCATGTGATGAGTCTTTGCACAGTAATCACGTGATGAGTCTTTGCACGGTAATCACGTGATGAGTCTTTGCACGGTAATCACGTGATGAGTCTTTGCAATTGCATAGTTCGAGCCAGTAAAAACCTGAATCTGCGGACAATCGTAATGATCCAAAGCGTTCGGAAATCAGCAACAGTTGAGGACTATTGCAATGGTTGCCAGATGATAGAATCTATCCAAGCAATCCTTAGATAGAAACTATCCATGAATAGAATCTATCCTATCTATCATAGCAATCTGTAGATAGAATCTATCTCATCTATCTAAGCAATCTACAGATAGATTTTATCCTTAGATAGTTGTGATAACTAAGATAGATAAGATAGAATCTATCTTTCGTATACTTCGAGCCAGTAAAAACCTGAGTCTGCGAATGAACGGGAACGCCCAATAATTGCGGAAAATACGCTATTTTTCACCAAAAACAGACATGATGCCATATATATCGCAAAACATACTGCTACTGCAGTCTACTGGGAATAGCAAGTTGTACTTTTGTGGCCACACGAAGCATTCGCCGTTGTATGACCCCAAAAGTCACTTGCCAGCGGAGCTGGGGATGAAATCTCGGTCGCAACTCCCGGATTATCTCTTGAAGGATGATGAGTCCATAATCTCGATGACTGCCCAATGTGAATTCCAATCTCTAACAACTACCAACTTTAACAACTTCAACCGATGAACGATACCAACAGAAACCATGTTTGCAAAGTCAGACTTAACGACGAAGAGCTGCAGCTCTTCCAGAAGAAAGCACAGAGCTACGGCGGCAACACAAGTGCCATGATTCGTGATGCTGTCACCCGTTTCGACGACAAACGGACAAGAGGGAGGATAGAAGCAATGACGACGCTGCTCTCCTTCTACAACAAGTATCAGCAGCAACTCTCGTGGCTCGGCGGCAACTTTAACCAAGTCATGCACCGTGCCAATGAATTGGCCATTGATGACAAGCTCAGTGAAAGTTACTTCCATAAGGTTATCATGCCGGAGGCGCAGTCCACCTTGAAAGCCATCAGAGGCATCAAGGCAAAGTTGGATGTCATCCACGATAGCCTTGAAAAGATGTAATCCATTCACCAAGCCAAGATCCATATACTATGATTATCACCATTCTTCCATCGTCAGCCAACTTTCACGCCATCGCCTACAATGAGATGAAAGTTGAGAAAGGACTGGCAACACTGCTTGAAGTCCAGAACATCGACGGACTCCGCCCTGAAACCTATACCGCTGACAAGCTTCAATGGTATTTCCTCCAATATTCAGCCCGGAACACGTATATCAAGAAACCACAGTTTCATGTCGCTGTCAGTTGCAAGGGTACGGAATATTCTCACCAGCAACTCCTCGACATAGCCCACCGTTATCTCAAAGAGATGGGATATGCCGATGATGGCCAGCCTTTGCTCGTTTATGCCCATCACGACACGGCCAACAATCACATCCATATCGTCACCTCCCGTGTGGCTCCCGATGGACATAAGATTGACCATCATCATGAGAAGCGTCGCTCACGAGCCGTGACTCTGGAAATTATGAAAGAATACACTGGTCAGAAGCAGGAGCCGGAGGTCAACGACATAGCGAAGGATGCGCTTTCGTATCGCTTCACTACCAAAGCCCAGTTCTGTGCCATCATGGAGAGCTTGGGCTATGAATGTAAGGATGACAACGAGAAGCCCGTTGTTCACCTCTACCGTAATGGTGAGGAGCTTGGAACCATCCGTGCCCAAATCATCATGCGGTATGCACTGAAAGAGAACAAGCCTGATGACAAACGACGCCGGCAGCTGCGTGCCATCCTGCAAAAGTACCGCAACCTGTCTACCAACAAGGAAGAGCTTGCAGCTCACATGAAAAGCAAATTCGGTATCAGCCTTGTCTTTGTCGGCAAGGCGGACACGCCCTACGGTTACATCGTTGTTGATCACAAAAACAAGACGGTCTTCAAAGGTGGTGAATTCCTTAGCATCAAAGAACTGCTCCAGTTCGAGGATGCTGCCACTCGCTTTGTCAAGATCGAGCAGACCATTGACGACTTGCTTGCCGACAATCCGAAACTCACCACAGCGGACATCAATCGTGTCCTCTATCGGCAATTCGGCACGCGCATCCACAGAGGAACAGTTTCGTTGAATGGTGAGACCATCAATCTGCGAGAGGCTGTTGTCCGTCAGCTCCATGACAATTACTTGGAGTCAAGAGGCATCGTAAGGAGGGTTAACTCTCATCACCCAAGGACAGAACAACAGCGACAGTCATCTTCCACTGACTCAAGTCCTACGATCAGCAATGTGATGGACAGTCAAGCTGGTTCAAAGGAGGCCAATCGTGAAATCGAGGTAGGTCATGGCATGAACGTGAATGAAGTGGACGACGAGCAGAGCCAGCAGGCAAAGTGGAGAAGATAATCTGTTAGGGCAGTCTCTTTGTGGAGGCTGCCTTTTTGATAAAAGCACGCATATTATTTATTCCTCACTATTTCCCCAAACATCTGCTAGAATATGCCTGATTGCACGCAGGCTTGAAAGTAATCCTAAATACGCAGCTCGGCATCACGAATTCTGGTAGTTTTCAGAGTATAGCATCATGCCAGGCTTGGCAACCCGTTTTTGAAAGTTTTCTATCTTCAATGGTATAGAATTTTCATAGCATACCAAAAATTGTTGTACTTTTCTGAGTAATTTAGAAAAAAATATTTTCTTGCGTACATATTTTTTGTTAACTTTGCAATATATGCAATTAGACGAAGCCATAAAGAAGTATTTACCTCTTGCCATAGCGCAAAAGAAAATAGACGGAAGGGCATTTTTTAATGTTCTAATGGATTTTCATGCGTTTGACGAGGCTAATTCACTAAAGCTAATTACCGCTTCTTTCATTGAACATGGCTTTTTAAAGAAAATAATTGCTAGGAATAAAGATTGGAAACCTAAAGCCATATATTATTTAACGAAGCAATTAGGATTTGAGAAAAATCAGGTCGTCAAGACTGTCAATTACTTTGAGGCAGGTTTCACACATTTTGATATATCAAAATTTACTTCAACAGATATTCACCAGAAAGATTCTGAGACTGACGATTTCAATATACACCATAATTTTGAAGAAATTGATCTTGGTAAAATCGAGGTGCAGATGCATCCATCTAAACCTTTGGATTTTCCCTTGAATAAGGGCGACATTGTTATTGCTCAGTATGGTGTTGCGCAAATTGAGTCAGTTGAAGAAGATTTTCTTTTCGTTAGATATATAAAGAGGAAGCTAGCACCTCAACGACGTAAGGTTTATTATGATGAAAAACTCGATTTTGTTATTTCGCCAACCGCTGAGTCTTTCTACTTTTCATCTCATACTAATAGATATTTCTTTGTAAAGAACGTAGAAATTGATAAGGACAAGGTCAGAATCTATGGCACATATAGTGACAAACTATGCGTAGTTACACTCATTCCATATACATTCTTACAGCAATCATTCTCATCGTGCAAAGAAGAAAACTTTCTGTCTCATTGTATTGACCAAGATGCCTTCAATAGGTACAGAAAAACCTAAAGCAGGTATTTATTACGGTATTTTGTCAGCATTTGCTTGTTAGCTCCATTGACCCAAACGCTTCTTTGACGGATAATGCTTAAGCAATCTAAGCAATAGCATTTTAAATTTCCGAAGTCATTATTTTCTGGATTATGATCTAAGTGCATAACAACAAGATATTGGTTCTGGTCGTATTCATCAGAAATAGTTCTACCGCATCGTTCACATTTATACTGGACCTTTTTTAGATAATTTTCTCTTACTCTCATCCAATCTTTGGTGTGTGTGGCCAATGTGTCATCTATCTCTACATCATTTATACTTCTCCCCGTTTTGATAAGTTTAACATAGCTATTTGTGTTATATCTCTTACTAAGTCTCGCTTTTTCTGCACAATAACCACATATTGGCAGATGAGATAATAGAACATTCTTTTTATCCTTCAAGCTTATGCCTGGAAGTTGATCTGTATTGCCACACATAAAAGCACTCCCAATTAATCTTATATTATCTTTCACGCTTGGGCATGCAAATATATGGAACGGTGGTAGTTCTTTAAAATATGATGAGCGATAAAGAAAGACCTTCTTCTTACTGCCATCCGGCAACTCAAGATAGATACCATCTTTCCCAAAAGTTAGATGTTTACCTCCTTTATAATATTCTTTGTTATTTGGATCTATTGGCGCATAAGGCTCCCTTACATGAATTCCTTTAGAATTCAAATAATGCCTCAGATTGCCAAATGCATATAATTCCTTATTGTCAGTCATCGCTTATTTCTGTTAACAAAGTTTTCAAGTACTTCTTCGCCTGTGGTGATGATTCTGAATTCCACACGACGCGATTTCCGCTTGTCTATTGGTTTTCCAGATTTTATAGTATATTGCCAATTCGAATCTAATGATTTTCCGTAAGACAATCCATTTGCGGTAAACCAATACTCAAGCAACCTCTTATCAGCGGCAGAGTAACTTTTAAACGATGGCATTTCTCTTAGATAACGCAAGACACTAAGTGAACGTTGCTGAGACAATATTACATTTGCGATATATGGGTCTTTATCATATTGGTCATATCGAACATCGTCAGTGTGGCCTTCAATCCTGATCTCCTGGATGTTTTTTCTCAAAGAATCCGTGAGCAAAATGTGAAGATACTTTGGAAGAAACTGATTGAGTATGGACTTAAACTGAGGGGTAAGTTCATAGCTGCTTGAAGCAAATAACACATTAGGGTTATTAAATTTCATCGAAAGATCCCGTCCAATAGTCATCTGCCATTTAGCCGTGTCACCTTTAAATTCATTGACAAGTCTGTCATGTAATTTATTTTTAGTCTCCACATAATCCGACAACACATTCTGATTCTTCTTCACTCTGCTGATATAAGCGACAGCAATGAAGAGGAAAATTATCATAAGCCCCGTCATCAGGTCGGAGACTGACATCCAAATATTATTTTTCTTCATTTGTTATTCAGTTTAGCATCGTACATAGCTTGAATACAAGCATCTAAGTTAGATAATGTCACGCTAAGTCGGGAATAGAAATGTTTATCGAGTTCACTGACATTATTGTTCAGCTTTTGACCTGCCTCTGTAAGCAGATTGATACCCTCACTGAATTGTCTTCTTGTCTCTTTCCAGAAGTCAGAACCATAATCTTTTATCTTATTAATCTCGTCTAATTTTGTAAGAAGATGCTCGACGCCTATTGCAAAATTCTTTTGCCGTTGGATCCACGATGCCAAATCACTTGAAGCTGTATTCAAGGTTTTCGCATTGTTCTTATTTGTAGCAGCAATATCTTGAAGATCAGAAATTATCTTCTCAAAAGTCTTATTCCCAATCAGAACCTTGTTTAAAGACTCAATGAGTTGTTTGAGTTTGCCGTCATCTGCAACCAGCTCGTTCGTCTTTGCTTCAACATCAGCCAAAGACGAAGAAGTCCCCTCAAAACTATCCTGCATTGCATTGTAATTGCTAATCATATCAGCAACCATTTGTTTGTTTTCCTTCTGCCAAATATTCAGTTGATCAATGCTATGTTTTAGTTCATCGAAATTATCTTGAACAAGCTTACTAATCACTTCATTCATCTTAGTTTGGAATTGCTGTGCCAAATCCTTCATGATATCAACCATCATTTCAGTATTGTTCTTAGCCAGTAGTTCCGTAAATTCTGTGAATTTAGTATCAAGTAAATTATTTGTACTATCCATCTTGACGACGATATGGTCAATATCTGCCGTCATTTTCTGTCCAAGTCTGTCAATCTCTTCTGATACATGCTGTTCAGATGCATCCAAGTTTGCCAGTGCATCAAGAGAAGCTAAGAGATTGTCATTAACAACGCTTATATTACCAGTCTCAGCATGGATTCCATCTATAACTTGCTTGGCATCTGTAAGTTTAGTATTGATGTCGTTCACTGATGTTAAGATGTCATTTGAGATTTTAGTGTTTTGCTTGGCTATAAATTGAGATGTTTCATTCAGTTGAGCTTTCAAGACACTATTCATCTCTCTTATTTCCTTCTTTAGGTTATCGCTCATTGCATCTACTTCCTCTGCCACATGTTGTTCGGATGCATCTAAATTGCCGAGAGCATCAACTGAGGTAAGTAAGTTGTCATTGATGCTTCCGATTTTAGCAGCTTCAACATTGATATCTTTTAAAGTTTGCTGATTCTCCTGCAAGTTTGTATTGACAATTGTAATAGCAGATATAACATCCTCTGAAATCTTAGTGTTTTGTTTAACAATAGACAGAGCAGACTCATTCATTTGAGTCTTCAAAACATTTCCAGTATTTTGTATTTCATCTTTCAGTCCATTACTCATCTCACCAAGCATCTCCGCAACGCGCTTTTCTGAAGCATTGACGTCGCCTAACACTTCTAACAAAGACAATGAGTTATCTCTAAGGGACGATAACTCGGTAGTATGACTATCAAAGCCTTTCTCCATAATCTCTTTCATGTTATTGAGAATTCCAGTAACATCATCTTTTAAAGAGTCTAGTTTACTTAATGTAGCCTGATGGCATTGAAATACATTGCCTTCTACCTGTTTTTCCTGATCGACTATCTTTTGCGATGCACACAAAATTTGAGAAGAAAATTCGCCTTTCAGTCCTGATAGTTCTTCTTGCAAAGTCGTATTAAGAGAACTCATGCCAGAAGAAATTTGTTGGCAAGTTGCTCCGAGTTGCCCGATACCATCAGCAATAGACGAAGCCTTCTCTGCTACGGTTTTCGTGTCAGAATCCTGTAATATAGTTAAAATAGTCTGTAGAATATTCGTCTGTTGCTCAGTCTTTCTCATAAATGCCCCCAACGTATTGACATTGTTTTCGCTCATTTTACGCACAGACTCCGTTATGAGCCCTGCAGCCTGATTAACATCAGACACGCCCTTGTCTTCGTTGTCGTACAACGTACTAACCTGCCGCGAAAGCAACAAAGAACCAATCATTCCAGCCAGAGATGTGAAGAATGCCGTCTTTAATCCTTCGAGCAACAATGGAATGCTTTTGTCCAAATCAGATGTGTCAAAGAAAATAAGTCCAATGGTAATTCCAAAAAATGTACCCAACACACCAAGTGTAGAAATCAGAGATGGAAGTTGTTGAATCCATCTGCGTTTAGCGATTAGATTACCTTTTGAGTTTTGAGATTGAATATATACCCCCGACATTATGGCTGATATAATAATAACTGCCACACATGTCCAAGTAACAACTGCGAGATCCGTTGATGTCATAATTGTTAATGTTATTGTTACACTATTCAGAAGTGATCAATGAATTAGTTTACACTACAAAGGAACAAAGACTTTTGAACATTCCTTTTCTTTTCTATAGCTTTTTAAGACTTTAAGTACGAATACTTGCAAGGGCGAACTTTAGTCAGACAACTTTATGTAGAGCTAAAGAAAATCTATGCCTATGTTTTGATATTACATAACTCTTATGATTATAGTAACTACAACTAATACAATAGCGACAATTGTCAATACTTTATCAAGATTGATTTGCTTCTGAATGTCACTTTGAGTCGATGATATCTGGTTCAACTTTTCTAGAACAGGCTTCTGATAATTAGCCATTGTCTCTTCGATGTGCTGTTGTAAGCCTTTGAAGTCACCAAGAACTTTCTTGAGAAGAAGCACAGAGCCTTCTACTTTGGCAGTAGATTCATCGACTTTCTTTCTAAAATCTGATGACGTTCTGTCTGTAGAAGAAGTGAATCCTAGTTGAATGGTATCGCACTTATCTCCAAACTCAGTTGTTATAGATGTACTCTTAGATTCCAATGTTGAGACTGCGTTAGCTGTTGCGGTCTTATTCCTTGAGCTCATCTGAGAGAACTCGTTCTTAGCCCCATTTATTATTTCTGTTAGCTTTGATTCGATGGATGAAGTCTGCTGTTTTGTGAAGTTATCACACGACTCTTTGAACTTTGTGCCGATTTGCTGACTTGTTGTGTTGAGGTCTCTAACAGCTTTTGTTAAACTCTGTTGAGCACTTGTTTGGAAACTTTCAGTAGTAGCTTTGTACTGAGAAAGCAAGGGCACAATTGCATTTTTGAAGCGGTCTATCTCATCATCAAGTTCTCTGAATTTAGCTTTCGTAGTCTCATCCATTGAAGAACTAAAGGCTGAACGCTCGTTTTTAATGGTTTCAACCAATGTGGCTATATTTGCGGACACCGCTTCAAGATTACTTACATAATCGTTGAATTTAGCTCCGACCTCGTGATACGCCTTAACGGTTGATTCCACCTGCTCACGTGCGGAATTAACTGATTGTAAATCTCTTTCGAGGCTTTCCAGTGAGGAAAGTAAATCTTTCTCTTCCATATCTTTCTAAATTTATTATCAATATTGGTCTGTAAAGTCATGAAGCCATTTAGCATGATATTCTGCCTCAAGTGCCATTTGCCATGACCTTAGTGTTCCTATTTGTTGTTTTGTTGCTGCATTTCTTCCTTTTCTTACCATTTCTTTATAGAACTTTTCTATGGTGTCTAGGAAATGCACATATTGTTTGTCTAATTTTCTGAATCCATAGTACCCACTTCTGAAATTATCCTTTAACTCTTTAAGTAAAGCCTCATTTTGCCAAGGTCTTAAGAATAGCAAGCAATATACGTTCAACATGTACATACAAGGATTGATTTCCCTGAAAGAACGATGAGTTATCAATCTTATAGCACCATATAGATGCCGAATACTATCTATCGGTGAGCCAGAGTCACTGACTACATCAGCATCCACTACTCGCAGATACTTGAACAAAATGTTGTAAGCATTGTCCAAATCATTTTCCTTTAGGGAACTATATTCATCAAGAAGAGAGAATGGTTCACCCGATAATATTTGATAACCATGACGTGCAAATTTGGAGTTAAAGTAATAATATAATTCATCCTTCAAGTCCTCATTAACTTCTTTCCAATCCTTGTCCGAACGTATACCCTCAAGGCAAAACCGCTGCATGTCGTTGATAGCACGCTTTCGCTTTATCGCTACTTTGTCGTACACAAATTCTGTCAAGTAGCCAAGACATTTGTGTATTTCATTATTACCTTTACGTAAAGCAGCCTTATCGACTTCATTGTCCGCCTTTTCTTCAGAATAGTATCTCATTAGAAAATCACGGAGGCGAAGATAGTATGCCCCTGCTGACTTTCGTTCACAGACGATACGAAAGTAAAAAGATTCAGGCTTGCCAGGCACTCCATAATGTTGTGTAAAGTCATCTATAACTCCTATACAGCACAGTCTATAAATTGCTTTGGCAACATCAGCATATTCATCACTTGAGTAAGTGATAAGTATGACTATCTTTTGTCCGACTTCCGCATTTAGAACCACATTCATAAAGCCCTTCGAATGTTGGGCTTCTTTAATTTCTTTGTCATCCCCATAGAAGTAACGAATGTCAACCTTGCTAAGGATGTCATTCATACGAGTCTTTTCTGCCAACTCTCCTTTAAAGTTGTTGTCAAAGAAAAACATCTCGGCATCATAGTCAGCGTTCTGGAAATCGAAGTATTCATGTGGAAGTCTTATCTTATTCTGCTTAAGATAGTCCTTTAAGTCCTTCTCATACATCCACTCACGCATGTTCTGTGCCACGGTACGTAGCTGACAGCTATAAAACAATCTACATGTCTGAGTGTTACAGTGCCCTTGTTTGTAGGTGATGTTATTTGTGGGGCACTTTAGTTTGACCATGTCAGAAATAGGATTGCAATGGTCAATGTAACTATCTGGAATTTGAATATTGTACTTATCCAGAATTTGCTTCAGGTCTTCGGCTTTGAACCATTTCCCCTTGATAATCCAATAAGGGAAGCCATTTTGAGGATAGCTATTGTTTATGCGCACTAAGTCATAATAAGATAGGAGAATGATTGCCAAAGCCATTTTCCCGTCACGTCCAGCACGTCCTGCCTCTTGAACATAGCTTTCCAATGAACTTGAATAGTTCATATTGACAGTGAAACGGACATTCGGCTTGTCGATACCCATACCAAATGCTTTCGTGGCAACCATCAACGGCAATTTGTTGTCTCTGAAAAGTTCAAGATTACGCATAGACTCTTCATCTGTCTGCTCGTCATTATCACTTGAACCCATAAAAGTTCCTATTGCCTGTGTCAAGGAACTTAGAGACTCTTTGTTTTTGACAACACTTATGCCTGTTGATTTCTTGTGAGGGCAGAAGACAATCCCAGCTTCATCATAGCTGTTGGCAAGTGTTAAGAAGTCATCTGGCATAGCTGTAGAGAGGTCTGCCTTATCTACATTCACAGAAGACTCTCTTGTCTTAAATCGTTCTTTGATTTCCTTGATACTATCATCAGTCTGTAATTCACGGATATATCCCGGAATCTTAGGCAAGAGTTTTCTAAGAAAATCTTTTTTGTCATTATTTACGGTCCATTTGTCTGTCAAGGTTACAGCAGAAGGCAATTCGGAAAGTTGATGTGCAGGGTCATAATTTCTATCAGGATCGAATTCTATGTCAACTTTCTCTATCTTATATTGTAGCTCTAGTCTGTTGCAGTTCTCATATCTCACAACGGTATTGGAATCCAATGGGAATGCTCCATAGCCAGACAACTCACGCTCAACGTCTGACAAAACATCAAACGAGGCAGTTGCTGTCAAGCCGAACAAAGCTATGTGTCTTTTTTTAGGCAGGACATAACTGTATAGATTACGTCCAAGGTGAAGATATGAGAAACGAAAGTCCTGTCCCCACTCACTTACGCAATGCACCTCGTCGATAACCCCATATGCAAAATATACATTGAGATTGTGCATGTTCTTAAGACGCTGGCGAAACTTATAGATGCACAATCTCTCTGGTGACAAGAACATCATCAGAACTTGTGAAGTTTCCATCATTTCCTCGCGATGGTCACGTTCATAAGTTGGTGCGTCATTCTTTATACTGGAGTTGATGTATGTGCAACAATCAATAAGATTATTCTTTAATCCGTCATATTGGTCTTTCATCAGTGACCTTAGCGGATCTACAACAATAGAAACTCCAGGCTCCAATAGCGCTGCAAGTTGATACGTTAGAGATTTACCACCACCTGTTGGCAATAACCCTATCACACTTTTATTCTGCAAAGCTTGTGTGAGGATTGGCAATTGACCAGGACGGAAATCCACTTTTCGGAATATCATTTGAAGGAAGTACCTCAGATGCTCGACATTCGCGGGTATAGCTTTATAAATGCCCTGCCTATTTCTTACAGACATAGGCTTATAGCAAATTAGATCCGTTGTGTAGACATAGCGATTTGACTCAATGCTTTTTGCAGACCTAATATTGAAGTAGCAGTCATTCTTCGCCGCAAACTCAGAAAAATTGACATGCGCTGCATCTGAATAATCATCTACAGCTATGTCAAACACCATGTCATATACTTTCCGTTGAAGCTCATATTTCGTCCCAGAAAAGAATCTAACTTTACTAATGGTGGTCCAATTAACTTTGTCATACTTGCTAATGATGTCCAATTCAACCTTGGGGAAATGAAGATTGGCATAATCTTCAGTCATTGCGGTCAGATGATTGAACATTATCGCAAGGTCGTCAAAAGCAAGGGCGGCGCAAGGTACGTCGTTTTCTTTTACCAAAACCTTCCAGACTGGTTGGTTTATATCTATTCTATTGGTAATAGCAGCCTCTACTATAGTCTTTTCAAGGCGAGCTACCGCTACACCTATTTTTATGAGGTCCTTTTTGTCTTTTAATTGTATGTACTTTGAAGTGCCAGCATATCGGAATCCTCCGTATTGTTCTTCATAATTAGAAAGACCATATTGCTTTTGAAATGCATCTTCAAGCCATTTGCTTCCCCTTGTGGGCAAACCTCTTGTTATGATATTGTTTAATACTGCCAATATGGGATGTACGTCCTCATACACATCTGCGCCAATATCAAAAGGTGCCAATACGTCAAAGGCTTTCAAGTTTCCATAAATCGATTTGAAATTATTTAATGGGTCACAACGTAAGCAATCCAATTCATAGGCTGCAAAGAACTGTTTTGGAGGATAATAATTCAGAGGTATAAGCATTGGCCTGCCACTATCGCGAATTACTTTAAAGCCTTTTGTAAGGCATCCAAAGGAATGTCCATTGTTCAGAATGCCATACTGACCATTGCGATATTCGGAGAACACCTTACCCCCATTTGCCAGATTGAAATAATGGAAAAAAGCGTCAATACGCTCGTTACCAAAGTTCAGAGGTCCAACACATAGAAAATAATGGACGTAGCCAGTATCTCCTATAAGTGATGACAACATCTTTAGATCGATACTCTGAATATCAAGAATGTTTGAGAAAAGATGAACTACCATCCCACACCTTACTTCAATCTTATCAATAGCCTCAGTGTCATACTTGTTGGCAGGAAGAGGCTTACATATTGATACGACTTCTTTACCATTGCCAGTTTGAGCTTTAACGTTGAATGCAGCCCTTTTCAGTGCAACAGAGGATGGCTCTATAAGAGTTATTCTTTGGAGATTGCCATAAAGACCATGTGCTCGCATATAATCTATAAAACAGATAGTGCCTAACCCCTGCCCGCATCCCCAATCTATTACCTCAAAATCATCATTAATTTCAGTGAACGGGAAGTCTGCCAGAATCTTTGCCATTTTCTGCTTATGCATCTCTCCATAAGATGACATATAGCAGTTGAGTTGTTCTTCTTTGTCCAATATGGCTTGGCCATGATTCATCCCCGGGCAATGCCAAGGCATGTCCTTAAAGTTGGCAGGCACCATACTTGCAGCCGCACGGATGAAATCATCTATGGTCGGTGTGCCAATTGCTTTTATCTGTTCCTCATAGCTCATTTGCCTCAATCTCCAGTAATTGTTTCTGCATCAGGATGAAGTAGATGCATCTTGTAGTTTCTCTGAGCCAAAGCTTTCGTTGTGTTGGCATAGCAGTATTCGCACTGATGTGGACATGTATTATATTGGCCTACGTCTTTGCTGTTGGCACATCCACAGAACATGCGTTGCCCAGTATCCTTATTGTTTTTCTTCTTTAAAGCATATAGATTGTCTGATAGCACAATCGCTTCTTTTGGAATAACGCCAAATAAATCCTTTTGGTATATTTCAACACCAAGAAAATTCATTAAAGCCTTATCTTGCCATGCAAGCTTTATCATAAGGTCATCGTCGATACACTTGTTGTGTTCAATTCCGTACTTGGACAAGTCTATCTTTTCAGCGCATGTGGCAAGATTAAAGCCCCATTCTTTATTTGCATCAGATAACCTTCGAGCAAAGTCTACCATTTGCTCAGGCTGCCAGTCTAAATAATGGACATTATTATCATCCAAGTTTCGTTTTACCTTCTTGTAAGATAGAATATCGGCGAAACTGAAAACTAATTTTTCTGTATATCCCTTAAGTTGTTCAGCTATATTGCTGATTTTCTCAAGTAGCAGATCTTCGTTTATTTCATCCGTGAGCATTAGTGGGTCGAAACGCCATATTACATGACCGTTGCCCAATTTCTCTACCAAACGCTTGAAAATGTCTATGCGTTTGTCTAAAGTTGGTACTCCCTTCTCAAGACCTTCCTTTACATAGTCGTTCAGCGTATATTGTATATAGCAGCCGATATTTCTGTCTTTGAGTTCGTCAAGATGGTCTAACAACGGCACAGGATTCTTTGACCAGAAGACAATGAACCTTGTATCTCGAAATGCGACGTAGCTTTTTACTCCATTAAAGGGATTTGTCCATGCACAGTATCCTTTCTTTAAGCGATTAAAGAACCAATCCGCATAGAAAGCAGGAATGTCGGTACTACGACTTGCGGAGATAATCTGAGGGTATTGAGCTTTAACAATTCTCCCATCAGAAAGTTTTAAATCATCTTTATTCCAATTCATTGTTCTTATCCTCGCTTTAGTATTTCATAACAGAACGGCAGGTTCCACCGTTTCAGATTTAACATATATGAGAATGTTGAGCTTTCCTCCTTCACCACTTGTACATGTGGCTCTAAAATACGTTTGAACACCTTGTATGAATTGATTCCTTTGTCGTTCTTCGACTGTTGAATCATAATTAAATATTTATTTAGAGGGTATTTCTCCATCACTTCAATAATGAGTTTAGCTAGCTGTTGTGTGAACTGAGCATTGACATTGGAGAAGAAGTATGACATATTGATAACCACCAAGGATGGTTCAGATGAACAATTCTGCCAAAACTCGGTACTAAGTTCATTGAAAGAAGAGATCATGTTGCATTTGAACTTGTTGCCGAACATTTCTGTAAGCAGACGTTTTCCCATCTTTTTCATTTCAACGGAAACGTCTATGCCATTGTAGAACATTGTAGAAATGACGTTGCCAAACTCCTCGCCAAAAGCTATGCCGCATGTAGCAGGTCCGCAACCTATATCTATAACTTGCAGTCTGTTATTGACAGATTTCAGAACACCATTAATCCATGACTTGTAACTGGTTAGGATGTTTCGGCTACTGCAATAATGTTGTCGCATTATATAGTAGCAATATATATAGACTTGCCTTTCAGGAGTCATGCCGCCGAACATTTGTAACTCATTTGAGAAGTCTATTCGTCCATAAGCTATAGCATCAAGGTTGGTCGGCATGTCATTACCGAATATCTTGTCCGGCCACTCACTTCCGGAAGCGTCTCTAATAGGTGATACTATTATTTTGTTAAATATGTCTCTGAATTCATCGGTAAGAGTAAATGTAGCCTTGCTCAAGTCCAGACTGTCCGGAGAGTAGTCTATAACCTTGAAATTACCATTTACATAGTCATCTTTACTTACTTCAAAATAGCCATATCTACTCTTCGCAAACTCAATTAACTTGCTGAATATTGTATTATTTTCAAGCAGAGAAGCATGTCCAATCATTATGAGATGCTCTTCTGCACGGGTCATTGCTACATTAAGCTTTCTGTCGACTATTGTTCCGTCAACATCAGAGAAAACGTTGCTCGTCAGGAAGTTTAGTTGATAGTATTCCTGTATGGTAAATCCATATATGATATATCTGCGTTGGCTTCCTTGGAAACGCTCGACTGTGTCGATGGTTATATAGTGCAGGATGTCAATCCCATATTTGTCTATGACCTTACGTACCACAGATATTTGATTTCGATACGGTACTATAACTCCTACGGTTTCTTCTGCTGAAAATACATCTTTTTCCAGCTCATATATTCGTTTAACGGTTGCTGCAATCATTTCCGCCTCTACCGGGTTTACCTTGTCAGAGGGAGACTCTATCGGCATATCTGATGAAATGAAAGCAATACGACGTGTCTTTATCAGATCGGTAAGACCATCTTTTCCTTGTCCACTGTAAGGCAGAACTTTTTCTTGATGTGGAAGAGGAACTGCTTTTAAATGTCCATTGTAGAAAGTATAGTTTGGGAAAGCTGCAATGTCCGGATGCATGCGCCCCTGTTTCGTGAGCATATATACAACATTTCTGTCGTCATGATACTTTCTTAATAGTCTTTCGAACAAAGAATATCTACAATCATATAGACAGATGTCTTGCAGAATAGGCTCTTGAACTTTTGACGTTTCTTCAGTCTGTTGCACAACGGCGGGCAACTGCTTGTGGTCGCCTATCATCACAAACTTACTAATGGCTGATTTGCCGTTGTGTTGTGCACTCAGTAATCCCATCAGATGAGGCTCAAGGATTTGTGAAGCTTCATCTATGATAGCCAAGTCGAAGTGCTTAAGCTGGAAAATGTTGAGATGTGAGTTTAAGGCAGTTGTCGTTCCTACATAAACCCTGTTATTAATGAGCAACTGCTTTACATCGTTTAATTTGACGGTGTTCGCTATCTTCTCATTAATAAGATTTTCCTTGTATTCAGGTGATGCTGTCATATCACCACCTATACGGATGAAATCTATACCAGCCTCTTTAAGTTTACTGCAAATTTCATCGACAGCACGGTTGGTGTATGACATTAGAAGAACCGATGTGTCTGGCTCCAACAATTCTTCTTTCAGAGTATTCAGCAGTCCATATGAAGTCTTTCCTGTTCCTGGAGGACCTATAATTAAGAAGAAATCCTTAGCTTTTTTTACTTGCAAGGCCATTTGATTAAAACTGCCATAGTTGCCTCTTAATTTTACAGAGTTATCCATCTCAGGTTTCCTTTGGAAAAGAAGAAGATCTTTTCTCTCTTTCGGAGCAGAGAGGAATGAATACATGCCATAATAGAGACCGCTATAAGAAGCCTCCATTAAGTCGTGTTCTATTGCCCACATCTTCTCTGACTCGTACAAGAATATACGATTGTCGGACTGAGGATGGCGAAGGGTTAGAATAACATGGTTGTCCTTCGTTATCTCTATGATGGTACAGCGAATAACGGGAACGTTGGTGGCATCCGGTTCTGTGTTCTTATCATAAGGATATAAAATAACAATGTCTCCCTGACGGAAATTTGACATGTCATTATCAACATCATCAGAAAACCGTAGGTCTACATAGGTTATCTCGCCTTTTGTCTTTCGATTAGGATAAACGAGCGTTAAGTCATTATATATATTTCCCGCCAAACGCTTGGTGTCAAGTGCGTCATGCCATGTTGAAGAAAAACCAAAGCATTCCTTGGTCTTGTTTCCGAGTTTAGACATAACATGCTCATTACTGATGAAAGTCATAAAGCGGAAGAAATAGGCTTTCTCTAAGTTAGACGCACTATGTATAACATTAAGTAGAGAGGATAACTGAGGAAATTGAAAATTCTTCCACAGATTGTTATCCACTTTCTTCATGTTCAGTTTTTCAGGTGTCAAACTGTCATAGAAACGATAACCATCATGTTGCGTAAGTAGCATCTCTATCCATGCTATGCCATTACGAATCTTTATTGCATTATATGCTTTCTCTGGTATCATTGTAAGGCGAAGTAGACCTTTTTCGTACTTTGAGTACATCAAAATAGGGCTTAAATCGTAGTTAGCTTTCTTAAACTTATCCCTATAATTGTAGCGGAAAAGCAGCATGTAAAGTTGCAACTGGGCAAAATGCTCATCAGTCCATTTTGGTATTATGAAGTTATCGTATGGGAAGCCTCCTTTGCCAGATTTTTGTTCAACAAGAAATCTATAATTCATTTGCAGGAAGTCCATACGTCCTTGTATACCGAGCATTTCAGAATAAAATGACGGTTCTACAATACCTTCTCCTTTGTTAAATCCTCCAACGGCTTGTGGCAATGATTCTGAAATAGCATTATGAATATGACTCGCTTGCTTTGCAGCCTCTTGATGGAAACTCCAATCGGGCTTAGATGCAGTCATCATGCTCAATGCGTTTTGATTGAAGAACTTTCGTAAGCTGTGGCTATATTTTGTTTTTGAAAAGTTCCCATCCACATAACAACTGTCTCCAGATAACTCCTCGTCTAGAATCTGACCTGCAAAATTACCTAAAATTATCGACCAACTTTCGGGAGCTGGCTCTATCTTATGCACAAGATTAACATATGGCGAATCAGCATAATTCGTCAGGCAACGTGCAATAGTCGTAACATTAACAAGGTAATCAGGCTCAAAGATAATAAGCTCAGGTTGTATTACTCCACCCTCTATCAGATGAGGCCGTACTAAGTTCAACTGAGCGCCACTATAGAACATCGTCTTGAGATAGCCCCAGTCATTTGGAAATGTAGGATATGTGTTAGTATAGGTGACTTTACTGTCGCCATCCTCGGAATAATCTTCTATCTCACCATAGACATAATTGTCATTCCATGCTGTGACGATCATCCTCATACAGTCTTGTAAAGGCTTTGTCTCTTGCTTGCGTTCTTGCTCTTTGGGGAATAGTGAAATAAGTTCTGTGGGTATGTCAACTCCATCTACGAAAGCGATGAACTGGCATAAATACTTTAAATCGAGAAGGTAACTTGCTTGTAATTTTTCATCTTCTGTCTGTTTGCTCTTGCGAATCCTTGTTCGCGAGTCATTAGCTCCTTTTATAAGCCACCATTTTGCTTTATTCTCTTTCAATAAATAATCCATTTTGGCAAAAGGGCCTGCAAAGGTGAGTTGGCATGCAGCCGTACGCTCGTCAAGGAACTTCATTAGCGTACGCTGATAGCGTTTGTAAACCCTATGAATGTCACTTGTGTCAGCAATGGCGGCTTTCAATTCGTCATAGAAATTTTCTGCTGCTTCAGGAGCATAGACTTCTCTGATTCCTAACAGTATTTGTCTACCGTTATTGTCAGTTCTAAAATCTTCTATATGAAGCCGACTTGGAAGTGAAGATATGAGTTCTTCAGACATTGAATTTATGTCTAAACCTCTTAGAATAAGCTCCAGTTGGTCGTTGCTGCAAATAGTAAGCCATCGCTTGACGGTACCGGAAATTTGAGAATCGTCAATAATGGCTCCACTGCTGAATATTATGGCGGCTGACAGCAATGGTTGGCTGATGCCAAGTTGTGCTTCTATGCCCTTACTTACACGACTCTTATTAATCCTTATTTGTTGGAAAGGAGTCCTATTCCTTGCTCCACCGCTTATTATTAAACCGTCAGAAGTCCATGTTCCATTTTCACGAGCAAGTATTTTGCCTTCCCAATTCTTGAATTCAAGTATTCTGAAACCACCTGGGGTAATCAAAAGAGCATCAAGCTCCACACCCTCAATGTTGTAGTTGCCAATGAGGATACAGGTTTTGTTGTTCTGTCCAAAGCGTTTTGTCAACAGCTTGACAATTGATTCAAACTGCTGTTCTTCTGCTTTATGATTATAATTGGATATTTTGTATATGAGTAGAGGCATATCGTGTGGGATTTAGTTATTTATGTTTTGACCGTTCACGAAGCTCGTCCATATACCCTGCTGTGATGATGCCGGACGGAAGGGCTATTATTGCTATTCCCATAAGGGAAGAAAGCATACTTATTAAGCGGCCAAGGTCTGTGACAGGATAGATGTCACCATAACCTACAGTTGTCAATGTGCAGGTTGCCCAGTAAAGCGCATCAAAGAAATCACGGAATAGTGGGCCACCAGTCACTGGGTTTATAGATGACTCAGCATTGAACATAATCAGTGCGGTGACGAAGATGTAGAATACCGCAAGAGAAAAGACGGTGAGCAATATCTTCCGTTGTTTTTTGATGACAGCTATAATGATAACTAAAGGCTCATAGTAGCGAATAAACTTGATAACACGTAGTATCTTGAATACTCGCGACACTCTGAATATCTTGAATGCCGGACTTAACAGACTCAGTGTTGGCAGAATTGATAATAAGTCAATAATTGCCATAAATGTGAATGGATAGAGCACAAAAGCCTTCCACCCTTTCTTCCCTCTAATATAATCTGCCGTTAGCCAACGCAGTATATAGTCTACAATAAAGCAGAAGCAAGATGCGATGTCAAACCATGTGAACAATGCGCTTTGCTTCCTAAACATCATTGGGAATAGGCCAATGGCGATAGCCAAGAGCATTATCCAGTTGTATGTCCTTGACCATATATTGTCCGAATTGTCGGGGTTGATGATGTTATAGATGCTTTTGCGTATATCTTTTGTCATCAGTTATTATCTATCTTTATTTTGGCCATTCGCTTAAATCTGCATGCGCTTCTACTTTATTCTCAATGCTGTCAGGCAATGACGGGAAGAAGTCATAACCTGTGATGCGCTCAACTTGGTCAACAGTGTTGACGTAATCACCCCATGGCCTGCCACCTTCGGCATTACGATATATGAAACCGATAGCTTTGGGCGTACCTTTCAAGCAGAGGACGACCTTAAAGAACGCTTCTGGAACAACAACCTTGTTCTTACCAATAGTCTTGTGCTTTTGATTGAATAGTATAGGGCCACAAACTATGTAGATGTCGCCGAAGTCTTTAGCCCACCAACGACACTGTTGCTCCATACCATTCCAGTCTCCAATGTTGAGATTGTGGTTTTGAGGACAAATATTGGAAAAGAGGAAAGACTGTCCCATAGCCTCCACATCCCATTTGTTGTCTCCAGCAGGACACATGTGACCACGGTCATAGCCAGACTGCATATAATCGAATGTGTTTGCACGTGGCTCGGGAACATCTGTATCTTCGTGGAACTCTACACCTTTACGCTTGGCTTGACCTGATGTATGGTCGGCAGTCAGATGCCAAGCAACCCAATTTGGTATCTTTGTCGTAGGATTGTATGAAACCGTATAGCCCTTGCGGTGAAGGATTATTTCTCCCGAATTCTTGCGTAAAGCAGGTATTTCGTAATCTGTTGGAGCGGTGTCAGCCTCGGATCTTAGGGTAGTTTTAGCCTTTGCCTCTGTATTGGGAGCCCCGTCCAAATACAGCTTGCCCTTGCCAGATTTGCGCCCATACAAGTTACATGAGATTATTGTTGCTCCTATGGTGAGAAGCAACGTAGTTCTTAATCCGTGTCTTATCATCTTTCTAAACTTCATAGTTCTTTAAGAATGTTCTCGTATTTCTTGTCTGCCACCACAACTGACTGACCTTTGGTTTTTGCATCGTCTACAGCCTTTTTCAAGTCAACCGCATTTGGCATTACGTCAAGGATGTGAGCTGCATCGGTCAATGATAATACAGTCTGGTTTGAGCTTGATGCCTGACCTGCTATTAATAGTGCATCGTTTATCTTTGCCTTGAAATCACTGGCATTGATGGGTTCAAGAGAAATCTTCCCATATTTGATGACATGAGGATAATGCTCAAGTGTCAGTAATGGGTCTATGCTTGAGAAGTCAAGGGTAAAGAACTGATCACGTGGGAACTGTACCCAATAATAACCGTCTCCGTTGTCACTTGCCAATAGCGAGAAACGAATGGTCTTGATATTTGCAGAGATATTGAAAAGAAAACCGCATAAATAGTAGGCTATGCCAAGCTGACAAAGAACTATGTCCTGATTCTTCTCACGTTGGAGTTTGCTCTTAATGCTTATACGCCCAGATGACAATACGGATGCCTTAATCTCTGGGACTGGTATTACACTCGGTATTGTTGCTTCAACGTTTAGCAGACTTTCCTTTTGGACATATTTGGTTGTCAGCTTAACCTTTAAAGGCAGATGTGATTTGTTCTTTAAGTCTTTTATCCCATCGTCAACATAATCTTTAGGACCAGTTAGGTAGCCTACAGCCACATCACGACGATTTTTCAAATCGTCTATGAAAGCCTTTCGACGATTGTTGTAATCATCGACAGCGTTCTTACGCTTCTCATTATATTCTTTCAAGTAAGCGGCATTTGTAGTTGCTCCCAGTGTGTCCTGTATTTTGTCGAAATAAGACTTTAATTCATTATACTTCTCCTGAAGGTCTTTGAGGACAGTTTCTTCATTTTCGTCTACGAATAGGTTCTTCTCTGCAGAACGGTTTTTCCATACAGAAAAGAATTTATGGTCGGCTTCCTCACGCAGGCTTGCTTCTACTTCGCCTTTAGATGGTGCTTTTCCACTAAAAGTTGCTTTATTGAACTTCTTGAGGACAATGCTTGCCAAGTCTGCTTTCTTGACTTTATTGTCTGCTTCTGCTTCAATATCTGCATCGCTCTTCTTCGCCGTGTCTGCCATCTCCAGTTCTTTATAGCTACCAATGGCAAGATGCACAGTATTCTTGTAGATGTCACGGTAAGCGGCATCGTTAGTGCTTATAGCAGTAAGCATTTGATTAGCAAGATAGGACATTCCTGTCTTGTAGTTCGGGCTGCGCTTTGCAGAAGCTTCGTAGGTAGAGTTTTCCACTCCATCAACTCTTACCTCATAGTTACCTTGTGAGTCTAAGGACAATCTGGCACGATGATAGTCATACCGAGAATTGAAGGAGTAGTCATAGGTTACCGTTTGTGGTTCCTGTGGTTTATCTGGAAAAAGAGTTACTGTTGCCATGTTTTTTAGGAATTGTTTATAACGTTGATAACATTGAGGACAAAAGAACAGTCGAAACCTTGGAAGATTAGGCGTTTGACGTTTGCTCCGTCTCGCTGTACTTCCATACCATCGGAATAAGGCTGGATTCCAATAATCTTGGTATATGGAACTTTTATACTGCGCTGTTGACCCATATAAATGATGTTCTTGTTTGTGACATACAGTGAGCCCGTACCCATGTTATCCATATAGCTATGCTCTACCGGGTGACCACGGAAGCCTCCAGTGCGGTATGTAACGCCTTTCATTACTCGGAAACTGTAGCCGCTTGTACGCCCGACATACTCGCGTTGAGTCTTTTCTTGATACATAGTAACTGCTGGGTAACACCACAGCGCAACTTCCCCCTTTGTAAGTATAATAGGTGCCTGAATACCTGTCTGAGGTAATTGCCCTTGTTGTAATTCAGCAAGTATTTTAGACTGACCAAGCATCTGAATGTCACTGTTTTGGTATTTTGCTGGCAGGTTAGTCAATGATAATCCCAAGGTATTTACGTACTCATCTACTTTCTGCTGATCAGCGTAGTTGATTACCCCCGTCTTGGTGTAGTTGCGGCCAGCCTGCTCAAGCATATCATAGTATGCCTCTTGTTCTTTGTCGTAGCTGATTGGCAAAGCCTGTGTTACTTGATGTGCAATCTGCATAGAACGTTGCAATGGCTTTTGTCCCGTGAAGTATTCTGCCATAAAGCCACGTATCATCTTCTGAGCAAGCTTGTCAAGTGAACCATTTACGTTTACCGTGTTGTATGGAACGCCAATCACATTTAAAAATTGCTGGACAAGTATGAGCTGTCGATGCAGAAATGGCCAATGAATCCTTTCTGTGTACTCATCGATGCTCTTGGCTGCAGATATAGCTATGTCAGGGTCTGTCACGTAGTTGTTAGCCTTTACTCCTTGGATTTGGCTCACAAGAGAACGTATGTCCAATGAGTTCATGAAGTATGAACGCATAGCGCTCTCAAGCGAGGTTATTCCTTGCTTATGTTTCTCTTCGCACTCCTTATGCGCATGAGAGAAAAGTCCGGCGGGCTTACCGCAATATTTACATACTCCCATTGGCGTTAAAAGCTAAAAACAGGAATTACAGTTAATGGAATACTTTTCATTATACATTCTGGTAACAAACTTTCACCATTAACAGCTGTGTCTTTATCAGCTTGCGTAGATGTCCATATTCCTGTTTGACCTGAAGCATTAGCTGTAATTAATCTAGCTTCTAAGTAACGTGACATTAAATTTACTTGTAAATAATTGGGCAAATACCAATTACTTGTACCACTAAGAGGTATTTCTGTTTGCCAGTTCCTAGCTACATAGAAGGCCGTTCCTCTAATATCATATAGATCTTTGATAAGCAATTCAGAATATATTTTACTGTTAATTTGGTCTATATGATTAAAATCGTCCCTTGTATAATGTGTATGAGGAAATGGCAAATCCACTTTTGGCCCCCATGGAGATTTGTTGTAATATTTTCTATCAGAAGAATTCCAACATGGACATGCCATCACTCTACCATGTGTCCAACCTAAATGTCTTTCAACTTCTGACGTTTCCAAAGAGAACACTCGACCAACAACGCCTTTCTTGTCAGAGGTCTCATGGGCAAAACTTCCATCTAAATAAAGGTAATCTCCTTCTCTTAATTGTTTATAATCTGAAAAAAATATATCTATGTGCTTTTGTGGGCTAATTCCGAACTTGGCACAATACATCATAGCAATAACGTTTCCTTTAGAGCCTTTCTCACGGACAAAGTTAGTCCACCGATCATTATCAATATGCCCAATCCCAAAAAGACAAAACATATAGTGGGTATCAATATCCTCAAAACCTTTGACTTCTCGATTTGTTATTCGGTGCTGTAAATCCTTAGCGCCAATGTTAAGAAGATTTGCTTCGGCATTCAGGGCCTGATTATAGTAATCGAGGGCTTCTTTATAATGGCTTTTCTTTCGCATAATATGTCCCAGCATGATAGTCGCCTTGATAGTATTTTCATCATCTTTGGAACTACTATTAACTATCTTCTCAGCTATCGAACGTGCGGTATCCAACTTACCATTATCAACAAAATCCTGAGCAATTTTGAGATAGTCTTTGTCATCAACAGAATCTGCTGTCTGCTTTGGTTCTGGTGTGGAAGTTAAATCAGACGGCATTAGTTGTTCATCGTCAAAGAAAGGATGGAAGTCGAGAACTTCATCCATACCTTCTCCTGGTTTTTTATCCGTTAGGTTGATTGCATAAGCCAATGACTGGAACACATAAAGAGCCAGCTTTTCCTTATAGCCACACGAATCCACAAAGTCGTGCTCGTATGACTTCAGTCTAATAGTCCAACTACTTTGTGTATTGTCCAGCTGTAAAATTTTCTCAGAATATTCTCCGTTGATAACGTCTCGAAGAACAAGTTTTGACGCAGGTCTTTCTTCAAAGGCATGGTAATCATTCAGAAAGTTCAATAAAGCACTATCTGTAATAATGTCCTTGCCTTTCAACTTAACAATTTCTTTTATAGCATCGTATAGCTTCATATTGCTTTCAATCCTTGAAATATTTTCTTTGATGTAGCGAACAGCCCACAGCAGTTGCTCTTAACAGCACAACGTTCACATACATCAATATATTTTGTTTTCCAATCCGAAATGCTCTGTGCAGCGAACTTTCTGTGAGTTGCTGGCAAGAGACATAAGGGAAGATTATAGATAGAGACAGGTATTCGCCATTGGTCAAGTATGTCAACAGCCTTACAAAGTTGATGTATATACTCAATCGGTTCTACCCAAATAGTTCTGTCATTTTTAATGGCATATCCGGTATCTTCCATTGCCATCAGTGCCACCCATGAGACAAAGGGCAGATTCTTGAAGATATACTCTGCCATTTTTGGTAGCCGTTTATAATTGAGCTTGTTGATGACGATACGGAGTTCAATGCAGCATCCTTCTTCAGAAAGATTATATAGGCCATGAATTGTTTCGTTGAAAGCACCTTTAGCACCAGCAATTAGGTCATGGTCTCCACAATAGTCAGAATGGAATGGTATACCAAATATCAATTTGTCACCTCCTGCTACAGCAAGGCGGTGGGTATAGTCATTGAGTTGGAAATTGCGTCCATTACTGAGGATGTGGATGCTTGTGTTTGGCAACTCCTGCCTTACAAGCTCAACCAACGATATCAGTTTTTCACCTGCGAGCGTCGGTTCACCTCCTGTAATGCATACTTCCTTGGTATCCTTAGGCGCAGTCTTGATGAGTCTTTCATTACGAGCATAGTAAACGCCTATGTCATCACCGCCATGTGGCGGTTGACAACACATGATGCATCTATTGTTACACTGGTTGGTAACGAAGAGCACGTTGCTGTTGGAATTTGTTTCAAACTTATTCTTCATCGCAACCAACTTCTAAAGATGGGGAGAACTTCCTCTCCACGTGTTATTATTAAACTTATCAAATACTCTATGATAGCCTTGTTTTTCTTGCAGACCAAAGATGTAGGGCGGAATCCATACATATCGCCTTGCGTGGAATAATGTCGAACAGGATCAGCACCACAGAACTGTTTCAATGCGCAATCTGCGCATCCTGCCAATGCCTCGTTTGCCCATACTTTTGCCATTTGACGAACTTTCTTGCCATATACAATATCTTCATACTTGTCGTGGACACTGCCAAGCCGGAAAGTGTAGTCGTGTATCTCTGCAAGCATGCGTGACTCATCCGACGCATAGACATAACCGTCATAGTTGTAGACGAGAACGGAATTGACAGTGCCTGCTGGTGATTGCAAGTCTACAAATCCCGTAGTAAAAGGTGTCAGCATCTTTCGAAGAATGATGGTGGCATAGTTTTCCCGGAAGAAAGTACCATGTTTGTTTATATCCAGTATATGTTCAAGAGATTTTTTGTAGAACTCAATAAACCTCTCGTTATATCTGTTCCAGTCATCGTTTTTAGCAGCTAATCCATAGGGATTTAGAGCTCTGAGGAAGATGTCATGAAATCCATCTTTAACGTACTCGTCAACAATCTCATTGGGATAGTCAAGAGAAAGTTCAGATGTCGTCATCAAAGCCGATACAGCATCTTTTCCAAGAACTTCTCTCGCTTTGGTAATGCCTGCTATAGTTTTCTCAAAACTGTCTTCACGTCCTCTATCTTTATTGTGTATGAAAGCAGGACCGTCAAGTGATGTGGAAATAAGCACATGGTATTTCTTACAAATTGTCAAAACCTCATCAGTAAGTCTGCGACAATTTGTACATAGCACATATGTCAGTTCTCGTTTCTCTGTCTTGTTGATGTCCTCCGCTTTCTCAATACCAAACTTCATCAGTTCTGGCATAAGACTTGGCTCACCTCCTTGAAACTCCATAGTAAGATATTGCGAAGGAGACTTGAACATCAACCTCACAGAAGCTTCCATTGTCTCGTAAGACATAGAGCAATGTCTACTGAATTCTTCCTGACTGGACGCCTGACAATAAGTGCAGTTCTGATTGCAGCGGAGGGTTAGGACGAAGATATGAAGGGCGGTTCTATGGTCAAGAAAATCTTTCTTTGCACGTAATCGAGACGCGTAGATGTCAAGGAGAGATGGAATGGCTTCTTCTGAAATGAAGAAGTTTGCAACCAACGTTTTATACAGCTCTTTATCATCGAGTGTGTGGTAGATAATTTTACGCACTGTACCACTCTCGGCGATAATTATATCACCGAGTTCATTCACAAGTACTTCTCTACCGGATATACGTGTGAAGTTGAATGGTAGTAGCGAGTATTTCTTCATTCCGTCAAATCCTCCTCCGTAAGATCGTCAAAGTCAGCGAAAGCCTTTGCATAGAGAATAGTCCGTATATCCTTGGTTTCAATCTCTATGATATCACGTAATTTTTGGTCGTTAAGCATCTGATAAATTCTGTCATGAATATCCTTCTCATCTACGGGCAAGTTTTTCTTACTTGAAAAAGACAATACATCCATATTACCTTCAAGCCTTCGCTCAACGGTATATTTTTCAGACAACCAATATACAACCTTTGATATCACGTTGTCGGAATATATATTACGGTCTATCTTTATCTCCATCTACTTAATACTTTTCAATTTAGTCAATGTTGCGGCGTCAGGATTACCTGTCACGCGTATGCGATTATAAGCTTGAAACATCTTAACTGCCATTTGCACATCACTTGTAAACACAGCATTGCCATTAGAATATTTCAATTTCTTGGGGTCAGGTGGATATCCTGCTTTATTTAGCAAGGTAATGAGCTGGTTAACATCCTGTCCTGCCGTATTCACTTTAATTTCCCTAAATCCAAGGGATACAGAGGTTTTTGACGAAGACCAAGCCTGTAACGCTGTTGCTGTGTTTGAATCTACAGTACCCGTTGCTGAATAACCCGCATCACGCTGGAAATGCTTAATAGCAGCAAGCATCGCAGCATTGCAAACATAATAGCCTCCCTTTCGAGACAAAGCATTACGTTTGATATATAAGTTTTTAACCAGCAATTCTGCCAGTGTGTTGACATCAGCTCCGTATGTGCCAGATTTTATCGTCCTACCCCCTAAAGTGTAATCGGCAGCTGTTTTTACTTTTGGCTTTGGCTTAGGCGCTACATAGGTATCTTCACTAGAACTACTACTATAACCACCGCCACTGCTGTATCCGCCGCCATAAGAGCCGCCGGAACTCGAATAGTGGGAGCTATGTGAACTATGTGAATAGTGTCCGCCTCCACCTCCACTACCCGAATAATGACTGGAATGGGAGCTATGTGAACTATGAGAATAATGGTCATTAACCATCATCATTCGTCCACTTGGACTAACCTTTACAACGTTTTTAATAATTTTACGCTTCAGAGATTGAATTTCATCCTCATTGTCGCCATTATTTATATCATCAAGGGAACCTTGCTTCAACTCTTGTGCATTGACAGTTGTGCTATGTAACAGAGACAAAGCAGAGGTAACAAGCAGTGATTTCATTAATTTCTTTGTTATCTTGTTCATAGCTCTTTCTTTTTCATGAAATTCAACCAATAGTCATCTGGTGAAAGCTTAAGCAGTTGCTTGAGCAAGGATTTGCCTTCAGCATTAAGTTTCCCCCCATTACTCGAGATATTTAGTACAAGAGAATTTTTACCATTCTCAACTGTCGTGTTTATTTTTGTGTCAATTTGATTAAGCTTTTGATTAACAGAAGATTTATCAGCATCACTTAATTCCATGGTCTGCTCAGTTTTAAGTGCCACTCTGGCTTCCGCAAGCTTATCTGGATTGTTTTCTGCTTCTCCTACCAACTTATCTGTAGCATCTGAAATCTTGTTAAATGCATCAGATTTATAGGAGCTTTCGTTGAAGGCATCATAATTCGTGTAAGCATCCTTATAGCTATTAATAGCCATGAGATAGTTACTCTGTGCATAGAACTTATCACCTTCATTTATCGATTGTTTGAACTGCTTCCTTTCTGGGCCGGCAGATAAGTAAGCAGTACCGAAGCCACCGCCAATTAGCAATGCGACTGCTGGCACAGCAACTTTAGCAATTGCCCGCCTCTTCAAACCTGCTGTGTCTTTGTGATAACGATTAAGCATCTCCTGGCGTTTGTCAATACACCACTGAGTATTGTCTGTATGCAGAGCATCACTGAGCATCTTAATCTTCTCTTGTAGGAAATCAAGTTGATTAACTACCATTGCTGGATAATAGCCAGATCCTTCGGTAGGAATTTCTATGCCTTCTTCAAGTGTATGAAGATATTGATCTTTTGCCTTTTTGAGTTCTGCATTTAGGTCAAGCGTCTCCTTAGGTGCTTTGAAATCTGCATATATTGTTTCTTCCGAAGCATTAGGTGCATAATCGTCGACTCTGTCAATCCATCCCATGCCATAAGCTATGCAGTTGAACAGATATTCAACTATGTCTGTTCTGTAGCCATGGTCATTAGCCAATTCTGTAGTAAAAGACTTAACTTTTAATCTCCATCCGTTTCCACTATCACCTAACTCAAATAGTTTTCCCCCATAGCCACTCCTTAGAATATCTCTAAGAATCGCTTTAGCTGCTGGCAAGTCGTCGAAAAACACTGTATCACTAAGGATATTCACCAAACGAACATCCTTGATGACAGATATTCCTTGCTGGGTGATAATGTCACGTATCGCCTCGTGCAATTTCTTATTATTATTTGCCATTATCGGTGGTGTGCAATAACTATTGTCTTATCTTCTTTACTCGTTTACTTCATTAGAATCTCCAGTAACAGGTATGTTTCGTGGATATGATTTATCATATGTTGTTGACATACATGGAGATGCACCGTCTTCAACTCCAGAACTCTGTACTTTTTCAGTAGACGCATCAGCTTCAGGAGTGTGTTCCTTGTCCATATCAACAGAATTATCGTCAGATTCTTTCAAGGAATTGCTTGAATCAATTTGCTCTGCTGCTTCTATTGAAGGAATCTCATCCTTTTCTGGATTTTCTTTAGATTCTTCATCATCTGGAATGGAATAGTGACTATCTCCGAGTTCATCTGCTAATCTGTCATATTTCTTTATGAGATCGTTTCTGTCCGTCCTGGCTCGATCCAAATCTTTTATAGCATAGTTAAGTTCGATAACAGAATTATTGTCAGTTTTTCCTGATTTGTTAATCTTGTCCCGTTTATCTTTAAGGCCATCTATTCGCTTATTAATTTCATCGATACGGCTCGACACAAGCTCGCGTTGCCAATCGACAAATAGTTGAATATTAGCCTTCAACATTTCAAGGTTAAAAACCGTAGCTACTGACATGTCATCCTTACTGCCGATTTTGCTAAGTTGCGGCAGGGTCTCTTCTAAGGATCTGATTGTAGCTTCTATACCATCGGTGGCTAACATCTTGATAACTTGGATATAGAAATTAACCAGATTTGTCTCCTCACCGAAGGAATCATCTAAGCCATCTGAACCAAGAAACACAGCATCAGGGAATTCACCGTTACCCTGATAGCAAAAACGAAACTCGTTAAGCGCATCAGAGTCGCAGAGAGAAGTCGTTTTGTTCAAGAAGCAACGGTCATCCCAAGGCACAGACTCTTTCCATTGCACCTTCCCATTGACAATCTTGTAGGCAATCATCTTTCCGTCTCCAATATGAAAAGCGAACCAATAGTCAGGAGTTTGGACATAGACCATCAATGTACAGCCGTACGTTTTTTCCAAGATTGTACGTTGCTCTCTATCCATAGCCATTTGACTCTTGAATTCATTGAGGTATTTCTCCTTGACATGCTTCCTTTCCCATTCGTTAATGGGATGTGCCTCCGCATGTTCATTTATTTTCTCATTCCATTTATATAATATGTTAGAGAAAAGCTGACGGAATACTATGAATTCCTTGTTTGTTGGCTTCTCGGTATTGCCTTTGTCCGGTAAAATTGGACCTACTGCTGTATATTGTTTTCCTTTAAATAGGTCGCCATCAATAACCTGCACAAAACGCCACACAGCCTCATCTGTGACTTTAGCAGCGAACTTAGCTCCGTATTGACTACGGAAATAGCGCTCACCACCATGACCATCACAGACAATTGCCACTGCTATGCCACTACTGGTAGCATAGCTAAGTGAAAAATCTTGGCAGGGCTTATCTGTCGCTTTGTGACTTTCGCCCTGACAGGAAAAGTATATACCGCTAACCATATCAATTTATCCCCAATCGTCAACGTAGGAGCTGCTGTCAGGTGTACCTGTAGGCGATGCTGAGTCACCCGGAGCTGGAGCAGCCTCCGCACCATCAATATTTTCAGCTTCTTTCTTTACATCTTTTACTACTTGATCCTGTTTTGTTGTATCACCTGCCGAACTGCTCTTACTGCCAATCTGAGAAGATGTCACAGCAACTACACGGATGATCTGTTTGAGAGCATCTATATTGTGGACGGTAATAACTGCTTCCGAGTTGCCAGTAAAATCTTTGAGGACTTCTTTGTCAGCATCGTCACCGATGGCAATGGCAATCTTGATTGCAGCCTTGAACCAATTATTGGTCTTTAATTTTGCAAGTCCACTCTGGAAGTCATCAGTTGGGCCGCCATCAGAGAGGAGTATGATAGCAGGTGCAAAGGAGCCACTGGCATTCTTCATGAAGCCACTTTCACGATGCAATTTCTTTTCAAGCTCTTGGCATGCCTCACCCAAAGAAGTGAGGCCACTTGCTGCCACATCTTGCCAGACGAAGTCTTTTGCCAGTTTCGGCTCGTCATATAACCATTTGGCACCATTAGAGAACTCCAATGCGGCGACCTTGATTTCAGCATCAGGGTTTGACTCAGAGATGTCATTCAACATCGGCAACACATTTTCAACGGCATCGTTAACTGCTCCGATTTTGTTGCCTTCCATACTTCCTGATGTGTCAATCAGGAAAAACAGTGTCATCGTTCTACGAGGTACACTTACAGTATCGTCTAATAGACTCATATTTATATGTTTTTAATTTTATTCAGTACTCACATCATCTATGCCTCAATCTCGCCCTTGGCATTAGGATCATTGGGTAAGCTTGTGCCAAAAGCAATCTTCAAGCCATTCAAGATAGGCATAAACTCACCTGGCTTTACTACCTTTACTTTCCCCTTAGGAGTATCCACATTCCACGTTCCAGTTGTAAGGTTCTTGAGGATAAGAAGATTCTTATCCGTTGGGAAAAAGCCTACTTCTGCATCAGGTGTGTTGTCTTTATCAATGAAAAGCTTTGTTTGCGGAGTCAGAATTAATTCCCGAAGTCCATATTTCAGACGTTTAGAAGTGTCAATTGACTTACCACAATTGATGCAATTATAGTTGGAGGCATCCATATCTACAAATGTCTCCTCGTGGCAGTTAGGACAAATGACAAGTTCGTCACGGACGCGGTTGATTATCTTCTCCCACTCCTGCTCAATCAGCCTTTCATTTGGTTTCTGAAGTTTTTCTTTGCTGAACTGCTCTATGAAAGTGTTCTTCAGAATTGACGGGAACAGAGGCCATCGCTTGATAACGTTTTGATGGATTCCTCGAACTGGGCGATTCGAGGGATCATCCTTATCATAGATGAAAACAGCCTCACTGCCGTAGAAGCGTTTCTCAAAAGCCTCTGTCATACATGGACAAGAAACGACTTTAGCTCCCTCAAAAGGATGATTTGCAAAGAACAACATGAACAGAATAACCGACAGCGAGAAGCGATCGCTATATTTGTCAGGTACCCCACCTGCAACTATTTCCGGAGCCATGTAACGGGCTTTACCCATAATACCGGATTTCTGTCCTTGAGGCATAACATTATCATTATCGCAGATAAGTACATCTCCATCCGAAGGGCGGATAAAGAAGTTACCATCATTTAAATCTTGATAGCTATACCCTTTAAGATGTAGCATACGGAATCCTTCGCAAATTTTCATTGCAGCCGCAAGCATAGCGTCAAGTGACTTGAAATTCTTGAGAGCAAGAAGGTAGTTGCCAAATTCGTAATAGCCTTCAGGACGTAATTTCATGATGTAGCCATAGCTGCCATTCTCTTTTACCGTAACATATTCTGGCCAAATGAAAGCATCTGAAGGGGCGCCTGCATTGACATTATGCTCCAAGTTCTTATAGAAAGCATCCTCAGGAGGTGTGTGATACCATTTGAGAGCCATCTTGGTTCCGCCCAAATCCACGAGATAGACGATTCCTTGACCACCACGTCCAAGCTCCTTTAGGACAGTTGCTTGGCTGCCTATAGTCAAATTGACTTTTTGTCCAACTGTTAGTTCTGCCATATGTGTAGTTTTTAGTTTTCTATATTAAAATCCACCACCTTTTATATCTATGGAATCCACAGTAGTAACTTCTCCATGAGCTCCACAGTTAGGACAGGTGAATTGCTTCTGACCATGGTAGCATGAAATCGTTCCACAGTTTCCACATATAATAAATTGCTTGCTTCCACAATATGGGCATCCTGGGAAGTTTTCGTCAATACTGATGGAGCCGTTTACATGCTTCTCGTCAAAATGCTCACGATGAGCCTTCTCTTTGTCAATTTTGAAAGCCCAAACAAAATTAAGGTTCTTGCCTTTGGGATCTATAGTGATTCCAAAAGGCTTCTTTGCCTCTTCGCACATGCCCATCGTGGCGAAAGCATCTGGACCTATATGAGTTATTGCCATATTTGTATGTTTAGCCTTTTCATTTTGTACTTCAAGAGGCCTCGTTCTCGAACATAACATAGGTGCAAGTTCGTCATTTAGTCTATTAGACTATTTTTCTCCTTTGGTATGATAAGGTTCGCCACTCGCAAGTTGTTAGTTCAAAATTACGCGTTTCTATCGCCTAAAAGGCCACTTTTCCATACGCAATTCGTTATTTTAGAGCAAAGCTAATAAAAGAATACGATATACGCAAGAAAAAAACAAAAAATATTCTATTCTTGACATAAAGAGCAGTTGATATAGAAATTTACGCATAAAAAATCTTCGCACCGGTGTATGAGAATATCATTTTATGAAACTTTATTCCATACTTATACGTGAATATTACGTTTTCCGTCGACATTGTTATACGTTAGATTTTACGCATGTATGTTTAGCTTGTCAATTCCATTATCTCTATGATGTCAAGCATACTAAACAGCATGCCGTCGATAGCTTCATGATGACTCTGGTGAAAGTGTCCGTAATACCATTTAGATAATGGCATATTCATGGCCTTCAGCTTCTCGTAGATATTATCCATCGTCATCCGTTCACATCCGACATCACTAAGAAGCGACTTGTCTTGCTGTGCCCAATCATCAAGTCCGTTCTTATTGAGCAATTCGCAGAACGATGGTGAAGAATGCGTTACTACAGTATCTATCTGATAATGTTCACCAATTTTGCCAAGAAGCTCCTCATTATATACTGGTGCTTCATTCTCTCAATAGACGTTGGGGGCTAATGCGCAAGAACGGTCAATATGATGTTTTGCATTTTCCTACCATTCTTTTCTGTATCGACGGTCTATAGAGATGGCTCTGCCTATGCAAAGGGCTTGATGCCCACAGGCTTCTATGACGGAATAGTCGGGGACGGCCAAGAAGCGTTTGTGCGCAAATACTTTACCATCGAAATATGTGGGATAGTCTTGATTGCCTCTAACAAACACCATCCAGTTATTATAGCTGTCCATCCGCCGGCTGTTTCTCCTGACGATATTGTCGTAGTAGCCTTTGTTCTCAAAGCCAAAGCCGCAGTCCCCAGCGACAATCAACGAGGTTGGAGTCGCCGTAAATGTCACCACAGACTACTATCTGCTTGGCATCAGGAAACTGGAATAGCGGTATGTTTTTATCAATCATGGCGTAATACCTCCCAATAAGATTCAAGTGCATCTTGCAGATAAACTACCACCTCAGAGAAAGTAAGTGAATTGTCGGATTTAATTCTTCTCATGAAAGCTTTCCAACGGGTGGTCAGCATAAGATCATCTTTGAAAGATTGTGAGAAGAAAGCGGCATCTTCTGTATAGCCGGTATGCCGGTTACGGAATGTGTTGACAACGGCATCAGTCAATGTTTCCGGGTCGTAGTTTCCTTCATGAAGCAGATGGAACAGGTCGTAATAGTCTTTCATCCTGCTGCTTTGATTGCCAAGGTCTATCACGGCGTGCATTTTCTCTGCGATGACTGTTTCCACAGAATACGCCATAATGCTGGCTTGCGGAAGCGTGCTGATAAGCAGCGGATAATCCAGCTGAACAGGTGAAGGCGTGATGATGTCTCCAAAGCCTATATCCATAGAGAGCATTTGGGAGATAGTATCCATAGCAACGGGAATGTGTAGCCGTATGCCATGGTAATCCTTTTGCTCGGTAATATTCTCAGAAGTTATGTGTTCTACATCGAATGCTACTCCATCTTCAGGACAGTCAACAGAGCAAATTTCTTGAAAGGCACTGACGATATGACCGCCATCGTTGCTGACGCCCGATCCGAGGAAATCAATATCCAAGGTAGGACGGGCTGCAAACTTCTCATGCGCATACATCAAGGCTCCTCCTTTGAGAAAGAAGTGGTCGCGATAGCGTGTCTGCGAGAGTCTATAGAGAACACGCTCTTGAAAATATCTCGTCAGAACCGTCTGGTAGAATATGCCTTCTTGCTTGGATACATTCAGCAACTTGCTTCTGATGGATTTCCCGTAGTTTTTCGTCTTCTCATTCATAGCGCAATCTCAAGATAGTGGTTCAACGTATTCTTTACACGTAGTTTCTCGGCATAATCAACAAGTTTGGTAAGATTCCTTTCCGGTAATTTGAGATAACTGTTGACCACTTCAGAACATACATCCTGTCCAATCTTATTACGGAATTTGATAGCGTCGCAGACACTACGCTCCATATCAAAGATCCTGACTTGATAGCCATTGATGTCTTGAGTTGTCAAGCCAAGTTCCATGAGTTTGTCCGTCATATAATGCAGTTCAATGGCCGGGAAGGCTGGTAGCGTTACCTTTCTTCCCCTCTTGACAGCCACATGAAAGGCCTGTGGAATGACAGTGGTCAAACCATACGCACTCCATGCAGAGAAAGAGCAAAGAATACCGTTTGGCACGAGCGTGTCGATGTCAACCATCGTGTCTGCCAACTGTTCCGGGCTTGCATATACGCCACGCTTTACCTTGACCAAGTCGCCTTGCCTAGCCTCTGACAACATCTTATAATAGCTGTATCTGCCTTGTGACTTAGCACCGACAGAAGAGATAAAGGTCTTTGTTGTAGCCATGCTGCTTTATTTTGTGTACAAAGATACAACATTATTTTTAAAGTGATGTATATTCGTACATATTTTTTTAGATTTTCTACTGCTTGACGAGATTTTTCGATCGAATTGCGTACCCCCCACCACACAAATAGCTTTACTGGGATATTTTGACTTAAATGGTGCTTATAAAAAAGTTAAATCATCAATGTATTATCTTAATATTATATAAACATAAGTAAAACACCAGCTCAAAAATTCGTTATTAGAAGCGTATATTCTCTTGCACATTTTTGTACCATTTACCTTGTAACTGTCTGATTATCAAGTAACATTTTATTTCCACATGAACAGCGTCGTCCGCCAGCTCTTGGAGCAGAACACCGACGTGGTCATGGTCGATACCGGCGACAGCTACGAGGGTATATGCCGCTATTTCAAAGGCACTTACATCACCTACTCGAAGGAAAAGCCCATCTCGATGAACCCGTTCAAGATAACGGACACCGAGTATGGCCAGAACTTCGGCGAGAAGAAGAACTTCCTCAAATCACTCATCTTCCTCATCTTCAAGGGCAGCGAGGCACCCACGAAGATAGAGGACAAGATCATCAACCAGACCATCGTGGAGTACTACGAGTCTTACTTCACCCCATTCAAGGAGTTCACCGACGCAGAGCGCGACCAGCTCCGCAAGCGCCTGCTCCTTGAGGACAAGAAGAACGGCACCTACGAGAAGCACAGCAAAGAACTCGAAGAAAAATACAAACATACAGAATTTTGGTGCGAGCCGAATGCAGAAGAATATGATTCTTATGCTGAGACGAAGCCCAAAATGTTCAACGAACAATATGAAACAGACATTCCAACCTCCGAAGATCCATCTGCCTTTGGCGGACAGGATACTGAACACGGTTCTCTCCATACTGCTGATGGCAGTCGTGTGGCCGATGACGGTCCTTTACATACTGCTGAGGAGAAGGAAGCCTACGCACGAATCCAGCGGAAGGTGAACAAACTCCATGACCTCATCAACGACAAGGCCGCCACCGACGGTGAGAAGGTTGCCGCCAACCGCCAGCTCATGCGCCTCATGCCCCAGCTCATCGAGGGCAACTACCTCGTCACCATCGAGCAGCGCATCGACCGCATGGAGAAACAGCGGCAGAAGATGCACGTGGACAACCTCAGTTTCAACAGCTACTATGAGTTTGCCATCGAGCGCATCCCGCAGATTATGAGGGAAAAGAGCATCACTTTCGACATCGACAACTTCGCTGCCATCCTGGAGCAGTTCTATAAGGGCGGAGAACTCGAGCATACGCTGAACAACGACGTTGATGCCAGTCTCTTCGATGAGAAGTTTATCGTCTTCGAGATTGACAAGATCAAGGACGACCCCGTGCTGTTCCCCATCGTCGTGCTCATCATCATGGACGTTTTTCTGCAGAAGATGCGCATCAAGAAAGGCCGCAAGGCACTCATCATCGAAGAGGCATGGAAAGCCATCAGCTCACCGACTATGGCGGAATATATAAAATACCTCTATAAGACGGTGAGAAAGTTCCACGGCATAGCAGGAGTCGTAACCCAAGAGTTGAATGACGTGATAGACTCACCCATCGTCAAGGAAGCCATCATCAACAACTCTGACGTGAAAATCCTCCTCGACCAGTGCAAGTTCAAGGACAGGTACGATGCTATCAGCGCCATCCTCGGACTGACACAGGTACAGAAGCAGCAGATTTTCACCGTCAATGCACTTAACAATCACGATGGACGGAACTACTTCAAGGAGGTGTGGATATGCCGCGGCCAGTACTCCGATGTCTATGGCGTGGAGGAACCGCCCGAATGCTACTGGGCCTACACCACGGAACGCGCCGAGAAAGAAGCACTGAAAGTCTATGAGCGGCACTACGGTGACATACAGACTGCCATCACGAAAATTGAGGAAGACCGCAAGAAGTTGTGTATAAAGAAGTACCTTGACTTCGCGGTAAAAGTGAACAAACAACAGAAAATCATGCCACTATGGGACAAATCAGATTGAAAACCAACAAGATAAGCAGCAAACAGAAGAAATGCTGTACCCTGACTGCCGCCATGCTCCTTCTTGCCACCTCGCAGGCCTTTGCCGGATGGCGTGTGGTCTATGACCCTTGGACGACCGGGCAGGTCAGTGCCAACACCACCGCCCAGAAGCTCATAGAGAACAAGCACAACGAGCGGCTCGACACCATCTCTGAAAAGCAGAAGAAAATCTTGCAGTATACCGCCACGATGGAGGGCATCAAGGAACTCTACCATCTGACGATGACCAATGTCCGCGGCTTCGGTGAAGAGTCGGCCTACTACAAGGAAATCTTCCTCCTCAGTGCCGACATCCTCTCCGGCATCCCCACGATGACGAAGTACATCGCCTCCAATCCAGTGAAGAACTACGTCCTTTGCCTGAACGAGCTCGCCGACATTGTCATTGAGACCGAAGGACTTATCCATGACTTCATCGACGTGGTGAACAACGGCAAGATAAAATTGCCCGACAATCCCATCATCCGCCAGAAGATACCCAACGGCGGCGGACGCTACAACATGGGCCAGGGTGACGGCTACAACTTCATGGACCGCTACACCCGTCTGACGCTGGCCAATAAGATCTACTCCCGACTGTTGGAGATGAAGTATAAGATGGACGTGATGGTGATGATGTGCCAGTTCGGCACCTGGGGCGAGGTGTTCTTTGCCATCGACCCTGAGAGCTGGGCCTCCGTCTATCAGGCAAGCAACATGGTGGACGGCATTATCAACGACTGGAATAACCTTGGAACATGAAAGCTATGAAGTACCATACCATTATAATCTGCATCCTGGCCGTCGCCATCCTCTACCCCTCGAAAGCCCATGCCTTCGACTACCCCAACGACCAGCCTACCATCGAGGCACTGATCTCGTTGCACAAGCTCATCAAGAAGGAAGAGGAGAAGGCACTGGAGAAAGTGGCGGCAAGCTATGGCGAGCAAAGCCTTGTGACCAAGGGCGCGACAAAGTTCAACGACGTGCGCATGACGCTCAACTCCAAGCTCAACAACGCTTACAGCTACGTCATCCTCGGTACGGCGCTGGCATCGACAGGCACCGACCTCTACCGCCTTATCGACACCTATGCCGAGTTCACGAAGAACACGGCGAAGTACGCCTTCAAGAAGCCAGCCGTGGCATGGTATTATACCGAGGCCAACTTCGCCTGTGCCCGTGAGATAAAGAACATCAAGCAGATGTACGCGACCCTCACCGCCAGTGGTCTGAACGTGATGCGTGCCAGCATGGATGAGAAATTGGAGCTCGTCAACACCCTCCACAGCTACATCTCCAATATGCTCGGCATCATCGACTCCGCGAACCTCTGGTGCAGTATCGTTGTCATGGGCGGCTTCCACTACGACTACATCTGGGACATCCTCAACAGCGACGTGAAGGACGAGATAGCCACAAAGGTCATCGACAAGTGGTATGGAGCATAATCGCTTCGAAACAACAAGCCAACTATTAATTCAATATCAATGTAAAAAGAGTAAACTTCAAAACGACAATACCATGAGACACATACTTTCTTCCCTAATTGTTTGTTTAGCTCTCGCTTTCCCTATCGGGGGATGCGGGAGTGCTTATGCCCAGAAGGTCGTCCACGACAAGCAGAAGGAAAAGCAGTGGCGGAGCATGGAGACCGGTCCCTGGGACTTCGAGCCCGACTGGTACTACTACTTCCTTCACAAGAAATACTCCGGCGCCGAGACCTACTGGAAGTGGTCGGGCTTCAAGTCCGGCTGGCGTGTCCGCTTCAAGGAGCACAAGTCCAACGTCAAGACCATCATGCCCCGTCGTGTGGCGCAGGAAGAGACGCAGAAGGAGAAAATCAAGAAAGTTGAGGAAGAGCGTGCAAAAGTCAAGGAGATGCACGACGAGGAAGTGATCCGTGCCGCCGACCGCAACGTCGACCTTGTCTATCACTCCTTCAAGGACGACTTTACACGTATGCAGAAGTCCATCACCGAGGGGCTCACTTACTGCCTGACGAAGAGCAAGGGCAAGATGGCTCCGCAAGTAAATGAACTCCAGCGGCAGAACGACATGATCTGCCAGTCCATCGCCTACACCCACAAGCAGGGCATTGGCAACGAACTTGAAAACTCCAAACGGCAGGAAGCCTACATAGAGTACAAGAAACAGATGGAACAGATTGTCTCCCGTGTGGCACACCTCGTCGGAATGGCACAGCAATACTACTGAGAGAAAAAGTAAAAAGGTAAAAATCAAGGAATTATGCAGAATTAATCAAGTAAAGTACCATGATAGACTTACAATTATCCTCAATGTTCATCAACCAGCTGCTGACGATGGGCCTCCCTGCCATCGACGACAGTCTGATGCGCCTACTGACGGCCATGGAGACCTTCCCCAAGTCCGCCGTCCTCGGCAGTGCTGTCAGCTTCGCCAAGATGCTCGGACTGCTGCTCGCCTTGTGCATGGGCTCCTACGAGTGCTGGATGATGATGCTCGGCCGCCGTGGCATGGACGTGATGAAGCTCGCCCGTATCATCGGCCTTTCCCTGTGTATCACCTACAGCAGCTATATCTGCGAGTCGCTCAAGATGCCCGGCAAGGGACTGGAAGAGGTGACCCGTCAGATGGCACAGAGCAAGAACAAGGAAGTGGCTGCACTGGAGCTCAAGGTCGCCCAAAAGCAGGACGACTACCTCAAACGCCTCCGGCAGGTGCAGGACAGCATCGAGACAGCCAAGCAGGTGCAGGCCATCGGTGAGGACGCACACTGGTGGGACAAATTAATCTACAACATGGAAAATTTGGGTTCCACCATCAACAACTACGCCCAGCGCGCCGCCGTTGCCGCCGAGACCAAGGTCAGCGAGTGGATCAATGACGTGATACGGTTTGTCGGCGAGCTCATCTTCCAGATGTCCTACTACGGTATGCTCGTTGCCCAGCGTATCTTCATGACCATCCTCGCCACCTTTGCGCCCATCATGTTCGCGCTCAGTATCGTACCACCCTGGAACAACGCCTGGGCCCAGTGGATGGGCAAGTACCTGTCGCTTTCCCTATGGGGATTTGTCGTGTACTTCTGTTTATACTACATCGACTTCATCCTGATGTACAACCTCATGGAGGACATCAAAGCCTACGACACCCTCCTTCGCGGCACGGTCAACTCATGGCAGCAGATAGGCGCGTTGGGCTTGCAGGGCATCGGCTCCAACTGTATGTACGCTATGGGCATGCTCGTGGGTGCTTATGTTCTCCGCTTCGTGCCCGAAGTAGCCTCATGGCTCATCCCCGGCGGTATCAGCTCCAGCGCAGGAACAGCTTCCGGCAGCATGGCACAGACCCTCGTCTTCGGCGGTGCAAGCTACGCGATGGGCGCGGCGACCACGACGGCAGCGGCAGGAGCGGCAGTGGCCACCGGCACAGCCTCCATCATCGGTGCGGCACAGCAGTCGCATAGCGATGGCGGCAATATAGTCCAGCAGACTGGTCGTACTTTCATGGCTCAGACCTCAATCGGTGCGTCCTACATAAAGGGTGCTGACTCAGCCCGAAGTATAAATAATGTAGGCAAGTCCGACTCCAACTATAAGCCGGGAGGAGCCGAGGGAAGTTAGGAGTGAGAAGTGAGGAGTTGCCGAGCCAACGCGAGGCAGCTCCCAAACTCTACTAACTTCAACTCCAACTTCCTAACTCAACAAAAAACTCCTAACTTCTAATTTCTAACTTCTAACTCACATAAAGTTATGTTGATACAATCCTTAGAACAGAAAACCAAGCTGGCACTTACAACCGTCATCCTCACGCTGGCGGCTTGCACTGCCATCTGCATCTTCACTGTCTATCAGAGCTCAAAGCTTGTCAGTGAGGAGCGCAGCCAGATATACATCCTCGACGGCGACATCCCCTTCCTCGCCGAACGCAGCTTGCAGGAAGCCAACTTCGTGATGGAAGCCAAGGCGCATATCCAGCTCTTTCACCAGTACTTATGTTGTGTAGCCATTTATGTTGGCTTGTGACAGAAAGTATCGATATAGACT
>ERZ791917.416-NODE-416-length-43374-cov-5.001200_pt1 | contig 43374 bp, 35 predicted proteins | sample MGYA00510138_ERZ791917 | MGnify/ENA primary metagenome ERZ791917 (study PRJEB30046, sample SAMN00792102) | human gut metagenome | study: EMG produced TPA metagenomics assembly of the A metagenome-wide association study of gut microbiota in type 2...
GCCTTGGAAGAAGGCCGTACCGTCTCTTAATTGCAGGAAGACGATCTTCCCGCTGGACCGCTTGTCGGTCAGCCAGACATGCATTCTGACTTCTTCGTCAACGTGCTTGGCTGATTCTCTGATTGAAATCAATTCTGTCATTCTTTTTTATTCCACCTTATTTTATTAACTCTATCCATGATAGCAGATTTTTGCCTGCTCTTCTATAACTTATCGACCAGAGACAGGAGCTTGCCGTCTTTAAAGTTGTAAATGGCATAGCAGTAGCTGCCGTCGCTGTTGACCGCCGTGACTTCCCAGACAGCCTGCTTTTGATACCAACCCAGGTTGACTTCCTTGATCGTCTTCTTTGGATAAGACTTCTGGAAGCTGGACTTGACCGTGCTTTCGCTGACGCCGTCACTAGCTGAATAATAGTAGGCCTTATGTTTACCCGGCAGGTAGATGAAGTAAGCCGCCTTGCCCTTGCTGGTTTTTCCGCTGGCGGAATATGACTTGACGCCCCGACTTAGATGGTAGTACTTGTCGATCTGCTTCATGGAAGTTTGCTTGACAAGCTTGGCGACTTTCTCTTTCTGCTGACTGTACGGCTTGGCTGCCTTAGCAACAACCGCCACTGTTCCCGCGTAAAGCAAAAACAGGAAGAAGACCAGCCAGGCCAGATACTGCAGGACATTTTTGACTCTTTCGTTAAGCATTTTACCTCTCGAACTTCAAATTCTTTTTTAACTCACTCGCTTTAACCTTTTGCACCGGGGCTGGCAGGCTGGACCTAAAGGCCGGGCCATAACTCTTGGTCCAGATCCGGGGGTCCAGGATCAAAAACTGACCGTGATCATCCTCGCCCCGGATCAAGCGACCACATCCCTGCCGCAGGCGGAGAATCGCCCTGGGCAAAGAGTCTTCTTGAAAGACATCCCAGCCTCTTTGGGCCAGGTAATGCTGCCTAAGGCTGACCTCTGGCAAGTCCGGGGACTCAAATGGCAGGCGGGTGGCGATGACCAGGTCAATCCCGCAATTGTGGAAGTCCACCCCTTCCCAAAAGCTATCCGCCCCCAGCAAAATTGACCGTTCAGCGATGACGAAGCGGCGGGTGATCCGCTCATTTGACCCCGTCAAACCCTGGGCCAGGAGCTCATAGTCCTTAACCCGGGGATCATTCAGCAGTTCAAAGTAGAGCTGCTTGATCAAGTCCAGGTTGGTAAACAGGCACAAAACGTGCTTTTGCCCGCTTAAGTCCTTGGTCAGGATATTTTTTAATTCTTCCAAAAAACGCGGGCTGTCTGGATCCGGTTGTCCCTCGTCCATGGCCAAAATCTCCAGATGGTCAGCCATCGGAAAGCTGGCCTTGCCCTTGTAGCAGGAAACACCGAAATTCGGCAGGGCCAGGACCTGCTTGGCAAAATCAAAATTGCCGTCATTGGTTATTGTCGCACTGATCATGCTGATATGGTCAAAGCGGTCGTAAATTTTATGCAATTCTTCAGAACTGTCCAGGCTGAGCCAGTGGAGGTTGCTGCTGAGAGCATCTTCGGGATTGGTTACGTTGACCACGAAGCCCAAATGCTCCAAGAGCGGCTGGTTCAAGAGGTCAGCCAGCTGGTAGCTCTTTTCCGTGTAGAATTCCAGCAGGTCGACCTGGTCATTCAATTCTTCCAGCAAAGATTCCTCATCAGTTAAAAAGCGGTCCTTTTCCTGCTCCAGCAAGTAGCGGATCTGGTTGGTATGGATCCGGACCTGCTCCAATTGCTGCTGGAACTGTCTAAGAAGTGGCCGGAACCGAGAGTTTTCCGGGAAGAGATCCTGGCCCTGGATGGTCAGCTGCAGGCTCTTGTTGGGCAAAACAACCTGGCTGATCGCCTGTCCCTTGTGCTGGTAGAGGTACTTTTGCATCCGGTTCAAGCTGTGAATCAAGTCCAGGCTTTCCTGGTCCAAGAGGTCCAGCATGAACTGCAGCTGGACATTTTCCTCGCTTTGTCTGAGCAGGTTATTGTCCGTAAAGTAGAGCAAGTTGCGCAGGTGACTGATGCTGCCCCAAATTGCTTCCAGGCGCAAGGAGTCCGTCCGTGCTGTCTGCAGGTTTTCGCTGAAGCGGTGGGCTTCGTCAATTACCAGGTAAGGGTTCTGCCCCCAGATAGAGTCCATGTAATGGTTGACCAGGTAGGCGTGGTTAGTTACCAAAATGTTGGCCTGCTCCTGCCGGCGGCGGGCCAGGTTCCAGAAGTCAACGCTGGCAAACTGGCTGGCCACCCGGGCATCCCCGGGGTGCTTGAGCTGGTTAAAAATCGGCAGTTGCTGACTGGTCAGCTGCAATTCATCCATGTCCCCGGTCGTTGTTTCTGTCAGCCAGACCAGGATCTGCATCTGCAAGAGCAAGGTCGCCTTGTTGGGCGAATTCTGGTAGAGAGTCTGGGCAAAACCGTCTAAATCCAGGTAATGGCTGCTGGACTTGACCATTTCCGCGTTTAAGCCCAGACCCGTAACCCGCAGGAGCTGGGGAATTTCCTGGTCTAGGAGCTGCTGCTGGAGGACCTTGGTCGGCGTGGCAATCACTAATTTTTTACCGGAATAGAGCTGGTAGGCGTAGGCAAAAAGGTAGGCAAAAGTCTTCCCTGTCCCGTTTGGCGCTTCAGCCAGCATGACCCGTTGCCCGGCATCTTCGACAAAGTCGTACAAGCGGTCGATTAAGTCCACTTGCGCTTGCCGGTAATTGATCTTGCCTTTAAAAAGCTTGCGTTTGTCCGTGTCTTTAACTGGAAAATGCCCATTTTCCCCATGTTCAACCGCCGGAATCTCCTGCCTCTTTAAGACCAGGTTGCGGACCTGCATCTTGTCTTTGGGCAGCTTGCGTCTGCTTTGCCGGGACTGGTCAGCAATCACCTTGATCACATCCCCCGTGTCCCGGATAAGGCCACTGGCCAAAGAGCCCAGAACATTCAAAGTTGCCTGGGGCAAAGAAGCCAGCTTGTCGATGATCTTTAGGAGCAAGACGGCTGTCCCGTAAGCGTCAGAATCCGCCTTGTGGGGGTTGGCGTGCTTGATCTCCAGGCTGGCCGTCAAATCCCGCAACTTGTAAGAAGGCAGGGTCGGAAAGGCGATCTTGGCCAGTTCAACCGTGTCAACCGCCTTGCAGGTCAAGGCCTCAAAGCCCGCATTGGTCAATTCGTAGTTCAAGAAAGGAAAGTCGAAATTGACGTTATGGGCCACGAAAACCGTATCCTGCAAGATTTCGCGGATCTTCGGGGCATAGTGCTTGAAATCAGCCTGGCCGGCCACCATCTTCTGGTCGATCCCGGTCAAATTGGTCACGGCCAGGGGAATTTCCCGGTGGGGGTTCATCATGAAGGAATAAGTTTTAACCACTTCACCATCCTTGACTATGGCGCAGCCAAACTGGATGATCCGGTCCCCCTCTTCCTTGCGCGTCCCGGTCGTTTCCAAGTCAACGACCGCGAAGCTTTCGCCGGCAAAAAAATCCGCCATTTTCCGCTCCTTTCACTCTAAAAACTTCTAATCAACTTCAACAATTTCCCGGCAGCTCAAAAGCACCAGGTACTTTTTCAATACAGGCAGCTTACCCGATTCATTTAAGGCTCGCTCATAAAGGCGCAGCTGGCCCAGGTACTTCTCTTTCAGCCTCTGGATTGCTTCATCCTGCTTACGCGGGTTAACGTGGTCAGTCTTGTAGTCAAATAAAATGATACCATTCTCTGCTTCATAATAGCCATCGATTGTCCCGTGAACCAAAATTTCTCCTGGAAAATCGCTGAAATCTTTAAATAAAGTCTTCGGTGACAGAATGGTGGCAAAATTTTCCTCCCGGTGGAGGCGGTCAGGCTGCTGGTAGAAGTCTTTGGCAAAGTCGCTCTTGACAAACCAGGACAAGGCTTCCTGGTCCAGCTTGCTGGCCAAGGTCTGGCTTAGCCGGCCCTTTTCCACTAGGCCGGCAATGCAGCTGTCAATAGCATCCTTGTCGCCTTTGGCATAGTCATAATACTGCAAGACCAGGTGGCTGGCTGTCCCCAGTTCAGCAGAGCTGACCGTATTTTGGAAGAGGAAGTCAGGTTCAGTATCGATCGGCTGCAAATACCTGTTGGCCGACTGCAGTTCCGAAATGTGGGCGTCAGCCAGTTCGTCTTCGATCGGGTCGCCAAAAGCCTTCTTGATTTCAGACACCGCCTGGTAGGCCGTGGTCCGGCTGGCATCCAAGTAAGGATAGCCGCCCTGGCTGAAGGCATAGAGCTTTTCCGCCTGCTTAAAGATGGCTGCTTCGTCTTCCGTCAAGTCTGCCCCGCTGTCTGTTTTAGTCTCACTGGCCGGCAACTGGGCCTGGTCTTTCTTGGGGTCAAAGTGAACAAAGACCAGACTGCTTTCTTGGCCCACTGCCAAGTCGCTGACGGCTTTTTCACCCAGCCGCTTCACCTGCTTGGCGCGGGCTAAAGCTGGGGCCAAAAAGTCCAGAGGCTTGGCTACCTTCATTTTATCCAAAAGGGGCAGGCGGCCAGCAGAAATTTCCTTGGCCCACTTCTCTTCTAGGCCAGCCAGGTCAGTTTTAGCTGGCAGTTTGATATTTGCCGCCAAAATCAATTTCTGCTTGGCCCGGGTCAAAGCCACGTAAAGCAGGCGGGCTTCTTCTTCCAGCAGCTTCTGCTTTTTGGCAATCTTCAGCCAGGCATTGGCCAAAGTATCTGCCCGGTATTCCGGATCATCAAAGGGATAGGCAAAGGACAAACCCAGGCCGCTGGCATCTAGGACATAACTGCCGGTAATGTCTTGCTGGTAATTGTAGCGGTGCTCCAGGCCCAAGACAAAGACAACCGGGAATTCCAGCCCCTTTGAGGCATGGATGGTCATCAGCTTGACTGAGTTGCCGGCATTTTCGCTCAAGATCGGCTGGGCCAGGTCCTTCTGGTTCTTCCGCATTCTGGCAATAAAGTTGATGAATTGGTAAAGGTCCTTGAAGCCCGAACTTTCGTAGGCGCTGGCTCTTTCGTACAGGGCGGTCAAGTTGAGCCGGCGCTGCTGGCCGTTGGTCATGGCCGTCACGATTTCCAAAAAGCTGGTCCGCTCGTAAATGGTCCAAAGCAGTTCTGAGATCCGGTGGCTCAGGGAAAAGTCGCGCAGGTCCTGCAATTGGGCCAAAAATTCCCGGCAGCGGGCAGCCAGATCTGTATCTTTTTTAGCATAAGTTCTTAAAGCCGAATAGAAGCTGACGCTCTTGTTAACCAGGCGGATTTCGGCCAGATCTGAACTGGAGAAGTTAAAAATCGGAGACCGCAAAACCGCTACCAGGGGAATATCCTGGTCCGGGTTGTCGATGATCTTCAAATAGGACATAATGACCGTCAATTCAAAAGTCTGGAAGTAGTTCTGGACATCCATGACAAAGAGCGGGAGCCCGTAGCGGTCAAATTCCTGCTTGATGTCCAGGTTGCTGGTCTTGGACCGGGTCAAAATAGCAATATCGCCATAGCTGATCGGCCGGGTCTGCCCGGTTTTCGGGTCAAAAATTGGCGTCTGGTCAGCGATCAGCTTCTGGATCCGGCTGATGACCATGGCTAAATCGCCCTGGTTCAATTCCCCGTCATCTTCTGTTGTAGATGAATCTTCCTGGTAGAGGACTTCTGTTTCAGTCGGCAGGGCCGCCTCTGGATCATAGCCGGCCGCGAATTTCAGCTGCCCTTCTTTTTGGTAGTCAATCCCCCCGAAGTCCTTGGTCAGGAGGCTGTCAAAGATCAAGTTGACAGCTTGGGTGACCGGCTGGCTGGAGCGGAAGTTCTCGGCAAAAATAATCCGTTGCTTGCCAGCCGAATTTTCCTGGCCATATTCATCATACTTGGCGATAAACAGGCTGGGTTCCGCCTGGCGGAAGCCGTAGATTGACTGCTTGACATCCCCGACCATGAAGAGGTTGTTCTTCCCGTCTTTTTTCAGCCGCTGGATCAAGCCGTCCTGCAGGGCGTTGGTGTCCTGGTATTCATCGACCATGATTTCCTTGAAGCGGTTTTGGTAGTAGGCCCGGGCCAGGTCAGAGTTTGAGCTGTCCTGGGTCAGAATTTCATAGGCCAACTGCTCCATGTCGCTGAAGTCCAGGACCCGGTCAGCCCGCTTCAATTCGTTAAAGCGGTCGATAAAGGCCAGTTCGACTTCCGCTGCCGCGGAGGCGATTTCTGCCCCCTTGGCTAAGAGGGCCTGCTGGTCAGCATTGCTGTTTGCGTAAAAACTAGTATAGACATTGAAGACCAGCTGCTTGCCAGCTTCTTTAACCTCCTTTGCCTCCGCGACAAAGTCGGCGATCTCCTTGTTTGTCCGCAGGGTCCCGTCAAACTGGCAGGCTGTCAGCAGCTCTCTTTGCCGGTCAAAGGGATCATCTGTAGCCAGGCTTTCCCGGTAGCTGGCCAGACTGGTGGCAAAAGACGTAAAAGCTGGCTGGTACTTGGCAAACTTTTCATGGTCAAAGTCGGCTTCGGCCATCAAAGCCGTCAGCTTGTCTGCCAGATTAAAGAATTCTTCCTCCAGGTAAGGCTTTATTTTCTCCTGCCAGAGGGAGCTGTCGACAACGTCGCTGGTCTCCAGCTGGTAAGGGGCAGACAGCTTTTGCAGCCAAGCCCGGTAGTTGGGCCGGGCCATGGCAAACTGGTATAAATCCAAAAGCAAGTCTCTGGCTGAATTGGCGTTGCTGTCGCCGGCGAAGGCATCATAGAGGGCCAAGAAACGGTCTTTTTTCGCTTGGTCCTCATTTTGCAGGTAGCTGTTTTCGACATCCCTCAAGGCTCTTTCTTTTAAAAGCTCAATCTGGGTAGCGTCAGTCAAAATGCTGAAGTCCGGGTCGATATCGATCGCGAAGTAAAAGCGGCGGATGACGTCCAAACAGAAAGAGTCGATCGTGGAAATAATCGCGGTATCGATCTCAGCCAGCTGCCGGCGCAAAAAGTCGGCCTGGCTGGCGTCTGTTTCTTCTTGCAGGCGATCCTGCAGGCGCTGCTTGATCCGCTGCTTCATTTCACTGGCCGCCGCCCGGGTAAAAGTGATGACCAGGAGCTGGTTAACCTCCAAGTGGTCGTCCATGATTTCCCGGATGACCCTTTCAACCAAAACGCTGGTTTTGCCTGAGCCGGCAGAGGCTGAAACCAAAAGGTCCTGCCCCCGGCTTTCAATGGCCCTGGCCTGGTCTGGTGTATATTTTACAGCCATGCTATTTCCTTTCTATGTACCATTCCTTATCCCCTCTGCCGCAGCCGCTTTTCTACCAAGGCCAGCAGATCTGCCTTTTTAAGGCTTGGCAGGTCCCGGTAAGAGTTAGTTGGCAGCTGCTGGTCAAAGTAGAAGATATCCTTGTAGTCGCTATAAGCCAGGCCGGTATTGTTGCCTTGCCGGAAAGGATTCAAGGCAATCTGCCCGCTCAAAATCTCGCTGGCCGCGTCCTCAATCAGGGCTTCGACGTATTCCAGCAGCTCCCGCATCTCATCTTGGCTGAAGAAGTTGTCTTTTTTGCCAAAGCCCCCGCTCTTGTTCAGTTTGAGGCCCCGGTAAACCGGACTGCTTGCCTTTTTCTCAAGGACTTTGTCGACTTCCTGGTACCAGGCTGGCTCACTGACAAAGACCCCGGACAATTTCAACTTGTCTTCCCCACCCAAAAGGTTCTCTTTCAGCTGCAGCTTGCTGTCAAACAAGGCCCCGGTTGATGAGGAGGAGTTGACGGAATTCAGCTTCCGGGTGACATATTGGTAAAAGGCCCCCAGGAGGTCAAACTGCCGCCCGCCGGCCAGGAGGTCCCGGTTCTTCTCCAGAACGTCCAAATAGGCGATCATCTGCAGGTCCACCCCGCTGGCAAAACGTGCCAGGTTGAAGCTGTGGTCAGAAGACTTGTAGTCGATCAGCTGGCCTAAAACGTGCTGGTCCCCGTTAAAGAGGTCGACCCGGTCGATCTTGCCCCGGAGGCTGATCTTCCGCTGGCCGGCAAACTTCTTCAAAGGCAAGACCAGGCCAGCCAGCTTTTCAGCCGGGCCAAAGGCCAGTTCCCCGTAAGTAGCCCGCATCTTGTTTTCCTGCTGCTTGCGCCGGTAGCTTTGGGCTACCTTACTGGTCGTCTTGTCAAAGGCCTTGAAAAGATATTCATTAAAAGGATCACGCAAGAACTGCTGGTAGAGGGGTTCTTGCAGGATCTCGCTTCTGACCTGCTTGAGCAAAAGCTCTAGGTCCAGCTCGCTGAGCTTGTCAATTTCGATATTTTTCTTTTGCATTTCCTTGAGCAAAAGCTCAAAGGTCCGGTGGAAGTAGTTACCGGACTGGATGGCATTCAGCTCATTTTCTGCCCGGGGCCGCAGGCGGAGGCCATAGTTAAGGAAGTATTCAAAAGAATTCTGGTAGTAGCTTTCCAGCTGGGAGACTGAAGACAACAGGTCCTTGCCGTACAGGCGCTCAGCCAGGTCCTCTGAGATGTCTTGCGGGTTATTGTCATAAGCCATCCCTTCCGCGATTTCTTCTGCTTTTTCTTCCTCATACTGCCGGCTGAGTCCGACCAGCTTGGCCACCAGCAGGCTTTGAGCGGAATTTTCCTCAGCATAGGCCAGGTAACCTAAGCTGGCCCTTGGACTGGTCAAAAAGAGCAAAAGCTGGCGGGCAAATTCGGTCCGGTCTTTTTCAGCGGTATCTGGCAGGTCCCTTTGCCGGTATTCCCGGCCGTTAACCAGCTTCAGCAGGCGCTTGTAGTAAATGGATGGATCCAGCAGGTCATTATTGGAATTGATTACCGGATAGGAGATGTAGATCCGGTCAGAGGCCAGGGCCAGGGCATTGCCGAATTGGTATTCCTGGTCCAGGTTGCGCAGCTGCTGACTGTCTTCCAGGTAGGCCTCCTGGTCAAAAAAGTCTGCCAGGCTGAGCAGATTTTCCGTAGTCAAAAAGTTGGGCTGGTCGCTGATTTGCGGCAGGCTGCCATTGGCTGCTCCGATGATGAAGACCTGCTTGTAGCCGCTGGTCTGCACCATCCCGTATTCTGACAAGGTGACGGCGTCCAGGCTGGCCGGAATCGTCGCGAAATTGGCCTGGGAAAAGGCTGCCGTCAGCATCTTAAAGAAGTCAGCCCAGGCAAAATTTTCCGGGTTGACCAAGAGATAGTCTTTGAGCAAAGACAAAAGCAGATTCCAGCACTGCTCCGGCTGCTGGGCCTGCTGCAGGTCTCCCTCCTCGCTGGCCTTTAAGCGCCAGGCTTCCAGGCGGGCGCTGACCCCGTTTTTGACCAAGAAGTCAAAAAAGAGCTTGACGGCAGTCATGCTGTCTTTTTCACTCTTCAGCTGGCGAGCAAGCCGGGAGAGCTTGCTGACAAAAAAGTCCCGCAGCTTGTCCAAGCGGTCCAGCCGCTTTTGGTACTGCTCTTGGTCCAGGGCGATGACCTGGGCCTTGGTAAAGTCCTTGAGAGGCTTTTGCCAAAGGCTGTACTTGATTCCGTGGGCCAGGGCAAAGTTTTCCAGCTGGTCGACGTCGCGCAAATATGCGGCTTCCCCGGCTTCTGCATCCCCTTCTAAATACCAGTCAGGGATCAAGAGGCGGGTCTTCATGATGCTCAAAAGAGCTGGCGTGTCTCCTGCCTGCTGGAGGAGCTTGCCCAAATTTTCCAGCAAAAGCACCAAGGGGTGGTACTTCATCTGCTGCTGCAGGTCGTCAAAGAAGGGAATCTGGTTTTGCCGCAAAATCGGAGCCAGGTAAGTTTCATACTCCTGCAAATTCGGGGCCAGGACCAAAAAGTCCCGGTACTGGCAGCCCTTTAAAGCCACCTCGTCATAGATGGTCCGGGCCACGAAATATGCTTCAGCGTAGCGGGAATCTGACTTAACCAGTTGAAGGTTATCTAAATCCGGCTGCCCCTGTCCCTGCCAGGCCTGGTTTAAGTCCCTGGCCGGACTGGCTGGACTGGCGATTTTTTCTCTTTCCCAGGCAAAATCATGGGCGGAAAAGTAGCCGGCCAAGTCCTTGATCGTCTTTTGAACCACGTAGTCGTATTCCCCGGCGGCCGGCTCAATCACGCTGCCGTCAGCCGTCTTGAAGGCGAAGGTAATCTCGCTGGCAAAAGCTGCCAGCAGCTGCATAGTCATTTTTTCCTGAATGGAAAAATGGGAGAAATCAGTCACGTAGAAGCTGGCTTGGCTGACCAGGTCCGGCCGGCTGGCCAAAAGCTGGTTCAGCTGGATGTTTAATTCATCCTTGGTGGCGAAGTGCTTTTCACTTACGATTTCTAAAAAGTCCTGGTAGATCAAGTCCAGGTCGTGCAGCTTGTCCCTGGTTTCATTATCCAGGTCCAGTGCCACCGCCGGATCAGCTGCCCGCTCCAAAAGATTGCCCAGGTCCAGCTGACCGGTATGAACCTGCAGGATCGTGCTGTAAACTTGCTTGATCATGCCGGAATTGGCATGGGAATTTTTGAAAAGCAGGAGTTCATCTCTGCGCTTGTCGATGATCTGCTCCAAAATCATGGTCGCGGCCGCGTCATCCAGACTTTCTGGCATGAGCAGGTCGGCCTTTTTAAAGAAAAACCAAGCCAGGCGGGAGAAGGACAGGACGTGCAGGTTCTTGACGCTGGTCTCTTCTCGCCCTTGAAGTTGCGCGACTTTGCCTATTGCGGCAACTTCTGTGTTAAACTTGATATGGTTTGGAACAATAATAAAGGTATCTTTGCCGGGCTGGGCCAGATAATTGCGGGCAGCCCGGCCGATGATCTCAGTTTGCAGGGGATCGGACTGTCTGCCGGTTATAATTTTGATCATTGCTTCCACTCCTTTGTTGACTGATCGGTCAATCTAAATTTTATCAATCTCTTTTCTTTTTGGGAACTGATTGCCATTGATTCTAAGCAAACGTTAACCGAACTAACAAATTAATTTTTTGAGGTGATTATTTTTGCAGACTTCATGTACTGCTCATGGAAAAGTAATTTTGATCGGCGAGCATTCCGTTGTTTACGGCTATGACGCCCTGGCCATGCCAATTCAGGCCCTGCATATTAAGACGACCGTCAGTGATTATGCCGGCCCGGTCTGGATGGACACCAAGCTCTACCAGGGTCCTTTTTTTGACGCGCCTGCTGACTATAACGGCCTTAAGTATGTCGTCAAGGAGCTTTTGGCCAGAAGCGGGAAAAATCCCCAGATCAAGCTTACCTATACCGGGGAAATTCCCATGGAGCGCGGACTTGGCTCCTCAGCTACCGTCGCTTACGGTACTACTGTGGCCTTGAGCCAATACCTGGATCTGAAGTTAAGTGCAAGTGAAGTTATGGCCATCACCAACCAGGCAGAAACGATCAACCACGGCAAGGCTTCCGGCCTGGACGCGGCCACGGTCAATTCCGATTACCTGGTCTTTTTTAATAAGCAAAAGGGCGTAAAAAAGCTCTCCTCAAAATTAGGCGCCAGCCTCTTGATCATGGACACGGGCGATTTGGGCAATACCAGAGAAGCCGTCACTATGGTCGCCAAGCTTTTAAATGAGTCACCTGACGCGCAAGTTAGAATGCGCAAGCTGGGACAACTGGCTGACAAAGTCAAAGCCGCCTGGCTTGAGCAAGACCCAGAGAGCGTTGGTAAATTCTTCAATGAGGCCCAGGAGCTTTTAGCTTCCTTTAATTTGTCGACAAGCAAGATCGACCGGATCTGCCAGATTGCTGCTAAAGGCGGGGCTTTAGGCTGCAAGTTGTCCGGCGGCGGCCTGGGCGGAATCGTCATCGCCCTTTGCAAGGATGCCGCTTCCTGCGAAGAGATTGCTACTGCCTGCCAGGCAGAAATCAGTAACTACTGGATTGAAGAGATTTAATTTTTGCCCAAAAATTATTAAAAACAGAATTACACAGTAAAGGAATGTGAAACAGATGAGTAAAACTGCCCGCGCCCATACCAATATCGCCCTGATCAAATACTGGGGAAAGAAGGACGCCAAATTGCGCCTGCCGCTCATGTCCAGCCTGTCCATGACCCTGGATGCCTTCTACAGCGACACCAAAATCTCAGACAGCGAGCAAATGTCTTTTAAATTAAACGGCCAAGCCATTTCCGGTCCGGCCGCTGACCGCGTTTTCGCCTACCTCCGGGCCATGCAGAACCGCTTCGGAGTCAAGGGAAATTTGGCAGTTGAATCGGTCAACCAGGTGCCAACCGCGGCTGGCCTGGCCTCTTCCAGTTCAGCCTTTGCCGCCATGGCAGCGGCTTTTGCCGACCACTACCAGTTAGGCGTTGACCGGCGGGAATTGTCTAGAATGGCCCGGATGGGATCGGGCTCAGCTTCAAGATCTGTTTTCGGCGGTTTTTCCGTCTGGCAAAAAGGCGATAGTGACCAGACTTCATACGCCTACCCGCTGGACGAAGAGCCGGACATGGACCTGCGCCTTTTGGCTGTTGAAATCAACGACCAGGAAAAGAAGATTTCTTCAACCAAGGGGATGGAAATGAGCAAGAGCTCCCCCTTCTACCAGGTCTGGCTGGACAGAAATGACAGTGAGATCAAGGAGATGGAAGAAGCGATTAAGCAGGCTGACTTTAGCAAATTGGGTTCTCTGGCTGAATTAAATGCCAGTGAGATGCATGCTTTAACCTTCACCGCTGTCCCTGGCTTTACTTATTTTGAGCCGAATACTATCAAGGCCATCAAGCTAGTCCAGGACCTGCGCCAGCAAGGGCTGGAGTGCTACTACACCATTGACGCCGGCCCAAACGTCAAGGTCCTCTGCCAGGGGAAAAATTCTAAAGATATTATTAATTGCTTTGAGTCCTCCTTTGATCGTGTTAAGATTATTGAGGCAGGTTTTGGTCCAGGAGTCACTCTGTTGGACTAAAGCTTATTTAATTGTCTATAATGTCTTAGGACGTAAAAAAAGAAAAAATTAAAAGAATAAGAGGAAGAGTTTTTTTGATTACTGAAAAAGCACCAGGCAAACTTTACATTGCCGGGGAATACGCTGTCTTGGAACCAGATTGTCCAGCCATTCTGGTCGCCCTTGACCAATACGTCAGGGTCTCAATCAAGCCAAGCAGCAGCGACACCGGTTTGATTCACTCCAAGCAATACTCCCAGGACTCTATTCACTGGGTCAGACAGGGGTCAAAGATGGTGATCGACAACCGGGACAATCCATTTGAATACATTCTGTCCGCAATTTCTTTCACTGAAAGATACTGCCTGGAACAGAATGTCAAGATGGACGTTTACGACTTGTTTGTCAATTCTGACCTGGATTCCGCAGATGGCAAGAAGTATGGCCTGGGTTCTTCAGCCGCGGTCACGGTCGCGACGGTCAAGGCAATCTTGCGCTTTTACGGTATCCAGGCAAGCAAGGACCTGATCTACAAGCTCTCCACAATTTCTCACTACTCAGTCCAAGGCAACGGCAGCGCCGGCGATATCGCGGCCAGCGTCTATGGCGGCTGGATCGCCTACCAGACCTTCAACAAGCTCTGGCTGAAAGAAGAACTGGCAAGCAAGTCCCTGTCAGCGGTGGTCGGTGAAGCCTGGCCAGGTCTGAAGATCCAGCAGCTGGTTCCGCCGAAGGGCATGGAGCTCTTGATTGGCTGGAGCCAGCAGCCGGCTTCAACTTCCCGCCTGGTTGACAAGACTAACGCCAACAAGAACAACCTGCGGACTGAGTACGCCAAGTTTTTGGCAGACTCACGCAAGTGCGTTTTGCAGATGATCCGCGGTTTTGAAGAAGCCAACATCGCTTTGATTCAAAAGCAGATCTGCATCAACCGTCGCTTGCTGCAGCATTTTGCCGCTATCAACAATATTGCTATCGAAATTCCCCGCTTGACTGAGCTGATCGAAATCGCCAACAAGTTTGGCGGCGCGGCCAAGACCAGCGGCGCGGGCAACGGCGACTGCGGCATCGTCATCGTCAACAAGGACACCGATATTGACCGCCTCCGCAAGGAATGGGTCAAGAACAACATCCTGCCCCTGGAATTTCACATTCACCAATCTGAATTAACTTACTAAGAGCATTGCGATGTCACAAAGATCTATAAGAAAAGAAGAACATCTGGCTTTGACACAGATGTTTTTTAATGCCCAAAAAACGAATTCCTTTGATCAGGTCCACCTGCTCCGCCCGGCCCTGCCTGAAAGTCAGGTTGACCCAAGCGCCATCAAGACGACCTGGTTTGGCAAAGAGTTAGCCGCCCCCTTCTTCATCAACGCGATGACTGGCGGGTCAAAAAAATCCAGGCAGATCAACCGGCAGCTGGGTGAAATTGCCAATAAGCAACAAATTGCCCTGGCCTTAGGTTCAGCCAGCATCTTGACCAAGGAAGAGGACCAGCTGGAGTCTTTTTACGTGGCTAGAGAAGCCAATCCAGACGGCCTCCTGTTTGCTAATATTAATCCTTTGACTCCAGCTAAAGCGGCTGCCAAGATCGTCAAGGATCTGCAAGCAGATGCCCTGCAGATCCACCTTAACGTGGCCCAGGAGATCCCCATGCCTGAAGGCGACCGGGACTTTGTCTGGCTGGACCGGATGCTGGAGATTAAAGAAGCAGCTGGCGTGCCAGTCATTGTCAAGGAAGTCGGCAGCGGCCTGGATCCAGTCAGCCTGCAAAAATTGCAGGCAGCTGGCTTTAGCTGGTTCGATATCGGGGGAGCTGGCGGCACCAATTTTGCCCAAATCGAAAACTCCCGCAACCCCCACCCTATGGCGTATTTGAACGACTGCGGCCTGCCAACGGCCCTGGCTGCCCTTTTAGCGGCGCCTTTGACCAAGCAGCTGATCGTCTCTGGCGGGGTCAGAAATCCGCTGGACGTCTTCAAGGGCCTGGACCTGGGCGGCAAATTTGTCGGCGTGGCCAACCACTTCCTCCACACCCTTTTAAATGAGGGCCAAGATGGCCTGGATGAAGAAATCAGCCGCTGGAAGGAAGAACTGGCCTATCTTTTCGCCTTATATGGGCAAGGCAGCCTGCCGGTCAAGCAGCCATATTACTTAGACTTGGAACTGAAGAATCAGTTTGACCAGCTTAAGCAATATGCCAGCAAATAGAGCAAGCATGCAAGTAAAAAATAAAAACTAAAGAAATAACTGTTGACAAAATTTCTCCCAGGATTTATTTGTTAACAGTATTTTTTTGCGCGGCATAGCCGCGCTTTTTTTTAAAAAAGATAAATTGTAGTAACAAGTAGGATATTAAAAAAGTAGCAAAAAAAGAATCCAGCTTTCCTGGATTCTTTTTCCTTGTTATTTAGCTGACTAAGCTTCAAATGCCCGGGTCAATGGCGGAACGATTTGCTTCTTCCGGGAAACAACGCCTGGCAGGTGGGCTTCTGAGTCAACCAGTTCCTTGCCGAAGGCCTTGGCAAAGACAGACTTGCTTTCGTCGTCACCAATGAAGAGAACTTCTGAGTCGGAGTCCAAAACGTTGGTAATTACCAGCATGAACAAGTCGTAGCCGTTTTCCTTAGCATCCTTTTCCATGGCTGCCAGGAAGGCATCCTTGCGTTCCAGGGCTTCTGGGACGTCAACAACGTTGACTTGAGCGATCCGGGCAGTCTTTGAGCCCAGTTCGAAACTCTTGGCGTCCAGGTCGATCAGTTCTTCAACTGACTTAGCGGCGATGTTGGTGCCGGCCTTAAGCAGCTCCAAACCGTATTCCTTGTAGTCAACGCCAGCAATCTTAGCCAGGTCTTCAACTGCTTCCTTGTCGATGTCAGTAGTAGTTGGTGACTTCAAAAGCAAGGTGTCAGAAATGATGGCACTGAGCATGATACCAGCAATGTTGGCCGGAATTTCCATGTTTTGTTCCTTGAACATTTCCCACAAAACAGTGGAAGTGCAGCCTACTGGTTCAGCCCGGTAGAACAAGGGGTCGATCGTCGCGAAGTTGCTGATCCGGTGGTGGTCAATAACGTGGGTAACCTTGACTTGGTCCCGATCTTCAACGCTTTGTTGCGGTTCATTGTGGTCAACCAGCATGATAGCCTTGACTTCGTTTGCGACAGTCTTAACCACGCGTGGTGCTTCAAAGCCGAACTTCTTCAAAGCAAAAGAAGTTTCGTCGTTGGCTTCACCCAAAGCAACGGCTTCAGTGTTGTAGCCATGTTGGTTTTGGAAGTATGAGTAGGCAATCGCCGTGCCGATTGCGTCAGTATCTGGGTTTCTGTGACCAAAAATCAGTTCTTTTTCCATCTTAGAATTTTCCCTTCTAGATTTAGCTAAAATTATTCTCTCTAATTAAGTCTACTAGAAAATCAGCGCTTTGTTCAATCTTTTCTCGATCTTTTTGCTTTTTTTAGAACAAGCGGCCGACATCCCTGGCCTGGTCCGGTAAAGGCCGGCCCATGAGCAGTTCCTTAGCCTCTCCGTCTGTCTTAACATCAATGACGAAGGAACCGTTGCTCTGCCGGTCGCCGACTGGGTGGTCGCTGGTCCGGATGACCTGCTTGCGCAGGCTGGAAGTGATCAAGATCAGCTCATGGTTCTGCCCGTAAGCCTTCAAGGCCACGATCCGGTGCGGCTTGGTCTTCAAGTTCCGCAAAACCAGTACCCCCCGCTTGGCCCGGCTGGTCTTGCCGATCAGCTTCAGCGACATCTGTTTGAAGGCCCCTCTTTGGGTTACCAGACCCACCTTGAGCAGGTCCTCATATTGCGGGTCAGTGACCAGGCAGGCAACGACATAGTCGTCTTCCTTCAAGTTGATTGACTTGACCCCGGCTGCCCGGGCCCCGACTTGCGGAACTTCATCGATGTCATATTTAAGGGCAAAGGCCTGGTTAGTAAAGAGGGTGATTTCCCGCTTTTCACTTGTCTTGACCAGGTCCACAGTAATGACACGGGAGTCTTCCCCCTTCATCTTCATGGCCATAATTGCCCGGGACTTGTAGGTTCTGGTTGGCTGCAGGTCAGCCAGGGCCACCTGCTTAATAAAGCCGTCGTTTGTGGCCAGCAGGAAGGCCAGGTCTGGATCATCTAAGCGGTCTAAGGCAAAGACCCGGATGATGCTCTCGTCAGCCGCCAGGCCCAGTTCCTGGGACAAGTGCTGGCCAACATCTTTCCACTTGCTTTCGACCAGCTCATGCACCGGCCGGTAGATCAAGTTGCCGTGGTTGGTGAAAAGGTAGAGGTTGGTCAAAGTCGACAGGGTCCCCTCATAAACCACCCGGTCAGTTTCCGGCAGGCCATTGTCGCCGGCTTCGGTTGACTGGAAGGACCGCATTGAGGACCGCTTGATGTAGCCGTCGCGGCTGATCAAGACCCGGACTGATTCTTCCGTGATCAAGGCCTTTTCATCAACTTCGACTCTGGCGGTTTCATCGCTGATTTCGCTGCGCCGGTCTGAGCCAAATTCCTTCTTGACGGCCCGGAGTTCCTTGATGATTTCCTTTTGCAAAACTTTCGGGTCCGCCAAAATCTTCTCGTATGCCGCGATCTTGCCCGTCAGTTCTTCTTCTTCAGCTTGCAGGGCCAAAACGTCAGTATTGGTCAAGCGGTAAAGCTGCAAGGAGACGATCGCTTCGGCTTGCCGGTCAGTGAAGGCAAATTCCGCTACCAGGTTCTTCTTGGCGTCAGCCTTGGTCTTAGAAGCCCGGATAACCTTGATCACCTGGTCCAAGATGCTCATGGCCTTGATCAAACCCTGGATGATTTCCAGCCGGTCTGAGGCCTTCTTCAAGTCGAACTGGGTCCGCTTGGTTACGACTTCTTCTTCGTGTTCCAGGTAAGCAGCTAAAATCCGCTTAAGGCCCACTTGGACCGGAGTCATGTGGTCAATGGCCACCATGTTGAAATTATAGGAAACCTGCAGGTCAGTATTCTTCAAAAGGTAGTTGAGAATGTTCTGGGCGTCAGCGTCCTTCTTAAGTTCGATGACGATGGAAAGGCCGTGGCGGTCAGTTTCGTCTCTGACTTCACTGATCCCGTCCAGTTCCCGGCTGACCCGGATTTCGTCAATCTTCTTGACCAGCTGGGCCTTGTTGACTAGGTAAGGTATTTCCGTCACCACGATCTGCTGGCGGTGGCCCCGGATCTCTTCAATATGAGTCTTGGCCCGGACCTGGATCCGGCCCTTGCCAGTCTTGTAGGCATCCTGCAAGCCTTTTTTGCCCATGACGATCCCGCCAGTCGGGAAGTCTGGCCCTTTGACAAAGATCATCAGGTCTTCCAGGCTGGCATCCGGGTGCTTAAGCAAGTGGATAGTGGCGTCCAAAACCTCGCCCAGGTTGTGGGGCGGAATTTCCGTGGCGTAACCAGAAGAAATCCCAGTTGACCCATTGACTAAAAGATTAGGAAAGCGGGCTGGCAAAACCGTTGGTTCATAGGCGGTATCGTCGAAGTTGAGCACCATTGGCACGGTTTCCTTGTCAATGTCTTCTAGCAGGACATTGGAAATCTTGGCCAGGCGGGATTCCGTATAACGCATGGCGGCAGGACTGTCGCCGTCCATGGACCCGTTGTTGCCGTGCATTTCAATCAATGGCTCTCTCATCTTCCAGTCTTGAGACAGGAAAACCAGGGCCCCGTAAATAGAGCTGTCGCCGTGCGGGTGATAGTTACCCATGATGTTACCGACGGCCTTGGCTGCCTTCTTAAAAGGCTTATCAGCCGTGTTGCCGTCCCTGTACATAGCGTAAAGAATCCGCCTCTGCACGGGCTTGAGCCCGTCGCGGATGTCCGGCAGGGCCCGTTCTTGAATAATATATTTGGAATAGCGGCCAAAGCGTTCGCCCATGACCTGTTCCAAAGGAATTTCACGAATCCGCTCGTGAGTTTCTGGCATATACTGCACCCTTCCTAATCATTTACCTTGTCTAAGATCGACTCTTCCTCGCCCAGGCGGAACTTGACATTTTCTTCAATCCACTTTCTTCTGGCGGAAGCCTGGTCACCCATCAAGGTGGTTACCCGGCGTTCAGCCAATTGGGCATCGTCGATTCTGACCCGAATCAGCATCCGGCTTTCCGGATTCATGGTCGTCTCCCAGAGCTGGTCGGCGTTCATTTCCCCCAGCCCCTTAAAACGCTGCAGGGCATAGCCCTTGCCGACCTTCTTTTCATCCTCATCGCGCTCTTCATCGGTCCAGGCGTAAAGGTTGGTCTGCTTCTTGCTGATTCTGTAAAGCGGCGGCAGGGCGATGTAGACCTTGCCTGCTTCGATCATCGGCCGCATGTAGCGGTAGAAGAAGGTCAAAAGCAGGATCTGGATGTGGGCCCCGTCGTCGTCGGCGTCAGTCATGATGATGATCTTGTCGTAGTTGGAGTCTTCGACCTTGAATTCGGTCCCGACTCCGGCCCCGATCGTGTGGATCATCGTGTTGATTTCTTCATTCTTAAAAATATCCGCCAGCTTGGCCCGCTGGGTGTTCAAGACCTTCCCCCGCAAAGGCAGGATGGCCTGGAAGCGGCGGTCCCGGCCTTGCTTGGCACTGCCGCCGGCTGAGTCCCCTTCGACCAAGAAAAGCTCGTTTTTCTTGGGGTTTCTGGACTGGGCCGGGGTTAATTTCCCGGACAGGACTTCCTTCTTGTGCCGCTTCTTCCCGTTTCTGGACTCGTCTCTGGCCTTCTTGGCGGCTTCTCTGGCATCCCGGGCCCTTTGGGCCTTCTTGACCAGGTCCTGGGCCCATTCCCCATTTTCCAGCAGGTAGTAAGACAATTTCTCGTACACGATGCTGTCGACCGCGCTTCTGGCCTGGGGAGTCCCCAGCTTGCCCTTAGTCTGCCCTTCAAATTCCAGCAGTTCTTCCGGGATCTTGACGCTCAAAACGGCGCTGAGCCCTTCCCGGTAGTCGGACCCTTCCAGGTTCTTGTCCTTCTTGCCCAAAAGGCCCTGCTTTTTAGCATAGTCGTTAAAGGCCCGGGTAAAGCCGCTTCTGGCCCCAACTTCATGGGAGCCGCCGTCAGCAGTCCGGACATTATTGACGAAGGAAACAAAGTTTTCTGAGTATGAATCGCTGTACTGGCCGGCAAATTCGATTTCCATCCCGTCCTGACTGCCTTCAAAGTAGAAGACCTTGCCGATCGTCCCCTTGCCTTCGTTGAGGTAGGCAACGAAACTTTCAATCCCGTCGTCATACTGGAAGACGTCGTGGTGGTTTGGCGTCCGCTCGTCCGTCAAAGTAAACTTGACTCCCTTAAGCAGGAAGGCCGATTCCCGGATTCTTTCCTGGATGGTCTCGTAGTTGTACTTAGTCGTTGAAAAAATCATCGGGTCCGGCTTGAAAGTGATCGTGGTCCCGGTCTTTTCCTTGGTTGCCCCCAGGCAGCGGAGGGTGCCGATTGGGTGACCGCCATTTTGGAATTCTTCCTCGTAGGCCTTGCCGTCACGCACCACGTGCACCTTCATGTAGCTGGACAGAGCGTTGACCACGGAAGAGCCGACACCGTGCAGACCGCCGGAGGTCTTGTAGTTCTGCTCCGTGAACTTGCCGCCAGCATGCAGGACAGTAAGGATGACTTCAATGGTTGGCCGGCCTGAGGCATGCATCCCTGTCGGCATCCCCCGGCCGAAGTCCTGCACGGTCACGGAATTGTCCTCGTGGATGGTCACGTTAATTTCCTGGCCAAAACCAGCCATGGCTTCGTCGACGGAGTTGTCGACGATTTCATAGACCAGCTGGTTCAAGCCGTGGATGTCGGTTGACCCGATATACATCCCCGGCCGCTTGCGGACTGCCTCCAGCCCGTGCAGAATTTGAATTGAAGAATCATCATAGGTGTTCTTTGGCAAAATAAAACATCTCCAAGCTTTAGATTATAAACTTCGTATCAATTCAGTCCGTTATTTGTTAAAATAACAGGTACAAGATAAACGGAGTTGATTTGATGTTTGCAATGAAATTTGCATTACTTTTAATTTTAGCATACTTAATTGGTTCTTTTCCGACCGGTGTTTTAGTCGGCAAGCTCTTCTACCACAAGGATATCCGGGATTACGGGTCGCATAATATCGGGACCACCAACACCTTCCGGGTTCTGGGCCCCAAGGCCGGCACCCTGGTCTTCCTGGTTGACTTATTCAAGGGAACCCTGGCCACCTGCCTGCCCCGGATCTTCCACTTGGGTGACCACCACTTGTGCTTGATTTTCGGGGCAGCGGCCATTTTCGGTCACGCCTTCTCAATCTTTCTCAAATTCAAGGGCGGTAAGGCCGTGGCTACGACGGCGGGCTTTCTCCTGGGCTACAATGTCCAGTTCTTCGGCCTCTGCGCCTGCTTCTTCATCCCCCTGCTCTTAATCACCAGCATGGTGTCCTTGAGCAGCTTGATTTCAGTCATCTTGATTTTTATTTCCAGCTTCTTCTTCCATGACACTTTCATGACAATCATGTCAGGGATCCTGGTTGTCCTCATCTGGTGGAGCCACCGGGCCAACATCAAGCGGATTATCGCTAGAAATGAGAACCTGGTTCCCTTCGGCCTTTACTATCATATTAAGCAAAAGCAGGACAAGGGCAAGAAGGAGCAGTAATTTTTGAACCAATCCTATTATACGGAACACATGTTCAAAATGCAAAGGGCTATTTTTTAAATATTGCTAAAGACAATCAAAAGCCATGATTCCAAAGAATCATGGCTTTTGATTTAGATTTTTTAAAAAGAATTCAAGCACGCCCTTCCGCATTTTTGGCATCTTCTTCCATGCGTTCTTCCAAGAATAATGCCTGTTCGTCCAGCTTCTTCAAGATATTTAGGTATTCAGCCTTTTCATCGTCACTTAAGGGGCTCATCAAATCGCCCACAAAGCCCAGCCAGCTGGAGTGGTTGCGGTCGTTTTGCTCTCTGCCCTTTTCAGTCAAATAGAGGCGGAAAACCCGGTGGTCGCTGTTGTCCCGGCGCCGTTCAATCAAGCTGTGCCGCTCCAAGCGGTCCACGACTTCACTGATTGAGGATGGCCTTACTCTGGCAAAGCGGGCCAGTTCCGCCTGCTTCATCCCTTCATTCTTACTGAGCAGGGCCAAAGTCCGGTTCTGCCCCCGGACGCCGCCCTGCAGCTTCTCATACCGCATTCCCATTTGGGCCAGTTGCCGCTGCAAACGCATGCTCCGGTGAAACAATTCTTCATTGAGTTCTTCTTCTGCCATCCTGCTCGTCCTTTCTACAAAAAATAATCAAGAAATTAATATTCGGTACCTAACTATCAAGTATACCTGGATCATTCATAATGTAAAGCAAAACAGCCACCAAAAGGCAGCTGTCGCTGATTAATCAAACAATTTTCGCAAAATTTGCATTACTCCTTCATCATTGTTGCTTGGAGCAATGTGGTCAGCAATCTTCTTAAGGTCCGGGTGACCGTTGACCATCGCATAGCTGGTGCCTGCTGCTTCCAGCATGGTCAAGTCATTTAAATAGTCGCCAAAAGCCAGGATCTCCTCCTTCTTGATCCCCTTAATGTCAGCAATCTTCTTCACCGCTGCTCCCTTATTGGCGTCCTTGTTAACGATGTCGATCCATTCCGGCCCGGCCAAAACCGCGCTCAAGTTGCCTGGCATCTTAGGCAATTGCCGGTAGATTCTTTCAGCTTCCCTGCCTTCAATGTAAACGGTGAATTTGATAATCTCGTCGCTGTTTACTTCAGCCATGAGGTCTTCGACATAGCGGCGCTTGATGTAGTAAGTGTCCAGCTGCTTTAAAAAGTTCTGGTCACCTGCCGGGTCATGGCAGATAGCCTGGCTGGCCCCGCACAAAATCGGATTGGCCAGAGGCTCATCTTTAAAGAGGTCCAGGCAGAATTTTGCTTCTTCCGCTGTAATGCCGGCCTTGGCCAAGACTTGCCCCTGCTGGTAGATCAAGCCGCCATTGTCACCAATGAAGATCAAGTGGTCTTTGATCTCCTTGAAAAGCTCTTCATTGGTGTAATAGGGCCGGCCACTGGCGATCACCATCTGTTGGTCCGGGTGGCTTAAGACCCAAGGGGCAAATGAAGCTGGCACCTCTTTGGCGTCATTGACTAGGGTGCCATCCATGTCAGTCGCGATTAATTTGATTTTTTTCTTCTCTTCCATCTTTTTCTCCAAACTCATTTTTGCTAGCTTCTTAGACCATTATTTCATTTTTTGTAAGAGATTTCAAAGCTTTCTGCATGAAAAAAGCAGGCAAATGCCTGCTTTGCTTCACACTTTTTAACCGTAGATCTGGTTGACTGCTTGCCGGTAGAGGTCAATTGACAAAGCGGCCGGATCCGCGTTTTTCAGACGAAGATATTCCTCACGCAAATCTTCCCACTGGTCCCAGTCCTTGATTGTTTCTTCCTGGATGGTCAAAAAGCGGGTATTAAAGGCTTCGCTCCACTTGCCGCCATCAGTTTTGACCAGGCGGTATTCATCCCCGTCTTCTTCCTTGATCACGGTCAAGTCTAACTTAAAGTTGACCTTGCCGCTCTTCTTAGCCCGGTGCAAGAAGGTTAAAGCCTGGCTGTTTTCCCGGCCGCCTTCGAATTTGCTGGCCAGACCGGCAGTTAAGCCGGCGCTGATTTTAGCCAGAAGGGCTGCCGGATCTTCTTCAGCCGTCTTGACCAGCTTTAACTGGTAGTCCAGGTCCACCAGCCCGTCGTTTTGGGTCACGAAGTTGCCGGCCGTCCCGACCGTGCTCTCCAGTTCCAGGCTGATGCCTTTTTGCCGCAAGTCCGCCAAAGCGGCGTTGACCGCGTCAACTGTCAAGTAGCGGTAGATCTTGATTTGTTCTTTAGGAATATAGCTGTACATAATGCCTCATTTCTGCTCTTTGCCAATAATCTGGTCCTTGTCCTGCTTTTTAGCCTGGTAAAGATAGTCGTCAGACTACTGGATCAGCTGCCGCAGCTCTTCTTCATCAGCAACCGTGCCGGTGTATAGCCGACGCTCAAGGTGGTTGGCTCTTTTAATTGCTGGTTTAGTTTAGCATATTCGCTTTGAAAAATCTGCAGTTTTTTGGCAAAATCCCCATCTTCCAGGCCAGAAGCAATAATCAGAATTTCATCGCCGCCATAGCGGTAGCTGCGCAAGTGCTCACTCATCCAGTCTTTTTCATTGACTATTGCCAGCTGAGGCCATGAACCTTTTTCCTGTTTCCTTTCTCTTTCATCATCACATCACATTTTTATTCCAACACTGTCTAAGAAATTACCTGCTGGTTTTCATCCAACTTAACCGGCTTGCTGAATAAAAAGCCCTGCAGCAAGTCGCAGCCTGCATCTCGCAGGAAGTCTCTATGTTCTTCGGTTTCAACACCTTCTGCCAAGACCGTCAGCCCCAGTTTATGGGCGACTTTGACGATTTCTGGAATCAAAAGTCGGTTTAAAGGGCCGTCATCCAGGTGGCGGATAAAGACCATGTCGATTTTGACCAGGTCAAAGTTATAATCGTTTAAAGCGTTGAGAGAGGAATAGCCGCTGCCAAAGTCATCCATCCAAACTTCAAAGCCGTATGAGTGCAGCTGATCGATCTGCTCTTTCAAGCAGCTAGTATTGTTTGACAGGTCCCGCTCCGTAATTTCAATCTTGATCAAAGACCGGGAGAGACCTGCTCCGATAACCAGCTTGTTGATTTTTTCAACCAGATTAGGCATTTCAAAGTCTTCATGGGTCAGGTTAACTGAGACTGGCTTCAGGTCAAGCCCCCGCTTCTTCCACTGCTGCAATTTGGCAACCACTTCACAGAGTATGTACATGTCCAAATAATAGGTTAAGTGGTGCTTTTCAATCACCGGGATAAAGGCAGCTGGAGAAACCAGGCCCTTTTCCGGATCCTGCCAGCGGGCCAGGGCTTCATATGAGGCCGTTTTGCCGTCATTAGCCGAGCGAATTGGCTGGAAGTAGGCCGTCAGCCAGCCTTCATCCATGGCCCGGCTGAAGTTGTTCAAAAAGTAGCTCTCTTCCAGGCCTTCTTCTTCCACTGCCGGGTCGTATTTCTTCACGTAGACCCGGCGGTCGGGGCCGATCTCCTTCATGGCCTGGTTGGCCCGGTGGGCAATCGTCATGATGTTCTGGTCATCATCCAAAATCTGGTAAAGGCCAAATTGCAAGTCAACGGCTTCATTCTGGGCCAGGTTGACAAATTTTTCGTGGATTTCCTTGATCTTTTCATCGATACCTTCAGCTACCGTCAAGATCAAGAAACGGTCATCCTTGTCGTGGTAAACATGCCCCTCTTTGATTTCGCTAACCAAAAACTCACTTAATTCCCGTAAGAGCAGGTCACCCTTTTTCAAGCCATAAAGGTTGTTGTAGACGTTCATGCCAGCAATATTGAGAGTAATGCAGACCGGCTGCTTCTTAGCTAAACGCAGCTTGGCCACTTCTTCCATGCCGAAAATCTCCAGGAAACGGCGGTTGGGCAGGTTGGTCAACCGGTCCTGGTACATTTGGTCATTGGCATACTTCTGATAGTGGGTATCTAAAATCTGGTTGTTCTTGACAGATTCTTCCACGTCGCTGTAAAAGAAGAAGCCCAGGTTGACGCCATCAACCAGCACATAGTTGGCCCAGGAGTGGAAAATATGGTAATCCTCCATCTTTGGTGTCTTCCAGCGGAAGAAAACATCGTATTTCTCACCCTTGTGAGCCGCGAAATTCTTGCCAAAATAAGCCATTCGGCCAATGTCGTCCGGGTGGACGAAGCCAAACATACTCTTGTCCAGGTTAGCAATCAAGTCTTCCCGGCTGATCCGCAGCAATCTGCACAATTCATCTGTCACCAGCAAGGTCTTAGGCTTGCCGGCAATTATTTGGTAAATTGCCATGCCAGTCGGCAGCTGCTCATAGTCTTTTCTTTGCTGCTCCGTGAATTTGATTATTTCCATGGTCTTTCACTCCTGTTTTTCCGCCATCCAGCAAACTTGATTCTTTGTGCTTAACTTAATTATAAAATAAGAATTATTTTTCTTAAAGTTATAAAAGCACATTTCCAATAGAAATTGAAAGCGTTTTAATTTATTCTTAAAGAAAGAACGAAATATAATTCATCGGTTATGATTTCTCGCTTATATTATATTTGTCGCAAGTCATAATTAAATGGTTTTCATTAACTTCTTCGAAAAAAGCTCTTGCCCAGGCTTTTTGATGAGCCTGGATTATCCTGGCCGCTGCCTGGTCACCCACCTGCTGCAAAAACGGGTCGCCCGAGGCAAAACCGTGATCATGATCACCCACGACATGGACTGGCTGGCTGAAAATTGCCAGGATGTTTATGCCATGAGCCAGGGCCGCTTGGTCTACCACGGCCCCGTTCACCAGCTCTTTAGTGACCGGGAGCTTTTAGACCAGCTGGGCCTTTTGCCGGCCAAGAGCTGGCAGCTCAGCCAGCTGATCGGGCTGAAGCCGGAAGTCCTTTCGTTAAAATAAACCGAAGCAGCGGCAAAATATCGTAAATATTTTGTATGCGCTTCATCTTGTTCTCATCAGTCACGCTATCTTTTTAGCCCGCTACTATAACTTTTAGTTTACTTTACCTGTTTTTTTACCTAAAAATCCTCTTAAAAGCAGGTAAAATCATGCTTAATTTTATGCGAAAGCGCTTGCAAAATTGTTCCTGCTTTTTTACAATTAATTATGTAAGGAAAGCAAAAGCAAACAAGGAGGATGATTTTGATGCTTTTTCATCGCAGTGGGAGCAAGAAACGCAAGCATGAATTCCCGACCGCTTATTCGGTCATCATTATCGTTTTGGTGCTCGTCCAGCTTTTAACCTTTTTCATCCCGGCCGGCAACTATGCCACGGTCTCCTATGACCAGTCGGCCAAGGATTTTGCCATCACTATGCCATCCGGCAAGGTCAAGCATGAACCGGCAACGCAGAAGACCCTTAACCGCTATAAGGTCAAGATCGATGCCGAGAAATTAATCGACGGCACCATCTACAAACCGGTGGCGATTCCAGATTCTTACCAGAGAGTTAATGTCAAGAAGCCTAATTTCCGGGAAGCTGTCGTTCAGTTTTTGACTTCCCAGGTGCAGGGGATTGCCGACTCAATCGACATTATTACCTTTATCTTGATCCTCGGGGGGATCATCGGGGTTGTCTACGCCAACGGGGCCATCAACTCGGGGATGCAGGCCCTGTCTGAATATATCAAGGGCAAGCAGATTCTCTTGATCATCATCGTTATGGGCCTGATCGCCCTGGGCGGGACCACTTTTGGCCTGGCTGAAGAAACCATGGCCTTCTACCCGATGCTGATTCCGGTCTTCTTGGAGGCTGGCTATGACACGATGACCGTGGTCGCCACCATCTTCCTGGGCACCACTTTAGGGACTTTGGGTTCAACCATCAACCCCTTCTCAACGGTTATTGCTTCAAACACGGCGGGGGTCAACTTCGCCCGGGCCCTGCCTTTGAGAATCATCATGCTCCTAGTTTCCCTGGGGGCCGGGATGCTCTACACCATCATCTATGCTGAAAAAGTCCGCAAGGATCCAAGCAAGTCCCTGGTCTACGACCAATATGAAGAAAACAAGAAAAAGTTTCTTGCTTTTGACTCACAAGAAGACAAGGGTGACTTCACCTGGCCGCAAAAGCTGACTCTGTTAACCTTCGTGGCTGGCTTTTTGGTCATGATCTGGGGCGTCCAGAGCCAGGGCTGGTACTTCACGGAAATTGCGGTCGTCTTCCTGGCCGTTTCCTACCTTCTCTTCCTGGTTTCCGGCTTAAGTGAACACCGCTTTATGGAAAGCTTCGTCAATGGCGCTGCTGACCTTTTAGGGGTTGCCTTGACGGTCGGCCTGGCCCGGGCAGTCTCCATAGTGATGGATGAAAGCCACACCAGCGACACCATCATGTACTTCTTCAGCAAGCAAATCACTGGCATGAACAAGCTGGCCTTCGTCTGGGTCCTCTTCTTGATCTATATCGTCCTCGGCTTCTTTATCCAGTCTTCCTCTGGCCTGGCTGTTCTGTCCATGCCAATCATGGCTCCGCTGGCCAACATCGTCGGCGTCGACCGGGCCAGCGTGATCGATGCCTACAACTGGGGGCAGGGCTACATCGGCTTGATCGCTCCAGTCGGCTTGATCTTGATGTCCCTGGCCATGGTCAACATCAGTTTTGACCGCTGGTTTAAGTTCATCTGGAAGCAGCTGGTCATTCAGTTCGTGATCTGTCTGATCTTCCTGGGAATCGGCCTCCTGGTCTACTAAACACATTTATCGCTCCTTAAAGAAGCAAGGTAAAGGAAATTCCTTTTACCTTGTTTTTTGCTTAATATTTGTCTTTTTCCACTTTTGTCGTTTCACGCTGTCGCGATTTTTTCAGCTTACTTTTTTAACGACCTTTAATCGCTTGGTATATCTAGCTTTGTCGTTAATTTACTGTATTTAATAGCCTTGGTGCACAAATCCTTTTTGACCATCTTTTAAGAGCAAAAGCTTGTTATTAAGGGATTACGCTCCTTTGACTTGTAACCGGTTAAAACAGCTTTTTAGTTTCACGGGATTATGACAAAAAGACTTTTTCCTGGTAAAATCGCCTTAAAAGCGTTGAAAATTCGAGGTAAATTATGGAAATTCTTGATATTGTGGATAAAGAGGGCCGGCCTACCGGGCAGACCATTGAGCGCAGTGAAGCCCACCGGATTGGGGCCTGGCACCGCTGCGCCTCAGTTTGGATCATCCGGCAAAAAGCCGGCAAGTGGCAAGTCCTCCTGCAGAAAAGGTCAGCTAATAAGGACTCCTACCCAGGCTGCTTTGATACCTCTTCAGCTGGCCACATTGATGCCGGAGACGAGCCCCTGAAAACGATCATCAGAGAGCTGGAAGAAGAACTGGGCATCAAGAGCCAGGCGGCCGACTTTACCTTTATCGGTACCTTCCACAACTGCTACGACGAAGTCTTCCACCAGGCAGAATTCAAAAACCGGGAAGTATCCTTTGTTCACGTTTACTCTAAACCGGTTGACGAAAAGAAATTAGTCTTGCAGGAAGAAGAAGTTTCAGCTGCTTCTTGGTTTGACCTGGATGAAGTCTGGGAAAAGTCTTTGGCCAAAGACCCAGCCTTCTGCACCCCGGTGGGCGGATTAAAGCTTTTGCGGGAATACCTGAAAAAACTATAGACGATAGAAAAGAAGAAAGTTGAAAAAAAGAAAAACTAGCTGATTTTTCAGCTAGTTTTTCTTTGCTATCTCAGTTTATTCCATCCGCCAAATGCTGATACCAACCTTTTTCCCGCTGGCCTTGTCCAGGGTCTTGGCCCAGAGCTGCAGGGTTGTTTGGTCAGCGTACCAGACGGTGTGGCTGCCATATTTGAAGTAAAGAGCGCCACTCTTTTTGTCACGGACGGCCTTGGCCTTGTATTTCTTCTTAATTTTCAGAGCTTCAGGACCCGTCACGGAAGTCACTTCATCCCCATTAAAGTCAAAGCCCCCATTTGACAAGGCATATGAAATATTGCCTAAGCTGGAGAAGTCCTTAACTGTCTTCTTCAAGAACTTGTAGTCAGCCTTGGGTCCGGGATTTGTCCCATAGCCATAAAGGTTATAGCACATCACGACATATTCCGGTCCCTTAGGGAAGTTAATTTTGCTTACCGGCGTTGACGGCTCAAGTACGATCCGCAAATCCAGGCCTACCTTCTTAGTGCGGACATAGAGGGCTTTTTCAAAGACTAAAAACTTCTTCCAAAGGCTGAGATTGTCCCGGATCTGCTCATAGTCGATTTCCACCCCGGTAAAATTGTACTTCTTGGCCAGAGCTACGACTTCCTTAGCATGCTTGTCCGCGTTTGCCTTGCTGGACAGGAGGGTCTCCAAAAGGTCGGTGCTCTTGTCCGCTGTCCGAGTGTCGTTGACCACGGTCATGTAGCGCTTGATCTTGCTGGTTTTGGCCGTAGTCCGCATTTCCTTATCCAGCTTCTTGCTGCCATCTGCTAAAAAAAGTTCGTAGTTCTTGTTTTCATCGTAAAAAGCCGCGAAGGTCCCGACGGCGTCGATGTTCTGGCTTTCCTTTTGAATGGTCTGCCAAGGCTTATCCACGTCCCAGTAGACCGTCCAGGCAAACAAATCCCGGCCCTGGCTGAGTTTTGCCAAATCCCCGCTTGCCTTCTGGCTGGTCTTGGTCTCAGCTTTCGTCTCAGTCTGCTTGACCTTTTGCCCCTGGCTGCATCCCCCGACTAACAGGACCAGGGCCACAATGCTCAAAAATTTGCTGATTTTCCTCATGACTGCTCCATTCTTATCGTACAATAAAGGTGATACAAGGAGGACTGACACTTTATGCAAGAACCAAAAATTTCACCTGAACAGAGCAAGACTCTTGCCACTACAAAATACGTCAAGCTCTACGACCTAGCTTATGAAAACGGGGTCCACTACTATGATGCTTCAAGGCGGGACAAAGACCAGCTCTTTGCCTTCAAGCAGGATCCAGAGCTGGGAAGCGCCCTGCCCGATGCCGTCTGCGCAGTCATCATCGTTAAGGAAGCCGGTCAGGAAGACAAGCTCCTGCTCTTTTACGAGTACCGGTACCCGGCTGGCAGCTACCTGCTTGGCCTGCCGGCAGGCCTAATTGACCCGGCTGACCTGGCCAGCCCGGATCCAATCAAAACAGCTATGATCCGTGAAATCAAGGAAGAAACCGGACTCAGCATCGGCAAAAAGGACACGGTTGAAGTCATCAACCCCCTGGTCTTCACGGCTTCCGGCTTCAGCGACGAAAGCAACGCTATTGTCAAAGTCGTCATCCACGTCGATGACTTGTCCGCCCTTAACCACAAAGGAGCTGAAGGCACCGAAGTTTTTGGCGACTTCAAATTAGTTGACAAGGAAGAAGCCCGCAGCCTACTCAAGGAAGGCAGAGACGACTATGGCCACTACCTACCCCTGGTTGCCTGGGCAGCCCTGTGCTACTTTGTCAGTGACCTCTGGAAATAATTGTAGCAATCCTTTATTACATAGATATTACAAGACAAAAGCCGCGGCAGAAAATGCCGTGGCTTTTTAGCTCAGTTGTATTTTTGAAGAAGAGTTTATTAATCAATTAGCTATGCCGTCAGACCCAAAAATGCCGTGGCGATGATGCTAAGTACAATAAAGGCGATAATGCTCCAATAAGTCAGCTTAGGCTTGTCCGGCTTGCAAAAGACGTAGCGTGCCATCCTTTTCCGCCCCCTTTAGTTAACAGATTAAACCAAGGAAGTAAAATCGAGTAAAAGGCTATCATTAATTTTATGTAAATTTTAGAGCAGGATGGCTATTTATGCAAGCTGACTCTTCCTTTGGCGACGGCCTCAATAAAGGCCTGGTCGTGGTCAACCAGGAGCATAGCCGGCTGCTCTTTTTTCAGCAGCTTGATCAGCTGGTCCTGGTTGAAAAGGTCCAGGTAGTTGGCCGGTTCATCCCAAAGGTAGAGGCTGGCTTCCTCAGTCAGGGACTTGGCCAGGGCCACCCGCTTCTTTTGCCCCTGGCTCATCTCCTCAATCTTTTGCTTAAAGGCTTCCCGCTCCAGGCCTAATTTTTTCAGCTGATTTAAAAAGCTCTCATAGTTCAAGCCATGTTCTTTGGCAAAAGCCGGCAGATAGCCCCGGTAAGCCGACAAATCTTGGGGCAGGTAGCTGATTTTAAGCCCAGTCTGCAAGTCCCAGTCCCCCTGGCAGGTAAAATTGTTATTGCCCAAGAGCCAGGCCAAAAAGCTGCTCTTGCCGCTGCCATTTGGACCGGTCAAAGCCACAATGCCGCGGCTGGCGATTGCTAAATTCAGCCCTTGAAACAAGGTCCTGCCGGCAATCTCTAAGCTGAGGTTTCGGCCGGTAAAAAGGGTCTGGTGGTAATCGGCTTTAAAATTCAAGTTTAATGCCGGAGCCTCTTCAATATTGGACAAAAGGCCCTGCTTAGCTGCCTCTTCTTTTTTCTGCCGGCAGGCCACATTTTTAGCCCGCTTCATCACTTTGGCCGCCCGCTTACTCAAAAAGCCCTTATCCCAGAGCTCTGCCTTGCGGTCAGGCTTCATTTCCCCTTTGGCGTGAATGCTGCTCTCTGCCTTCTGGGCATTGGCCGCCAGCTGCTTTTGGCTCTTTTCCAGGCTCTTGATCTCCCGGCGCAGCTGATTGTCCCGGTCCAGATTAGTCTGGTCTCGCTGCTTTTTGGTCGCCTGGTAGCCGGTAAAATCATCCCTGTATAGGTGAATTTCCCCGTTTTCCAAGGCCAGGACATGATCGCTAACTTCTGCTAAAAAAGTCCGGTCGTGGCTGACCACGATGTAGCCGGTCTTGGACTTTTTCAGATACTCAGCTACTTCCTGGCGGCTGGCACCGTCTAGGTGGTTGGTCGGTTCATCCAGCAAGGGGAAAACGCCATCTTGACTAAAGGCCAGGGCTAAAAGCAGCTTGCTCTGCTCTCCCCCGCTGAGCTGGCCAAAGGGCTGGTAGAGCAAATCCGGACTCAAGTTCAACCGGTTCATTTCTTTTTCCAGGCGCCAGAGTTCAAAAGTTGCTTCATCCTGCAGGCTGAAGTAAGCCGCCTCATCTTTTGGCAAAAAGCGGGGGTAGTAGGTAAAAGTCAAAGGAGACTTGACTGCCCGCCGGTCGCCCAATTGCCCGGCCAAAAGACGGAGAAAGGTCGTCTTGCCCCGGCCATTTCGGCCAACCAGGGCCAGTTTCCAGCTGGAATCAAGGTCCAAAGAGAGATCGGTAAAGATTGCTTCTGCCTGGCTGGGGTAAGTGTAGGAAAGGTGCGTAATCTGAATTGCTGTCATCATTTATACCTCGAAAAGAAAAAAGAGAGTCTGCACCCCTGCAATGGACAGACTCTCCGCGGCAAAAGCAGCGTCAATCTTGCAAAAGTGCATAGTAACCCCCTTGACCGCGCAGCAAATAAAGCTGCTTGAATCATGATGGTTGCCTGTGAAAAATGCAAGATTACAGACGCACCGCTTTCGCCTCCTTTTCGCGTAATTATTTGCCTTGTATACTAGCATAATGTGCAAAGAAGAAGCAAGCCTTTTTACTAAAAGTTTTGCTAATATTCTTATTCTAAGGTTTCTTGTTTTATTTTCTATTTATTTTATTATATTTTCCTCTGTTAAAATTTAATTGCTTTTGCTTTCCATTTTCCGAAAAAAGTTCTACAATGACCTTAACAGGAGGTATTTAAATCATGTGCACGGCAATTACTTTCGCAACTAACGACCACTACTTTGGCCGTAATTTGGACTTGAACTTTTCTTATAATGAAACAGTCACTATCACTCCAAGAAACTATGTTTTCCCAATGAGGAAAGTGCCGGACTTAAGCAGCCACTACGCCATTATCGGCATGGCGACGGTTGTAGGCGACTACCCGCTTTACTATGATGCCGTTAATGAAGAAGGTCTGGGCATGGCCGGCTTGAACTTCCCAGGCAATGCCCACTACTTCCCTAACCAAGAAGGCAAGGACAACATTACTTCCTTTGAATTCGTCCCATACATTCTGGGGACCTGCAAGAGCGTGACTGAAGCCAAGGAAGCCTTAAAGAAGATCAGCATCTCAGCTGAAGACTTTTCAAAGGACTTCCCAACCAGCCCCCTGCACTGGATGATTGCCGACAAAGACTCCAGCATCGTGGTTGAATCAATGGAAGACGGCCTGCACATTTATGACAACCCAGTCGGCGTCATGACCAACAACCCGCCATTCCCAATTATGAAGTTTGCTTTGAACGACTACTACGCCCTGTCAGCTCACCCCTTGGACCACAAGTTTGCTGACGGCGTTGAATTGACTGAATACTCCCGCGGCATGAGCAGCTTAGGCCTGCCAGGCGACTTGTCCAGTAAGTCCCGCTTCGTCCGCTGCGTCTTCACCAAGTACAACAGCCTCTGCGACAAGGATGAAGCCAGCTCAGTCAACCAGTTTTTCAAGATCCTGGGTTCAGTTGAACAAGTCAAGGGCCTGTGTGAAGTTACCCCGGGTGAATACGAGTACACCATCTACTCATCCTGCATGAACCAAGAAAAGGGGATCTACTACTACACCACCTACGGCAACCCTGAAGTTCATGCCGTTGACATGCACAAGACTGACCTGGATGGCAAGGAACTGACCAGCTACAAGCTGCAAAAGGACCTGCAATTCCACTTCGACAACTAGTGCAATAACAGAAATTAGCCAATATATAGCAAAACCAGTCCACTGTAATCAGTGAACTGGTTTTCATTTATCATTTTTACTTTATTTGCTATTATCATCTACTCCTGCTGGCAGGGCCGGAAAAATAACCGTGAAGGTTGCCCCCTTGCCTAGTTCACTTTCCAGGCGGATGGTCCCGTGGCACTGCTGAACGGCATGCTTGACAATCGACAGGCCCAGGCCAGTGCCCCCTGTCTTGCGGCTGTGGCTCTTGTCCACCCGGTAGAAGCGTTCAAAAATCCGGTTCTGGGCTTCCTGGGGAATCCCAATCCCAGTGTCTGCCACCTGCAGGATCGCCTGGCCCCGGTGCTCTTTGACCGTAATCTTGGTCTTGCCCTTTTCCTTGTTGTAGCGGATGCTGTTATCAATCAAGTTGTAGGCAATTTCGTAAACCAGGCGGAAGTTGGCCAGGATCATAGTGTCTGACAAATTAGTTTCCAGCTTGATTCCATGCCGGTCAGCCGAACTCTGCAGAGCTTCCAGGGCCTCTGTCACCGGGCTCTTCAAGTTCAGCTTGATTTCTTCAAAGCGCTGATTTTCATCCAGGTGGGACAAACGGATGATGTCGTCAATCAAGGTCAAAAGCTGAGCAGAAGATTCGCGGATCTTCTTGTAAAAGCCGTCCCGGTCCTCTTCTTTAACCAGGTGGTTTTCCAAAAGTTCAGCTGCCCCCATGATGGACTGCAGGGGCGTCTTAAGCTCATGCGACACATTGGCCGTGAATTCCCGCCGGACCTGCTCTTCATGGTATTCTTCCGTCACATCAACCACCAGGATCGAAGTCCCCTTCAGAATCTTGCGGCTGGTAATCGGACTGGCACTGATTTGAATATTGCGGCCGTTTCTTTCCACAATCCCCTCAGCATGGGCCAAGCGGCTGTTCTTATCGATGATTTCCTTAACGTCATCTGGCAAGGGGTCAGTATCGTGCAAGCCCAAAAGGGAGACAACCGCCGGGTTGGACAAGAGGATCTGGTCATCCAGGTCAATCAAGATCAAGCCTTCCAGCATGGCATCTGTTACCGTCTTTAATTCCTTTTCCCGGTGGTGCAGCTGCTCCATTTGGTCAGCGATCTGCTTATTTTGGCTGTCCAGCCTGGTTAAGAGCGGCTTGATTTCATCATAAGCCTTGCTTTCCAGGGGCTTGTCCAAGTCCATTTCATTCAGCGGCTTGACGATCGTTTGCGAGATCGTCTTGGCCAGGAACCAGGACACTAAAACCGCCAAAAGCATGATCAGCAAAAGCGGCGACAAAAGTCTGACCAGCATCCGCCAGAAGGAGTTTCTGGTGATCGCGATGCGGATGACCCCGCCGTCATTGAGCCGCTCTGCATAATACATGGTTACGGTCGACAAGGTCGTGCTGTAGCGCTCGCTGGTCCCTATCCCCTTTTTCATGGCTTCGGCGACTTCCTCGCGGCGGGAATGGTTGCCCATTTTTTGGGGATTCTCTTCATTGTCGTAGAGAACCTTGCCCCTGGAATTGATCCAAGTAATCCGGTAGTTCTCCCCTTTTAAGTTCTTGATGTACTTCTTGCCGCTGGTATTTACCCCGCTGGCTGCCAGGTCAGCCTGGGAAGCCAGAGCGGACATTTCTGTATGGTCGAAGTCAATGCTCAAGACAATCGCGCTTAAGAGTACGGCAAAGAAGAGAACCAGAGAAGTCAGTAAAAAACTTGCCCGAAATATCTTCTTAAACATTAATCTGCTTCATGGTAGCGATAACCGACCCCGCGCACCGTTTCGATATGCTTACCAGCCTCACCCAACTTCTGTCTCAAGGTTCTCACGTGAACGTCTACCGTGCGCGTTTCCCCGTAAAAACCAGTCTCCCAGATCTGATCCATGATTTCTTCCCGGGAAAAGACAGTTCCCGGATGAGTAATCAAGAGCTTCAGGAGTCCGTATTCTTTCAAAGTCAAATCGACCTGATGGCCGTTTTCGAAAACTTCATGCCGCTTCAAGAGGATCTTGATCCCGTCTTTTTCGATCTTGTCCTCCTTATTGCGGTTGGTCCGGCGCAAAACAGCCTTGACCCGGGAAACCATTTCCATCATTCCAAAAGGCTTGGTTAAGTAGTCATCCGCCCCGGAATCCAGGTTCTTGACCTTGTCATATTCTGCCGTCTTAGCACTGGCGATAATCACCGGCAGGTCTTCAGTCGCGGAATTAGACCTAAGCCGGTGGAGAATTTCGCTGCCGTCTTCATCAGGCAGCATCAAGTCCAAAATCACTAAATCCGGCCGGCTATTGTCCAGGGCCTTGAAAAAAGATTGTCCGTCTTCAAAGCCGCGGACCTTGAAGTTCATTGATTCCAGCGTGTACATTTCGATTTCGCGGATGCTTTCGTCATCTTCCACGCACCAAATTTCAGTCATAAAAAATCCCCTTAACCTTTCTTAATCTTAATTATAGTTGACAACCATAATCATTCACAAGAGTGGTCAGAGGAATTTCATGTACTTATCTGCCAGTCTTGCCGGTAGTTACAAATAAGGACCATTTAGCAATGTTGACGGCGTGATCACCGATTTTTTCAAAGTACTTCGCAACCATCATCAAATTGATCAAATATTCCGGATTACCATCCTTATTAAAGTTATCAATTAAAAATGCCTTCGCTTTGTCAAAGCCTTCGTCGACCTGGTCATCGCGGTCGATTACGGCCTTGGCCAGTTCTACATTCTGGTTGGCCAAAGCTGTTACCGCGTCGTTGACCATGCCAGTAGCAATTTGGGACATGCTCTTCAAGTTCAGCATGTCATTTGCGACTGAGAGGTGTTCGTTAAGGACCAGGTCGGCAATGTCCGCGCCAATTTCACCGATTCTTTCAAGGTCGTAGACCGCCTTTAAAGATGCACTGATTATCCGCAAGTCAGTGGCAACCGGCTGCTGCTCCATCAAAAGGCGCAGGCAGGTTTCTTCAATGTCACGCTCTGACTTGTGAATCCGGTGGTGCAAGTTAATGGTGTCCTCTGCTTCATGGTAGTTGCCCGTAAACAGGGTGTCGGTTGATTCAGAAATGCTTTCCTTGCACAGCTGGCCAATTTCTTCCATTGCTTCATGCAAGTGATCCAGTTCCTTGTCAAATCTTGTTCTCATTTTTGGCCTCCTCTAGCCTTAACCGAACCGGCCGGTGATGTATTTTTCAGTTCTTTCATCCTTCGGCATGGAGAAGAGCTGGTCAGTTTCACCGAATTCAACCAGGTCACCCAAGAGGAAGAATCCAGTCTTGTCAGAGATCCGCACGGCTTGCTGCATGTTGTGCGTAACGATGACGATCGTATAGTTCTTCTTCAGTTCCAAGGCTAATTCTTCAATTTTAGAGGTTGAAATCGGGTCCAGGGCACTGGTCGGTTCGTCCATCAACAATACTTCCGGCTTGACAGCCAGGGCCCGGGCGATGCAAAGCCTTTGCTGCTGACCACCGGACAGACCCAGGGCTGATTTCTTCAGTCGGTCCTTCAAGTCGTCCCAGATAGCTGCCTGCTTGAGGGAAGTTTCTACGATTTCGTCCAGTTCCTTCTTGTCAGTAATCCCGTGAATCCGCGGGCCATAGGCAACATTGTCGTAAACGCTCATCGGGAACGGGTTTGGTCTTTGAAAGACCATGCCGACTCTTTGCCGCAGGACGGTCACATCCAGGTCACCGTTATAGATGTCAGTGCCATCCAGCTTGATCGATCCATCAATCCGGCAGCCTTCAACCAGGTCGTTCATTCTGTTAAGTGACCGCAAAAGAGTTGATTTCCCACAGCCTGACGGGCCGATGAAGGCAGTGATTTCGTTCTTTTGGATGTGCATATTGATGTCATGCAAGGCATGAAAATCACTGTAGTACAGGTTCAGATTTTCAATTGTAATTTTGTCTTCCATCATTAATTTCCTCCGTTATTGCGCTTACGCATTCTGTCAGAGATACGGCGCGTAACCAAAGTGAAGAGCAGGGCCAAAACGACCAGGACTGCTGAAGTAAAGTTGGCGATCTGAGTGGCTGACGGGTTCAAGGCCCCTTCAGTTCTCATGACCCAGATGTGTAGGGACAGGGTTTCACCGCTTCGGAACGGGTTCAGCGGTGAAGTTGGCGAGGTAACCTTCCAGAAGTTCTGCCAGTTGATGTAAGTTGACTGGCCGGAAGTATACAAAAGCGCAGCGGCTTCACCGAAGCCGCGCCCGGCAGCCATGATTACCCCTGTCAAGATCTGCGGCATGGCCGCCGGAATCAAGACCTTGCGGATGGTTTCTGACTTGGTCGCGCCCAGGCCCAGGGAACCTTCCTTGTATTCCACCGGCAAGGCCCGGATGGCGTTGTTGGTTTCAGTAGTGATCAGAGGAATAGAAAGAATTGAAATCGTCAAGGCACCGGCCAGGATATTCCAGGACATCCCGGTCCACATGATGAAGGCCAAGTAGCCAAACAAGCCGATAACGATAGATGGCAGGGATGACAAGGATTCGATACTGATTTCAAAGATTGTCAGGAACTTGCCTTCCTTGGCGTATTCAGCCAGGTAAACCCCGGCCCCGATGCCGATCGGCACTGAGACCAGCAGTGAGAGGAAAACTAAGTAAATAGTGTTGAAAAACTGGTTGAAAATCCCGTTGCCGGCTGCTCCCAAGAAGTCCCACTGAAAGCCTTTCAAGCCGTCAAAGATGATGGTCAGCGTTAAGTAGAGCAGGAAGGCCAGCATAATCCAGCCGATGGCGTAGAAGATTCCCGTCATCAGCCGGTCTTGTCTTTTAGCACGGCTCATATTTATTTTTCCTTCTTTCCATTGCCAAGCTTGTGAATCAAGACGATCAAAATGATTGAGATGATGAAGAGTAAGAGGGCCATTGACCACAAAGCCAGGTTGTATTCCCCGCCCTGGGCCGTGTTACCCATGTCAGCGGCAATTGCACTGGTCAGGTTGCTGGTTGGTGACAAGAGACTGGTCGCGAAGGACCGGGTCTTACCGATAACCATGGCTACGGCTAAAGCTTCACCGATGGCCCGGGCCAGGCCCAAGACCACCCCGGTCAAGATACCGCCGGAAGCGGCTGGCAAAACAACCTTGCCGATGACTTGCCAGCGGGTCGCCCCTAAACCGTAAGCCCCTTCTCTGTAGCTATTCGGGACTGACTTGATGGCGTCGGCAGCGACAGTAGTGATCGTTGGGAAAATCATGATGGCCAGAACGATCGATGCGGCCAGGACTGAGAAACCGCCCATCTTTGGGTGGAAGGTGTTTCTGATTATAGGAACCAGCTTGGTCAAGCCAAACCAGCCGTAAACAACGGATGGTATGCTGACGTAGATTTCAGTTGCCGGCCGGAAGAACTTTTCACCGATTTTTGGTGAAATTTCCGTCATGAAAACGGCTGAGCCGATCGCGAACGGCAGGCAGATGAGCAAACCCAGTAAGCAGGTTTCCAGGGAACCAACAATGTAAATGGCAGCCCCGACTTTCCCCCCGAACATACCGGTCTTGTCAAGCGGTGCCCAGTCACTGGTAAACAGGAATTCCCAAACGGTGTGGCGCGCCTTAAGGAAGGTCTGGCTGCCTTGGTAGAGCAGGAAGGCCCCCATCAAAAGGGTCAAAGCAACGATCAAGAGGCCGCAGGCGATGTAGACCGCGCGCCAGCGCTTGTCTTTGGCAATTGCTTTTTGAACTACTTTGTCCATAATGCCTTATTTCTCCTTCTTACTTAGTATGGGTGGCTTTAGCGGCAGCCGTCAGCTTGGAGGCTACTCCGTAGCCCATGGCTTCGATCTTCTTGCCATATTCCTCGCTGAGCATCTGCTGCAAGAATGCCTTGGCCGCACCCTTTGGCCGGCCCTTAGTGTACATGTGCTCATAGCTCCAAACCGTATACTTGCCATTGTAGACATTCTTTAGGCTTGGCTTAACACCGTTGATTGACACGATGCCGACTTGCGGGTCACCGGTCAAGTAGGACAGGGAAACGTAGCCAATTGATCCGGAAACACTTTGGATCATTTGAATCAAAGTACCTGAGTCGTCAGTTTCCAGAGACTGGTTTGACTGGCTAGCATGCTTCTTCAAAGCGTATTGCTCAAAAGTTGCCCGGGTACCTGATGAAGATGGTCTGGAAACCAGGACGATCTGGCAGTCATTGCCGCCAACCTGCTTCCAGTTGGTCACCTTGCCGGTGAAGACCTTGATCAACTGTTCAGTGGTCAGATTCTTGACCCCGGCATCCTTGTTGATGATTGGGGCGATGGCAGTAATGGCCACTTGGTGGTCAACCAGCTTGCTGGCTGACTTCTTGTCCAGCTTTTCTTCCGCGAGCAAGTCTGAGTTCCCGATGTCGATGGTGCCGTCAGAAACCTGCTGCAGGCCTTGGCCTGACCCACCCCCGTTAGTGTTGATGACACTGTCCGGGTTCTTGTCCATGAAAGTCTTGGCCGCACTCTGGGCTAAAGGCAGAAGGGCAGATGACCCGGCGATGTTAACTGTCCCGGAAACTCCCTTGGTATCGGCTTCGGAGCTGCCGATGACGCAGCCAGTGACGATTGCCAGCAAAACAAGCGCAACGATGGCGACTTTGTTTTTTTTGCGTGACATGTTAATTCCTCCTTGAATTCTTACTGATTCAATCTTAATGGAGGCAAGTTAAATGCATTCAGTGATGATTGTTAAATCAATGTAAAATGCTTAATTTTGTTTAAACCAAGCCGCTTTCTTAACAGAATTACAAAGTTTTTGCAAGGCTCCCCTTTACTTTCTCAGTTTATTTTGCTTAATTTACCTGTTTTTTACATTTGAAAGATGACTTTGGCAGCGGCTATTCCAGCTTGAACGTCTTAAAGGACTACCACTTTGACGTCATCAAGATCGACATGGTCTTTCTCAGAAAATTTAATGACCGGTCCAAGACTTCCTCTTCAATCTGCCTGTTCCTTTAGACGAACTTTACAAGAAAATGGTGCCTTATTTATAGGCAGAAAAAAACCACTAGTCACAAGGCTAGCGGTTTTAGTTTGTCAATTTTTACTTGCCAGCAATCGCTACAAAGCAGATTAAGGCAATGATCATTAGGAGCCAGAGCACGATCTGCCAGATTAGGGCCAGGGTAATCCAGCCTTGCATCTTCTCTAACTGTTCATCTTTCCGCTTGATAACGAGGTAAATTGCCGGCACCAGACCGAAGATTGGCCAAATGTAGGCAGCAACCAGCAGAATGATCAGCCAGACATTGTAAACAAAAGAATTTGAGTCCTTCATTTTTTGCTCCCCCTCTTTGCACAAAACTCTTAAATCTGCCTTCAGTTTAGCAAAAGAGAGCCCTTTTGACAATTGTTCTTTTACTGTAAGTAGGCATATTCGAAGTAGTAGCTGCCGTTGTAGATCAAGCCCTTGACCTTTGTGTTCAGCATCCAGGCACTGCCGGACTGAACCAGCGGCGTTACCCCCTGGTCGGTCATCAAGATGTTTTCTGCTTTGGCCAAAAGCTGCATCCGCTGGCTAGATGAAGTAACTGTCTTGGATTTGGCGATCAACTGGTCATACTGCTTGTTTGACCACTTACCGGAGTTGTAGCTGTTGGTTGAGGTCATGCAGTCCAGGAATGAAATCGGGTCAGCGAAGTCAGCATTCCAGCCGCTGACGCAGGCTTCAAAATTGCCGCTGTCCATCTTGGCAAACTGGGACTTGGTCGGCAGGCTCTGTACCTTGACGGAGACTTGCTTGCCAAAAGCCGTTTCCAAGGCACTCTGGATGTATTCACCAATCGCCTTTGAACTGTCGTCATCAGCCGTCAGCAAAGTAAAGGATAATTTCTTCAGCTGCAAGTCCTTGAGGGCCTCCTTAAAGGTCTTCTGAGCCAATGTCTTGTGGTAGCTGGTAATTTGCTTGGTCGTCTTGTCCTGGGCCAGCTGAGTAAAGTCCTGCCCGTCCACCTTGGTCATATCAGCCGCGGTAAAGGTCGTCGCGCCGGTAAAGCCGCCGCCCAGGGTCTTGGCCAGGGCCTTCCGGTCCAAAGCCATGGAAACTGCTTGACGGAGCTTAGTACTCTTAAATTTAGCCAGCTTGGTGTTGAACTGCATGTAAGTCGTGCCGTTGTTCTTTCTGATCACGTAGCCGGCCTGCTTTTGCAGGTTCTTGGCTGCCTGGGCGCTCAAAATTGCCGTATCCAGTTTGCCGTCCTGGTAAAGGTTGTAGGCCGTTGACGGTGACTTTTCAACCATGAAGTTAATCTGGGCCAGTTTGACAGCTGACTTGTTCCAGTAGTTCTTGTTCTTGACCATCTTCCAGGACAGGTTGGCTCCAGTCCAGCCTTTTTGGACAAAGGGGCCGTTGAAGACCGTGGTCTTAGAAGAAGTACCGAACTTGCTGCCATATTTTTCAACTGCAGTTTGGTTTTCCGGGAAAAAGACCGGGAAGGCCAGCAAGAGCTTGAAATAAGGCAGCTTGTGGTCTAATTTAACCTGCAGCTTGTACTTGCCAAGAGCTTTGACGCCCAGGCTGGCCGGCGCTTTTTTGCCCGCTACGATCGCGTCCGCGTTCTTAATGCCGGAGAAGATATAGCTGTATTGAGACGCGGTCTTGGGATTAACCGTCCGCTGCCAGGAGTAAACGAAGTCTTTAGCAGTAACTGCCTGCCCGTTGGACCACTTACCGTCTTTCCGTAAATCAAAAGTCCAGGTCAGACCGTCCTTGCTTTGGGCCGCATTAGTCGCCAGGGCTTCCTTGGCCTGGTTGTCCTTGTCTAATTGATACAGGCCTTCCATGGTGTTTTCCATCTGGTTGAAAGAAGTCGCGTCCGTCACCTTCGACGGGTCCATAGTGATGATTTCTGCCGATGTCATCCAGTTCAATACCTGCTTCTCACTTGCCCCCTTGCTTTGCCCACAAGCCGTCAAAAGTGCCCCAGAAAATAAAATAGCAGCACCTGCCAATAAAGATTTTCCCTTGTTCAATTCCAATACCTCGCATAAACAATTAACAGTTTCCAGTTAACGATGCCATTGGCGCGAACAGAAAAATCTTACAGCCGTGCTGCTTACAGATTATTCAAGAATTTTGCTTAAGAGCAAAAGCATGACAAATATCGGCTCGCCTTACCAACGACACCGCCAAGCCTGCAAGTATTTACTCTAGCTTGAGTCATGCTCTTTACTCCTTTCTAATTAAAATCGTTCTTCCTAATATGCTTACTATACTAGCACACTTTCACCTTTATGCAAGCCTTTTGGGCAAAAAGAGGATAAAAGGCAGCTTTTTTCATTACTTTTCTGCAAATAAAAACAAAAAAAGCGACTTCTCAGAGTCGCTCTAAATTATAGCGGTGATCGGGGTCGAACCGATACGTCCGTAATGGACACCAGATTTTGAGT